>Ga0065721_10048725_pt1 | contig 107880 bp, 102 predicted proteins | sample Mesricmetagenome_FD_59108 | JGI IMG/M metagenome (GOLD analysis project Ga0065721, IMG submission 59108) | Mesophilic microbial community from rice straw/compost enrichment Sample: eDNA_1 v2 (version 2) | ecosystem: Engineered > Solid waste > Grass > Composting > Bioreactor | place: USA...
TATTTTCTTCCTGGTTTGTCAAATGTGTTTGAAGGTTAGGCTTGCTTATATTACCGTTCGTTTTAAACGCAACCAGTTTTCCCGCAAATTCCTTTTTTACTTCTTTTTCAAAACTATCCAGGTAATTTTCCGTGGTTCTTTTATCTGTATGGCCCAATGCCTCCTGGATGAATTCAGTACTTGCACCGGCACGTTTTAACACCGTTGAAAAAGTATGTCTTGCAACGTACGTAGTTACCTTCTTTTCAATGCCAAGTTTTTTTCTGATTTTTAACATCCAGTCATTGATGGACTGAACAAACAGCTCTATCAATTCAACCTGTCTTAATGGAGTAATACTGTGCTCCAGTACAGGAAATATATAGCTGTTTGGCCTTTTGTCTTTACTTCCCCAGTAATCAATAATCTGTTGCATATCTTCAGTAATAAAAACGGTAATAGGTTTTGAAGCAGACCTTGTGGCATTCTCTGTTTTTGCCCGTTCAAAGGCGATATACTCGCCGTCAATGTTTTTATATTTCAAATGGGCAATATCCGTAGGGTTGATGCCATTGGCAAAATAAGAAAACAACCAAAAGTCTTTGGCCTTCCGTTCCTCCAGGCAAACAGGTTCATAATAATAAATCTTTCCGACATCTTCCAGCGTTAATGCTTTTTTGATATTTCGGGAAGACGGGCACTGGTATTTTCTACGGCCAAATGGATAGTACTTTTCTCTTTTAATAATACCCTGGAAGATAGCCTCGTTGAACAGGGCACGCAAACAACGTGTATAAATACCAACTGTTGTTTTGGAATATTCCTGTGCCAGCATCCACGCCTCCAGTTGTTTGAGGAATGCCACGTCAATATCAATAAACCGAACATTGCCCCTGAACCGCGAAACGGTCATATAAGCCGTTTGATAACTTGCTGCTGTACGAATCCGGTGTTCTGAAAGTAGTTTGCTGATATAATATAATGTTGTGGCCAGTATAGTATCCGGTTCCGGGTTTGGAAGTTTGAAGATGGGGAAACGATGTTCGTATTCAGCCACATTAAATTCATTGGTTGCCGGAACCAATACTGCCTTAATGGACTTCCGCTGGTGAAAGAAAGGGTTATTCAATATGTAATCCTTTTCAAATTCATCAAAACTGAATGGCTGCAGGGAATTGGCCGCATCTTCCGCTGTACGTTGGATTTGCTTTAAGTTAGCCCGGATTATTTTTGATGCTTCAGATACCCTGGAAGCCGACAAATTATCGAACTCTGGCTGGGTGAGATCATAGATCGTCTGATAGCGTTTGGGTTCACTATTAAACGTTACCAACAATTTGACGGGGTATTTACCTGTTTTCTTTTTAACCCTCCGGGTGTCCAGGGTAATTACAACCGATACTGACATAACTCAAATTTTTTCGTGTTCACAAATGCCCTTCGCTTCAAAATTTGCCAGTAATTTGCCAGCAAAACGAGGTTAAACGCCCTGTCAAAGCGTTTATTCAAAATTAATGGAAAATTCGTAAATGATTGAAAATTAAATAGTTAAGTTAAATTCGGTTCACCCTGCTTAAAGTAGAAAAAGCGCATGTGCGTCGCTGTTAATCAGAGGGTCGCTGGTTCATCCAGCAGGGGGAGCAAGAAAATCAAGCAGTTACAATCATTTAGATGTAACTGCTTTTTTATTTGCACCAAAATTTGCACCATAAGTTTGATCACATGCTAGGTACTGTTCTTCTTGTTGTAATAACTTTTGAGCCAATATTCCATTCCTAATGATTGTTTGGCTTCTTCTTTTATTATTGTCAAGGCTTTTGCTTCTATGTCTTTGTCAACGGTCATCTTTTCTAACATTTGCACAGAAGCCCAAAGATCGGTGCGGTCCTGTTTAACGTCTATAAGTTTTGCAAATTCTGCAACACCTATGTTGCCAAACTCTTTTCTTATTTTGTGAACTATTTCATACATGCGACTTACAGCTCTATTGTTTCGCTTCACAGATTTTTTGTCTGAGTAGTCGATGTTATTACAGATAGAAGCCATTTGTCTATATTCTTCAATTAGTTCGTTAAGCGTCATAGTTGGTAAGAAATAGAAACAAGTTATGTGTTCTTCCGCCTGCCCCTGCTATTGCAAATACTTTTATTAGCAGTTTTTTATTTCTGTCAAACTACTTTGATTCATAGGTTACAGCCATCCTCATTGTCAATTCATAAACAGTATGTGAATTGCATACAGTTTTATTAAGATAGACTCCGATTGTTTCGTTGCTTTTGTGGTAAACCATTCTTTCTCTTGCGTGTAGTCGTTAATAACAAGCGTATCCTTATATAAAACGAATAATTCCGTCCGAATGACCTGTAAAGTCACTAGGTTATTCAGTAACGAAATACAAATTGTCAACCTGTAAGCCGAATGAAAAATCAAAGTACAAAAAATGTCCTGCCGTTTATCGGCGTTGGTCAGGAACCACTGTTGAACTATTGTATGGACCCCTTATTACTACATCAAAACAATGTTTTCCTTAAAACGTTATGTTAGAATAGAAAACTCATCGGCTTGTCGCTTAAAAGTTATCCCTTCTGACTTACTAAATTGTTCATTCGGTTGTATTGCCAATTACCATTCAAAAATTTAAAAATAGTGTTGTTTTGCAAACAAGTGATTTTATTTTTATTATGACCAATAGTTTTGAACATTGTGCAACCCGGTATTTACCTAAATAAATTATTTTTAAACAGAATAAAGGTCGCAATTCTATTCGTTATTTACTAGTCAGTTTTACAATCTATCTGCAACCATAAGGCTACTTTTAACGAAAGAACAATCTACTATGCTTGGGGTTAGGCAACACAAATCCGCTGTGTTGGGCTGTATGCATTATAATCTACAAACCGCTCCTCAAAACTTCTGTTGAAAAGCCAACGCATTTCCCTCCCCATTCAATCTCAAATAAACCGCCTTCATCCCATTCACCTCCGTTTTCAACTCATAACTATACTTACTCACCTTCGTTATTTCACTCTCCGCCAATTCCCCGTCCTCAATCGTCACACCATTCTTTGTCTGCTTATAATGCGCCGACCTTGCATACGTAGTGATCGTCCTTTCCACCTCATCCACCACAATCGTCCCCTTCGTCAAAGACTGATGATAAGTACTCACCCCACCACTCAATGTCCTCGAAGTAAAATACTGCTCAAAAGTACCATCCGCATTAAACTTAAACGCCATGGCCAACTCAAAAGCATTTCCAATATACTCCGCAGGATTCTGACTCCAGTATTCCGTCATGGAAAAATTGCCGTACATCCAGTTGCCTTGTAGTGCAACAGGGGTGTTTGTACGTGGAGTTGCGTCGTCTTTTGAATCAGATGACTTTCCTTTTTGACAGGCGCCCATGATGCCGGTGAGCGCAAGAGAAATAATTAAAGCGAGCCTTTTCATTGTTTTTGATTTTAGGCCGCAATATTATTTTCATATCATGAGGTGGATAGAGCGCTATGTAATGAACTGATCCTTTTTTGTGATGAATCGCCCAACTACCAAATCTTCCACCAGGGCTTCTTAACACTGTGCGCGGCATTTTTCGCCTTGCTTAATTCTTCTACAAGTTCACTTCCCGATAAGTATTTATCCAGTCCATTCAATTCATCCACCGAAGGATCAAACACCTGACCTGTTTGCGGATCGTAAACAAAATAACCGGCTGTTTCATGTATTATTCCGATATAGGCTTTTAGATAGCCGAATACCTGCTCTGCTTTTTGACCCTGGTACCAGAAGGGAACGGTGATAAAAACATGATTGTCGTAAACCGTTATTTGTACAGCCAAATCCCCATCAGGGTGGTTGAGTTCGATGTGATCGAATTTGTTACGGGCTTCTTCGATTGTTGAAGATGTGAGTTTGGCTATTTCGCCATAGTCAAAATCAAAGGCTTCAAGCCGTGGGTTGTGGGTGGTTAAGGCTTTTACGATTGCTTGTTTTGTAGTTGGGTCTTTTGCCTTTTTTGCCGACTTATCGTTATCGGCTTCAATAACAGAATCCGCTTCTTCCAGGTCGGGTTTACCGAGTTTTGATTTATAGCAGTAAATGTCGTAACTCATAGTATATTTAATTAAGTATGCGGTGTGCGTATTTCAACCAATTGCCATCTTAAGCACCACTCTATCTATACCAATCCCGAATAGCATTAACCTGAATGATTGTAGTTATTTATTCGCGGCTCCATGTTACGAACGGGCTTATATACCCTTGACAATATAGTATAAAACCAGAGATAAACGCCAGGCACACCATTTGATACAATACCCAAAAACATCCTTTTATGAGCCAAGCCTTTGTAAAAGAAGAAGATAGCCAATGGCTACACGACCTTCCGCCTACCATGACCGCCCTGGTGAGCTACCTCACCCGGGAAAATAACGGCGTGCGGGTATATGAAGTCAAAACCAGCTTCCGTAAAGACGGCAAAGAGCTGCACCATATGAGCAATGGCATGAATTACTATATCAATGAAAACAGCCAATGGACGATAGACTGGTAACTACTACCACTGATCCGCAAAAACACCCTTTAATACAAACTACCAAACTCCACTTGCAGAATTCCAATTTTTCTATTAACTTTGAAATTCAAAGTACTTTCAATGCAAGAACCAAACCATGCACAAGATATACTGGAAATACGTTCCATGATGGAGCGTTCCTCCAAATTTGTATGGCTATCCGGCTGGGCAGGTATCATTGCCGGCCTGTTTGCACTCACTGGCGCCTATGTCGCCTATACGGTTCTGGGCTTTAACCCTACCACCATCGATTATCAACCACCCCAGGGAATCACTTTTTTAGGCATCGCCCTGTTCGCGCTGGCTGCAACGCCAGCCACCTTACTTTCGTACACACAGGCAAAGCATAGCCATGATAAACTCTGGAATGCCACCTCAAAGCGGCTGCTGTTTAATATAGCCGTCCCTTTTATAGCAGGTGGCATTCTTATTCTTATTGCATTAACGAAAAACATGGGCGGACTCATGGCGCCGCTTTCACTTATCTTTTATGGACTGGCCCTGTACAACGCCAGCAAGTATACGTTTGAAGAGGTGAGGATCATGGGTGTTGTTCAGATAATACTAGGACTTACCGCAGCCTGGTTTATACAGTATTCATTACCAATTTGGGCATTGGGTTTTGGCCTGGTCCATATCGTATATGGCATATACATTCAATTCAGGTATAAATAATTTTTTTTGTACTTATACTTTGTAATTCAAAGTTCTTTTAACATGAAAATAGATATCATTATTGCATACATCCAACGGTATGAATTCGGGCATGAAAGAGATTTTGTGCCGCCCATCACGGGCATTCACCTGGCGGCCATTACACCGGCCAAACATGAGGTGCGTGTGTTTCACCAGCAGGTTGATAAAATTGATCTAAACACCAACGCCGACCTGGTAGCCATTTCCTTTTTCAGCGGCTTTGCCATGGCTGCCTATAACCTGGCTTCGGCATTCCGTAAGAGAGGCAAAATACTGGTGGCCGGAGGTCCGCATGTAACCTATTGCCAGCAGGAAACACTTGACTATTTCGATGCCATCGTTACCGGCGAGGCAGAAAATGTATGGCCGCAACTATTACAGGATATCGAAAACGGCCAATTGAAGCCGGTGTATGTGGGAACGCCGTGCGATATGCAGGATCTGCCCACACCCAGGTACGATCTGTTGCCATCCAAATTCTTTATCAAAAAAGTATTACAGGCCACCCGCGGCTGCCCCTTCTCCTGTTCCTTCTGCACGGTGCCTTCTCTTAATCCGGGCTTCCGGCTACGGCCTGTAAAAGATGTTATTCGAGATGCCTCCTATGATCATTTCAAATTCTGGTGGCAACGAAAAATAGTTTGGTTTTGGGATGATAACCTCACCATCAACCGGCCTTATATCAGGCAGCTACTGCATGAAATGATTCCATTAAAAAAATGGTGGCTTACACAGGCCAGTATGGATATTGCCAAAGATGCCGAACTACTCGACCTCATGAAGGCCTCCGGCTGCATCGGCGTTTTCCTGGGTATTGAATCTTTCGGGGCGGGTTCGCTGGCGGATGCCAACAAACGGCAAAATAAAATCGCCAACTATGCCACGGCGGTACAAACCATCCGGAAACGCGGTATTGCGGTGATGGCAGGCTTTATTGCAGGCTTCGATCACGACGATGAACAAAGCATTGTGACCATGGCAGACCAACTGATGGAAATCGGTATCGATGTTCCCTTTCTCAGCATCATGACGCCTTTCCGCGGCACACCCATTCGCACCAAACTGGAAAAAGAGGGCCGCATCCTGCACGACAGAAACTGGAATTTTTACAACGGCTACAATGTAGCCTTCCAACCCAATCATATAACAGCGGCACAGCTGCTACAGGCGCATCGCGCATTATGGAAAAAATCGTTCTCGTCCTGGTACGCACTTAAAAGAATTACCCGGGGCCTGCTCCAATTGCGATGGGGCGCCTTCCTGTTATCGCTGTTCATGAACGCTTTCTATTGCTATAAAAGGATCAGAAAAAATTATCCGGTGGATATGAGTAAAAGAACTGATGCATATAAAATGGAAATACCGTTGCAAGAGAAAACTAAACTGGCAGGCAGCCTTTAACAATCAAAAATATGAAACATCTAAAATTGCTGGCTTATGTGCAACTCGCACTGCTCACCGGCGCCCATGCACAGGATACTATTGCGGAAATTGACAAGATCTTCAACTGGACCAAACTCGCCGAACCAGGCTGCGTGTGCGCGGTTTCAAAAAATGGGAAACTCATTGCCAACCGCGCTTATGGTTCGGCCGATCTTGAAAGGAATGTACCCATCCACACCAACTCCATCTTCGATGCGGGTTCGGTAAGCAAACAGTTTATTGCCGCGGCAGGTTTACTGCTGGTGCAGGATGGCAAACTATCATTGAACGATGATGTACGCAAATACATACCGGAATTGCCCGACTATGGCGCTACCATCACCATCAACCACCTGATGAATCATACCTCGGGGCTGCGCGAATGGACGGGTTTATTGCCCTTCGCAGGCGATAAACCACCTGTATACGATCTCATCCTGCGGCAACGTCAGCTCAATTTTAAACCGGGCGAACGATGGTCGTATTCCACCAGTGGTTTTGTGCTATTGAAAGAAGTGGTTGCCCGCGTAAGCAAAATGCCTTTCCCCGAATTTATGCAAAAACGCATCTTCGATACGCTGGGTATGCAATCGTCGTCTTACTGCGAGAACATGCGCGACATCATCAAAAACCGCGCACTTGCTTACGAACGCGACGGTAACGGGAAGTGGAGGATGGCCATGCTGCTGGACAATGACCGCGGCGGTGGCGGTGTGCTAACAACCGCCGGCGACCTGCTGATATGGAACGAGGCACTTACCAACCACCGCCTGGGAAAATTCGTGAGCGAAAAAATGCAGGAACGCACCACGCTTAACAATGGAAGAAAGATCGATTATGGACGTGGACTGTTTGTAGACTCCTATCGCGGCACGCCACAGATCTGGCATACGGGTAGCGCCGATGGATACAAAACCTTTTTAGGGCGCTATCCTGAACATGGCCTCTCCATTGCTATCATGTGCAATTCTGGTGATGGTACCGACAGGCTGGATTTCGCCCACAAGATTTTTACACTGCTGCTTCCTTCGGTAACAGCACAGGAGTTTGATCCGGCGCCACCACCCGTAAAAGACATCGATCCCAATAAACTGGCGGGTTTGTTTTTTAGTGAAACTACGGGAGAGCCATTGCGGATAGCGGTGCAAAAAGGCAGGTTGCGGGTGGCTGAAGGGCCGGGGCTGGAGCAGCTTTCGAACAATCGTTTTAAACGCCGCGGCGCCCTGCCGGGTTTTATGTCGCAGGATGCGTTTGAAATTCATTATCTCTCCAACGATGAGTTTGAGTTGAAGTCTATGGAAGGTACTATTACGAAATACCGGCGCGCCCAACCGTTTTCACCAAAGGGCGATGCGCTGATAGCATTTACCGGTCGTTTTGAAAGCGAAGAATTAAGATCTGCCATTAATATCACCGAAGGAAAAAATGGTATAGAAATTCAATTTGAACATATGAAAGATCGCAGGTTGCCACTGACGCCGGTTGATACGGATGTATTCCAGGTATCGAGAATATATATCAGGTTCATGCGCGATACCAATGGGCGGGTAACGGGTTTTCAATTTAGTAACCCGGTTGCCCGTAATATTATGTTCACCCGGTAGCATCAGTAGTAACCGCCATCCAAATCTCCTTGATAAAGGGTTTCAGGTAATGAAACCCTTTATCATTGCACATTAATCACATGCCACACCTCCTCATTCTCCTTCTTTCGCATATAAAATTTATACAAATGCATATCCGATCGCTCCATATCCGGCTGAATCAACCACAAATAACCGCCGCATTGTAAAATATGAATAAACCCACCCGGATTGCCATAACCCAAACCTCCCTGGCTGGATGTGGTTTGCAAGCTGAGGTATTCACGAGAGGTATAATTGGCATGCAAACCCATGGGTACATTACGAACCGAAACGCTCCAGTTTCCGGCATAATCCACCAGTTGAATAGATGTATCTGTTTCGGCATAATTGGTACACCAGTTACTATTATCCAAATCAGGTTTGCCGGATATTTGCGCGGTCTTCCGGGCAAAGCTGCCCGTGCTGCGGAATGTGAACTGCTCATAAGGAAAACCAAAAAAAGTATTGAAATGCAGACTTCTGTTGGCGGAATCAGCACCGGGACATAAACCATATATAGAGGTAGACCGGCCGCAACAACTTCCTTTGATCTCCTGCCCGCCGGCGCCCCACACTTTAAGCGGATAGTTGATGAATTTAATGGTTCCGCTGTCTGTAAGTCCGGGTATGTATGACAACTCCCAGTCCCAATATTCGTCTATTTCCAGCGCCAGTCCACAAAACCCATTCACATCAATATCACTTACCTTCTTCCTTTTCACCTTTGTTTTAAACCTGGCTACAGGCTGGCGCGATTTGTTATAGGGCGTCATTGTTACTTCAAATGTTTCAGGCAGGTCGTCAGCCGATTTGGCAAACCCCATCGTAAAAACCGAAACCGTAGCATTTGTCTTTGAATCGGCCAGTTCAGGCACGTCGTAATAATACGGGCTGCCATCAACAGAAACAAATATGCCTGCTACATCCTGGGAAACATCCTCATGCAACAACCTGAAAGGCGTTTGCAGATCTTCAAACAGTACAAGTGTATCTTTGAAAGACTTTTTCAATGTGGCATTTGTTGCTGTTATGGGCACTGCGCCGGTTATCTTTGTGGAATGGAAGAATTGAAGCTGGTCAAATGCTAACAATACTCCCCCGGTATCGGTATCATTCGGCGGATTGGGTTCATCCTCGCCTTTTTTACACGACAATACAATCACCAGCAGGCAAAAAATGGCCTGTACAACATGTTTCATACAATGTAGTTTGATGGAAATGGAATTTCTTACACGGTACAAAACTATCGTAGCCGCTTACGCCTGTATAGAATAAAATTTACCTCGTCCGTTACTCAGCTGGCAGGTTCTCGAAAAAGTAGTATTCGTGGGGCTTCGTGCTGAGGTATTCAAGTGGGGTGTACCCGGTGAAGTACCGGAACTCGCGAATGAAATGACTCTGGTCGGCATAGCCGGCATCATAAGCAAAGCCCGACCAGCTTTGAACCGGCATCTTCGCCATATTTTTAAGGGTTTGATTGAAACGGATGATCTTCCTGATATCCTTGGGCCGCAGACCTGAATGATTTTTGAATAACTGGATCGCATGTTTTTGGCTATAACCCATATGGCTGTTCAGCAACTCAGGTATGGATAAAGCCGGATCGTACAACTTGCATTCCAGCTTATTCCAGACGGTACATTCCTGGAGTGAACAGTTCAGCAAACGATCCATTACCCAGTTATTAAGTATCGTAAAGATCTCCTTAGTGTTTCTTGCTTCGTGCAACCGTTCCTGCATAAACCCTATGCTCCGGTCGAAAACATCACTGGCAGGAATATTATTATCGGTGAAATGATAAGCCGGTATTTTGAACAAATGGTTAAACCCGAAAAGCGTGAACCGCATACCGGCCATATAGAAATTCCCGGGTGGGTAAAAGTCAAAAAATGAATTCCTTATACCGGAGACCATATTCTCCTTTACAGCCGGTGCAGATACAGCCAGGTTGTTTTGGCCTTTTACAGGATCGCCCAGGTTGAAGAAAATTTCAGCTTTATTGTTGGGGAAAAGTCTTTCAGCCACTTTTTGTCCCTGGCCTTTCATGATCACGAAATGGTCAATGAACATATTTACCGGGTAGGCGGGAATTTCAAGCTGATAGGTAATATGGTTATTAGTAAAAGAAAACATATGACATGGCGGGCTACTCTAAAATTAAAATTTTAATTTGTAAAAGATATATCAAAAAAATATGAGCGTCATCCCCCAACTCGCCTCCTCTCTCCACCGCAGAGACGAAGCCCCTAACGAGGAACTGGCCAAGGCAATAGCTGCCAAAAACGACAAAAAAGCCGTCCAGGAACTTATTGAGAACTTAAACAATAAAGACATTCAAAACGACTGCATCAAAGTGCTTTATGAAACAGGCGAACGCAACCCTGCATTAATTGCGCCCTATGCCCACGAATTCCTGGCATTGCTCAACCATAAAAACAACCGTCTGCAATGGGGCGCCATGACGGCGCTGAACAGCATTACGCTCGAAAACCCGGAACTTATTTATGCTTCGCTTCCAAAAATTATAGCGGCAGCTGATAAGGGATCTGTCATTACAAAAGACAATGCCGTGAATATTTTGATTAAATTATGTTCGGTGAAAAAATACGCCGGTAATGCTTTTGATCTATTGAATGAACAACTATTAAACAGCCCGGCCAACCAGGTTCCGATGTACGCCGAAAAGGCGATGCCTGTTATTAATGAAAAGAATAAAAATAAATTTATTACCACTCTTAATGCACGGCTTGCCGAAATAGACAAGGATTCAAAACGGAAAAGGATTGAAAAGGTAATTAAGAAACTACAATGAAGATTTTTTTATACGCAGTTATCGCACCAATTATTATTCCGCCCATTCGCCATAAACCGTCTATTTGGCGAATAATTGTAAATTAGAATTAAACATTTAGTGCTAATTCCCATGAGCCCCGAAGAATTGCAAGCCTTTGCCGATAATTATACCGCTGACAACTTTGATACCATCTCCTTCCAATGGCAGGGCGGTTACGGCGCAGATTTCAAGGATAAAAATTACGAGTTCCGTATGCTGCTTTGTGAATACCTGTCGCCGCAACTTCAAAGTACAAAGCTGGAGTTGATAAGGGATCTTTATCTTGAAATGGGTAAAACGTCAGAATATACCTTTGGGTGCTATAATAAATTCCATTTGTTTGGTCAGGAATTATTGGAACGTGGAGGCACTGCCTATCTCACAGCCTATCTGCAGGGCGCTGCACACACCATGGATACTGCACTACAATCTGGCCGGGTGAAACTGAGCAAGGAACGCGCAAAGGAGCTGTTGGCCTGTTTTTATACCAGGGCAGCGCATCCCGAAAATGAAGAAGAAGCAAAATTATATGGTGACTATTTCAGACTCCGGTTTGAATACCTGGCCAAATAAATGATCATTTTTCCCGCAGCCTGGCAGCTTCCGCTGCCATGGCCGCAGGAAACAAATCAACTAACCGTATCCAATTCACCTTTTAACGTCCTGGCCGCTTTTATTATAAACTCCGATACCTTTTCAGGTTGAGATAACATGGGAACATGGCTACTTGGCAGCTCAAGCGCTTTTGCCTTGATCATGGCGGCCTCTGCCCTTTGCAGTTCGGGCAGCACGGTTTGATCATCGGCACCAATGATAAACCAGGAAGGCCTGGTTTTCCAGGCAGCGGTGGTGATCTTTTCAGTGGTGGCGCCTGCAGCCCACGGAACCTGCGTGGCAAAAATTACCTGCCGCTGTTCTTCGGGCAAATCCTGGGCAAAATGCGCGTGTATACCTTTTTGAGAGATGGTTAAGAAACCGAAATGGTCGAGCTTGAACTCGGCATTACCGGGCGATGGCGGATAGGGCTGTATCACGTCTGTTGCCGATTGCCCATCATCAGGTACCAGCGCACAAACATATACCAGCCCTGCTACGTTGGGATCGTTGCCGGCCTCGGTGATCACCATACCGCCATAAGAATGACCTACCAGCAACACCGGTCCGTCCATAGAAGCAATAGCGCGTTGGGTGGCAGCCACATCATCTTTTAATGAAGTAAGCGGGTTTTGAACGGCGATCACATTGTATCCCTTTGCATACAGCGCTGGAATAACCTTTGCCCAACTGGAGCCATCGGCAAACGCGCCGTGCACCAATACCACGTTGTTTATAGTAGACATATGATTTGTTTTTTGGAATTTATATAAGAACTATTCATCTTCTTTGATCATTTCTTCCAAAGGCTGGTCTTTTGTTCGGATAGCATCATCAAGAAATTCACTTCCTTCCATTAAATTCATTTTGTGAGGATATGGGTGTACCTCCTCCCCGTTTTTCGCTGGTGGCGGCTGGGCATGGCCAGGCTCACCCTTGCGAGGTGTAATGGCATTCATGTATTTGTATTTTGTAATTAGAAATTAAGCTTGCGCCAATTGCGTCTTCAGCCAGTCTTCATATTTGATCTTACCAAGTCGCGGATTGGCGCCGGGAACCAGTGAGCCGTCGTTCAGTCTGGCGCCGAAGTACTGCGCGTTTTCGTCTGGTATCAGTTGATGCGGATCTTCGGTAGTGGTGAGGTAGTAGCGAATAAATTCCGACATAGGCATGGCCACGGGGCCAGCCACTTCCACGATGCCGTTTACAGGTGCACCTACTACTACTTCGGCCAGTGCAGCTACAACCTCATCAGTGGCTATCGGTTGAAATATGGCCGGTGATATATGTACTTCCTGGCCTACGGTTCCTTCTTTGGCTATCCGGCCGGCAAATTCAAAAAACTGGGTGGAGCGCAAAATGCTGTAGGGAATACCCGATGCGACGATCAGTTCTTCCTGTTTGAGTTTGGCAAGCAGGTAACCACTGTCGGGCAGGCGGTCGGCGCCTACTACCGACATAGCCACAAAATGTTTTACACCCGCATAGGTAGCTGCGGTAAGCAGGTTCATGGTTGATCGCTGGAAAAAATCCATTACGGCTTCATTCTCGAATGAGGGTGAGTTGGAAACGTCAACTACGACATCTGTCCCCTTCAACACTTCATTCAGGCCTTCGCCCGTAATAGTATTCACACCCGATGCAGGTGAGGCGGGTATCACTGCATGATCGAGCTGGCCAAGCCTGTTAACCAGCTTGGAGCCAATAAGCCCCGTACCGCCAATGACTACGATTTTCATAATTGAGTTTTTAAATATGATAGAATAATAGCAGCTTATCACTGATCTTTTAATGTGTCGCGGATCACGGCAGCCGCCTGCAGCAAGGCAGTTTGAACGGCGGGCACGGTTGCCAGTGCATTCAGCAAACCATAATCATGAATCAATCCGCCATAGCGGGTCAGTGTTACAGGCACACCTGCTTCATTTAATTTGCGTGCATAGGCTTCGCCTTCATCGCGCAGCACATCGTTTTCGGCAGTTTGTACCAATGCAGGCGGCAGCCCCTTTAGTTGGTCCAGACTTGCCTGCAGGGGAGAAGCATATATATGGTTGCGCTTTTCCTGATCGGGTAAATAGTTATCCCAAAACCATATCATCATATTCCGGGTGAGAAATCTTTCTTCCGCCATATCGTGGTAGGAATCGGTTTCGAAACTGGCATCGGTTACCGGCCACAACAATACTTGCAGTTTTATAGCCGGACCCTTTTTTTCTTTGGCCATCAGGCTTACCGCTGCAGCCATGTTACCACCCACACTGTTGCCTACCACAGCCAGGTTGTTGCCATTGACGCCAATGTCGCGGCCATTTTCTGCCACCCATTTCAGGGCCGTGTAAATTTGGTTGATGGCTACGGGAAACTGTGCTTCGGGCGAGGGCGTATAATCGGGAAATACAGCTACGGCGCCACTGCGCACAACGAGGTCTCTTACCAGCCTGCGATGGGTGGGGTAGTCGCCCAGTACCCAGCCGCCACCGTGGATGAAGAGGAACACGGGTGCGTTGTCGGCAACGCCTTTGGGTTTTGTGATGTGAATGGTGAGTGGATTGCCTTCGTGGGTGATGGTTCTTTCCGATTCTTCAATGCCTGAGTAATCGACTGTCGTCGATTGTTGGGCATCTACCAATACTTTTCTTGCTTCAGCAGGACTTAATTGTTCCATGGGATCGCCGGCGCCGGCATTCAGCGCTTTCAGGAATTTTCTTACTTCCGACAAAATGCGGGGATCGTTTTCTGCTTGAACAGCCTGGATGGTTTGTGTCATAATGAAGGTTTTAGTGATGTAAGTATTCGACAACAAACGACAGGCCTGCCCAAAGACGTGGGATATCTTTAGGTACTATGTTCTTTCTGTGTAATTGTAGTAGTGATAGGAAGCGGATGGGAAATGAAATTAAAGGTAGAGGAAAATATTGGATGCGGTGTGCTGGTGGGTGAATTTTTTTTTTTAATTGGGAATTGATTTTTGTGCGTTCAAATATTATTTTTTTTACGATTGATTACTTGTTATTTTGACGCTGACAAAAAGACTTTCATGGCTGATGTGCGTATGTATCATATCATTATTCGCATGGCGTTGTTGTACAGGCGGCTGAAGAAACAGGAAAGGGTGCTTGCTAAAGAGGTGTCGTCGGCGCATGTGAAACGGACTACCAAGTACCTGCAACTGTCGTTGAATGTTGTTTGCGAAAACCTGTATCAGCTAACGGGAAAAGAATTGCATGCCGGTGAATATAAACGTATTGTTTTGTTAAGTGAATTTGGGCCGCTGTTCGACGATCTGTTTGATGACCGGGTGCTGGATCATCAGCAGATTGAAGCTTTAGTGACGGCGCCTGAAAGGTATGTACCGGTGAATGGTACAGATGCGCAGGTGGTGAAACTATATCTTGAATTGCTGACAATCGTTCCGCGGCGCGAACAGTTTGTTCAACATTTGAAGGAGGTTTGTTACTGGCAGAAAGAATCGCTGAAGCAGTTGAGAGATGATATTAGCGAAGAAGAGTTGTACAGCATCACCTATAACAAGAGCTATTATGCGGTGTTGTTGTTTTGTGCGGTATTGGATCATTATCCAGGTAAGGAGTTATTAGAGATCATTTACCCCATGGCGGGTTTGATGCAGCTTACCAACGATGCATTTGATGTGTGGAAAGATGTACAGCATGGCGTGTATACGCTGCCCATTTTATACAGGAATTTTGAACAATTGAAAAACCAGTTTAAGGTAGAAACCGCGCTGATCAATAACAAGCTGGCCAGGTTGCCTTACCAGCCAAAGGTTAAAAGGCAGTTTGCTATTACAGTGCATGCGTTGCCGGCTATGGGGTGGATGGCGCTGGAACAGCTTGAACGGGTTACGAAGGGGAAGGATTTGAAGATGTTGGGCAGGAAGGAGCTGGTGTGTGATATGGATAGCCTGCGGCAGCAGGTAAAGTGGCTGAAGCTGGTGAAACGGTTTTCAAATTATAAAGGTGCACACAATCCTCGATAACTTCTTTCAACGCTTCCGCTTCACCGCCAACACCACCTCATGCACAAACAACGGCACAGCCCACCCAAACCAAAAAAACGAAGGCGATATTTCGTCAAAACTACCCAGCCGGTACACAATGGGAATTTTCAAAGCCAAACCCGAAACAAGGAAGGCCACGGTTACAATATAACTTTTTGTCATCCATACTTCATGCATCTTAAACTGCTTTTTCAAAGCAGCCCAATACGCAATACCGGTAGTAATAATCCATACGGTAGCCCATACCTGCGTTGAAAAGGCATAAGGCCAGTTAATGGTATAAGCCGTAGTATGTGCCAGCACCACAGCAGAAATCGAACTCACCAGTATAGCCAGCAAATACAAAATACCCATTACCCGGTGCGCCTTCTTGTAATTGCGCTGCAAACGCTTCCAGAACTGAAAGGGACCCAATATCAGGGCGCCGCCGCCAGCGGTGATATGGCCTATCAAAAACCACTTATAATTAAAATATTTACCCATGGCCTCACGGGTAAGCGCCAGGTAATGATCGGCGCCGCTCATAAATAAGTGAGTGAAATAAAATACCGCCAGCCAAAAAATAATGATCTTGTAATCGCTTAATCCCAGATTTTTCATAGGGGCAAATTTGGCGTGGCCACCCATTTCAAACAATAACCGAAAAAATTTTCGGTATCCCCAACGGGCATCAAAAACGTATATTTACAAAAAGAAAACCGATGTACGAAAGAAAGATAAAAGAAGACCTGGACTGCGGTATTTACGTGGCCGCCAAAGTATTCGGCGCCAAATGGAAACCCTGTATCATCGACGCCCTCAGCCGCGGCGCCAAACGCCCCAGCCAAATACATCGTGCCATGAGCAGCACCAGTCCGCGTGTGATAGATATGCAGTTGGCCGAACTGGCAGAATATGGCGTGGTCACCAAAACAGTACGACCCGGATTTCCGCTGAATGTAGAATATTCATTAACACCCATGGGCAAAAAAATATTACCGATCATTGCCCTGATGAACCGGTGGGGCGAAACCTACAAAGATGTAGTAAAAGAAATAGCCAACAAACCATCTTATATGCCGGGCTCGGGCAACTGACCCTTGCGCACAAAACCTTCCGCATATTCTTTAGGCGTTACCTTAAACTGTTGCTGAAAACATTTTGAGAAATAAGAAGGTGAACCAAAACCGGTCATATACGCTATTTCGGCAATGGAATGCTGGTTCTGCTGCAACAGTTGGGCAGCCTGTTTTAATTTTACCAGCTTGATCAATTCATTGGGCACATAACCCGATAAAGATTTTAATTTCCTGTGCAGGTTGGAGCGGCTCATCGCCATATCCCGGCTCAGCTCTTCTACCGACAACCGCGGATCGGTAATGCGCTCTTTAATAATGCTCACAATCTTTTCCATAAACTCCTTATCGCGGGTATTGGTGGTAAGCACACTCACATCGCTGTTCGGCTGCTCAGAGAATTTCATTTTTAAAGCCTCTCTTGAATGTAGCAGGTTCCTGATCACAGCCGCCACATGTTTCCATTTAAAGGGCTTCATAATATAGGCATCGGCGCCGGTTTCAATACCTTTGATCTCGGCCTCCGAATCGCCGCGGGCAGTAAGCAGTATCACGGGTATGTGGCAGTGATCGATGCGGGTTTTGATAGCCTGGCACAAGGCCAACCCATCCATCCCCGGCATCATCACATCCGATATCACCAGGTCAACGGCTGTTTGTTCTATCACCTGCAGGGCGGCAGCGCCATCGGTGGCGGTTTGCACCCTGTAACCTTCTGCCTGCACGGTTTTGGCAATAAACGAACGTATGCCTTCTTCGTCTTCCACGATCAATACCAGCGGATGTTTTTCATCGGCGGGCGCTGCAGTGGTTTCTTCGGGCAATACAACTGCATCGCGCCATGGTATGGCGATGGTAAATACGGTCTTTACGCCTTCCTGGCTATCCACATGCAGGTGAATACCATGGCGATCGCTCAATGCCTTGGCCAGCGCCAGCCCAATACCGGTGCCGCCCAGGTTATGATACTGGTGTTCGCCGCTGGTAGTGGTGAAAAAGATCCGGAAAATATCTTTCAAATGAGCTGCGGGAATACCGATGCCATCGTCGGTTACACTGATGCTGATGGCCTTTTCCATGTCGGGCGCGCTCACCTCATTGACATGAACCTGTACGTGCGACCGCGCGAACTTAAACGCATTGATAAGCAGGTTGCTCAAGATTTTGTTCAGCACTTCGGGGTCTGCCAGCAGCCGTGCGCTGGTGACCTGTGTGTTAAACGAAAAGTCAATCTCTTTTTGAAAGGGTTGCGAGGTAAAGCGGGAATAGATGGCCCGTACCAGCGAAACAATCTCTACTTCTTCTTTTCTGATCTTCCAGGCATCGCTTTCTATTCTTCTAAAATCAAGCAGTTGGTTTACCAGGCTCAACAACCGCTCGGCATTTTCTTCCATGGTCAGCAACTGTTCCTTTTCCGACCGCTCCCATTTATTCTGCGATAATAATTTTTCCAGCGGCGCCATGATCAGCGATAAGGGTGTTCTTATTTCATGCGCCATCACGGTAAAGAACTCGATCTTGCGGGCATAAAACTCCTGCTCCTCCTTATTCTTTAATAAGGCCAGGCTTATCTGTTGCTGCCTGCGCAAATAAGCTGCATAATAATAACTGGCGGCATAAACCAGACCTGCCAGCAGCAACACATAAACAATATAGGCCAGCGTGGTGCGGTACCAGGGCGGACGAATAACAACGGAGATCGTTTTTTCCGGACCGGTCCAAACCGATTCATCGGTAGTAGCCTTTACCTTAAACAAATAGTTACCCGGCGACAAGTTGGTATAAGTAGCTTTCCGCTGATCGCCCACATAGTTCCAATCGGCATCAAAGCCCTCCATGATATAGGCATACTTTATTTTTTCGGGCGTGGTAGAACCCAGGGCGGCATATTCGAGGCTGAATACCGATTGATCGTAATCCAGCACGATCTCTTTGGCATAACTCACCTGTTTTGAACCCAGTTTGCTGGTATCGTACAGCGACACATCTTTATTAAACAACTGAAAATTGGTAAACGTCAAAGACGCCACGGGCGGATCTTCTTTAAGGTTCGCGGGATAAAAGGCATTAAACCCTTTGATACCGCCTGCCAGCAGCCTGCCATCGGAACCCTTATAAAATGCCCGCAGGTTGAATTGTTTGCTTTGCAGGTTATCCTGGCGCGAGAAATGTCTTACCTTATTGTTTTGCGGGTTCAGGGAATAAATGCCCTGGTTCGTGGTGAGCCACAACAGGCCATCGTTGTCTTCCATAATGCCACAAATCACGTTGGCCTTGATGCCTGTGTTTTCATCGTATACCTGCACCTGTTTTGTTTTTATATCGTAGCGGTTCAGTCCTCCGCCATCGGTGCCTATCCACATGCTCCCTTTACCATCGTCGTGCAGGCAAACCGCTTTGTTTGAACTGAGCAGCGTTTTTTCCGGTCTGCTTTCCAGTGCGCTCCATTGCCCGGTTTTTTTATCATAGGTTACAATACCATTCCTCAGGTTATTGTACACGCAAAACCAAATGGTATTGTTGGCGTCTTCTCGAATATCATAAATAAGGCTATGATCCACACCGGGTGCAGGCATTTTTATAAACGACTGGGTGGCCTCATCAAATCGGGCTATACCATGTCCGGTACCTACCCATATTACACCGTCCCTGTCTACATACAATACAAACACCAGGTCGGTATGAAGGCTGCTTGCATTGCCGGGGTCGTGTTTGTAACGGGTGATGCGGCCGGTAACCGGGTCCATTACATTGATACCGCCGGCAAATATGCCCACCCATATTTTTCCCTTGCGGTCGCGCACCAGGCTGTGTACATTGTGATACGATAATTTTTCCTGGCCCGGTTTAAAGGGATAACGAAGCAGTGTTTTATCGAACGAATTGAAATAAAACAACCCGTTGTCTTCGGTACCTACCCAATATTTACCGGGCTCGTCTTCCAGGAAACAACTTACAGCACGGCCCTCTAACGAGCCGGCGCTGTTACCGGGATAATACAATTCAATAGGCCAGCCATTTGCTTTAAAATAACTGGCGCCGCCAAACCAGGTACCCAGCCAAATGGCGCCGGCCTTATCAGGATAAATTACATAAATGGCGTTGTCGCTGATGCCAAACGGATCGTTGAGGCGGTTGGTATGGGCAACAAATTTACCGGTGGAGGTATGCAGAATGTTCAGCCCCTTTTCGGTACCTACATACAGTTTGTCGGGTGTGTTTTGAAATATCGATCGTACAATATCATCGTTGATGCCAAACTCACCGCTTCCTTTGCGGAAGGCTTTAAACGACTGTGTTTCTTTTTCCCACCGGCAAAGCCCGCCGTACATGGTGCCGGCATATATCACGCCGTCGATGCCTTTATAAATCGTATTTATAAAATCGCTGGTAAGTCCCTTGCTGCCGGCGCGTATATTGGTAAAACGTTTTGTTTCGGGATTGTAAATATCTATACCGGCGCCCAGCGTACCAATCCATATACGGCCTTCATCGTCCTGCGCCAGGTTGGACAGCTGGTTGTATGTTATAGAATTCGAGGTGCCATTGGATGTGTAACTCATCAACGCATCATTCACGGGATCGTAGCGGTATAAGCCGGTAAACGTGCTGGCTATCCATATAAATCCATCCCTGTCCCTGAATATATCGTTCACGGCCCTGGCAATAACGGGTTTAAAACGGGTGAAGGTTTCTTTCTCCAGGTCGAGAATATAAATGCCATTGTCTACACCAATCCATAAGTGTGTACTGTCGTAATTAAAAATGCAATGCACAACATTGTTGCCAATGGAATGCGGTTGTTTTTTATCGAAGCGGAAGGTCCTGAACTGGTATCCATCAAAACGGCTGAGACCATTTTTGGTGCCAAACCACATAAAGCCCTGGTGGTCCTGGGCTATTGCAAAAACGGTTGGCGAAGGAAGCCCCTCGCCAACCGAATAATTACCAAACAATATTTGCTGAGCGTTTGTGTGCAAACCCGCTATCATCCCAAAACACCACAAAATGAAAAGCCTCAGCATAAACCATTATTTTTTGTGCAACTTCATATCCAGCAGTTTCATATAGTAACCGCCCACCACGCTTCTTGCCTGAAAACCGGTTTGCTTTCCATTGGTAGTTTCGTGCCAATCGCTCAAAGGCACGCGGGTGGGGGTTTCCAATGCAAATTTATACACGGGTTTGATGAATGCCTCAAAATCGCCGGAATTTGTGGTGAGCGTAGCAGTCCACAGTATCCAGTCGCTTTTGGTATAGGTTTTACGGCTGTCGAGCGGCAGGCCGTATTCGTTTTGCTTACCTAAATAAAATTTGATCTCTTTGGCTGCTACCGTTTCCGGGAAAATGTGCAGGTCAAGCACCTTGTCCCATACCAGGTTGTATTTCTGGCTCCAGGTATTGTTTTTGTCGAAGGTGAGTGCATAGTGATCGCCTTCATCGGCCATCTGCATCCAGCGGCTGGCCATGTCTTTGGCAGTATCGGTATAAGCCCTGGCCACATCGCTCTTACCCAGCATATTGGCCAGCATGCCATAGGCGCCAATGCCCATGATGGCTTTTACCGACAAATTGGTATTGCGCGCCAGGTGACCGGCAAAATCATCGGTACACAACTGGTTGGCAGGGTCAAAACCTTCTTTGGTTAAAAAGTTCACCCAGGCGCTGAGTGTGTTCCAGTGTTTTTGGGCATAGTCGGCATTGCCATCCGCTTTGGCAATGGCTGCAGCCAGTATGATCATATTACCCGATTCTTCTACCGGCATATCCTCGCCATAGGTTTGTCCATTGGCCAGCGGATAAGTACCCAGGTCGTGCGCAGCAAAGGGTTTTTTCCATTTACCGCTTTCGGAATAATAAAATATACCGTTCAGCATACCTTTCATCAGCTCGGTATTATAAGCGAGGTATAAGGGAGAAGAAGGATAGGTTACATCCACGGTGTTGATGCTGCCATTGCTGAAGTTTTCCTTGCTCAGGAACAGGGTTTCTCCCTGCGGACTTTTTACCAGCTTATGCGCGGCAACACTTTGACGATAGGCCAGCACAGAAAGGTCGGCATAGGTTGTACCACCCGCCTTTACCAGGTCGTTGTACAGCATATCGTTAAAGGACTGGCATTTTTGTAAAATGGTCTTGTAATTGGTAGCGGCATCGGCCAGTTCCTTTTCTATCGTGTTGTTGCCATCATTGTTCCACCAGGGGCGCAGGTTTTGTCCAAAATACTGGATGGAGTAAATATCATCGTAGCCGATCAAAAACATTTGCTCCTTTGGTGTTGTACCTACTTTGCCAAGGGCTACTGATGTATTCAGCACCAGGTTTTTGCCAGTGAGGTTATTTTTTCCGGTAACCGCTTTTGACGCAAATGACGGCGATGCATCCACTGCAGTGGTAATGTACTGTTTTGCTTTGGCAGCCAATGGCGTAGCCAGGTACATATAACCCCAATCGATGCGCAGGTCATCGCCTTTCTTTTGCAACACAGGCTGCTCTACCGTTCCTGCCTTTAATATATTCAACTGCCCATTAGTGTACTGTTTTGCACTCACCTGCTGCACGGGCGTATTGGTGGCTAAGGTGGTGCTGGCGCCCAGGTATACCTCCACATCATGGGTTTTGCCATCTTTCGATACCACATTATAGGTGATATACGAAACCGGACGAGACACCAGGGCCATATCGGTAATGATCAGCGGTGAGGTAAACGTAAGCCTGGTTTCAACAGCACCGCAATCGAAGGTGTAGATGGTTTGTGTGGCATTGATGGTCACATTTTTTTGCTGTGCAGCTACAATGCCCGGATCTTTGGCAGGCACCAGTTCGTTTACCAGGCCTGCATCCATAAAACCGGGACCACCGGTGTTGCGCGCATAAATGGCCAGCAGGTTTTTACCCTTCTTTAATTTTCCGGCAACGGCCTTTCCTAATGGAATATAGCGGTAGAAACGCGGGGCGCCGCCGCCGTTGTAAATCTCTTCACCATTCAGGTATACCACCACATCGTCGTCGAACTTCACCTGCAGGGTTAAATTGGGATAATCGGTTTTGTCGATATTAAATGCCCGGCGCACCCACAGCTCTTTGCTGTGCCATTGGGTGCCAGACATATTGCGCCTGCTGGTGAAAGGGGCGGCACCGGTTTGCCAACTGGCATCATCGAAGCCTTCCCGCATCCACCCTTCAGCAGGTTTTTCAAAGCTGTACTTTACAGAATAATCCTTTTCATCTACTATGGGCGCCACGGTTTCATAACTTTTGGGTTCCCTGCCCATAACCCGGTAAATTTTACCATCGACCTTTACCAACCCTATCAACGATTGATCGGTACCCGTCCAGTGTTTGGTGGGCGCGGCATTCAATGTATCGTTCATACTCCAGATGCAGAAGTAAGGATCGTGCGTGATCAAAGGGTAAGCAGGCGCCTTTTGTTGCCCCATGGCTGTTTGCGCCATACAGGCAAAAGCAATCATCATTAACTTTTTCATATCGGCTCTTAATATTTGTAACTATTTATTTCGCATTGCGGTTTCCTGGTTTGGGTAATACCTGGTGGGTATTGGCCCATGCACGCCATTGGGCGGCTAACCGTTTTACCACTTCGGGGTTTTGTGCACTTACATCGTTCAGCTCCGTTTCATCCTGGTTGATCTTGTACAAACGCCAGGTGGTATCATTGGCCAGCGATACCATTTTCCATTCGCCATCACGTACATAGCGCGCCCGGTAGTGTTCGTTGTACAATTGTTTATGCACCTGTTTGTTGTTTCCTTTCAACGCGGCCACCAGGCTGCTGCCTGTATAGGGTGTAATGGTGTGCCCATTGTATGTTTTGGGATATTTGGCGCCGGCGAGTTGTATGAAGGTGGGCATAAAATCCATCACATGCCCTGCACAATCGGTGAACTTGCCTTTTTGTTTGATGCCGGCCGGCCAAAAAGCAATCATGGGTGTGCGTACGCCGCCTTCAAAACTTTGGGCCTTGGCAAATTGATAAGGCGTGTTGGCCACGTTGGCCCAATTGGGACCTATGGAGCCATACACGGTATCGGGACCAGGCAAGGCATTGATATCTTTGTTTACCGGGTACACAATGGTTCTTCCATCTCTTGTATGACCGGGGCGGTCGAAACCGGGGCCATATCGAGAACAATCTTCGGGACTGGCGCCATTGTCGCTGAGGAATACAATAAGGGTGTTGTCCAGCTCACCGGTTTCTTTCAGCGCCTGAATGATACGGCCAATGCCCTGGTCCATCCTGTCTATCATGGCGGCATGTACAGCCATGGCGCGGGCATCCCATTCTTTGTGCGGGTTGGATTCCCAGCTTTGATCCTTATTCAACCGCGGTGACAATTTGGTTGTGTTTGGATCGATCAATCCCATATCCACCATACGGTTGTACCGTGCTTCACGTATTGCATCCCAACCGCCTTTATAGGTGTCTTCATATTTCCTGATGTCTTCAGGCAATGCATTTAAAGGCCAGTGTGGCGCTGTATGCGCTACATACAAAAAGAAGGGTTTGTCGTCGCGGCTCATTTCCCTGATATAGCTTACCGATGTGTCGTTGATGGCATCGGTATGATAATAACCATCGGGCACGGTTTCTACCGGCGTGGTGCCGTTTACCAGGCTGAAGGGATCGAAGAAATTCACCACGCCCCAGATATTGCCATAGTATTTTTCAAAACCCCTGTTTACCGGGTATTGTTCAATGGGTGCAAACAGCGGATGTGTTGCCTGGTGGCTGAGCCATTTGTTATGCTCTTCTTTGGTAGGCTGCTCGATGGTATTAGACACATGCCATTTGCCCACCATGGCCGTACGGTAGCCCGCTGTTTTCAGCACTTCGGCAATAGTGACGGTATTTTCGGTTAAATAACCCCGGTAGCCCGGCTGATCCCTGGGGGTGGTCATTTCGCCAATGCCTGCCTGGTGGTTGTACAGGCCGGTGAGCAGTGAAGCCCTGGTGGGGCAGCACCTGCTGGTATTATAAAAACTGCGGAACCGCAAACCATTATTGGCCAGGTAATCGAGGTTGGGTGTTTGTATTTCACCGCCATAACAGCCCAGGTCGGAATAGCCCAGGTCATCGGCCAGTATTACAATGATATTGGGCCGTTTGTCTTTTGCAGGTGATTTTTCCTGGTTTTTCAACTTCACAAATGAGAACAGCAGGGCCAAAAAAAACAGCGCACCCATGCCGGCAATAAACCGTCTTTTCATAATGTTATTTGTTAGCGCCATGTACGGCATTCGTAAATTCTTTCTGCAGGTATTGATTCATTAATCGGATCACCGGTTGCATCTTTGGATCGTTTGCTTTATTATACCATTCTTTAGGATCTTTTATTTCATCGTACAATTCTTCGGAGCCGTCACTGTAATGAATGTACCGGTATTGTTCCGTGCGAATCGCCTGGTTGCCTTTCCCGGCCGTAGTAACTGCAGGCTGGTCCCATTTTGATTTGGCATCGAGTAACAAAGGAACAATACTTTTGCCATCGAGCTGTTGTTTTGGTTTATCCAGCTTACAAAGCTCCACCAGGGTAGGATAAATACTCATCAGGTCTACAGTTCTGTTGCAAACTGCTGCCGGTTTGGTAACACCTGGCACCCGCCACATATATAAAATATGGGTGGATTGCTCCCACAACACATATTTTGCAAAATGGCGTTTCTCGCCCATGTGAAAACCATTGTCGGCAAATACACAAACTATGGTATTATTTCCATATTTGCTCTTGTCGAGCGCATCCAATACCCTGCCTAAGTTATAATCCATGAATGATATGCATGCCAGGTAACTTTGCACTACTTCCTTCCATTTACCCGAATTTTTCAGCGCTTCGTAATCAACGGGGTCGGCAGCCCATTTTTTAGCGATCTCCGGCAGATCGTCCCAGTCGCTTTCAAACACTTTCGGCAACTGCACCTGGTCTAAGGGATACATATCAAAGAAACGTTTGGGTGCGGTCCACGGATTATGCGGTTTGTAAAATCCGCAGGTCATGAAAAAGGGTTTATCATAATCAGTCGCCAGTTGGGAGATAATGTATTCGGCAGTCACATTATCCGGGTGATCCGATTCGGGACCCGTCCAGGGATGCCAGTTAAAGAGCGGTGGCGCTTTTATTTCAGCCGGAAGTTTTCTTTCCTGTAAAAACGGACCATAGCCGCCTTTGCCGCCATCGATATCCCACATAGCCTGCCACCGCTCTTTAGGTGGTATTGAGTGAAAGATCTTGCCACGGGTAATGGTCACATAACCATTGGCCTTAAAATGCTCGGGCAAAAGGGCTGCGTTTTGAATAGCCTGTGATGCCTTTATATCATCTGTATTATCATAAACACCTGATGAATACGGCGCCAGGCCGCTCAATAAGGCCACCCTGGAAGGATTGCATACCGGCGCTGCACAATAGGCTTTGTTGAATAATTGTGCAGTTTTGGCAAATCTTTCCAGGTTGGGTGTTTTAATGCCGGGATAATTCTGCAGCAGCGAAACATAATCACTTAAATCGTCAATAGCTATCAGCAGCACATTTTTTTGCTGGGCATGTACGGCAAACACCAGGAAAACAATCATTACACAGGTAATCGTCCCTTTTTTCATATGGTCCGTTTTTGACGATCAATAACCGTCATTTTGTACAATATTCGGATTGGCATCTATTTCTGCCTGGGGTATCGGGAAACGCACATGCGTGGGTTTGGCATTTACTGCACCGCGGGCCTGTGCCAGCGATATAAATTTACCATGCCTGATCAGGTCTTCGCGGCGTTTGCCTTCCGAAACAAACTCCCATCCGCGCTCACGCAAAATGGCATCACGGAAATCTTCTTTGGTGGGCGTATTGTTGATATCCAGGTCGTCGAGACCGGCGCGGCTGCGCACCTGGTTGATGAGGTTGAAAGCTTCGGTGCCGGGTGCAGCGCTCAGTTCGTTCAGCGCTTCGGCGCGGGTAAGCAATATATCGGCAAAACGCACCAATGGAATATCGTTACCGCTTTCGTTTTTCAGGGCATTGTTATCGAAATATTTCAGGCTGGCGCAGGCATTGGGTGTGGCGGTAAGGTCTACCACGTTGTTTTGCTGGTTCACATATTTACGCACTACCAGTACAAAACGCTGGTCGTCGGGATCGAAGGTATTTACAAAAGCCGTGCGCAGCTTGTATTTGGTAGCAAAGATCTGCAGGGCCGAGGTCCACCTGTATTCCGGCAACTGATCAGTGTATTGAAAGCCCACGGGCAGGGCGCCTGAAGGGAACCAGTTGCCCCTGTCGGTTTTTTGGTTGGTGCACGACACCACCCAGATCATCTCCTTATTCTTTTCATTTTCTACTTTGAACATATCCTTGAATACAGGGTACAACTGGTAATAGTTTAGGTCCATCACTTTTTTGGCCGCATCGGCTGCTTTTTGCCATTCTTTGGTATTCAACAAGAATTTGGCAAGTACGGCATAGGCAGCGCCCTTGGTGGCCCGGCCGAATAATTCTTCCTGACCGGGATTGGGTAAATCAGCGGCAGATTCGTTCAGTTCGGTTTCAATAAAGGCGCGCAGTTCTGCATCGTCGGCACGGGGCAAAGCCACATCATCGTTAGAAGATCTGCGCAAAGGCACAGGCCCGAAATAATTATACAATTGGGTGTAGGAGTAAGCACGGCAAAAACGTGCTTCGGCAATATATTGTTTTTTGAGTTGCTCCGATATGCCGCTTACGCCATCGATGTTCTCCAGTACAAAATTGGCATCACGTATAGAGCGGTAAAAGGGCGCCCAGCAAATGCCATTGAACTCACCCACCGAGGGGTCCCAGGTGAAATTGATAAACTGGGTATAAATGAGGTTTTCGTTACCACCGGTATTAAAGGCAATATCGGTACACACTTCGCCAAAATTCAAACTGAAGCGGTAATTGGGTTGCGATTGAATACCTGCATACGATGAGTTCAGCAACGATTTGATACCCGCCTCGTTGGTCAATACCGTACCGGGCGAAAACTCATCCAGCGGCGTAACATCCAGCATTTTTTTGCAGGAAGAAGAAACGGCAAGAATTATAAACAGACTTATAATTGAATTTTTCATAACTGGCAATTTTTAGAATTCTACATTAACACCCACCGTGTAGGTCCTGGTAAAGGGATATGAACTGAAATCGATGCGAAACACATCACCGGTGCCTGCATGGGCGCCGGGATCGATGCCTTTATAATCTGTTATCAGCACCAGGTTTTGACCGGTGGCAAACAGGGTAAGACCTTTAATAGCCTTGCTTCCACGTAAAGGAAAGTTGTAGGCCAGCCTAACAGACTGCAGGCGTATATAAGATGCATCCATCACCGTGCGGCTGTTCACCTGCCTTTGTCCCTGTGCTACGGGCCGCACAAAAGAAGGATACTCGTTGGTGGGATTGTCGGGTGTCCAGCGGTTCAAATACGGCTCGGCCAGTTTGTTCCTGCGCAGGCTCACGGGGAAAAATGCATCCACCATGCTGCTGTACAACAGGCTGGCGCCTTTTGATCCTTCTATAAACAAGCTCAGGTTGAAATTTTTATAATTAAACACGTTGGTGATGCCAAAGGTGTAATCGGGGAAGGGTTTGCCCAGCACCATGCGGTCTTTGTCGTTGATGGTGCTGTCGCCATTCACGTCGCGGTATTTTACATCGCCGGGTTTTACATTGTCTTTTGTTACGGTAAAATCATCCTTGGTTTGCCAAACGCCATCTATCGCATACCCATAATACGATTGTAAAGGTGTGCCCGGTTGAATGATGCTGGCGCCGCCATTGATGGCCAGTGCGCCACTGATGATATTCTTCAAAGGCCCGATGCTGAGCACGGTATTTTTGTAGAAAGAAATATTCGGGCTCAGTTCCCAACTAAAGTTTTCGTTGCGAATGATGGCGGCATTCAGTTGTATTTCCACACCGGTATTACGCATGCTGCCGATGTTTCGTGTTTGACTGCCAAAACCCGAACTGGATGGTAAGGGCAGGTCAACCAGCAGCTTGGTGGTTTTGCGGTTGTAATATTCAATGGTACCGGTGATACGGCGTTTCAGCAAGGCAAAGTCAACACCTATGTCCATTTGATTGGCGGCCTCCCATTGCAGATCGGGATTGGCCTTGCGGGTGGGCACAATAGATGTATACACCACGCTGTTGAACACCGCATTGGTGGCGCCTACAAAGGTGGGAATGTACAGGTAGTTGGCAATATTCTGGTTGCCGGTGGCGCCATAACTCACACGCAGTTTCAATTCATCGATGGCTCTTACATCATCCATAAACGATTCTTCATTTATTTTCCAGGCCAGCGCACCCGAGGGGAAATAACCGAATTTGTTATTGCCGCCAAAACGCCCGCTGCCATCTGCACGAATAGAAGCCGTAAGCAAATACTTCTTCATAAAAGTATAATTCACGCGGGCCAGGTACGAGGTGAGCACGTTTTCTTCGTATCCGCTACCAATTACATTCATCAGCGGGTCGCCTGAGCCGATGGCGTTCCAGGTAAGATCGGGCAGTGAATAACCACGGCCATTGCCACTGAAAGACTGGGTGTTGAAATGTTCGTAGGTAACACCCGCCACGGCATTGATGGCATGATCGCCCTTGCTGTAATTATAGTTTACCGTGCCTTCGCCCATATAATACGATTTGGTGCCGGTAAGAATAGAGGCCACGCCATTGTAAGGTCTGCCCGATTGGGTAATGGGCGCCACCCAGTCGTTACGGCGGGTAGTATTGATATCACCACCCACACGCAATTTCACCGACAGCGAGGGCAACACAAAATATTCGCCATACAGTGTACCGAAGGTGCGGTAATTATTAGCGATGCCGGTTTCGCCGTTGATCAGCGCCACGGGATTATCCACGTTCATAAAAGGCGAGCGGTAATAATTGCCATTGGCATCATACACGGGCGAGGTGGGATCGTAGTTGATGGCTGCATACAGGGCGCCGCCATCTTCATTGGTACCGCGGCCCGATGAGCCGTATTTATCTTTTATATAAGAAGTATTGAGGTTAATTCCCAGGCGGTATTTTTTGGCAATACCATGATCGAGGTTTACACGCACCGTGTAACGGGTGGTGGCCGAGTTCTTTATTATACCTTCCTGGTCGAACACACCGGTGGATATAAAATACCGGGTATTTTTTGCGCCGCCGCTTACCGACAGGTCATGACTTTGTACATGCGCCGGTGTTCTGTACAAATACGATTGCCAGTCGGTGCCTGCTCCAAAATTGCTGGATACGGTATCGGAGATCAGTCCGCCGCCTTCGGCAATGATGTCATTGATGATGTCGTGGTATTGCTGCGCATTCAGGTCCTTTTCTTTTTTGGCAATTTCCTGCCAGCCATAGTAGCTGTTGAGGTTTACCGAGAAGCGCGAAGCCGAACCTGATTTGGTGGTGATGAGCACCACACCGTTCGAACCACGGGAGCCATAGATGGCCGTGGCGGAAGCGTCTTTCAGAATTTCAATGGATGCGATGTCGGAAGGATTGAGGCTGTTGAGCGGGTTACGCGGATTGGCCGAAGCGGTAAAGGCGCCGGAGCCACCAACAGGTGCACCATCATTCACCGGCATACCATCAATCACATACAGCGGGTTGTTACCGGCGGTGATGGACGTAATGCCCCTGATCTTGATGCTCATGGCGCTGCCAGGTTCGCCGGAGAGCTGTGATATTTGCACACCTGCCGCACGGCCCTGCAGCATCTGTTGCACGTTTACATTGGCGCCGGGTGACAGGTCTTCGGTTTTTAACGATACCACCGCGCCGGTGACATCACTTTTCTTTACCGTACCGTAGCCGATCACCACCACATCCTGCAGGTTGCTGGAATCCTGTTGCAGCACAATAGTTTGAAAACCGCCGTTGCCGGCCATGATTTCTTTGGATACATAGCCCACATGCGATAACACCAGCACGCTGTTGCCGCCGGGCGCTATCAGCGAAAACATACCGGAGGCATCGGTGGAGGTAGCCGTTTGGGTGTTTTTAACGCTTACCGAAACACCCGGTAGGGCATCGCCCGAAGCAGTGGTTACTTTTCCTGAAACGGTAATACCCTGGCCGAGGGCAGTTGATACACCGGCCAGGAGGAATAAAAGGGACAGCAGTGGTTGGAGGGTCTGCCGGCCGCAAGCAATTTTTTTCATACGCAGCTTATTTGGAATTATAGAACTTCCAAATTTATCCGTGCGTAATTGCGGCGGCTATCAGATTTGTAGATTAAAATGAGAAATTTGTCGCATGTGATGTAATGTGTTGATTATAAGGCAGCTTCACACAATTTGTTCATGGCGGGGTAATCAATATATCCTTTGTCACCGCCTTCGTAAAACGTAGCAGCATCCCATTTTGCAAGTGGCGCATTACCACGAATGCGTTCAACGAAGTCGGGGTTGGATACAAATGGTTTCCCAAAAGCCACCAGGTCGGCCAGGTTTTCCTGCAGGACGGCTTCTGCGGTATTGGCGGAATAACCACCGGCCAGCATGATCAGGTTGGGAAATTGTTGGCGGGTTTCCCGGATAAATTCTGTGGGAATGGATGACACACCATTATGTACCACCTGCGAAAAATGGATGTACAAAACATCCAACGCCTTTATTATATATCGGTAGGTGGCTGCTTCTTCGGCATAGGGCGGCAGATCGTTGATGCCGGCGAAGGGTGATAGCCGTACACCGGTGCGGTGGCTTCCAATGGCGCCGGTAACTCCTTCGAGTAGTTCCAGCAAAAAGCGGCTGCGGTTAGCTACGTTTCCGCCATAGACATCGTGGCGGCGGTTGGTGTGGGGATGCAGGAATTGTTCGGCCAGGAATCCGTGGGCGCCGTGAATTTCCACCCCATCGAATCCTGCTTCAATGGCAGCCTTGGCGGCTTGTATATGTGCATCTACTACTGATTGTATGCCCGCTTTGTCTAACACCTGCGGCACCGGCATGGGTAAATGGCCTTCCTGCTTTGTTCGTATTTCGCCCGCGGCCGGTATGGCAGAAGGCGCTACCAGCGGCGCCTGGTTTTCGTGATTCAGCGGATGGCCGATACGGCCGGTATGCACCAGTTGCATAAAGATGGTACCGCCTTTGGCATGAACGGCCCCGGCTATCTTTTTCCAGGCTTGTTTTTGCGCTTCGGTATAAATACCGGGTGTATGCAGGTAACCAAAGCCATTATTGGCAACTGCTACGTTATCGGTAATGATCAACCCGGCGCCGGCTCTCTGCGAATAGTATTCAACGGCGTTGTTACCGGGAATGCCATCGATGGCGCGGCGCCGGTTCATGGGCGCCATTACCACGCGGTTTTTTAACTGGATGGCGCGTGTATTTAATGGAGATAACAGCTTTTTCATATTTGATTTTAAGGCAAAATTAGAAACCACCCTCACGCGGGAACAGTGACAAACCGGGGTTTGTTCTGTAATTTTACAGGTATGCAACAAAAAGCCCTGCACCAGCCTTTTGAGCTGAACGTGTGTGATATGGAGAGCTGGCGTGCGCGTCCGCTGATCTATCATTTTTTCGAGATCGTACAGATACTCGATGGAGCGGGCACGCGTGAGGTAAACCGCAACCGGTTTCCTTTTAAGGCAGGGAATATTTATTTGTTTACACCGCTCGATTGCCGGGGTTTTGAATCCAATGGCGCTGCACGTATTTGTTCCATCCGGTTTTCAGAAGTGTTTTTGGGTAAGTACAGAACGGCGGTGGAAAGGGAGCGCATTACACAATGGCTGAAACAACTGGAGCATATATTTTATCATCACAACCGCTTTGAAGAACTACTGATTAAAGAACCGGCTGATTGTATCATGGTGGCGGCGCTAATGAAGAATATGGTGGAAGAGTATGGGCAGAAGCAGGCTTATCATGAAGAGAATTTGCAGCATTATGTTACGCTGATATTAAATATACTGGCACGTAACGTGAGGCAGCCGGCAGAGCAGGCACCGGGCGAAGAACCATTGATCAACCGCATGCTGGTGCATATACACCGGCATATCAGCCAGCCCGATCAATTGCGGATTGATTATTTAGCGGGCTTATTTAATCTGTCTGCCAATTATGTGAGTGAATACTTCAGGAAGTTTACAGGTGAAAGTTTGCAGCAATATATTACCCAGTATAAAATCAAGCTGGTGCAGCAGCGCCTGGCCTATAGCACGCTTACCGTAAGCCAGATAGCCGATGAACTGGGTTTTACCGATGAAAGCCATTTGGGCAGGCAGTTCAGGAAGTATTATGGGTTGAGCCCGGCGGAATACAGGAAGAAGGCGAAGTTGGTATGATCGTGACTGTGTTAAGGATGTGAGGACAATTATTCTAGGTGATTTCCTGTAATTTTTTACGATCACCTGCGACCAATAGTGTATAAGGGCTTGTGCGGTTATAAATTTGCGCAAAATTCATAACCAGTGAAGAAATTAGTCATCATTACCATCGTCCTTTATGTACTTTCACTGATCATCCTCGAATGATCGCATCCGGCCCTGGAACATAAAAATTTTTTGCACATGACGCTGATCGCGATCCTGTTACCATGGCTGTCTTTTATGCTGCGTGGCAGAATATTAACCGGTATCCTTTGCCTTATTTTACAAATCACCTTAATAGGCTGGATCCCTGCGGCCGTATGGGCCGTGGTATCGCTGCAAAATTCCCGCGCCGACAGAAGGAACAGGCGGCTGATCAGGGCCATGAAAACGCGTTAAACAGATTCGATAAACTCCACCATCTTTTTTCTCCCCTTCTCATCCGGTAATTTTCCATAACCGGCCATCATATTATCGGCGGCATGTTTCGGATTGGATGTTCCCGGTATGGCGCAGTTCACCGCGGGATGCGAGATGATATATTTGAGAAAGAATTGCGCCCAGCTTTTGATATCGTATTCAGCGGCCCAGGCGGGCAGTGTTTTGCCTTTTGTTAACCTGAACAAATCGCCTTTTTCGAATGGCTCGTTGATGATCACGGCCACGCCACTGTTCATACAGGCTTTTAACAAACTCTTTTCGGCATTGCGTACCCGCATGGAATAATTGAACTGAACAAAATCCACCGCCTTCGATCGAACGATCTCTTCCAATTGCGCATGCGCCGATACGGTGTAATGAGTGATGCCGGTATACCGCAGCCTTCCTTCGGCCTTCCATTTTTTCATCGTGTTCAGGTGGGTTTTCCAGTCTACCAGGTTGTGCACCTGCATCAGGTCCATGGTCTTCCGCTTCATGCGCTGCATCGATTGCTGCATTTGCTGAATACCCTGTTGCTCGCCGCTGGTCCATACTTTGGTGGCATAAAAAAACTGGTTGGCTTTGCCGGAGGCAGCGGTGAGGTCGCCGATCACTTCTTCCGACCGGCCGTACATGGGTGAGCTATCGATGAGTTTGCCGCCCTTGTTGAGCATTTGTTGTAATACCTCCTGCAGCGGCTCCCGTTCCGGGGCGCCGGAGCCCACATCGAATTGTATCCAGGAACCCAATCCAACCACGGGCAATTGTTCATTGGAAGAAGGGATGGGGCGCGTTAACATATTGGCTTTTTGATTGGTAAAGGCATGCACAGGTGCGGGCAACAGGGTGCCCAAACCGGCATAGCCCAGTAGTTTAACAGTCTGGCGTCTGGATAGTTTCTGTTCCATAACTGTACCCAAACTTACCTACAAAAATCAACATATATATAGTTTATTGAATGGCACAGGTTTTTCTGCCCTTTGGTGATGGAGTCATTATTCCCGTTAGAACCCGTATGGCCGGAGGGCTTTGCCTACCACCCGGATTTTATACCGGTGCAGGAAGAAAAGGAATTGCTACAGGTAATTTCTACGCTTTCTTTGCATGCCATGCAGTTCCAGGGATTTGAAGCCAAAAGAAAGGTGGCGAGTTTTGGTTACGACTGGAGCTTTGAAAAACGGGTGTTAACAAAAGGCAAAGAGATACCCGAAGGCTTTCAGGCACTTGTCACAAAATGTGCTGCCTATTTGTCTATTACTGTACAGGATATTGCCGAACTGCTGGTTACAGAATATCCTCCGGGTTCGGTGATCAACTGGCACAGAGACGCTCCTCCATTCGATGTCATTGCAGGCATCTCTTTACTCAGCGATTGCACGTTTAAGCTGCGGCCATATGAAAAGGCAAAACAGGGCCGTGGATCCGTGATCAGTTTACCGGTAAAAAGACGGTCATTGTATATCATCCGTGGTGCAGCACGTACCAATTGGCAGCATAGTACCGCCCCTGTTAAAACAAAGCGTTATTCCATTACCCTGCGAACATTAAAATCATAATTTCGTTATACTATAAATCACTTTATATGGAAAGTGACATAAAAAGAGTAGTGATTGCCGGCGGCGGTTTTGCCGGTATCAACCTCATTAAAAAGCTTTCAAAAGACAAACGTTTTCAGATAACCCTGGTCGACAAAAACAATTACCATTTCTTTCCCCCGCTTTTATACCAGGTAGCCACCGCATTTATCGAACCTTCGAATATCAGTTACCCGTTCCGGCGCATGTTCCAGGAAAAAAGCAACCTGCGTTTTCATATGGGTTGTGTGAGCAGGGTCATTCCCGAAACCAATACACTGGTAACCGATACGGGTAACCTGGAATACGATTACCTGGTGCTGTCCATGGGTACCGAAACCAATTATTTCGGTATGCAGCGCGTAAAGGAAAATGCGCTGCCCATGAAAAGCATCGATGATGCGCTGAACCTGCGCAATCATTTATTGATGAATATGGAAGTGGCCGTACGCACCAAAGACATAAAGGAAAAAGAAAAACACCTGAACATTGTGATCGCCGGAGGCGGACCTACGGGTGTGGAGCTGGCCGGTATGCTGGCCGAAATGGGCGCCTATATTGCCGCCAAGGAATATCCCGAGATCAAGGACCTGCGTTCGCATTTGTATTTGATTGATGCCAGTCCGCAATTGCTGGCGCCTATGAGTAAGAAGTCGCAGCAGGAGGCTTATAATGTGTTGAAGAAACTGGGTGTACAAATTATTTTGAATACTGCCGTAAAAGACTACAATGACAGTAAGGTATTACTCAGTGACGGACGGGAAATAGAAACCAATGTGCTGATTTGGGCATCTGGTGTTACGGCCCGCGAAATTCAGGGTTTGCCTAAGGAATCCATTACCCGCGGCAGAAGGATCATTGTAGACGAACATAACAAGGTACAGGGCACAGAAAATATTTATGCCCTGGGTGATCTCAGCTTTCAAACCACTGATAAAAACTTTCCCAAAGGCCATCCTCAACTGGCACAGGTAGCCATTCAACAAGGGCAATTGCTGGCAAAGAATTTACAAAGAATGCTCGATGGCAAGCCGCTTCAACCCTTTGCCTATAACGACAAAGGCAGCATGGCCATTATTTCGAAATACAAGGCCGTGGCCGATTTGCCAAAGGTTTTCTTTAAAGGATTTTTTGCCTGGCTGGTATGGTTGTTTATTCACATCATTCCGCTGGTGGGCTTCCGCAATAAAGTGAAGCTGGCCTTTAGCTGGTTCTGGTCGTTTATTACCAATGATCCTACCTTGCGGTTGATCATAAGACCGAAGAAGGAGGATGTGCAGTGAGTTACTCACCTGCATTATCCAATTCCTTCAATATCCTGTTCACATCTTCCTCCGTACTAGCCAGCTTGGCCTTGCAAATGGCAATAAGCACGGTGGCGCGCTTGACCTTTTCGGCCAGCTCGTCTACAGAAATCTCGCCCAGCTCTATGTCGTTGACGATGGTTTGTAGTTCGTCGAATGCTTCTTTATAGTTGGGTGTTTTGCTCATGATGGTTTTGTTGATTGCACAACGCTGGTGATGGCGCCCTCGGCCAGTTGTGTTTGAATGGTATCGCCCTCTTTCAGCTCCTGGCTGTTCTTTACTGGTTTTCCGTTTTTAAAGGTAATGCTGAAACCCCTTTTCAAAACACTTTGTGCAATCAGATTGGCAATGTTCTTTTCAATACTGTTGATCAGGCTTTTTTCATTACGGATCATAAATGCGCTTTGCTGTTGCAGCATGCGTGTCATGGAGCGTACCTGGCCGCGGTTTTCGGCCAGCACATTCGCGGTTACCGACCGGAATAATTTCATCACCGATTGCAGCCTGTATTTTTCATCCTCGATGATCCTTTCGGCCTTCGATTTTATTTTTTCTTCGGCCTTTTGAACAGGCACGGCAAATTCGTGGAATTTCAATAACAGGAACTCTGCTATTTTGGTGGGTGTAATAGCATTGGCATGGGCAATCATTTCCGCTACGGTTTCGTTGGTGGCATGGCCTATGCCGGTAATAACGGGTATGGGAAATAAAACAATGTCACGGGCCAGCTCATAGTTGTTATAACACGATAGTCCCACATCGCCGCCGCCACCGCGTATAATAGCCACCACATCAAAATGCGATATCACCTTTTTGATCCTGCGCAACTGGTGGCGTATGCTTTCCACGGCGCGGTCGCCCTGCAGCAGGGAGGGGAACAGCACATGAAAAAAATGATAGTTCCAGGGATTGGTGTCCAGCACTTTGGTGAAGTCGGCGTAGCCCTTGCTGGTTTCCACCGAAATGATGGCGATGCGTTGCGGCAGCAGGGGTAGCGGTGTTTGTTTGTTGCTGTGGTAAATGCCTTCGGTATGCAGGCGCTGGATGGTTTCCTGTTTTTCGCGTTCCAGGTCGCCGAGGGTGAAGGATGGATCGATGTCGATGATGCGTAGGGATAGCCCGTATTGCGGTTCAAAGGTGATCCTGGCCAGGAACAGGATCTTGATGCCGTCTTTCAGGGGTTCGCCCAGGGTGCGCAGGAAATTGGCGTTGATCTGTTGGTAATCGTCGCGCCAGAGGTTGGCCTTGAACTGGGCGATGATTTTGCCGTCCTGTTTTTCTACCAGCTCGGGGTAGGCATGGCCTGAGTGATGGTAGAAGTTGAGCTTGTTCATTTCGGCCTTTACCCAAAACTCACTGGTGTAGCGGTCGGCAAGGGTTTTCTGGATGCTTTTGGCTACTTCCAGCAGTGTGTATACGGTTTTATTGGCGATCTTTTCCGACATGGTATCATCTTCGTTTATTGACTACTACGGTATCGGTAATCGTATCGTGCCAGGGCTTGCCACCCAGGGCACTAAAGGCTTCGAATGGAATGAACCGGCATAAGGTACGCAACAACGCCTTCTTAAACGATAACACTGCGCCATTTGTTTGTACGGCCATCGTGCCGGTTAGCCACTTACCAATGGTTCTGCCCTTAAAAGCGGCTTCCAAAACGGTATAATAAGCAACAACGAGCAGCAACATGATTAGTAGATCCAATAAACTGTCTATGCCCGTATCACCAGTTGTTAATTCACCATAGCTTACACCCGTCCACACCATTAATATATCAAATACTACACTCCCCAAAGCCAACAAAATAATAATTGCAAAACGGTCTATCAGGTAATTGGCAAATCGAACGCCTGTAGATGCAGGCTCGAGGTTGAGTTCCTGTTCAAACTCCTGCAAATAGTCGGGTTGGGTATCTGGTTCCATACTGTTAATTTCTATTAATAAAAAAACAGGAACCCCTAATGTAGGAAATTCCTGTAATTAAGTTCAACGGCGCGCCAGGCGTTATCGCCTCTTTTTGATTACCCAGGTTTTTGCAAACCGGTCGTGCCAGGGTCTTCCACCAAAGGTGCTGAAGGGCTCAAAGGGAATTAAGCGGCAAAGGGTGCGTATCAGGGCTTCCTTAAATCCAATGGGAGAACCATCTTCCTTTACGGCTACTGTACCGGTGATCAATTTTCCCAGGGTCCTTCCTTTGGAGGCTCCTTCAAAAATAATGTAATAAGCAAGCATTGTACCGAAGGAGAACAGGTATACAAGGCCGGTGAAACGCTCCACTTCCTGTTGTGCTTCATAAGCGCTCAAGCTTTTCGAAGCAAGCGAGATACCCCATAAAGCGCCTGCGCCTATCATTAAAATGTAAAACACAATGAGATCGATGAGATAATTTAAAAAACGCAAACCTGGCGAAACGGGTTCCAGGTAAAGCTCGGTTTCGTATTCCTGTAATAGGTCCTGTGTAGGTTGTTCCATACGGTTGGTGGGTTTAGGTGATAAAGAAAATAAAAAATCTGCAAGGGTGCAAGCCCCTGCAGATTAAAGAAACGGTAAGAAGCTACGGTTTATTTCACCAGCTTCAACTCCTTAATGATATGGCTGGCGCCGCCCAGCTTATCGATACACCACAACACATAACGCACATCCACACAAATAGTGCGGTTATACACGGGGTCGAACTGTATCTTATGGCTCAGCGCCTCATAGTTGCCGTCGAAGGCCAGGCCAATCAGGTTGCCGCTGCCATCAATCACAGGCGAACCCGAATTACCACCGGTAATATCGTTGTTGGTGATAAAACCAATCACCAGGTCGTTGCGCTGCTTGTCGATGTATTGGCCATAATCTTTTTTACGGGCCAGCTCCATCAGCTTTTCGGGCAAATCAAACTCATAATCACCGGGTTTGTATTTTTCCAGCACCCCTTTCATTGTTGTAACATAGTCGTAGGATACAGCATCCCGGGGCTTGTAACTTTTTACATTGCCAAAACTTACACGCATGGTAAAGGTGGCATCGGGATACATTTTCTTTGCCTTCACGCTGTCCATTTGCATAATGCCTTTCAAATACAAACGGCCCAGCTCAGCATTCTTTGTGGAGAACTGCTGGTAGGCCGGCAGGTATTTACCCTGCCAGTTCTTTAAAAAGGCATTGGCAGTGGCAAAGGCGGGATCGGCCTGTAAAACCGAGGCATCTGGGTTGGCTACAAAGGCATTCCATTTGCTGTCGTCGAATACCATGGTATTGGTGAATAAATTCGAGGCAAACTTCTTATACGTGTTCTCGTCTTTCAGATCCCCGAAATTGGCGCGCAGGCTTTCAAAAAAACCAACGGGGTGCTGGCTTTTATCTACCTCTTCATAATACATCTTTAAAGCAGCGGCCACAATGTTTTGATCTGAAGGTTTGTTCACGGTTTTCAGCATTTCGGTGCGGTACTCCGTGGCAGCAGCAACGGCCTTTTTAATATCGGCGCTGCCACCCTTCTTTACAAGGGCATTTTCAACCTGCTGCAACGAACCCGCAAAACCCAGTGCTGTAGAACCCATGATACCTTCATTGATGTATACGCGGTGTTTTGAATAAGGGCGCCATTGTGCATAGGCGGCTTCCCATTCTTTTAACACATTTTCAAACTCCGCTTTGCCATTGGCCCATTGCTGGAATTTGGCTTCCGCCGCTTTCTTTTTGTCGTATGCATTGTACTTGATGAGCTGTTTGCTTTCGCCATCGTAGAATTTCCAATAGTTGGCAATGCTGGCATAGTCGGCGGCCATCTTCAGTTTGGTGGCGGGGTCGTTCTTCATTTGCTCGAACATGTATTTCAACCGCATATCGCGCAGTTTTACCAGGGTGGGATTGTCGATGTCTATCTTTTGTTTGATGCCAAACGAGGTTTCATACCGGTTGGTGCTGCCCGGATAACCATATATCATGGCATAATCACCGTCTTTCACGCCCTTGATAGAAACAGGCAGAAAGTACTTAGGTTTGAAAGGAACATTGGCGGTATTGTAAGCAGCGGGCTGACCGTCTTTTCCTGCATATACACGAAACACCGAAAAGTCGCCGGTATGGCGGGGCCATTCCCAGTTATCGGTATCACCGCCATATTTACCAATGCTTTCGGGCGGGGCGCCTACTAGCCGGATATCGGAGTAACGGCGGTATACAAACACCAGGAACTGGTTGCCTTTGAATAAGGCGCTTACCCGGGCGATGGTGCTGGTGGCTTCGTCGGAATAACGTTTATTGATGGCCGCCATCACCGCATTTACTTTTTGAATACGATCTGCGCCGCTTAATCCTTTGGCAGAATCAAGCACCTCAGCAGTAACGTCTTCGATCTTTGTAAGAAATTCGGCATATAAGCCCTGTGAGGGAATCTCTTCGGCCTTGCTTTTGGCATAAAAACCATCTTTGAGATAGTTGTGCTCTACCGAGCTGGCATTGGCGATGGCATCATAACCGCAATGGTGATTGGTAAAGATCAGGCCTTCATTACTAACGATCTCCCCGGTACAAAATCCGCCAAAAATGATAATGGCATCTTTGATGGAGGCTTTGTTCATGCTGTACAACTGGTCTTTGCTGACTTTCAGTCCACGTTTAACCATATCGTTATACACCTGCTGACCCAGCAGCATCGGCAGCCACATGCCTTCATCGGCATGGCTACGCACCAGGGAAACGGCTAATGCAACCGTTATGAGGATTTTCTTCATAATTGAATAGCTTTTGTTGGGGGCAAACCTACTTGAAAAATTTGTAATAGCGTAACCGTTAGGGAGGCAGATATGTGGATTAAAATTATATATATCATGAGTGGGGGTGGGTAAACGGCTTTCCGTATACCACACTTTATTATTAATTATAAACTCATCCAATGAAAAAAGAGATCTTGCTATTCGCAGGCCTCCTGGCCATGCTATGTATCACCAGCTGTAAAAAGCAGGTTAAAGAACCAGCCATTCAACCCACCCAGCAAGGCGGCGACGCTACCATGGGCTCCATGCTTAGTAAAGACGAACGTTTTTTTGAACAACCGGGTCCGGGCGCCAAAGTATCGGCAGTAGCAGCGGTGATGACACCGGGTATTGACGTGAGCCATTGGCAGGGCGGCATTAACTGGACCAGCGTACGCAATGCAGGCAAACGTTTTGCCTTTGCCCGTGTAAGCGATGGTACCGGCACCATCGATTCGCGTTTTGCTGCCAACTGGCCGGCTATGAAAGCAGCCGGTGTTGTACGTGGCGCTTACCAGTTTTTCAGACCCACACAAAGCGCCAGCGCACAGGCCAATTTGTTTTTACAAAGAATTGGTACGCTGGATAATGCGGACCTGCCACCGGTGATAGATGTGGAAGTTACCGATGGCGCCTCAGGCGAAGCCATTGTACAGGGTGTAAAAACCTGGGTGGATATAGTACGTGCAGCCACCGGCCGCATACCCATTGTGTATACAGGCCGCTTTTTTTGGAATGCACTGCCCAACCCGGCCCGTGTAGGTCCGGTGTACCTGTGGATAGCACACTGGAATGTAAGCAGCCCCACCATACCTGCCATGTGGAACGAATGGAAGTTCTGGCAACATACCGACCAGGGCAGCGTAGCAGGCATTAGTGGTAACGTAGACCTGAACTGGTTCAACGGCGATTTTGCCGCCCTGCAATCATTTGCCCTGGCGGCCAACAAACGCCGCGCGGTTTGTGATTTTAACGGCGATGGAAAAACCGACCCCAGCTTATTTAATATCAATACCGGCTTTTGGAAGGTGCGTAATATCTACGACTTCCAATACGGCAATCCTGTAGACATTCCTTTGCCCGGCGATTATAACGGCGATGGCAGAACCGATGTATGCATATGGCGGCTTGAAAACGGGCATTACTCCTGGTATATTCGCGGCGACGCCAACCCGCCCATACCCTATGGCGATCCCGGTGATGTACCCGTGCCCGGCGATTATAATGGTGATGGTATTACCGACAGGGCCGTGGTGCGTTTAGAAGGCGGCCATTATACCTGGTATGTACGGGGCGAGGCCAATTATGTTTATGGCAATAACGGCGATGTGCCTGTACCTGGTGATTATAATGGCGATGGGAAAACAGATAAGGCCGTATTTCGTTTAGAGAACGGTCACTATACCTGGTATGTACCGGGTCAGGATCCGCTGGTATATGGCGACCCGGGCGATATTCCCGTACCGGCCGATTATAACGGTGATGGCACTACTGAAAAAGCATTGTTCCGCCCTTCCACCGGCGAATGGTTTTTACAACCGGGTTCCCCATCTATTATATTCGGTCAGGCTGGTGATGTGCCTTCGCCGGGCGATTACAACGGCGATGGCGTAGCCGACCTGGCTGTATACCGCGGCGGTACCTGGTTTATTCGCGGTATGGGCAATTTTATATATGGCAATGCAGCCACCGGCGACAGGTCGGTAGTACTGCCTTACCACATTCAAAAACGGTTCTTCCCATAAATGTTGAAAAGTTTTTTTCTGCAAGAATTTGCTGCTGTGTTGAAATCAGGTCACAGGATTTGAAAAATACCCGGCACCCGGCTGCGTGAAATTGATGGTTATTGCAAGCGCATTTTGAAATACGATCGTAATTGAAAAATGCGCTTGCATAAAACCAATTTGTAAAATTACCAGTGGATAATTTGCGTTGTTTTTTACCTGGAGAAATCATTATTTTCATCTTCATACTAAACAACCAACTCCATGCGTAACCGAAACTTATCCTACGTACTGCTCGTTGTATTATTATTTTTTGCCGCCTGTAAAAAAGACGATTTCGAAGCCAAACCCATCATTGCACCGCCACCCGATTTTGGTTTTAAGGTAATAGGGTATATGCCCAATTACCGCGATCCCGCCACCATACCCGATGTAAAGTTCCGTATGGTAAACGTGGTGAACTATGCCTTTGCCACCATCAATGCCAGTGGTGTACCGGTAGTGAACAATCCTTCCCGCCTGCCTTTGGTGGTTAGCAAAGCAAAAGCCAATGGCGCCAAAGTGCTGATCAGTCTGAATGGTTCTACCGCCAACTGGAAGGCCATGGCAGCCACGGCTGCGGGAAGAACCAATTATATTATGGCGGTGATGAATATCATTCGCCAGTATGGACTGGATGGCGCCGATGTGGATTGGGAATATCCTACCACGGCCGACAGCACCCATCTTACCTACACATGGCTGATGAAAGAACTGAGTGATAGCTGTCACTATAGAAGAAAATATTATCTCACTGCCGCGCTTACGGCAGGTAAATATTCAGGCAGGTATCGCGATGCCATCAAAGATGAGATATTCACCTACTGCGACTGGCTGAACATCATGGCCTACGACGACTTCAGCGCTTCGGTGCCTTACCGCCAGCATTCGCCCTTTGCGCTGGCCGATACCTGTTTAAGATACTGGCTCGATGTACGCGGTATGCCCAAAAAGAAATGTGTGCTGGGTTTGCCTGCTTACGGCCGCCCATCGGGTATTACACAAACCAATACCAGCCTGTCGTATGCCAACATCCTGTTACAGGGCGGCAGCCCTTACAGCGATTCGGCCGTGGTGACCGCCAGTGGTTATCCCGATCCGTTTATGATCTATTATAACGGTCAGCCTACTATCAAAAGAAAGGCGGCCTTTGCCAAACAACGCGCCAATGGTGTGATGTTATGGGAAAAGGGACAGGATTCGCACGACAGCACCTCGCTGTTGAAAGCGGTATGTGATACATTGGGAAGAAAATACTGATCACTATCTTTTTAATTCCTGCAATACGGTATCGATGTATGCCTTTACATCGGGCGAGTGTAAACGGTTGTCCATGCTATCGAGCGTGCGGTCAGATATCACCCAGTTCATGGAATATTTCAGTGGCTCGCGTTTCCGGTACAAATTGATGGGCTTGTAATGCCGCTCGTTGCCATACAGGTTGCGCAGGTAACTTTTCAGGCGCAGGTCGTTAATACTGGTTTGCACGCCATAGGAGCCCAGCAGGGTGGTGAGCGGTGCGGCCAGGTCGTTTACCAGGGGGTTTACTTTTTCCAGTAAAATATCTCCCTCGGGGCCGTTGCTGATATGCATGACATAGAAAGACAGTTTACGGCAGTTGTTGATGAGCAGGGTATCGTTGGCCGCTGCACAAATACTGTCGCGCAGGACATTCAGTTTGATGATCATTTCATGTACTACACCGGCGCCTGAATTGTCTACATAACCGCCGTCTACAAAATAGAATGGGTATTCCCTGGCCTTGCCGTTACGGTATTTGTATCCGTCTATACGGCCGGCCGGACTTACATAAGGAAAGCTGGCGCCCAATACCACGGCAGTACTGAGTTTCATATCACGGTCTTCTTTTAAACTGGCCAGTACATCTACGCGGTCGTTGAAGGTAAGCGGATCAATATCGATGGTGCTGATCACCGATGGCTGTCCGTCCTGCATACGGGTGGTGTTGATGCACAGGATAGGCAAATCGGTGCGCACCTTATTTTTAAAAACGGCCAGTTCGGAAAAAGGCACCTGCAATTCTTTTTTCAGCAGCACACTATCCCTGGGCGCCAGTTCCAGTGCATCGGTGAGCGCGGTGGCGCGGTCGCCGCGGGTACTGAAGGGCAGCATGGCCACAAAAAAATCATGGCCCAGCATGCGGCTGAGCGTATAGGTAAGAAAGTCGCTGCGCAGGTATTCTTTACCCGCCTGCGAAAACGACTGGTTGCGCGGCAGCCTGTTACCGGGCTGCAGCCCGGCATTACGCAACAGGGAGTAAAAGGCAGCATTGCCCACGCTGCCACCCGAAGCGCCGGATAAACAAAACAGGTGTTTTGAAAAATCACGGGCCGAAGTATCTTCCAGCTTACCCAATACCGATGCCACCCAGTATCCTGAACGGGAGGCGCCGCCATCGCTTAATACAAAATATACCGGGTATTCGCCGGAGCGGCTGATCAACGAATCCCTGTCTTTTACCCACTGAATAAAATAATCACGCAGGCTGGCCTTATTGGTAAAACTGACGGCCGGCGTTTTTTCTACCAACTGTACGCGGTGCCGCTCTGTCCACTGCCCGAATAAAAAGGCAGCAAACAATACCAACAGGTGAATATTAATGCCGATGCGAATGGATACAAAAGCCACAATAAAACCAAAACCCATAAATACCCCAAAGGCCAGCAGCACAAAAGGAAAGCTGCCCAGGCTTACCGCAAAAGCCACGTTCAGGGTACAAATGGCATATACGGTAAGCGCCACCATACTTACCAGGAAGAATATGATGTGAAAACCGATCTCTTCATCGGGTATACCCATGAGGCGGGCAAATTGTTTGGCTTTTACCGGCACATTGTCTACCCGCTTATACGACGACTGCTGCTCCATGATCTCACGGCGGGTTACCACCAGTACCAGGAAACAGGCCTGCAGTATTGCCAGCATCAATATCACCAGCCAGGAATACTCGCGTATGTTGAGGGTAATCAATACCGAACCGGCAATGATCACCACCATCGTGATCCAGAAAAGCCGGTTTAACCTTATGATTCTAAAACGGCGTTCGAAATACCTGCTGAGTATAAAATAGTAAGGAATGGTTAAGGCCAGTATTACATAATACAGCTTGCTCACCGCGCTTTGGTTATCGCTGAGGCTTTCGCCATAAAGAGGTGTTTGTGCAAAGGCCAGTATGATAATAGAAAATAAGGAGAACCCGATCAACCGCGGCATATGTTTATAAAATCCCTTGTGCATATAACCGGGCGCCGTATAAGGACTGTTCATTTTGGCATAGGCAACCGTGCGGGCGGCATACCAGCTTACCAAAACCATAAACGACAAAAGCGACTGGAACAATAAAAAGAAACCGCGGTGTTCGGTGGCCAGCACCATCAGGTCTTTACCCTGCGCCAGGTTCCAGAAACAAACCAGTGTAAGCACCAGGAATAATACGCCCGGGAAAAAAACCCAAAAGGCGCGAAACAGGTTACGCATAAAAAAGGCGCACCGGTTTAACCAATGTACGAGAATAGGCATAATGAACCGTTTACGGACATTCTAAGGTAACTAGTCCGGCAATACTGGCAATACCACTTAAATGGTAGTTTCGGTATTGTCGTTCAGGGTCTTCCATAAAAGGTCTTTCAATTCTGTAAGACCCTGCCTTGTAACGGCGGATATGAATACATGGGGAATGTTGGCTGGTAATTCTTTTTCAATGGCCGTTTTCAGTTCATCGTCCAGCATATCGCTTTTGCTTACGGCCAGTACAAATTGTTTGTGCAGCAGCTCGGGATTGTATTGCTCCAGCTCGTTGAGCAGCACATTGAATTCCTTTTTATGGTCGTTGCTGTCGGCGGGGATCACAAACAACAAAATTGAATTACGTTCAATATGACGCAAAAAGCGGTGGCCCAGCCCCTTGCCTTCGGCAGCTCCTTCAATGATACCGGGCAGGTCGGCCACGCAAAAGCTGCGGTTGTCGCGGTATTCCACCATACCCAACTGGGGGGTGAGGGTGGTAAAGGCATAATCGGCAATCTTCGGTTTGGCGGCGGTGATCACCGACAGCAGGGTGCTTTTACCGGCATTGGGAAAGCCTACCAGCCCCACATCGGCCAGCACTTTCAGTTCCAGCACCTTCCAGGCCTCTTCGCCGGGCTCGCCGGGTTGGGCATGTTCAGGCGCCTGGTTGGTGGCGGTGGCAAAACGGGCATTGCCCAGTCCACCGCGGCCGCCCCGCATCCAAATGATCTCCTGGCCGTCTTCAAGTATTTCGGCTTCTTTTTCGCCGGTTTCTTCATCGCGGGCCAGCGTGCCCAGGGGCACCTCGATGATCACATCTTTGCCATCGCGGCCGGTCATATTGTTTTTATTGCCCGACTGGCCATTTTCGGCCAGTACATTCTTATAATAACGAAGATGCAGTAAGGTCCACAGGTTTTTATTGCCACGCAAAATGATGTGGCCGCCCCGGCCGCCATCGCCGCCATCGGGACCGGCCTGGGGGTTAAATTTTGTCCGCAAAAAATGTTTGCTGCCCGCGCCGCCATGGCCGCTGCGGCAGAATATCCTGATCTGATCTACAAAGTTTGACTTTTCCACTGTCGCAAAGATAACGGTTAGCCCTTCAATTCATTCCAGGTCTTATACAACACCTCCTGCTGCGGCCTGTTTTCCGGAATTTCGGTGAGTGGTTCGCATGCCTGCCAGTGTTCCTGCATTTCGGCGGGCAGGGCCTGGTACAGGCGGGTGCCTGCTGTTTTCCAATGCATCATGTCATCAGAAACCTGTTTAATGATCTTTGCGGGGTTGCCCACCAACAGGCTGCGTGCCGGGATCATCTCATCGGCCTTTATAAAACTCAGGGCGCCCACTATACATTCATCACCCAACTGCACATTATCCATGATCACACTGTTCATACCCACCAAACAATTGCGCCCGATGGTGGCGCCATGTATCACTGCGCCATGACCAATATGCGCCCCTTCTTTCAACAATACCGTTACGCCGGGAAACATATGTATCGTGCAGTTTTCCTGCACGTTGCAGCCGTCTTCAATCACAATACCGCCCCAATCGCCCCGGATGGCCGCCCCGGGACCCACATATACATTTTTCCCAATGATCACATTACCGGTAACCGCAGCCTGCGGATGAATAAAAGAAGATGGGTGTACAACGGGGATAAACCCTTTGAATGAGTAGATCATATTCAAAGATAAACCGGCCGAACTTAATCCCGGCCTTGTTGTTATGTGGTTGTTGTTTGAATTTGACAATAATTGGTTTGAATTCTGTTAACACCCCGGTTAATGCCTGCCGTAGTTTTGTAACATTAAATCACATTTTTATGAAGTACAGAAATCTGGGTAATACCGGCGAGCGATTGTCCGCTATAGGATTGGGTTGTATGGGCATGAGCTATGCTTATGGTCCGCGCAACGACGAAGAATCTATTGCAACCCTGCACAGGGCCCTGGAACTGGGTATCAATTTTTGGGATACGGCTAATATTTATGGCTGGGGACATAACGAAGAACTGATCTCGAATGTGCTTGTACCCAACAGGGATAAGATCTTTATCGCCACCAAATTTGGTTTCCGTCAAAAAGAAGAGGGCGGCTATGCCACTTATTTCGATGGCTCTGTAGCCAATATGAAAGAGGCCATTGAAGGCAGTTTAAAAAGATTAAAGGTAGAAACGATCGATCTCTATTATGCCCACCGCATCGATCCCAATGTACCGGTTGAAGAAATGGTAGGCGCCATGGCGCAATTGGTGAAAGAAGGCAAGGTGCGTTACCTGGGTTTGTCGGAGGCTTCGGCGGCTTCTATTCGTAAGGCACATGCGGTACATCCCATAGCCGCTTTGCAAAGCGAGTATTCATTATTAACACGAGAAGTAGAGGGTGACATTTTGCAAACCGTACGCGAACTGGGTATTTCGCTGGTGCCTTATAGCCCACTGGCCAGGGGATTGATCACAGCTACTATACAGGATAAGGAAAGTTTACCGGAAGATGATTTTCGCAGAACCCTGCCCCGTTTCAACGATGAAGACAGCTGGCAAAACAACCAGCAACTGGTGAATGAATTTGCCGAGCTGGCAAGGGCCAAAGGTTGCACACCGGCACAACTGGCGCTGGCCTGGGTATTGGCAAAGGGTGATGATATCATCCCCATACCGGGTACCAAGAAAAGGAAGTATTTAGAAGAAAATGCAGCGGCAGTAGATGTAGTATTAAGCGAAGAAGAAGTGAAGAATGTTGAACGCCTGGTTGACCGCTATCCCAATATAGGCAAGCGTTACAGCGAAGGCGCCTTAAAGCTGGTGAATCACTAAACATCCCATTCGGTATCTTTCCTGAACACTGTTCCTTTAAATAAAGCGGCTAATTCGCCGCTTTCTTTTTCTATTCTTACTTCGTAGATAGCAATTTTATTGGTAGCGCTTTTTTCTTCGGCGGTGGCCACAATCACATCGCCGGTTTTTAAAGGCCTGATATGTGAAATGGAAGTTTCTATGGATACGGCATGCCGGCCATGGCTGTTGGAAGCAAAGGCCAGCGCGCTATCGGCCAGTGAATAGCTGATACCGCCATGGGCTATGCTGAAGCCGTTGCACATGTCGGCGCGAACGGTCATTTTCAGTTTACAAAATCCTTCGCGCTCTTCCAACCTTTCAATGCCCAGCCATTGACTGAACAGGTCTTTATGCATCATGGCATCAACGATGCGGGTGGGTGTGCTCATGTTATTCTCCTTTGAATTGAGGCGCTCTTTTTTCCATAAATGCCTGTATACCTTCCCTGAAATCTTTTGTTTGGGCGGCCTTTTGCTGGTACTCATCTTCGAGTTGCAACTGACCGTCGAGGCTGTTATGCATGGATTGGTTGAGCAGATGTTTGGTATAGGCCAACCCTTTGGTGGGCATACGCGAAAGGGTATGGGCAATCTTTTTACTTTCTTCTACAAAACGCTCATTGCTGAATACTTTATACAGCATACCCATTTGCAGGGCATCGGCAGCGCTTACTTTATCGCCCAGCATCATCAGGGCGCCGGCTCTTTGCCAGCCAATAAGGCGCGGTAAGGTATAAGTGCCACCGCTATCGGGTATGAGTCCGATTTTTGAAAATGCCTGAATAAACGAGGCCGATTGAGCAGCCACCACTATATCGCAGGCCAGGGCTATATTGACGCCCGCGCCGGCAGCTACACCATTAACGGCAGCTATCACCGGTTTGGGTAAATTCCTGAGTCGGTTGATGATGGGATTGTATTGTTCGCGAATGATGTTTTGCATACCCGGTCCGTTGGGGTTGGTTACATCGGCCAGGTCTTGCCCGGCGCAAAAACCTTTGCCGGCGCCGGTAATATATATACTGCGAACACCCGGGTTGGCGGCACATTCATCCAGCTTTTGCTGCAGTTGTTTGGCCATGTCCAGGTTAAACGAGTTCAGTTTGTCGGGACGGTTGAGTGTGATAAAACCAATGCCTTCTTCAATAGCAAACAAAATCGATGACATATATTAGTGACATTTAAAATAATCGAAGGGTTCGTGGCAGGCATTGCACTGGTACAGGCTTTTGCAGGCAGTAGATCCAAACTCGCTCACGCGCCTGGTATTATACGAATTACAATGCGGGCATTGAATGGCTTCTTCGGCAAAAAGGCTGGTATGGCAAACCTGTTGTTTGGGGTTGGGCGGTGCAATACCATAGGCTTTTAGTTTTTCTTTTCCACGCTCGCTCATCCAGTCGGTTGTCCAGGCCGGTGATAAAACGGTGGTTACCTTCACATCGTTATAACCATGTTCGGCCAGTACCATACGAATGTGGGCGCGTATCATATCCATGGCCGGGCAGCCTGAATAGGTAGGTGTGATCACTACCTCTACCTGGTTGCCGTTGATTGTTACATCGCGCAGCACACCCAGGTCGATGATCGATAACACCGGCACTTCGGGATCCTGTACGGTGTCCAATATTTCGTGTATCGTCTCTGTTGTTACCATTCGCAATCGGGATAGGCTCGTTGCATATATTGCATTTCGACCAGTATATAACCCAGGTGTTCGGTGTGCCGGCCTTCTTTACCGCCGGTTTGCATCCACACGTTGCCTGGTAAAGGTAATGTTGCTTCAGTAAATATATCTTCTACCCTTTGTTGCCAGGGTTGTTTGTTTAATGTTGTTGTTTCGTAAGATGCCGGTGTAAATAATTCACCGGTAAATGACCATAAATAATCGATGGCTTTCAGCATCCTCGCCTGGCTTTCTTCGGTACCATCGCCCAGGCGTATCACCCATTCACTGCTCCACCGTACGTGATAGGTTACTTCTTTCAACGATTTTTCGGCAATGGCAGCCAGTCTTTCATCGGGCCATTCCACCATTTGCTGGTATAAAATATACTGATAACTGCTGAAAAAAAACTGGCGTAAAATGGTTTGCGCCCAGTCGCCATTGGGTAATTCACACAACAGGCAATTTTTAAAATCACGTACATCACGCAAATAAGCCAGTTTATCTTCGGTAGCACCCAGTAATTCGGCGGCATATTGATAAAAACTGCGCGCCTGCCCAATCAGGTCCAGCGAAATGTTGGTGATGGCAATATCCTGCTCCAGTACCGGCCCATGACCACACCACTCGCTGTTGCGTTGACCGAGAATAAGGGCATTGTCTGCCAGGTGTAGTATATAATCGGTGTTCATCATTACATATGCGTTAATTCATCGGGCAAATCGTAAAAAGTAGGATGCCTGTATACTTTGTCGTTGGCCGGTTCGTAAAATGATGCGGCTTCATCGGGGTTGGAAGCATGAATGTACTTGCTTTCCACCACCCATATGCTTACGCCTTCCATACGGCGGGTATATACATCGCGGGCGTTTTCGATGGCCATTTTGGCGTCGGCGGCATGCAGGCTGCCCACATGTTTGTGATCGATGCCCTGCTTGCTGCGGATGAATACTTCCCACAGCGGCCAGAATTCTTTGGAAGCACTGTTGTCGCCATTGCCACCAGCTCCTTTGTCTTCGGGTATATCGCCGTAATAATATTTTATGATTTTGATATCCATGATCAGGCTATTTGTTTTTCTGAACGCATCTTTCTTTTTTCTGCATGCACCATGGCGGCTTCCCGCACCCAGGCGCCATCGTTCCAGGCCTTGCGGCGTGCATCCAGCCGTTGTTTATTGCAGGGACCGTTGCCCTTTACCACATTCCAAAACTCGTTCCAGTCAATTTCGCCAAAATCGTAATGGTTGCGGGCTTCGTTCCATTTCAGTTTATCATCGGGCAGGGTCATGCCTAATATCTTTACCTGTTCGGCTATCATGTCCACAAATTTCTGCCGCAGTTCGTCGTTGCTCATGCGTTTGATTTTCCAGAGCGTGCTTTGTTCGCTGTGTGTGGATTCACTATCATGCGGACCAAACATCATCAGTGAGGGCCACCACCAGCGGTTGATGGCATCCTGGCACATGGCGCGTTGCGCTTCTGTTCCTTTCGATAAGGTCAGCAGGATGTCGAAACCCTGGCGCTGGTGAAAACTTTCTTCCTTGCAAATGCGCACCATAGCGCGGGCATATGGACCGTAGGATGTACGGCATAACATTACCTGGTTCAAAATAGCGGCTCCATCTACCAGCCAGCCGATGGCGCCCATATCGGCCCAGGTAAGTGTGGGGTAATTAAATATGGAAGAATATTTTGCCTTGCCGCTGTGCAGGTCGTTGATGGTTTGTTCGCGGGTAGTGCCCAGTGTTTCGGCGGCGGAATAAAGATAAAGACCATGCCCTGCTTCGTCCTGCACCTTGGCCAGCAAAATGGCTTTGCGCTTGAGACTCGGCGCGCGCGTGATCCAATTGCCTTCGGGCAGCATGCCTACAATTTCACTGTGCGCATGCTGGGATATTTGCCTGATAAGCGTTTTGCGATAGGCATCCGGCATCCAGTCTTTGGGTTCTATTTTGATCTCCTGGTCAATTTTTGACTGGAATAGTTTTTCCAATTCCTGCACCGACATATGGAAACAATTTTGATGGTTTCAAAGATAACTTATTTTGTTTTAAATACTAACAAGCGTTAGCGATGAACGGTTTTTAAACACCCGAAAAGGGTTGGACATCATAGGTGTTTTTTTCTGAAACCCCCGCCAGTAGCGGGTTTTAACATTTTTTATGCAGGTTTAGCATCCTAAAAACAGGCTTTAGTTGTTTTGCGAAGGGGTATAAGCCGTTGTATGTTTGCATCACGAAACGCAACAAACACCCAACCGGGGTGAACAAGAAAGAGAAAAAAGTAATATTACTCCACTGAACGTTTCTGCATTGCTTGCTCCTACGATTGTCATCCATTGAGAGGTACATTCAATTAGATTTAAAATTTTAAAAAATAGAACAGACAATGAAAACTTTGAAGAATTACGGAATCATGGCAATTGCTTTAGTAGCTTTTACCCTTGCATTCTCAACCGCAACCTTAGCCAATGATGAAGGTGGAAAGAACAATGTTACTGAACTGAAGTTTATCGGTAACCTGGAAAACCAGCCCGTGTTTCAACTGAGCCTGAATGGTGCAGAAGAAGATGAATACAGCATTACTTTCCGCGATGAATATGGCAACATTTTATATGCTGATAAAGTAAAAGGTGATAATATTACCAAGAAGTTTTTACTGAAGGCAGAAGAAATTGGTGATGCTACTGTGAATGTGGTGGTAAGGGCTAAAAAAACCGGTAAGGTAGAAGTATACTCTATCAACAGGAGCCACAGCTATGTAGAAGAAACAGTTGTAGCCAAGGTTAAGTAATCAGCCAGTCATTTAGCTATCAATATGTGTTTAGAGCACTCCGTTTTCGGGGTGCTTTTTTTATGTACCCGTCTTAAACACATACTCGCTGTTCAGTAAATACGCCCCGCTGATCACCACCACATCCCCATTCTCCAAACCCGACTTGATCTCTATCCTATCCCCACTCTCCAACCCCGTTTCCACCTGCCTGCTTTTAAATGTATTCTTCCCCGTTCTCACCCAAACCACCGCCGTTTTTTCATCTCGTAACACCGCATCAATCGGTAAGGTCATCGATTGCGAAGGCCTGCCTTTCAATATCACATAAGCCGGCATACCCGGCTTTAACTGGTTACCGGTATTTGAAATAGAAATACGTATCAAACTAATTCTTGTATCGGCACTGATCTCGGGATTGGCAAAACTTACCTTACCGGTAATTTCTTTTCCCGGCATATCGGGTAACTGCACCGTAGCCACGCCTTTATAATCCACCGAAGCCAGTTGCGAGGCATACACCTGCGCTTCGGCCCACAGCGTGCTCATATCGGCCACTTTTACCAGCGCGCCGCCTTCCATTACATATTGCCCTTCTTTTACAGGCAGCTCCGTAATGTAGCCACTCACCGTACTGTACACTGCAGTCAGCGGCGATGCCTTTTTTGTTCTGGCCAGTTCGGCCACCTGGGTTTCCGACATACCCCATAACAACAATTTGTTTTTGGCGCTTTGCAACAGTTGTTTAAAATCGATGATGCTGTTGTCAAGCGTTTGCTGCCGTTCCAGGGCGGCCACATATTCCTGTTTGGCGGTATTCAGTTCTTCACTATACAGGTCAAGCAAATGATCGCCTTTTTTGATATAATCACCGGTATTCCTGAAATACAATCTATCTATACGGCCGGTGATACGCGCACTGGCGGTATTCACTTTCATTTCATCGAAGTTCAGGGTAGCGGTCAGCACCACCTTATCGCCCAACATGGCATGCCCCATGGTATCGGTTTGAATATTGCCCAGCTGTATCTGTTCGTCACTCAGCATGATCTCATCATTGGCCTGGTTCGATTTGTTGACTGCTATCAGGTCCATATGACAAATGGGGCAGGTACCCGGTTTGTCCTGCACCACCTGTGGATGCATGGAACAGGTATAGTATACGTTGCTGTCGGCAACGGCCGGCTTTTTATTATTACAGGCCGCTATAAATAACAGGGCAATGATCAGGAATCGCATATTTATTGATTTATCCTTATAAAACTTTCACTGTCTACCAGGTATTGGGCATTGGCCGCCACTTCGTCTTTTTCACTAAGTCCGCTCAATACCTGTATGAGGTGGTTGTTTACAATACCGGCTTCTATTTTATGCGCTACAAACGCATCGTCTTTTTTCAGGAATACTACTTTATCCAACCCCAGCGACAGCACCGCTTCCTCTGGCAGCCATTTGGCCGAGCGGTCGCCGGCAAACACGGTAGCCTTTACCTGGCTGCCTATGGGTATATCCGGTTTTGAATTATCGAAATACACCCTGGCCGTGGCGGTTTTACTTTCGGGCCTGTAAAAGGGTTCCAGGAAACTGATAGCAGCCCTGAAATCCTTATGGGGGGCGGTTTCAGGCACCACACGCACCTTATCGCCCACCTTTACCATATTAGCCTGACCTGCAAAAATATTCAGCACCGCCCAGGCCCTGGCGGGGTTATACACAGTAAATAAGTTTTGCCCCTTGGTGACATACATGCCTTCTTTCAACGCTAATTCTTCGGTGATCAGCGATACATCTTTCATACCGTTGCTGTTTGGCTGCATGGCATTGGCTGCCTCACTTTCATGTATGTGACCGCTGTAACCGCTGTATATGGCTACGGTGAAAATGGTTTTACCGGTATTGATCACCTGTTGCAATTGCGACTGGCTCATACCCAACAACAACAGTCTTTGTTTGGCGGCAGAAATCAATACCTCGTTTCCGGGATCGTTCTTTAACAGGAATACCAGGTTTTGCTGGGCGGTGAGCAGTTCGGGACTGTAGATGTCCATGATCTTTTGCCCCTTGCTTATTTTCTGGTACCGGTACTTTACATATAATTTTTCTATCCGGCCCGATACATTGGTGGCAATGCTGCCTACCTGCCGGGTGTCGTAGGTAATAAAACCATAGCTTTCTATTTCAACCGGTTCGTCGCTGGCCTGAATATGTACGGTGGGTATGGTGGCTATTACATACTGGTTCGAAGGTCGCAATAACATATCCAGCGAAATGCCATTCGCCTTTTCACTGGTAGCGTTTTTGGGCACCAGGTCCATTTTACAAATGGGGCATGCGCCCGGTTTTTCCTGTACAATCTGCGGGTGCATGGGGCAGGTATAGGTGGTGGCTGTATGGGTATGCTCCTGTGTTTCCTGTTTGGGCGCTTGTTTACAGGCTACAAAAAGCATGATTATAAAAAGCAGGATGCGCATAACTACATTTATTTGATCTCCAGTATTCGTTCCAGTTCGGCCTGCATTTGCAGCGCGGTCTTCAACTGGTCGATGTATTCCAGTTGGGTCATGTTCAGGGCTTCCCAGGCATCAAACAACTCAAACAGCTCCTCGGTATTTTGTTCATAGCCCAGTTGCATGGTTTGAAAATTCTTGCGCATGGCCGGTAATATCTGTGTTTCGTACAAACGCATTTGTTTGCGTTTCGATTCCAGTTCGGTTTTGGCGGTATTGGCCATGCCGGCGGCCTCGTTCAATATCATCTGCTGCTGGTTTTTCAGCGCTTCATTCTGCCATACCAGGCTTTCGGCTTTGGCCTTGTTCATCTTCGACGACCAGCCGGCCAGCGGGATCTTTACCATACCCATTAATGAAAACATGGCGGGTTGTGAGGCCAGCGGGAACATGTGATCGTATTTGATGCCGAATTCGGGTTTTAATTTGGCCAGCTCGGCGCTGCGCTGCAGTTTGTTTACTTCCATGCTTTGCTGCAATACCTGTATATCGCTGCGGTGTGTAGCCAGCCAGTTGCTGTCGAGCATGGCCGATGAAAATTCTTTCCAGGCAATGGTGGTGTCTATTTCCAATGGATTGGCGCTGTTGCGGTACATGAGGGTGTTCAGGGCAATGCGTTTGAGATTGATATCGTTCTCCAGCATCAGCTTCATGTTATCGATATTGGCCAGCGCTGCTTTGGCTTTATAATAAGCGCTGATCTTACCCAAACCGTTTTTATAGCGTATTTCGGCACTTTTGATCATGAAGTCGAGCAGGCGGCTGCCTTCATCCAGCACGGCTCTTTTTTTGGCCAACGCAATCCACTCGTAGTAATTTTTTTTGGCGGCGTAACGCAGGTCGTTCAGCACCACATTCTTTTTTTGTGTTTCTACTGTTGACCGCGATTCCATCCAGGCGGCTTCGGCCGATTGTTTTTTGCGGTTGGGCAGCATTTGCTGGGCCGTCACCATCACAAAGCCCATGCCTTCGCCCATGTGGGGCTTGGCTTTTATGTCGCGGGTATCGTAGGGCGTCATAAACATACCGGCGCCTGCTTCGGGCGGCATCCAGCTATAGGCGCCTTTGGCTTCTTCGGTCATGGCGCGCGCTTCGGCATCGTACATTTTTAACGATGGGTTGCGGGCTTCCACGGTGGAGAGTATTTGTTGCAGGTTCATCGTTTCCTGGGCCTGCAGGCCAAAGGCTGCGCTTGCCGTTAATACAGTTGTAAAAAAAATTTTTAACATGATTCTTTATTTTTTACCCGGCGTCCCTAACGGGACGCATTTGGGTTCATGTTTGATTTTGCTACCGACCCGGCGTCCCTAACGGGACGCAATTGGGTTCATGTTTGTTTTGCTACCGACCCCGCGTCCCTAACGGGACGCGATTGTGTTCATGTTTGTTGTGATACCGACCCGAGCGTCCCTAATGGGACGCGATTGTGTTCATGTTTGTTGGGCTACCGACCCGGCGTCCCTAACGGGACGCAATGCTGCTTTGGGCAATGGTCCGTTAGGGACCACAGGTCGGTAGCATTTCGATGATCGTGCGGAATGCGTCCCGTTAGGGACGCTGCGCGCGTCGTTCACGGTTTTTTAACGGTACCCACCGCTTAATGTTTTGCGTCCAACACATCGATCTTTCCGTGCTTTCTCAATTCAAATTCCTTGGCCATTAAAAATATCAGCGGGGTTACCAGCAAAATATGGGTAGCCGAGGTCAACACGCCACCCACCATGGGCAATACAATGGGCTTCATTACATCGCTGCCCACGCCATGGCTCCATAAAATGGGTACCAGGGCAAACAGCGAAACGCAAACGGTCATAATTTTCGGACGAAGCCTTTTGGCGGCGCCGGCAATCACATATTCCCGCAAATCGTCGCGGGTTATGGTTTCGCGCGAATTGCCTTTCCGGGCCACCAGTTGCTGCATGGCATCGTTGAGATAGATCACCATTACAATACCCGTTTCCACGGCCAGTCCAAACAAGGCAATAAATCCCACTGCTACGGCCACTGATAAATTCACACCCCAAAACCAGATCATATAAGCGCCGCCAATCAAAGCAAACGGAATGGTGATCAAACTCAAAAAGGCTTCGCGGGCCGAATGAAAAGCGAAATACATCGAGATAAATATCACCAGCAACACCACGGGCAATATCAGCTTCAGGGTACGCTCGCTGCGGATGAGGTTCTCGTACTGGCCGCTCCATTCCAGGTAATAGCCTTTGGGCAGTTTGGCTATCATGGCGTCCAGTTTGTCGCGCGCCTCGCTGACGGTGCTGCCCAAATCCCTTTCACGTACATTAAACAACACGGTGCCGCGCAACATGGCATTTTCGGAGTTGATCATCGGCGGCCCTTCGGCAATCTGCACATCGGCCACGGCTTCCAGTGGAATGGGGCCATAGTTCATGGTTTGCACCTGCAACCGTTTTAATGCCTGCAGGTTGTTGCGAAAATCCTGCGCATAGCGGGCATTTACCGAAAAACGCTGGCGGCCTTCCACGGTGGTGGTCAGCTTCATGCCTCCCAGCGCAATCTCTATCACCTGGTTTACATCGTCGATGCTGAGCCCATAGCGGCTGATCTCGTCGCGTTTGATATTGATATCGATGTATTTCCCGCCGGTAATGGGTTCTACATACAGGTCTTTTACACCGGGAATGCCTTCCAGTTGTTTTTTGATGAGTTGCGAAAAGGCATAAATGGTATCCAGGTTCTGTCCATATACTTTCACACCCACATCGGTACGAATACCGGTGCTGAGCATGTTGATGCGGTTGATGATCGGCTGCGTCCATCCATTGGTTACTCCGGGTATCTGCAGCTTGCTGTTCAGTTCGTTGATGATGTCGTTCCGGGTAATGCCCTCACGCCATTCAGCCTGCGGTTTCAGCAGTATGATGGTCTCAATCATGCTGATGGGCGAATTGTCGGTGGCGGTATTGGCGCGGCCGGCCTTGCCCAGTACATTCTTTACTTCGGGAACGGTTTTGATGATCTTGTCCTGCACCTGAAGTATGCGTTTTACTTCGCTGTTCGATACATCGGGCAGGGTAACGGGCATAAATAATACCGATCCTTCATCGAGCGGCGGCATAAACTCGCGGCCCAGGCTCAGCAGCAAGGGTATGCTGATGGCCAGTGCAATCACGTTCACGGCAATGGTGGTCTTTCGCCATTTGATACAGGCCCGTATCACGGGTTCATATATTCTTTCCAGGAACCGGTTTACGGGGTTGGCATTTTCAGGGCGAAAACGGCCCTTCATAAAAAACGAAATGAGCACGGGCGCCAGGGTTACTACCAGCAGGGCATCTACCAGCATGATGAATGTTTTGGTATATGCCAGCGGATGAAACAGTTTTCCTTCCTGCCCGGTTAATAAAAACACCGGTAAAAAGGAAGTGATGATAATTACGGTTGAAAAGAACACACCACGCGAAACCTGTTTACAGGCACGTTCGATGATCTGCATACGCACCAGCTCGGGAATGCGGTAGCCGGCTTTTTTTCTATTGAATAATTTCATGCGTTCAGGTTTTTGGTGTGTGTTCCTGCTGGTAATCGGCCAGGTGGCGGTAGGCATTTTCGCTCATGATAATGCCATTGTCTACAATTACTCCAATGGCCAGCGCTATACCCGTCAGCGACATAATGTTCGATGAAAGCCCAAAGGCATTCAGTAAAATAAAGCTCACCGCAATGGTGATGGGTATTTGAATGATGATGCTGAGGGCGCTGCGCCAGTGAAAAAGAAATATGATGACAATGATGGCTACCACGGCCATTTCTTCTATCAGTTTGGTCTTGATATTGCCAATGGCGGCCTGTATCAGTTCGCTGCGGTCGTAAGCGGTTTTGAATTGTACTCCGCTGGGTAATCCTTTTTCCACCTCCTTCATTTTTTCCTTTATCGCGGCAATCACGCGGTCGGCATTTTCGCCATAACGCATTACTACAATACCACCCACCACTTCGCCATCGCCGTTCTCATCGAAGATGCCCAGGCGCAGATCGCCACCCATTTGCACGGTGCCTATGTCCTTCACACGCACGGGTATGCCGTTGTAATTGCCTACCGATATACTTTCCAGGTCGTTCTTGTTCTTCACATAACCCAGGCCGCGTATGATATAGGCCATATCACTCATTTCGAACTTGCGGCCGCCCACATCGTTGTTACCGGCCTTTACCTTGTTCATCACATCCATGAGCGATACATTGTAGAACTGCAGTTTAACCGGGTCGAGCACCAACTGGTATTGTTTTTCAAAACCGCCAAAGGAGGCTACCTCGGCCACACCGGGCACGGTTTGCAGGGCCAGTTTGATGTACCAGTCCTGGAGGGCGCGCTGTTCGCCCAGGTCCATGTTTTTGGCGTCGAGGGTATACCAGAATACATGGCCTACACCGGTACCATCGGGACCTAAAGAAGGCGTAACCCCATCGGGTAGCAGGCGCTGGGCATAGTTCAGGCGTTCCAGCACGCGGGTACGCGCCCAGTAGATGTCGGTGGCATCTTCGAAGATCACATACACAAAACTCATCCCGAACATAGAGGTGCCGCGTATGTTCTTCACTTTGGGAATGCCCTGCAGGTTGCTCACCAGCGGATAGGTTACCTGGTCTTCGATGATCTGCGGGCTGCGGCCCATCCATTCGGTGAAAACGATCACCTGGTTTTCCGACAGGTCGGGTATGGCATCGATGGGGTTTTTTTGCACGTTGATGAAACCCCAAACCAGCAGACCGATGGCCATCAGCAATACGATGTACCTGTTTTTGAGCGACCACGAAATAAGCGATGGGATCATGGCAATTAATTAATTATTTCTTCTTCAACAGTGCCACACTCCATCATCTGGTCGCCGAAATACGGGTTCCTGATGGCTTTCGATTCGCTGAGCCACATGGCGCCTTTGTCGTCGCGGGCCATGGGGCAATACTCGTGGTACAAAATTTTACCGCCGCCAAAGGCTTTTACCAGGGTATACATGTCTTCGCTAAGACCAGAAAAGCGTTCGCGCTGGTGTTTCAGGTCCGAAGCGCTTTTAGCAATATGATCAGCATTTTCTTTCAGGCTGCTTTCTTCGGCATCGTACACCTGTTTTTGTTCGGCGGTAAGCAAGGATTTATCGAAACCCTTCATGGCATCCACCATGTTTTTTGAAGCGCCGGCTGCCTCATTGGCGTTGCCATTGGTAAGTGCATTTTTCAGCGCCAGGTATTCATCGGTTAATTTTTTCATGTGTGTGGCTACACCGGCATCTACGTTGGTATAGGTAACCTTTACCTGTTTTACCGGTTCGCCACTGGCAGGTGGTTCGGCATGTGCGGTCTTTGCTGATTTATTCTCCGTTTCATGGGCGCCGCCATTACAGGCATATGCAAGCATAGCAACAGCAGCAAAAAAGCTGATGGTGATCTTTTTCATAACTATGATTTTATAAGTTGAAAATGGATATAAAAATTACAGCCAGGGACAAACGAATGGTTTACCCTGGAACAATCAGAGGCGGGAATATCAAATACGGAAAACACAAAAGCGAATATGAACGGGTACCTCGCTTCGCGGGGGCGCATTGGAAACAGGTTGTTCTTCGCTTATAGAAGGATGGGTAACAGGCTGAAATACCGGGTATACGGTGCTTACCAAAACGGCAGGCGGCTGGCTGAGTTTATAGTTGTTCTCCGCCTTTTGATTTTTATCTACCTGTAATAATTTGTACTCGTCCTGGCAGCAGCCGTTCTTTTTGGATTTTTCCATCCCGCATTTTTTGCAGGCATGGTCTTTCTTATCTGAAAAGTCCCAGTTTACAAAATGCCCCATGCAATAATGCAGGTTTACCGTGGCGCCTACGGAGGTGCCCAGGTAAAAAACGGCAATTATGGAAACCAGGAGTTTTTTCATATCCCTGTAAAAGTAGAACGATTTTCCGGAATGGTTTTTATAAAATTCGGGAAAAAACTTGTAAGTGGCCTGTTTGAACTGGTACACTCTTTGCCTGATAAAGCCACTGTTCATTCACTTCCAACCCCTTCTGAATAAGCATTCCCGGCAACCGTAATTTAATCCGCTACGTAATGTAGGTTAAAACATACTGTATGAAAAAACGCATTGGATTGGTTACATCCCTGATAGTACTTACACTGGCCTGTAGTAAAGACGATGATAATGGTGGTAACGAAAATGTGGATTGCAACACCCTCAACGCAAAATTCGCCGCCAACGTGGCGCCGCTTATTGCTACAAGTTGCGCTAAGGCTGGTTGCCATGCCACAGGCAGCAGCAATGGTCCCGGCGCCTTAACCACCTATGCTCAAATATCCGGCAATAAAGCCGCCATCAGGGCTGCCGTATCCGATGGCAGAATGCCTAAAGACGGTACCTTAAGCGCCACCCAAAAAGCCACCATCATTTGCTGGATCGATGCAGGAGCACTCGATAACTGATCAAGGCAATACCTCCTTTCCATATCAAATGCCCAACCCCGGCGAAGGATGTTGATAAATCCGCCGGGGTTGATTATAAATACGATAGCCTACGCTTTTGTTGCTGCGCCAATAAACGGCACATCATTTGACTATGCAATCACCGCAAACCATTTAACAGTTTTTTTGAAAACTGCACCTGTACTATTGTTTTAAAACAGCCGTATATCTATACAACTTAAATTCAATTGGATGACCTGTTTCTACGCTCAAAAATCACAACCGCATGTTTTTAACTTCCAGAAAGGTCATTGGATTTGTGGTGGTATTGGGCAGTTTATCTATAACGGCAAAAGCACAGTTTGATATACCCAGGCACGAGCTGGGTGTAAATGCAGGCATGTTTGTATACCTCGGCGATCTTACACCCGAAAAGGCCGGCGCCTTCAAATCACCGGGTTTTGCCGTGAACGCTTATTACAGTTACCTGCTCAACCGTTCGTTTTCCCTACGCACCAATTTAGCCATTGGCGGAACATCTGCCGATGATGCCAACTACGGCCATCCTGCATACAGGCAGCATCGTGCGCTGCGATTCAAAGCCAGGATCACTGAATTATCGGAATTGGTGGTATGGAATGTAACGGGCAACAACTACGGCGATAAAGGCCGGTTATCGCCTTATATATTTGCCGGCGCCGGTATCAGCTTTCTCAACATCAGGCGCGACTGGAGCCGGTACAACCCGGAAGCTATGTCTTCAGATTCATCGTTTTTAGCAGGGCTGGGCCAGGATACACTGCACTCGCTGCCTCGCAGCGCCTTTGTGCTGCCGGTTGGCCTGGGCATTCGGTATAACATTACTTCCAGGCTGGCCATTACCGCCGAAGCGGCGCACAGGTTTATGTACACCGATTACCTGGATGGGTTCAGCAAGGCCGCCAATCCCGATAAAAACGACAATTACACCAATTATTCATTGGGTGTGGTGTATACGCTGGGAACTGGAAGAAACGGTGGAAGCGGCTCGATAAAGTGCCCGGTCATACGCAATTGACGTCCGGGCATATTAAAAGAATCTTAAAATTACTACTAAAAAGTGGGTTAGAACCACATATGTCAACAAGACCCATTATTTGCACCATTTTTGTTATATATTAACATATAGGCGTGAGAGGTAGTAAAGTGATTAACGTATCAGACGTTTCAAGTTTTTTTTTAGTGAATCAACCATTAATCTTCACTAAGTGAAAAACCGAAAGGATTGGCTTTAAGGGGGCCAATCTTTTTTTATCCCATAAATGGCTGTGCAAGCACCGGTGAGCTGGAAATATAATTGCTGTCTGGGCTGTATACAAACATACAGGTTCCGTCTTTTATGGTATTGATGATGGCCTTATGTTCAGATGGCGGTACGGCCGGGCAGCCCAGGCTGCGTCCCAGGTAACCTTTTACCTGTATCACTTTATCATTTACATAATCAGCGGCATGCATTACGATGGCCCTCGAATAAGCCCTGTCGTTGATGCCTTTTTCCTTCCCATCGAGCCGCAACGAATAACCATGTTCGCCCTTATAGGTATTACCGGTCACAAAAAAACCAAGGCTGCTTTTAAAACTGTTCAGGTCGTTCGAAAAGCGGGTAGCCATATCGGTACCAGAATTTCTTCCGTGCGACACCAGTGTATTAAACAGCAGCTTGCCGCTTTCAAGGTCTATGATAAATAATCTTTTTTTGGTAGAAGGCAAACTAAAATCGACGATGGAAATGATATGCTGGTTTTTCACAGCACCCTGGTCAACCAGTTGCTGGTAACCCCGCAAACCGTACGTAAAGGCTTCGTGGGATAACTGCAGGCTATCCAGGTTAAGCTGGTCGTATAACGACAGGAAACGATCGTACCCGCTTTTAAGCGAAGCACTATCTGAAACGGGCGCCAGGTTAGCTGCCAAAGGTTTTGCCATTACCTGGTTTTTGGCAGGCACGGCATACATGAATAACAGGCAACCTGTTACCAATACAAAAACAACAGTAAGGTATTTTAATTTGGGATAAATGGACTTCAACATGCGCTGATTAGGTTTTTTATAGTTGGATTTACCCCTATATAACATGGATTGTACCAGGTAGTTTGACAGGTATTTTCCTTACAAAAATTTTAACAACCTGGGGAATCCATTCCCCCTATGGATGAGCGTTTTGGGTCACCTTGTTCTGCGCTTCTTTCGCTTCGCGTTTTGCCTTTTTTCTGAAGTATCCCCTGAACAAAAAGTTATGTTGCAAGGCTTCGAGGTTTTCGTCCAGTTTGCGGCTGCCTGCATCCAGGTTTTCGATGATGTTTTTTACCTGGCCGGCCGTTTGTGAATCGTTCAGCAAAAGCCCCAGCATATTGTCGTTTGTATTCAACTGGTAGCTGGCGGTTTTTAAATTGGTGGTGAACGAGCTGGCTTCATCGGCCGCATCGTTGATCTGTTGCACGGCCAGTTTCAGATTGCTCATAATAGAGGTATCGCTTACCAGGCCATTTGCCAGCGAGCCCGGTGTTTGCAAACGGGCCGTGAAGTCGGCAATACGGCTGCTCAGCTCTTCGCTGTTGCGCGCGGCCTTTTGCAAATTGGCGGCGGTATTTTGTAAACTTTTGTACAGGGTCATATCGGTAAGCAGGGCGCCTGCGGTGCCTTCACCATGCACCAGGCGGCTGCTGATGGTTCTGAAATCGCTGGTGATGGCCACCAGGTTTTCATTATTTCTTTGCAGGGTGGCAAGCATGTCGTCGGTGGTTTGGGCCTTGTCTACCTGCAATATTTCATTGCCACTGATAGCGCCGGCGCGTTCAGTACCGCCATAGATCACCACTATTTTATTACCGATCAATCCTTCGGCGCCCACCTTGGCCTTGGCATCTTTGCGAATAAATTCCTGTGCTTTTTTTTCGATATGCATGGTTACCTGTACCTGCGAGGTGCCATGAAACTGAACGGCCTTCACCGTTCCCACCTTTACACCCGAAAACCACACGTTATCGCCTTTCTGCAATCCGTTCACATCGTCGAATACGGCTTTTACCGCCAGGTGGGGTACAAATGCTTTTTGCTGTCCGCCAAGCGTAAAGATGCCGGCGATCAATATCAACAGGCCAATGGTTACAAAAAGGCCTACTATGATGGTTCTTTTGTTTCTTTCTGTGTTCATCAGGTTATAAAATTATAGTCATAAAAACTTTTGATCCTTGTATCTACACCGCTGCCAAACACCTCGTCGAAACTGCCTGTCTGTATAAAACGGCCATCGAGCAACACCGCTATGCGGTCGCCGGTAGCCTTGGCGCAGGTAAGATCATGTGTGATGATGATGGAGCTGGTGTTGTATTGTTTTTGTACGTCGTTGATCAGGCTGTTGATCTCGTCGCTGGTGATGGGGTCTAAACCGGCAGTGGGTTCGTCGTACAACATAATAGCCGGCTGCATGATGAGGGTGCGCGCAATGCCTATGCGTTTACGCTGACCTCCCGATAACTCGGCCGGGTACTGGTTGATGGTAGCCGCCAAACCCACAGCGCTCAACGCCTTTTCCACGGCGCTGGTTACCTGCGCGCGTGAGAGATGCCGCGAATTACGCAGCAGCGGAAATTCCAGGTTTTCGCGAACGGTCATGCTATCGTACAGGGCGCTGCTCTGGAATGAAAAGCCAATCTTTAACCGCAGTTGCTCCAGTTCGCGGTAGCTAAGTGCCGCCACATTTTTTCCGAGCACCTGCACGGTACCTGTATCGGGTTTTAACAGGCCGGCAATGATCTTTATCAGCACCGATTTACCCGTTCCCGAGCGGCCCAGTACTACAATGTTTTCGCCCTGGTAAATATCCAGGTTGATGCCCTGCAGCACATGGTTGTCGCCAAAGGATTTGTGCAGATCACGAATGGAGATCACCCGTTTAGTTTTGTCGATATGTGATTCGGGTTTATGCATATGCGGTTAACGAAACCAACTGGTGATTTGAACAATGATAACTTCCTCAATAAATATCAGGAACATGGCGGTTACCACCGATGTATTGGCGGCCTTGCCTACGCCCTGCGTGCCCTGCGTGGTATTATATCCCTGGTAACAACCGATGATGCCGATGGTAAAACCAAAGATCACCGACTTGATAAGCGATGAAAAAAAGTCGAGGAACTTGATCGACGAAAATGCATTCTCGAAAAACGAGGCCAGGCTGGTCATTTCATTGGCATGAATGTTCACATAGGCGCCCATAAGCGACACAAAGGCCATATACAACATCAGTATGGGAATCATAAACGAGGTGGCCAGCACACGGGTCACCACCAAAAATTTGAAGGGGTTGGTGGCCGAAACTTCCATGGCGTCTATCTGTTCGGTCACCTTCATGCTGCCCAGTTCGGCGCCAATGTTCGACCCCACCTTACCCGCCGCTATCAGTGCTGTAACCAGGGGCGCCAGGGCGCGTATCACGGCTATCGATACCAGCGAGGGCAGCCAGGAGGTGGCGCCAAATTCAGCCAGCGAAGGACGCGATTGTTTGGTAAATACAAGGCCAGTGATAAAACCGGTAAGGGTGATCAGGGGCAGCGACTTATAACCCACCATATAACACTGCCTTACCAGCTCGCGCATTTCGTAAGGCGGTTTAAAGGCTTCTATAAAAAACCGCACGATGAACTGCCCCATGTCGTACACGCTGTAGAAGAAATTATCCAGGGACCTGGATATGACGGCGCTGCGCGCTTTTTTTTGTTTGGCACTCATTGGTAAAACCGTTTGCGTCCTGGGCAATTATTTCTACACCCGTATTTATTACGGGTGCGTCAGAAGCGCAGGAACATAACAGGTTTTCCAAACTTATGCCACCGGCATCGATCACTTGTGCGCAACAGGATCCGGCTTTCCATCCGGGTCATTGTTAGCCACACCCATCGAACTGATGGCGCTGCCTTTTAACAACAGCAGCCCCGCCACATGGGGCGCTGCCATGGAAGTGCCGCTCATATAAGCATACTTCCCATTCTTATAGGTAGAAAGGATGCGCACACCCGGCGCCGCCAAATCCACCACATCGTTTCCATAGTTGGAGAAAGAAGCAAAATTATCGAGACTATCTATAGCAGAAACAGTATATACATTCGGCGCATTTACCCGGCCGGGCGAAAACTCCACGGCAGGTTTATTGTCATTGCCCGCAGCAATGGCCACATAAATTCCCCGGGCAGCCGTATTCTTCACCTGCTGGTCTAAAATAGCCGACACCTTTTCTTCACCCAGGCTCAAATTCACCACATCACCGGCTTTGCCATGTTCGTTTACATAGGAAAAGGCCTGTACGATAGAAGAAAGCGTGCCCTCACCATCCTTATCAAATACCTTCAAGGCCACCAGCGAAGCGCCCGAGGCCACGCCCAACACCCCAATGGTGTTATTCTTTGCACCGATGATACCCGCCACATGCGTTCCATGGCCATTTTCATCACTGGCCGAAGTCACACCGCTTACAAAAGAGCGGCTGCGCGCCTGGTCGGCATTCAGATCGGGATGGGTGAAATCGATACCCGAATCGATGATCCAGGCCGTTTTACCGGTACCATCGCCATAACCCACCCGGTGGATGTTCCAGGTGATCAACCGCGGCTCCACTACCTGGAAACAGGCGCCAAAGGCCACTATCCGGTCCTGCTCAATCAAACTCACCGATGTGTCGACGGCCAGCCTGCTTACTTCATCATTCGATAAACGGCCCACAAAACCGCTGGTGCGGCCGGCAAACGTTTTTAGCACAGCACCCTGCCGTATGTTGTTACGCCGCAATACCGCATCGCTGATGGCCGCCACGCGGGCAGAAGAGGTTCCGGTAATATCCGGTGCACTTCTGTAAGCAACAATATATTGTCCGTCAATTAACCGGCCATTGGCTGTAGAACGTTGCACCACACAATTGGTAACATTGGCCGAATCATCCGCGGGGGCGCTGTGATCATTCTTCCTGCAACCAAACAACAACACCAGGCCCGATATAAGAGTACTGGTAAGAATTAATTTTCGCATGTTCTGTTCAAAACGGATTTTCCCACTCTTTTGATGGCGAAACTATGGCGCTTTAACAAGATTTTATCCGGGCGTGTTTACTGCTAAGTATTTCTATCTATCGTTTTTATTTATAACCGGGTTAAGCTTACATAGTTATATATATCCCATTTTTGGTTACCGTCCCAAAAACAGTACCAGTATCCGGTATTGGGAAAACCGGCATCTGTACCGTTTTCATACCTGTTTAATCATCAGCCACTTACAAATTGGTACCAGTTTCGTATTTGAGCGGGCACAAGAAAATGATATAGTATGAAAATGATCTCTACCCTTGTTGTGATGTGTTTGATGATGTTTGGAACGACCCAGGCGCAAAATATAAAAACCTATAAGGTCAGTTCAAACAGTACCTGGTCGGGTAATGCAATTCCTGAAAACTGTGTAAACTGTGCAATCGAAATTGTAAATGGCGCCACACTCACCATGGATAAAAATGTGACCCTGCAAAATCCATCTTTCAACGGCGGTACCCTTACCATGACCGATAAAACATTGACCCTGCATACTTCGGGCGGCCGTCAATCCTATTTCGACAATATCCATATCATTACCAAAGGCAATTCTGTGATCATGGGTTCGGCCCCGATCATCATTACCAATTGCACCTTTAGTTTTTACGGTACTTCCAAATTCAACCCCCAGCACCTGATCGACATTACCAATACGAAGATGTATTTTAATGACGACAGTTATTTTTACACTACCGGCGGACCGGTAAACCTGAAAAGCAACTCCGTTCTCTATGCCGGTACTGGCGCACTGGACAGCAAAGCCTATATATATTTCAGCGGGCCTGTATTGAATATATACGATAACTCGACCGTGATACTGGCTGGCAATAACAATTATTATTTTAACTGGAGCCAGTTTTATACAGTCGCCAACAACACCTGGCATGCCACCAGCTTCAATACTGTTAACTGCGGAAATGGTTATGCCAACCCGTGTAATGCCCCATATTTATACGGTCCTTCTATTATGAATAGTAACGGGGTGGGTGGTTTTAATTCACTGCCCATTAAACTCGGCGAATTTCATGTGGCCTCGCAAAACAACCATACCATGTTGTTAACCTGGGCAACCGAGCAGGAAGTTAATGCAGGCCGCTTTGAGATAGAGCGCAGCACCGATGGGTTGAACTGGTTAACCGCCGGTACGGTAAAAGCCTCAGGCAATACTTCCTTTGCCGTCAAATACAGCTTTGTAGACAGGAACCCCGCTTATGGCGCTAACTATTATCGTCTTAAAATGATTGACCTCGATGAAACCTATGAGTACTCGGTCATCAAAACCATTCAGCATACAGCACCTGCACGTGTAAAAGTATTTCCCAACCCGGCGCAGTCGTTTGTAACGGTATCAGTTCCGGGTTCGGCCACCGTTCGCTTACTGAACACCACCGGCGTTGTATTACAGGAACGTTCGGTAACCAGCGGCGTGGTATCAATACCGGTGCAACAGTATCATGCAGGTACTTATTTTGTACAGGTGGTTAAAACCGATGGCCACCAGGAAAGCTCCGTATTGGTGATCAAAAAATAATTTCATACAGGTAGTTTCTAACGGGAAAAAAGTGGAGCAGCGATGCTCCCTTTTTTATTATGGCATAAAGGCGTAGTTAAAAAATCTGCCATATGACTCAAGTCTCCCGAAAAATGCTACTTTTAAATCCATGACAGAAAGGAAAACGCTTTTTATAATTGATGATGATGAGGATGATAAGTTATTCCTTCATGAAGCCATGAACGATCTGAATATCCCTATCGATTGTTATTATGCCAACAATGGCGAGGCAGCATTAAAGCAGCTCAGGGATGAAGGGATACCTGTTCCCGATTTTATTTTCCTGGATCTGAATATGCCCAAACTCAACGGCAGGGAATGCCTGGTGGAAATCAAAAAGCTTCCGCGTTACCTGAAAGTACCGGTGATCATTTACTCCACCAGTTCGCACCAAAAAGATAAACAGGAGATCATGCAATTGGGCGCCGATTATTTTCTCACCAAACCTACGCGCATCAGCGATCTCTGCACCCACCTCATGGATATTTTTTCTACCGACTGGAAAAACCGCATAAGCCGCAAAGCCTGATGGCTACCTGATGAGCAACACCGTACCACGACTTATGTACGGGGTACCGGTATGATCCACGGCTTTTACCACCCATACGTAAGTACCACTGGGCTGGGGTTTGCCGGCAATATTGCCATCCCACCCATGTTCGTTGATGGTGGTGCTGAACACCATCTGGCCCCAGCGGTTAAATACCTGGAACAATTCTATATGCGCCATACCCGCGGCAATGGGCCGCAACAGGTCGTTGGTTCTGTCGCCATTGGGTGTAAAAGCATTGGGTATAAAAACGGTGGGCGGTGTTTGAAAGATCTTTACACGCAGCGAGGCCGAATCAACACAACCGGCTTCGTTAAACACATAACAGGTATAGGGAATACCGGCTGAGGGGGAGTTATATACAGCGACAGGATTGGCTATGTTGGGATCTGATAACCCGGTGGCCGGCTGCCATACATAGCGAATGCCGCCTGTTGCCTGTAATTGCAATGGCTGACCGGTGATAACGGTTGTATCCCTGCCTGCATAGGCATTGATATCGGGCAGCACGGTCACCAGCACGGTATCGTAACCGGCCTTGGGGCATCCAAAGTTTTCGTACACCGAAAGAATATAAGGTGTGGTTGCCAGCGGCGACGCTACAGGGTTAAGCAGTTTTGTGTTACTCAGGGTGGCATCGGGCAGCCAGGTAAAGTTGTTGCTTTCGGTACTGCCCTGCAATTGAGCGGTGGTGGCATAACAAATGGTGGTATCTGCGCCTGCATAGGCCACGGGGTAAGGCACGGTGTTTACCAATACCCTGTCGCGGGCGGTACAGCTGCCTATACGCGCTGTTACCTCATACTGTGTATTGGCATGCGTTACTACCAAAGGATGCGATGTGGTGGGGTTCAATACCTGGCTGGCAGGTGTCCAGCTATACTGCAATCCGTCCGACACCAGGTGCAGCCTGATGGTGTCACCCCGGCAAATGGTGGTATCGTTCATTACCTGCAGGCTAACGTGGTCAACTACACGCACTTTTACAGAATCGTGGTTCAGGCAGCCATTGTCGTCGAGTTTTACATAATAGGTGGTGGTGTTATTGGGCCTCACGGTGGGCGCCTCGGTATTGGCATCGACAATGGCGGTGCCGGGTGTCCAGCTAAACACGCCATTGCCCGTAGCCTTTAGCTGCACGGCATCCGATACACAGATGAGCGTATCGCGAAAGGCCAGGCTCATGGGCGGTTTGTCCATAATGTGGGCGCTTTGTTGCACCGTATCGCGACAGCCCTTGGTATCTGAGGCAATCAACCGGATAGTTTTAATGCCCATGGAGGTGTAGGTATAATTGGGGGATGGCTGGTCGCTGAAATCGTTGACGCCGATATCGCCAAAATCCCAATCCCAGGAGTTCACCGTACCGTAGCGGCTGATAGAAGCATCGGTAAAAACCGTGGGTTTGGTAAAACATATGCCGTTGTAATTAAAAGCGGGTTTAAAGCCGGGATATACCCTGGCCAGCGACCAGGCCGAATCGGAGCATTGCTGGTTCCTGTTGATCACGAGTTTTATTTTATACAAACCGGTATCGGGAAAGGTATAGCTGGTAGTGGTTGAACCGGAATTAAAGATCGACTGGCCGGCGGCATTGTACAGTTCCCAACGGGTGGATGTTATAAGCGGACTGTTCGACCTGTTGGCCAGGCCAATGGTGCGGGTATCATCGCAAAGCATGTACTCGGGTTGAATGGAGGCCGAGGCAATGGTACAGGCTGTGATACGTATCTGCAGGTCTTTACGCTGCGTGGCAATCACCACGCCATTACGTATTTCTTCAACACATACGGTGACCACATAAATGCCTTCGCCCGGCGCCATGCCGGTAATAAGCCCTGTATTGGCATCGATGGTGACAAGGGCGCCCAGCGGCGCCGATGACCCATAACCCGAACCATAAGGCACCGAAGAATAGGGCGGCGGCAGCGGCGGAAAATTGGTGCCACCCCCACCCGAACCACCTGTGAGTGCATCACAAAAACTATAACGCAATTGGTCGTTGTCGGCATCGGCAGCAGCAAAACTGTAGGAAAAAGAATTGTTGGCGCAAATCACCACCATATCATCACCGGTAAATTGGGCGCTGTTATTATTGGGCGCATCACTGAGGGTGGCAGTACCCGGTATTTCACCAGTATAGGTGGCGCCAATATTTCCATAACCCGATATGAGATTGGCTATGCCCTGCACACGGTACACCACCTGTATCACGATCAGGTAGCCCTGGGCCGAGGGAGGCAGGGAGGCGCTGAAATGATAGTGCCCTATCTGGTAACAAACGGCCGGCGGGTTGGTGATACATTGACTGGGATTGGTGAGCTGCAGGCCCTGTTGCTGCGACATGGGCACGGAGATATCCATTACATGGGCGCCGGTAGTTTTATCAAAGATGCCAAAGATGGCCGGGTCGGGAAGGCGGCGGTTGCTGTAACAGTCCATAAACAGCTTGGCCGTGATCTGGTAATTATAGTTCCCGTTTACCATGCCCGTGCAGGTATAATACATTTCACCGCCGGTGATATGATCGGCCATGGCGTTAAAATGAAACACCATCAGCATCATGCAGCCAATAGCCAGCTTCTTCATGCAATCAGCATAAAATGGTTAAAAACAAAATCTGTAAAGGGTGATCAGTCCTGGCGTGGGTTAGTTGGTACTGCGCCTAAGGTAAAATATCCGAATTCCTGCTCTTTATGAATGTACGATTTTTTGAGAAGATGGTTGCTTAATTTTTTCATTGGCAGCATGGCATAATATGCGCATGGTGAATAGAAACAATGCTTTACCGGTATGCTTTTGTGTAAATAAATGCTCAATGAGAAAAACAGTTTTAATATGTATTGCCGTTTTGCTGATAGCCCTGGGCGCCTGGCTGGGCTGGCGTTATTGGCAGCCGGCCCCGGCTCAACCAGCTACCTATGAATCGTTTCTGGCTGCTGTTCAGGAAGAACGCCGTAAGGCCGGTGATTCCACGGTGGTGCAATCCGATTCCGATTTCTGGTATAAAAGCAGTGTGATCTATACACTGGATGTAGAAGTGTTTAAAGACAGTGATGGCGATGGCACCGGCGATTTCAGGGGGCTGACCCAAAAACTCGATTACTTACAATCGCTGGGTGTGGATGCCATCTGGTTATCGCCCTTTCAGCCCACACCCAATCTCGATGATGGCTATGATGTATCTGATTATTATTCCATCGATCCCCGTCTGGGCACTTCGGCCGATTTTAAAAAATTTATGCAGGAGGCCCGCAGCCGTAACCTGCGTGTTATTATGGACCTGGTGGTGAATCATAGCTCCGATCAGCATCCCTGGTTTGTACAGGGAAGAACCCCCAACTCGCCTTATCACAATTGGTATGTTTGGTCGAAAGAAAAACCGGAAAATGCAAATGTAGGCATGGTATTTCCCGGCGTGCAAAAAGAGATCTGGACCTACGATTCCGTAGCCGGTGCGTATTATTATCATCGCTTTTATAAGTTTCAGCCCGATTTGAATATGCAGAACCCGGCGGTGGAGAATGAGATCAAAAAGATCGCGGAATTTTGGATAGACCAGGGCATCACGGGTTTCAGGCTCGATGCGGTACCCTTTTTTATAGAGGTGCCAAAAGCAAAGGGCGAAAAATTCGAGCACCAGTTTGAGATACTAAAACGTATGCGCCACACCGTTGGTAACAAAAAACGCGACGGCATCATACTGGGCGAAGCCAATGTATTGCCCGAAGAACAGGAGCCCTTTTACGGTAAGAATGGCGAAGCCATACACATGATGTTTAATTTTTTTGTGAACCAGCATTTGTTTTATTCATTGGCCACCGGTGAAACCAACACCTTAAAAGAAGCGCTGCAGGCCACCCGCGATATTCCCGTACAATCACAATGGGCGCAGTTCCTGCGCAACCACGACGAGGTAGATCTTGGCAGGCTCAGCGACCGGCAACGCAAAAAAGTGTACCAGGCATTTGGACCCGACAGCACCATGCAGTTGTACGACCGTGGCATCCGACGCCGGCTGGCGCCCATGCTCAGCAATAACCGCCGCAAACTGGAGCTGGCCTACAGCATGCTGTTTGCCCTGCCCAGCACACCTGTAATTCGTTACGGCGATGAAATAGGCATGGGCGACGACCTTCGCTTAAATGAACGCGAATCGGTGCGTACGCCCATGCAATGGACGGCAAAACGACATGGCGGATTTTCAACCGGCGACAGCACCGTGCGACCTGTGATTGATTCAGGGGCTTATGGATACCCCGTTGTCAATGTAGATAAGGAGCAGGCCGATAGCAACTCGCTGCTTACCTGGACAAAACGTATGATACGCCTGCGCAAGGCCTGTCCGGAGATTGGCTGGGGCAACTGGACTATCCTGGAAACCGGTTCGCCGCAGGTACTGGCCATCAAATGCCAATGGCAGCAACAAACTTTGGTAACGGTACATAATTTCAGCGATCAGCTGCAGCAAATAGAACTGGATCCCAAAACGTCCGGGCAAACCCTGCAAAGCCTGCTCACCCGTAATGTGAGCACGGCAGGCAGCGGCGGTAAACATACTCTTAGTATAGAAGGTTTTGGCTACCGGTGGTTCCGGGTACAATAGCCCGGTTTCCCGCGCAATTTGTTACACAATTTTTGTGGAAATTTCGTCACACAGTGCTTGTAATCGACTAATAGTCAATCGTATGCACCTATGGAAAGGTTATTGATGCGTAATGGGTATGAATACAGATTTTTCAGCCACCATTCATTGTTTTGATGGAAAGAACAGGGAATTCCATTTTGCCCGTATCAATTCGGTGGCCATCTATTTTCACGTGTCGGTGGTGGATGATCATCAAAAACTCATCACCGGTACGCTGGCCATGAATGAGGCCGGCCAATGGAAGCTGCGCGAACGCGAACTACCCGATTGGTTTTTACAGGCCGAACCCGAATTGGGCGATATGGTTGCCGTAAAGGCCGGCCGTTGATACTTTAAACAAGGTCGTTTTTATCTTCCCCCCACCTGGCCGATTCACCTTCGTCCAGGTCATCATTCTTGCTACGGATGCTCAGGTCGGCATCTGTATCGATGTCTTTTTGCGCCTGTTTGTTGGCTTCCGTTATCTTCTCTTCATCCTTTTGCTGGGTTTCTTTCTTTTTATTTTTATCCGGTTGCATAGGCTCTCGTTTTAGGCATTGCTGAAAATCTTATGCCCATAAAAAAAAGAGACCGGTGTAAACAACCGGTCTCTTACATGTATTATGGCTGAAAAGAAGCCTAACTGAATACCACCTTTTTATTGCTCAATACAAAGATCCACAAGGCGGCAGAAAGAAAACTCGTTAATACCAGCAATGCAGAAAAACCGTAATGCGCATGTTGGAATGAAATAAAACCAACAACACTGGTGATAAAGATCAGAACCATCATGGTGAGTATAAGTAAAGTTTTCATAATAATAAGTTTTACTTATAGATGGCTGAAAAGACAGGTCGTTTACTAAAGAAATGCTAAAGCGGCCAGTTACTATACGGCGCTTTTTAACAGCTTGATCCTTTCGGTAATACCTCCGGTTAGATTCACATCGCTTACCTGAACGCTTTTTGCAAACTGCATAAAATCGGGGCTATGTTCTTTCCTGCGCCCTGTTTTTACATCCACGCAGGTAAAGGTGCACCATAAGATAGCCTTTAAGTGTTGCTGCCGTTCGTCGTACATAACGATCTCTACTACCAGGTTAGATTCACCGGTTTCTATCAGCTTCGATTCAATACACACCACTTCGTTGTACACGGCAGGCTTCAGATATTGTATCTCATGTTTGCGCACCACCCATACCAGGCCCTGCTTCAGCAGTTCGGGCAGGGTCATGTTGTAATATTGCTTTAAATGATCTTCACGCGCATTGAGCATATAATCAATATAACGTGCATTGTTCAGGTGACCCATAGGATCGCAGTCGCTGAAACGAATGGTGTACAATGTTTTTAGTTGCATATATATTCGGTTTCTACCCGTTGCTTCAGGTTATCGAGCAAACGGTTTAATATGGTTACATCATCGCTTACCTTGGCCATCATAATACCGCCTTCTATTTGGGCATAAAACAATTCTGCTTCGCGCCGCGCATCGAGGTTACGGCGAAAATGTTTTTCACGAATACCTTTCTCAATGATCTTCTGCAATACTGTAAGCATTTCCTGGAAGGCTTCTTTGGCTTTCTTTTTTAAAAAGGGATAGGCATCATCGGCATCGATGGCTGTGTTTTGTAAGGGGCAGCCACCTTCTATGGTGGGTGCAATGGTATAGTTCCTGTAATACCGCAAAATGGTAAACAGTTTTTCAGCCGCTGTTTTTTGGGGCAGCACTTGTTTGGCCAGGTCTTCTTTCAGCAGGTTGTAAGAATATTCAAAGGCAGCGGCAGCAATTTCATCCTTGTTTTTGAAGTTGCCGTATACGCCGCCCTTGGCCAAACCAGTAGCTTGCATAATATCGTTCATGGAAGTACCGGCATACCCTTTCTTGTTGAACAAAGGCGCCGACTTCATAATAATAAACTCCCGGGTTCTTGCTGCTTTTGTCACTTTATAAAAATAGACCATTCGGTCTTTTTTGCCAAGAAAAAATATTTTCTATTTTTTGGTACGGTTTTTTCTACCTTTGCACCCACTGCAAATTTTTTGATCCATGAAGTTGTAATCTCCGTTCGCCTGTTGCATCAGGTATGCGCCGCGAACACACCTCTCACCTGAATTGGCGCTGCTGCGCACATCATTGATTTTATTTTTCGAATCCTTTAAAGGGCTTTGTATGTCGGTTCAATCAACCAGCACGGGTATTCTCCGTGTCAAAACGTTTTTTTCATTATTCAAACTGGCTTTATCCAGCGAACACCAGGATTTTACACAGGGCAGCATACGCCGCGCCGTATTCTTACTGGCAGTACCTATGATATTGGAAATGTGTATGGAATCGGTATTTGCCGTTGTAGACATATTTTTTGTAGGCAGGCTGGGCAGGAATGAAGCCGTTAGTACCGTGGTACTTACCGAATCGGTATTAACCATCGTATACTCACTTGCCATGGGTTTAAGTATGGCTGCCACGGCCATGGTAGCACGCCGTGTAGGCGAAAAAAATCACGAGGCGGCGGCCCGGGCAGGTATGCAGGCTACGCTGCTGGCGCTTTTTATAACCGTTATCATCAGCATTACCGGGCTCATATTTGCCCCGGATATATTGCAACTGATGGGCGCTTCGCCACAAACCGTTGCCATAGGCACCAATTATACCCGCATTGTTTTTGGCGGCAGTATTGTTATCATGTTGCTGTTCCTTATCAACGGTATATTCCGTGGCGCGGGCGATGCCTCTATGTCGATGCGCTCGTTATGGATAGCCAATATTTGCAATATCATTTTATGTCCCGTGATGATCTATGGCCTGGGACCTATACCGGGTTTTGGTATCACCGGTGCGGCCATTGCTACCACCATCGGCCGCGGTATTGGGGTGGCCTACCAGCTGTATCATTTGCTGGGTGGTAAACGTGTGATCAGGTTCAGGAAAAAAGACCTGGCGCCCGATTGGGCCATCCTGAAGTCGATATCGAATATTGCCTGGACGGGCGCTGCGCAGTTCCTGATCGGTTCTGCCAGCTGGATGGTGCTGGCGCGTATCGTCACTCATTTCGGCGATGCGGCGGTGGCCGGTTATGGGGTGGCCATCCGATTGATCATGTTCTTTTTATTGCCGGCCTGGGGCCTCAGCAATGCGGCGGCTACCCTGGTAGGGCAAAACCTGGGCGCCCAACAGCCACACAGGGCTGAAATGTCGGTATGGCGATCGGCGAAGTACAATACCATATTCATGATCTTTGTGACGTTGGTGTTTATGGTGTTTGCCCAGCCCATTGTGCATTTTATGAATAAGGATGCCGCCGTGGAGGCTTATGCCGTGCAGGCCCTGCGTATCGTAAGCCTGGGATATATCTTTTATGGGATAGGTATGGTGGTGACCAATGCCTTTAACGGGGCGGGCGATACTAAAACGCCTACCCTGGTGAATATTGTTGGGTTTTGGCTGTTTCAGATACCGTTGGCTTACCTGCTGGCGTTGGGGATGGAGTTGGGTCCCAAGGGTGTGTTTATTGCGATTGTGGTGACGGAGACCTGTATTACGATTGCGGGGATAATTTTGTTCCGAAGGGGGAGGTGGAAGACGGTGAAGATATGAATGGGTTCTACGAACCCATTCAGCCGTTTTTGCGGCTCAGCTTTTGTATTAAAGTAAGTACATTTATATCCTCCATGAGACAACAAATACCCAACAACGCCATCAGGCAAATTCTCATCCTCACTATGCTCATCGCATTGGGCATCGTATTATTTAACCAGTTACAAACCTTTTTGCCGGCCTTTTTGGGCGCCTATACCTTGTATGTATTGCTTCGCAAATGGATGTTTATCCTGCATGGAAAATACAAATGGAAAAAATCACTCACGGCAGCCCTGCTCATGCTGCTGTCGTTCCTGATCATATTGCTGCCCATTTTCCTCATCGTGAACATGATGACCACCAAGATCGCCTTCGCCATGAAACATTCTTCCGAAGTGATCACGGCCATCGAGGGATTTTTACAAAGGCTGGAAGCGCAGTACCGGATCAATATCCTTACCGATAGCAACCTGGAGAAAGTAACCACCTGGGGCAGTTCTACGGTGCCCAAGATCGTAGGCGCCACCTTCAATACCCTCACCACCATTGTGATCATGTATTTCATATTGTACTTCATGCTGGTGGATGGGCGTAAGATGGAATCGAATTTTTACGACTGGGTACCCCTGAAAGACGAGAACACCATGCTGCTGCGCACCGAGCTCAACCATATGGTGTATGCCAATGCCATCGGTATACCGCTTATCGCCATTGCACAGGGTTTTGTGGGCCTCATCGGTTATTTCATTTTCAAGGTAGACGAACCCTGGTTCTGGTTTGTGATCACCTGCCTGGCCAGTATGCTGCCTGTGTTTGGCGCGGCGCTGGCTTATATACCCGTGGCCTTGTTGTTGTTTGCCGACGGCGCCACTACCCGGGGTATTCTCATGTTGTTGTATGGTTTTATTATTATCGGTACGGTAGATAACCTGTTCCGCTTTTGGGTGTTGAAACGCATTGGGGATGTACACCCGCTTATAACCGGTTTTGGTGTATTAATAGGTGTAAGCCTGTTTGGATTTATCGGCCTTATATTCGGACCCATCCTTATTTCACTTTTCCTGGTGTTGATAAAAATCTATGCGAATGAATTTAATATCCGCAAGCGGGATGTGAACCCGCCTCCACAGTCGCAATAATACACCCACTTGTATTACAGCAGGTTGTTTATTAATAAGCATTATTACCTATTCGGAAATAATCTGATCTGACTAGACAATAAAATTTTTTCATGTTGCAACGTTGCACAATCAGCCGTCTGATAATATTTTGTACCGGGTTTCGTTTTAAACCCGAACACTATTTGCGAAGAGTTTTTAAGTCCAATATCTATGCAACGACCTGTGAAAAGTTTGTCTGTTGGGGGGATACTGACCGCTTTCGCCAAAGCTTCATCGGTCACCTGCTTTTTAGCCATCACCCCCGTGATCACCATCGGAACACATGCTACCGCCGGAGTGACTAAATACGGCGGTCAACGAATAGGGGCGCCTGTAACCATTACAGCTCCTGCTGCGCCCGAGGTGGTGAAATCGGCTGCCGAGCTGCTCGAAGAAGAAGCCACTTCTTTATACCAGTCAATGAACCTGAAAAAATGGGGCTTGTCGCGCAAGGCCTTTGAATATGCCTGGAAGGGATACAAACATTTATTACAACAAAAAAAGATACGCAAAGACGAAGTATTGTCGATCTGCGATTTCAGCCAGTCGTCGCGCAAAAAACGTTTTTATATTATAGATGTCGAAAGCAAAAAGATGCTGATCAATACCTGGGTGGCGCATGGCCGCAATTCGGGTGGCGAATATGCCCGCTCGTTCAGCAACAAACCCGAATCGCATCAAAGCAGCCTGGGTTTTTATGTAACACGCAACACCTATTATGGTGGTCATGGGCTGGCATTAAAAATTGAAGGGCTGGAAAAGAATATCAACGACCTGGCCGATGAGCGCAACATCGTTATCCATGGTTCAAACTATGTAGGCGCCGGTTTCCTGCGCAAGAGCCGTATCAATGGCCGCAGTTTTGGCTGCCCCGCGGTGCCGGCAAAAGACAATGCGAAAGTGATTCAAACTATAAAGGGTGGTTCCTGTTTGTTCATTTATCACCCCACAAAAAATTATATAAAGAATTCCAAAGTTCTGAATGGTTAGATAGGACGAAAACTTCAGATGGTTTGAAGGTAGAAAGCTCAATATAGGTTCGTACCCTATGATTGGGCTTTTCTTTTTTTATATCCATACGGCGATCGCCTGGCACAATACACCTGCAAAAAAACCAATGTATATTTCTGCCTGTGTATGATCAGAAACAATCAACCTGGCCGTGCATACCAGCCCGGCAATAATTATGGCGATGGAAAAATAAATCCCGGTCATATCCTGCTGGTTGAATGCCTGCAATAGAAAGAACATCGCCAAACCACCCACGGCAATACCGTGCATGCTCACCTTGGTAACAATGTTCAGGAACCAGGCGGCGCATACACCCAGGAAGGCGCCCAGCAGGAAGTCGGCCATCACCTCAGGGATAACAGACTGCTTGTGAAATACATACCAGGCCCAGAAATAAAAGATCAAAGCGGCGGCATAGGGTATCACCCGTTCTTTTTGCGTGCGCATGAATACATTTTGCACCAGCTTCAGCCGCCACATCAGGAATACCGAAAAGGCGGGAATAAAGGCCGTATTCACAAACACCGACAACAAGGAAAACAACCTTCTATCGTTTGGCAGCCCCGCAAATGCATAGGCATCGACATACAATAAATAGGCGGTAACATATGTGGCAATAAACAGGGGATGAAACACATATGATAGCAGGTGCGCCACAAAACGGATTGCTGCAGGTTGTGCTGGCCGGCCGGTGACAATGGCGGGTGTTGACATACTCATGATCTTACAGTTCTTTACGTAAGCGGGCAACGGGAATATTCAGTTGCTCGCGGTATTTGGCCACCGTTCGGCGGGCGATATTATATCCTTTTTCCTGCAACAGTTCGGTGAGCTTTTCATCGCTCAGCGGTTTCTTTTTGCTTTCGCCTTCTATCAAATCGCTGAGTATCTTTTTTACCTCGCGGGTAGATACCTCTTCACCGCTGTCGGTGCTGAGCGATTCGCTAAAGAAGAATTTCAACCGGTAGGTGCCGAATTCGGTTTGCACAAATTTACTATTGGCCACGCGGCTTACAGTAGAAATATCCAATCCCGTTCTTTCGGCGATATCTTTCAGGATCATTGGCTTCAGCGTGGTTTCGTCGCCGGTAAGAAAAAACTCACGCTGGTAACTCATGATGGTTTCCATCACGCTGCTCAGCGTATGCTGGCGTTGTTTGATGGCGTCGATGAACCATTTGGCCGCATCTATCTTTTGTTTGATAAATAGGATGGCCTCTTTCTGGCGTTTATCTTTTTTGGTACCCTTATCGTATTCGCGCAGCATATCGCGGTAGCCTTCGCTGATGCGCAGGTCGGGCGCGTTCTTCGAGTTTAACGTGAGCTCCAGCTTGCCGCCGTTGTTGTATACAAAGAAATCGGGCACTACATAACTCTCGGCCTTATTGATATCACCGTGGTTGCCGCCTGGTTTGGGGGTGAGTTTGATGATCTGGCTGATCACCTCTTTCAATCCCTCATCATCCAGGTTCAGGCCACGCTGAATTTTATCGTAGTGTTTTTTGGTAAACTCGTCGAAATATTCGGTAAGCACATCGATGGCCTTGTCTACATCCTTGCCTTCGCGCTGCTGGCGTTGCAGTTGCAGCAGCAGGCATTCCTGCAGGTCGCGGGCGCCCACGCCGGGCGGGTCGAATTGCTGTACCAGCCTGATGATCTGCTCTACCTCGTGCTCGTTGGTATCGATGTTCTGGCGAAAGGCCAGGTCGTCTACCACGGCGGCCGTTTCGCGGCGCAGGTAGCCATCGTCGTCGATGCTGCCCACGATTTGCTCGGCTATGCGGCGTTCTTTATCGCTGAGTTTGAGCATGCCCAACTGGGTGAGCAAATGCTCGTGAAAGGAAGTTTCAATCCGATAGGGGATCACTTTTTTATCATCCAGCTCGGGATAATTATCATCGCGTAATTTATAGTCGGCTATTTCACCGTCTTCATCCCCCACATATTCGCTGATATCTATATTATCGTATTCGTCTTCGCTGCCATCTACATCAAAGTCTTCCTCATCGCTTGAATCGAATTCGTCTTTGGTATCTGTGTCGAATTGGTCTTCATGGTTTTCTTCCGATAGCTCCAGGGCAGGGTTCTCCTCCAACTCCTCCTTAATGCGTTCTTCCAGGTTGGCAGTAGGCACCTGCAACAGTTTCATCAGCTGAATCTGCTGTGGAGACAGTTTTTGTAGTAACTTTTGCTGTAAACTTTGACTCAATGCCATGTGCGTCAATATATTTTATCTGTCCGGGCCTCATAAATTAACAAAAATTCGCGGCGACCACAAAAATCAGGCCGTAAATTTACAGACAAATGTGATGCGGGGCGTGAAACGATTTTATAAAATTATTGCATTGGTGATTTTAACGTTTCCGGCGGGGCTTGTATCGGCCCAGCGGGTGGCAAGTTTAACCCCTGATTCTGTGTTGTTTACGAGCAAAAAGATACCTGAGATCTCTGTGTATGCCTTAACCGGAAAGTTTCCTTCATATGGTGTTCATATGGTGAATAAAAAAACTATAACGAAGGAAGTTTTTCCGATTCAATATAGCACCTTTAGCCCAATAGTTGATAATTTTTACACCCAACATTTCGGGTTTTTTTGCAAAAAGGAGTTGCAATTTCAGAAGGCAACGAAGATCCCGTTGCGAGTGAGAATAGAGATGCCGGTATCGCGCCCCTAACGGGGCGCCTGTACCTGGGATATCACGTTTTCTACCAATATGATGGCCCTAACGGGCCATTTATAAATGCAACCGTTCCACACAGGACATCGCCCCTTTAGGGGCGAAATATTGGTAGCAGCCCCAACAACCACCCTACACCAATATCAACCCATTTCACCTAGACATCGCCCCTTTAGGGGCGACATATCGGTAGGGGAATTATGTATCACGATTAGCGGTATTCCCCTAATTCTTTAAAACATCTTCCGCCGCCGCAAAACCTATCCCTCATACATCGTTAATTCGCGCCGAAACCACGCGAATTTTTTCTAAAATAATGCGTAGCACATCAGAGCGCAGGACCACCCTAAACCGGTCCTGCCTTTTTTTTATCGCGGTATCATACCGTTGATGGTATTACAATCTCTCTGAAAGCGGCTCAACGTGTTCAAGGCCTCCACCGATTGCCGGCCCTTAAAATGTTTTTCCAGCCAAATTTTACTGCTGTCGGCCTGCATACCGGCATATCGCTTTTTATCGGTTTCATGGGTGGCATACAGTCTGCCCAGCTCATACACCTTACTCATGGCCTGGTACAGGGTATCGCCCTTTTTACTATTTACCAGCAGGCTATCGGCCCATCCGTATTGCTGCCCGCCGGCATCGGCCCGCTCCAGCAACAATTGACATTGCAATAGCTGCGAACTGGCCTCCAGGAAAATAATCGTGAGATCGTGGTTTTTGTAAGAAGCCTTGCGAATGCTGTCTTGTTTTGCCAGGGAATCGTTCTGAATGAGCTTATCCGTTGAGGTGCCCGCACCGCTGCAGGCGCACAACAACAGCAACGCCATTCCCGGCCCCGCCCAATATTTTATCATAGAGATGGTTTATGCCGAAACAGGTTGTTCAGACAACACCTTTTTGATAACACCCACTATTTTTTCGCCTTTTTCTTGTACCTGCTCTTCGGTCCAGGTTAAACTAATGGAGGTACAAATGCACCTGCTCATCACCGCATCGCTGGCAGAAAAATCTTTGTTTGCCTGCGCCTGTACGGCGGCCTTTAAATCGGGATGCAGGGCATTGAGGGTGATCATATTTTTCAGGTGGTCCCACTTGCGTATGTAGTGCCAGTTGTTATCGAACCAGTAAAAATTGCCGGCCAGTATGCCCTGTGCTTTTAGTTCGGCCACCACCGCTCTGGTAACATTGGCATTGGGCAGAAACCAGCACAGGAAGGTGCAGCTATCGCCCGATGGATCGGGGATGCGGCGGAAACTTACTTCGGGTACCTGTGCAAGTATAGCATGTAACTGGCTGTGGTTCTTTTTTTGGATGCCCAAAAATTCTTCCAACCGGCCAATTTGCGCCAGGCCAACGGCCGCATGCAGTTCAGAAATGCGGTAGTTATACCCGATGAAGGGATGCAGATCGGCGCCGCGGTCAACGCCTTTGTGGTCGTGACCGTGATCGCTGTAGCCATCGCTGTTGATATACACGTCTTCGCGATTGGTAACAATGGCGCCGCCTTCGGCGCAGGTGATGGTTTTTACAAAATCGAAGCTGAAGGTGCCGGCATCGCCGATGGTGCCCAGGTATTGGCCTTTATAGGTGGCGCCAAAACTTTGGCAGGCATCTTCCAGCAACAGCAGTTTATGTTCTTTGCATATCTGCAACAGGGCATCAATATCGGCCATGCTGCCGCACATATGCACGGGCATTATACATTTTGTTTTGGGGGTAATGAGTTTGCGAACGGCCCCGGGGTGGAGGGTAAGTGTATCGTCTACATCGCACAGCACGGGCACGGCGCCTACGCTTAATACGGCTTCAAAGCTGGCTACAAAGGTGAAGGCGGGCATGATCACTTCGTCGCCGTAACCGATGCCGAGGGCGGCCATGGCGGTGGTGAGGGCGGCGGTGCCGCTCGATACCAGTTGGGCGTACTGGCAGCCCAGTTTTTGGCAAAGGGCCTGTTCCAGTTCCTTTGCTTTCCAGGTGCCTTTGCGGGGGCCATCAAAGCCATACCGCATCATAATTCCGGTTTCGAGCACGTCGTTTACATGAGAGCGTTCGGCTGCGCCAAAGAGTTCAAAGCCAGGCATACAATAAGTTTTGGGCAAAGGTAATGTATCGTGCTTTATGTTCGTTACTGGCCGCGGGGGCAGCCCCCCGGCCCGCAAAAAAGGCGGTCCCTCCGGGACCGCCTTTTTTGTGGTATTGGTTGTTGTTGCTTCGAAACAGTTTATCTCAAACTCCACCCCATCCTATCCACCTTCACCGCCTCCAGCTTCACCGGGTAATTCGGGTAAGGTTTGCTTTCCACATTATCCTCATCCACACTCGTCACATAAAACCTTGCAAACCTTCTATCGGGCCGCAGCGGCGCATAAAACACACAGGTATCCCGTATATCGGCATCAAATAAACTTCCCACCAACTGGGCGTTATAAAAATTATTGCTGTACTCGTCGTTGTAACAGGCGTACAGGCGGTAGCATTTGATCTTTCTTTTTTCCTCGCTCGATTTCACCAGCTCTATACGTACAGCGGTATCCAGCGGTTTTACCGATGCAATGTCAGGCGCGGCAGGCCGCAGTGTATCTATCCAGGGCATGGGCGGTATCATCGCCGGCTCTTTGTACAAATGGGTGCGCAAACTGTCGTTCCATCCCAGCGGATTTTTTACAAACGACTTGCTGCTGAAAAAGATGGCGCCCTGTATTTCAGGATATTTACGCAGGGTCCTGATCTGCCGGGGTATCTGCGTTTTGTCGCGCCAGGGCGTGCTGGAATTGGCCTTGAAAATACCAAGACCTATATAGCAATGTTTGCCATAAGTATGTTTGCTCCACCAGTCTACCAGCACCTCGTAAGGCGCCGCCCGATGGCCAAATTCCCAATAGATCTGCGGAGCTACATAATCAATCCAGTCGTTTTTCAGCCACAATAAAATATCGGCATACAGGTCGTCGTAGTTGGTAACACCGGCCTTGGTGGCGCTGCCTTCGGGGTCCTGGCTTTTGTTGCGCCATACACCAAATGGCGAAATGCCAAAACGGCAATACCGGTTCTCTTCCTTGATGGCCTGGCTGAGTTTGAGGATAATGGAATCCACATTGCTGCGGCGCCATTCGTCCATGCTCAGGCCATTGCCGTATTTCTTATAGGTTTCAAAATCGGGAAATTCTTTTCCGGCTATGCGGTAGGGATAAAAATAATCGTCGAAATGAATGGCATCCACATCATAGCGGCTCACGATATCGCGGATGATATTCACCACATAATTCTGCGCTTCCTTGTTACCGGGATCGAAATAGCGGGTACCGCCATAGGTAACGAACCACTCTGGATGCGTACGGGTGATGTGATCGGGTGCAATGGAAGATTTGCCTATTGAAAATTCGGCCCTGTAGGGATTACACCAGGCATGAAACTCCATGCCTCTTTTATGGGCCTCTTCGATCATAAAAGCCAGGGGATCGTAGTACGGGAATGGCGGCTTGCCCTGTTTGCCGGTTAACCACTGGCTCCAGGGTTCGTATTGCGACGGATAAAAAGCATCCGTGGCCGGACGCACCTGTACGATAACGGCATTGAGGCCGTTTCGTTTGTGCATATCCAGCAGGCTGATGTATTCTGCTTTCTGCTTTTCGGTATCATAATTCCCCTTGCTGGGCCAGTCGATATTATCTACGGTGGCGATCCAGGCGGCGCGGAATTCGTAATTGGGTTGAGCGGTTACAACACCTGCCAAAAAACAGGAACCAAGGAGGACAGCGATAAATTGTTTCATATTCGGATTAAAAGATTAACGGACATATTACGCTACTCTGAGCTTCTTATTTTGTCTAGTAACTGATTTAACATTTTAGCTTCGTCTTCAGTGATATTTCCCAACAACGCATCCATTTCGTCGTTGTAGCCATCCAGCTTATCCAACAGGGCCATGCCCTGTTCGGTAATGGTTACATCTACCAGCCGGCGGTCGGTTTTACAGATCACTTTTTGCACCAGGTCTTTTTTCACCAGGCGGTCTACGATACGGCTGGTATCACTCATTTTGTCCAGCATACGCTGGCGAATTTGTAAAGTCGACAACGGTTTGCCTGCACCACGCAATATGCGCAGGATATTATACTGCTGCGAAGTAATATCACCACGCTCAAAGATCTGCTTTGTTTTTTCTGTGACCCAATTGTACGTATAAATAATATTGACGACCGTTTTCTGATATTCGTTGCGAAACTTCGATTGCTGAATGTCTTTTTCAATACTCATGGCACACACTGGTAATTAATATATAAATTAATAAAATCTATAACCATCAGGTACCGGCTCGTGTAAGCATAAAAATGCTGAAAAGATGATGGGCTTCGTGCAGCAGAAAGAATTCTGTCCATTCTGTAATGGTAAGCAACCCATATTTCGGATGACGGCCTGTTCTCCCGAGTATTTCATAAGGTACAGCCAATAGATATTCAATGATCTCTGACCGTTGCATTTGCAGGCCGTTTAACAGAACCGGCATCGGTTGCCCGCAGGCTGCCAGGAAGGCCGGGTCGTTATCGGCCACGTACCGTTCAAAAAGTGGACTGTTCTCCTTTTCGATGGTTTTTACACGCTGTAGAAAAAGAGGCTGGTAGGTTACCAGGTGGGCAACCTGTTCATGTACACTCCATTTATCCTCACGGATCCGTTGTTTCAAATAGTCTTCTGAAAATCCCTTCAGCAGCTCGTGAATGGTTTCATGCTGAAATTGCAACCGGCTTTTTACAGATGCAGACAGGGCCATTTATAGCGCTTATAATTTCTTGATCTGCGGTGCGGAATAGGGGGGTTCGATATTCGAATTTACAGTTTTTCTTATTCCTGCCTAATTTTTCATGCGGGTGAGTGGTAGAATTAGTGCTTTTCAACTATAGGGTTTCAGGGTTTTTATTCGCCCCAAACCCGGGTGCCTTCGCTGCAATTGGCGCAGATATCGATGTTCTTCCGGCTTTGCAGCACCTGTTTCCTGAACTGCACATAGTTTTCATTATGCCAGATCTCCTTAAAACTTTTACCCTTCAAATCGCCCAGGGTATGCTGGGCATCCTTATCAAAACAACAGGGCACCACCAGCCCGTCCCAACTGATCACCGTGGCATGCCATAGCCGCCAGCAATGGTTGTTCAGGGCATTTTTAAACTCGAATTCGCCCTGGCCGTTCTTCCGGTAGCGGCTGTATTTGTCAATGGTGGGTATCAGCGCATTGGGGTCATTCTCGTAATCATATACCTGGGCGGTTTTAAACCGCACTTCATTCACCCCTATTTCTTTGGCCAGCCTTTTCACATCCTCTATCTGGTGCTGGTTGGGTTTTACCACCAGGAACTGGAAAAACACAAAGGGGGTTTGGCTTTTCAGTTCTTTTTTCCATTTCACAATGTTGCGGGCTCCCTGCAGTACTTTTTCCAGTTTGCCGCCAACCCGGTACTGCTGGTATACATCCTGGGTGGTGCCGTCGATGGAAATGATCAGCCGGTCGAGACCGCTCTCCACGGTTTTGCGGGCATTTTCATCGTTCAGGTAATGGGCATTGGTAGAAGTGGCGGTGTAAATGCCTTTTCCCGATGCATATTTTACCATGTCTAAAAACCGGGGATTCAGGTAGGGCTCGCCCTGGAAATAAAAGATCAGGTACAGCAGGTCTTTCGAAAGCTGGTCGATGGTATCCCTGAAAAAGTCGTTTTGCAGCATACCCGTAGGCCTGGTAAAGGCCCTCAGACCGCTGGGACATTCGGGGCAGCGCAGGTTACACGAAGTAGTGGGCTCGAATGAAATGGAAATAGGATAACCCCACTGAACAGGCCGGCCTGTCCATTTACTCACGAAATAGCTGCTCAGTACCTTTCCGGCATTCCAGGCCCGCCGGGGGGTAAGCCTGGATAAGATGTTCATGCTATCGTGCCAGTTGAAAGCAGGCATAGAGTGTAAAATTAGGGCTGAATAGCATATTGACAATGAATATATTTGTAACTCCTCTATGGCAAAAAAGAAGGCGGCCATTACCTGGAAGATCATCACGGGCCTGATAGTAACCGGGATCCTGGTAATGTTGGTTTTTAATGTTTACGAATGGTGGCAGCAGCGCCGCGCACATTTTGTGCGTTATGAAGCATTTGGCATCGAAATTCCCACCCATTTTACCATCCATGGCATCGATGTAAGCCGTTACCAGGAAACCATCGACTGGGAAAGTGTAAAGGCCATGAATGTAGAGGGTATTCAGCTTGGATTTTCCTTTATAAAAGCCACCGAAGGCAACGAAAGCGTGGACCGCTTTTTCAAACGCAACTGGAAGCGTGCGAAAGATGCCGGTGTAATTCGCGGCGCCTATCATTTTTTTGTTCCCGGCAAAAGCGGGAAAACACAGGCCGAACATTTCATCAAAACCGTGGAGCTGCAGCCCGGCGATCTGCCGCCTGTACTGGATGTGGAAAGAACCGGCGGCGTTCCGGCCAAAAAACTGCGCGAACGCGTGAAGGAATGGCTGGTAACGGTAGAAAACTACTATGGCGTAAAACCCATCCTGTATACTTATGTTGATTTTTATCAGCAGGTGCTGAAAGATGAGTTTGACGATTACCCGCTGTGGGTGGCGCATTACCTGCAAAAGGAAAAACCCCGTATTTACCGCCCCTGGCATTTCTGGCAGTACAGCGAGCAGGGTCATGTAAATGGTATCTTTTACAAAGTAGACTTTAATGCCTTTAACGGCGATTCCACGGCTTTCAAGGAATTATTGATCCACTAAAATGAAGTCGGAGGTCGGAGGTCAGACGTCGGAAGATGGGTGAAATTCTGACCTCCGACTTCCGACCTCTGACCTCAAATTTTGCTATCTTAACAGCATGAACATGATGGAAGATGAAGTGAAAGATTTTATGAGGCGTATCGTATGGTCGCTTTCGCTGGGATTGCTTTGGCTGGTCACCACACTGGGCATTGGCGGCTACAATCACCTGCTGGTACCCGATAAACATATCACCATCGGCCATATCATTTTCTACATCTGGTTTGTGGCCAGCCTGGCCACTCTCATCTGGTTATTTATCCGCATCTGGAAAAAGAGATTCCCGCATGGTTAAAAACGGGTAGCGGGGCAACCTACTTTTTTATCACGTTTTATGGTGGGTAAACCGGCAATACGTTTGTACTGGTCAATAAACGACCGCACGGTTACGGTAAGGGCAAAATAATAATACGCATCCTTATCACCGGGATTGCCACGCCGCGTTTTGGCGGCGGGATAAACGCCTGCACCCACTTCATCGCCCCGGTATGCCAGGTTCACGGCAGTTTGACCACGGGCGGCCAGCAGGGCAGCCTCGTCAACATAAGTGCCGCTTACATCGTCCAGGTAATCGGTAAATAGTTTGCGGTAACCCAGCTCCAGGCCCACCCGAATGTCTTCGTTGATGGCATACAGCGCCCCAATGCCCAGGGGAATATTCAATTGGGTGAGTTTGTACGAATTCACGCCGGGCGTAAATCCCTGCCCTTCGGTGCTCAACGGCTGCAAATAGGTTTTGGCGCCGTTTTCGTCGTGTGTATAGGGTTTGAATTTATACAGGCTTACACCGGCAAATACATAGGGCGTCCACCAGTTGTTGTTCAGGCTTAAAATATTGTATTGTGCACCCAGTTCCCATTCAAACACACGGCTGGTAAAGTTCAGGTTGCGTAGTTTCATGGAAGCGGTGCCCTTTTTATCATCGGCTTTTAAAGTAGTAAGGGTAAAATAAGTGCGGGCTGTAATATGTTCGGTAAGATCGTATTGAGCGCCCAGCGAACCCAACAGGTTCGATTGCTGGAAGGCAATTCGTTTTGCCTGTAAATCGCCCTGGTAATTGGCAAGACCAATACGGGCCGAAAAATGAAAATTTTGAGCTGCTACAGAAAAGGGTAATATACAAACGAACAATAATATCCTTTGCATGGGGTTGGTAAATTAATAGCGTTCGTTCATACAACGCTGCAATAAGCCAATTATTACCTAACTGCTATGATCGGCTACGATCAGCCATTTACCTTTTATCTTCCGGAACAACAAATTATAATGACCGCCTATATCTCCTGTTCTTCTTTTCAGTTTCCATTCACCCACTACAAAATAGTATTCAGGTGATAAACGTTGTACTTTGATGAGGTTAAACAGCAGGGTGCCCATATCGTCGGTGGTGGGATAGTTTTCCTGGTAATTTTTCAAGGTAAAATTCCAGCCATAGGTAACGCCGTTCTTCCCGATAAACATCAGGCTGTCGTTGTTCCAGTATCCTTGCATAAACTCATTCAGGTCGCCCTTGTTCCAGGCCAGTGTTTGATCGTATAACACTTTCCGTATGGCCTTTTCATCGGCAGATTGTGCAAAGGCCATGGTAAATAGCATACTGGCCAACAACAGGGAAAAAATCTTTCGCATAACAGCTGTTTTCTTTAAAGATAACATTTATAAAAACAAAAGCGCGCTATGGCCATAGCCATAACGCGCCCACGTATAAACGATGTATGAATATCAGATCTTTAATTTCTTCATGTATTCGGCATCCACAGCCACGCTTTTTAAGGGTGTACTGTTTTCATAAGCCTCCTGTTCAACAATATAATATTTCATGCCTTTGTTTTTGGCCACCTTTAATACCTTACTGTAGTCTATGCTGCCCGTGCCCAGGTCTACCGAAGCATCGCCTTCGTTGCCGGCATTTTTCTTCCGGTCTTTTACATGGCACAGCGTAAAGCGGTTGGGATATTTGTTCAGCCACATGATGGGGTCTGAACCGCCGGTTACCACCCAGTAAATATCCATCTGGTAGTCTACCAGCGCGGCATCGGTATTTTGCAACAGGAGGTCCTGGGGCATCTGACCGTCCAGTTCCTTGAACGTATAACCATGGTTGTGATAGGCGAAACGAATCCCGTTCCGTTTGCATATTTCACCGCAGTTATTGAATTTATCCGCTATCTTTTTCCAATCATCGACTGATTTTTGGGAACCGATAGAGGGGCAGATCAGGTATTTCATACCAATCTCTGCTGCTTCACCTGCCTTTTTATCAAAATCTTTATTGATGTTACAATGGCTGGAAACGATGGTCATGCCCAGGCTGTCTATATAAGCCTTGAACTCTTTGTTGGTCATGCCCCAGAACATACCCTGGCCGCCTTCGAAACTTTCAATTTGTTTGTATCCAAACGAGGCCACCTGTTTTAGTATCCCTTTTGGGTCTTTGGGCATGTCGTCGCGCAACGAGTACAGTTGCAGACCGAATTCTTTGATACGGGCGTTGGTTGATGAAAAAGCGGACTGGCCTAATAACATTCCACTTGCCAGGGCGCCGCCTGCTTTGAGGAAACTTCGTCTGGAATACATTAAGTTGATTAATTTTTATAGTTCTCGTTTTGCAAATATTGAATATTGAATATTAAATATTGAATGTTGAACCGAACACCACTTCAATATTTAGCATTCAATATTCATTATTCAATATTCTACAGTGCCCATGCCTTATCTCCTTTTTTGTATGGGATACATGCATCATATCTTCCCGGTACCGCCACATAACGCAGGGCTTTTGTAGCGCCTTCTTCCGAAGTGAAATAACCCAACAGGGTGAGTTGTTTCATTTGATTGAAATAATGTGCACCGTCTTCCTTCTTTTTATTCTTCTGGTAATCCTTCATCTCCTTATCAATCTCCGTCAACAGTTCTTTACGCTGTTCGGCTGTGATGCTCATAAACCCTTTATCGAATTTCTTTTTGCTGGCATCGTTCACCTTGCCCATGCCTTCCAGGAATATCTTCTGGTTCTTTTCATCGTAACAGTCTTTTACCATTACGGTCATAAACGTACCCACTTTGGCAGCCTTGGCGCCGGGGGTATCGGTTTGCGGAATGATGGTTTCGGCCACCTCATCCAGGAATGCTATATCATCAGGAGTAAAATCAACAGATGCACCCACCTTTTTATCAGGGCTGGCACAACCGTTCAGAAAAATTTCTGCCCCGATCACTGTGCCACCCAGTAACAACGCTACACGGGAAATTGCGTCTCTTCTGTTCATATACGTGGTTTTATTTTGTTAGTTATTGCTGTTTTACAGGTTTCCTTTTTTTAATTCATTCACGGCATGGTCGCAGGCCCTGGCCGTAAGCGCCATATAGGTCAGCGATGGGTTCTGGCAGGCCGATGAGGTCATGCACGAACCATCGGTGATATACACATTCTTTACATCGTGCATTTGGTTGAATTTGTTCAGCACCGATGTTTTGGGATCCCTGCCCATACGCGCGGTACCCATTTCGTGGATACAAAAACCGGGGGCCGGGTTGCTGTCGTACGTCTTTACCTTTTTCAAACCGGCCGCTTCCAGTATTTCGGCCGCACTGGCCATCATATCTTTCCGCATGGCCTTTTCGTTTTCCTTAAACTCACAATCTATATCTAGCGTCGGTAAACCGAATTTGTCTTTTTTGTCGTGGTTCAGGGTCACTTTGTTCTCGTAATACGGCAGATGTTCGCCCCAGGAACCGATGCCCATGCGCCATACACCGGGTTCGGTGAGGTGTTCTTTCAGTTCTACACCTATTCCATCACCGTTGCCAGGCCGTCCACGGCTGGCGCCGCCCTGGTAACCAAAACCGCGTACATAATCGCTGCGTTTGGTTTCCTTGCTGATATTCCTGAACCGGGGTATATAAATGCCGTTGGGTCTTCTTCCGTAATAATACTGGTCTTCAAATCCTTCGTATATGCCATTGGCGCCTACACCATAGTGATGGTCCATTAAGTTGTGGCCTACCTGTCCGCTGCTGTTGCCCAATCCATTGGGGAAGGCATCCGATACGGAATGCAGCAGTATAAAGGAGGTACCCAGCGTACTGGCATTTAAAAAGATCACCTTTGCGTAATACTCTTGCGTTTTATTGGTTTCGGCATCCAGTATGCGTACACCCGTGGCGCGTTTCCTGTCTTTATCGTACAACACCTCCAGCACAATGCTGTTTGGCCTCAATGTAAGATTGCCTGTTCTGGCAGCAGCCGGTAAGGTAGCCGAGTTACTGCTGAAATAACCACCAAAGGGACAGCCCTGGTGGCATTTGTTGCGGTACTGGCAAGGGCCGCGGTCGCCCACACGGGCAGTGTGGTTGGCCGAACGGCCGATGATCATCACCCGGTCCTTAAATTTGGACTTCATTTGTGCGGCCACATGTTTTTCAAGGCAGTTCATTTCCATCGGCGGCAAAAACTCGCCATCGGGCAATTGCGGCAACCCGTCTTTGTTGCCATTGATGCCCGCGAATTTTTCTACATAGCTGTACCAGGGTGCAATGTCTTTATACCGTATCGGCCAGTCAACGCCAAAACCGTCTTTGGCATTGGCTTCGAAATCTATATCGCTCAGGCGGTAGCTTTGACGGCCCCATAACAACGAACGGCCGCCCACCTGGTAACCGCGTATCCAGTCGAAACGTTTTACCTGGTTGTAGGGATGTTCGCTGTCTTTTACAAAGAACTTTTTCGACACCTCATCATAAGCATAACATTTGCTTTGGATGGGGCTCTCGGTTTTGTCTTGCTGCGTGAGGTTACAATGATGCGGCAGGTCCCATGGATCTTTTTCGGTACCGGCGTAGTCCTTGATGTGTTCTACGTTACGGCCTCTTTCCAGCACCAGGGTTTTTAATCCTTTTTCGCACAGTTCCTTGGCGGCCCAGCCGCCACTGATACCCGAGCCCACTACAATAGCATCATAGGTGTTTTGCGAAACGGATTGGTTGTTCAGGTTAACATTCAGGGAATCTCCAGGCATAACAAATTATAAGTTTCCTTTTTTAAGTTCCTTCACTGCAAAATCAGCCGCGCGTGCTGTTAATGCCATATAGGTGAGTGAGGGGTTTACACAGGAGGCGGAGGTCATACAGGCGCCATCGGTTACAAATACGTTCTTACAATCCCACACCTGGTTGTTGGCATTGAGCACCGATGTCTTGGGATCCCGACCCATACGGGCGGTTCCCATTTCGTGAATGCCCATACCAAAGGCATATTCGCCATCTGTGGCTTTCACATCTTTCAAACCGGCGGCCTCCAGCATTTCCTTTCCATCTTCGGCCATGTCTTTACGCATCTTCAGCTCGTTGTCTTTGATCTCACAGTTCATATTCAGCACCGGCAGTCCCCATTTATCTTTCTTTTCTTTATCGAGTGAGATGGTATTTTCATGATAGGGCAGTATTTCGCCAAAGGCGGTCATGCCCAGGCTCCAGGGACCGGGTTCGGTAAGCGCATTTTTCAGGTCTACCCCAATGTTCAGTTCGGCGATATGGCGGTTCCAGCCCTGGCGGCTGGCAGCGCCCTGGTAACCGAAGCCACGCAGGTAATCGCGTTTTTCACCGGGCAGGTTGCGGAAACGTGGAATATAAAAACCGGTGGGGCGGCGTCCAAAATAATATTTATCATCGTAACCGTCTACGATACCGCTGGCGCTTACGCGAAAATGGTGGTCCATTACGTTGTGACCCAGTTCGCCGCTGCTGCTGCCCAGTCCGCCCGGCCATATATCGGTGGCAGAATTGAACAATACCCAGGTGCTGTTGAAGGCCGATGCACACAGGAAGATCACCTTGGCTTTATACTCGTAGGTTTTGTTTTCCTGCGCATCCACGATTTCAACACCGGTGGCTTTTTTCTTGTCTTTATCGTACAGTACCTTGGTAACAATGGAGAAGGGTCGAAGCGTGAGATTGCCCGTTTTCATGGCGGCAGGCAGGGTAGACGACTGTGTGCTGAAATATCCGCCGAAGGGGCATCCCAGCCAGCATTTATTGCGGTACTGGCAATTGGTTCTTCCCGGCAGGGGTTGTGTGATATTGGCTACACGGCCGATAAACAAATGACGCTGCCCTTTAAAATGTTGTTTCAGGCGGGCGGCTACATCTTTCTCTACACAGTTCAGCTCCATGCCCGGTTGAAACTGCCCATCGGGCAGGTGGGGCAATCCTTCTTTGGTGCCGCTGATACCCGCGAATTTCTCCACGTAGTCGTACCAGGGGGCCACGTCTTTATAACGAATGGGCCAGTCGATGGCAATGCCTTCCTTGGCATTGGCTTCAAAATCCAGGTCGCTCCAGCGATAGCTTTGGCGGCCCCACATCAACGACCGGCCACCCACATGATACCCGCGGTACCAGTCGAACCGCTTGGTCTCTACATAGGGGCAATCTTTTTCATTGGTCCAATAGTTCAGGTTGGTTTCGTTCAAAGGATAGTCCCTGTTCAGCACGGGGTAATCTTTGATCATCTCCTGGGTTTTTCCGCCGCGATGGGGGAAATCCCAGGGATTGAGATTAGCTGTTTTATAATCTTTAACGTGCTCGATATTTTCACCGCGTTCCAGCAACAACACTTTTAATCCTTTTTCGGCCAGTTCTTTGGCAGCCCAGCCGCCTGCTATGCCCGAACCCACTACAATAGCATCATATACATTTTCTGCCATGATTCTATATTTTATAAAAAATAAGTGATTTACTTCTGTGATGAAGGTATAAATACGGTAACTGGTTATACATCGCAGATCTTTACTGCTTTGTCAAGAGAGGCCAGTCGTTCTTCGTTGGTTTTGCGGTTGGGAATAAATTCCTGTGCAACATATCCTTTAAAACCTGTTCCAACAATGGCTTTCATGATAGCCGGGTAATACAATTCCTGGGTATCGTCTATTTCATTCCTGCCGGGTACGCCACCGGTATGATAATGGGCTATATACTGGTGATTGTCTTTGATGGTACGAATCACATCGCCTTCATCTATCTGCATATGATAGATGTCGTACAGCAGTTTGAAGTTGTCTGAACCCACTCTTTTTACCAGTTCCACACCCCAGGCGGTTTTATCGCACTGGTAGTCTTTATGGTTCACCTTGCTGTTGAGCAGTTCCATAACGATCATTACCTTATGTTTCTCTGCCAAACCCATGATCTGTTTCAGGCCTTCGGCGCAGTTGTTCCAGCCGGTTTCATCGTCGATGCCACGGCGGTTGCCGCTAAAGCAGATCAGGTTTTTATACCCTGCTGCGGCCACCTTAGGGATCATCTCCGTATAATTTTTGATGAGCTGCGCATGAAATTTTTTATCGTTCCAGCCATCCACCAGGTTGATCTCGGCGCCATTGCACATGGACGAATCCAGGTCGTATTTTTTCAGGGTAGCCCAATCGTTGGGGCCTACCAGGTCGATTGCGCGAATGCCGATCTTTTTAACGGCGGCGCAAAATTCTTCAAGCGGAACAGATTCGTAGCACCAGCGGCACACAGAATGATTGATATTTCCTTTCAAGGTAGTTGATTTGATTTGGTCGTTACTGGAGAATGAAGACAGCATGCCGGCTGTGCTCAGCGCTGCGGTACCGGCAACCATGTTTTTAATGGCAGATCTTCGTGTTTGACTGGCCATAATGTGGATTGGTTCGAAAAATATGATAAAAGGTCAAGATAATACTACTATGCGCTAACAGGTGTTAGGCGTTCTTCCTTTTTTCTGCCGCGCATATAAATTACCAGGCCCAAAAAGGCAACGGTCAAAGCAATGGGTATGTACAGGGTGGTATCCAGTATTTCAGGTCCCGCTGCTTTTTTAGCTTCTGCCAGTGCATTGGCCATTTCCGAGCCTGCCGGCGCATCGTTGTACAACTTGAAATCGGCGCCGGGAGGCAGCTTTTCTGCCAGCAATCGGTCGTAGTGGGTTCCCATGAACATCATATACACCGATACCGCAAACATACCTGCGCCACCCATGAAGTTCAAACCCACCGCACCGGTTTTAGGAAGGTTTTCAGAAACAAATCCCAGCATACAAGGCCAGAAATAACAAACACCCATACCAAAGACCAGCGCGCCCACAAAGATCATGTTACCGGTACTGTGCCCGAGCATGTATATACCGATGGCCGCTAAAACGGCAGACATCAGCAACACACCCTGCGGTGAAAAACGATGCACCACCGGTTCGGCCAGGCCGCGGCCCAATACCATAACACCGGTTTCCAGCGTGAGAATCAATATGGCGTTATCGGTTATGTTTTTGAGCAACACATCTATCCACTGGCCGGTAAACAGTTCGGTGATAGCGGTGCCAAACATGCAGATGATCATAAAAATAAACAGCGGGTTCAACAGAGAACGATACATTTCACCGGTTGAAACACCGGCGGCCACACGTTCGGTAACCGGGAACTTCAAACGTGAAACCATATACCCATAGATCAGGGTTGGGATAAGCATCACCGCCACCTGTACCTGCCAGCCTTCCAGCCCTGCAATGGTGCCAATGCCTGCATTGTTATATCCGAATACCAGTAAGGTGCCCAGGAAAATACCGCCGGGGAACCAAAGGTGAAAATGGTTTAGCTTAGTGGTTTTGTTATCGGGATAGAGGGCGGCCACCAGCGGGTTACAGGCTGCCTCAACGGTACCGTTGGCAATACCTATTAATAAGGTGGAAAGAAACAGCGACCAGTATCCGCCCGCAAACACCGTTAATATGATCCCTGCCAGGTGGAAGAGGAATGCCAGCATCAGCAGCTTTTTCATGCCGATGATATCTACCACCATACCACCAATGATCACGGCCAAAGGAAAACCCCAGAAGGCCGTGGCGGCAATGGTGCCCAGTTGCCCGGCATTGAGCCCGAATTTTGTACCCAGCTCACCCAGGATACCAGCGCGTATACCAAAAGAAAGGGAAGTAACAAGAAGTGCCAAACAGCTAGCCCAGAAAAGTTGGCCACGTTGAATAGTTGGTTGCATGGCAAGAAGCTTTTAGTTTTTAAGTTGGTTGGTTAATTGAGAATTTTTAAAGTTTTAAGTTAACCACCGTAATTTTATCGAACGCTATTGTAAATTCGTTAGATTCAAATAAGCATGTAAATGTAATTTTTTATTTCAAAACAAATCCTTTTTCACATTTTCTAATTTCTAATTCATGAACAGAAAATTACGAATGGGAATGGTGGGTGGAGGTAAAGATGCCTTTATCGGCGCTATTCACCGTATTGCAGCCAATATGGATGGCCTTATCGAGCTTGCCTGTGGTGCACTCAGCATCAATCCCGACATTGCCAGGGAATCAGGCAAAATGTTATTTCTGCCCGACGACCGCATATATCTGAATTATGAAGATATGATCAAAGCAGAAAGCCAGTTGCCGGCCGATAAACGCATCGATTTTGTAACCATCGTTACACCCAACTTTGCGCACTTCGCCCCGGCCATGATGGCGCTCGATCATGGCTTTCATGTGGTAATTGAAAAACCCATCACCTTTACGCTGGACGAAGCCAAACAACTTCAGAAAAAACTGGACGAAACCGGTTTGCTGCTTTGTTTAACGCATACCTACTCGGGTTATCCCATGGTAAAACAGGCCAGGCAAATGGTGCAAAGCGGTGTGTTTGGAAAGATCAGGAAAATATATGTTGAATACCCGCAGGGCTGGCTCAGCAAATTGTCGGAACGCGAAGGCAATGCCCAGGCAGCCTGGAGAACCGATCCCAAAAAATCGGGCAAAAGCGGTTGTATGGGCGATATCGGAACCCATGCCGCCCATCTTACCGAATACATCACCGGTTTAAAAATTACACATCTCTGTGCCGACCTCAACATTATGGTAGAAGGCCGTGCGCTGGACGACGATGGCAACGTACTGTTGAAATACGATAACGGCGCCGCGGGTGTACTGATGGCTTCGCAGGTAGCTGCCGGTGAAGAAAATGCTTTAAAGATCCGCGTGTATGGCGAAACCGGTGGTATTGAATGGGCCCAACAGGAACCCAATACCCTGCTGGTAAAATGGCTCGATCAACCCACACAAATATTACGCGCCGGTGGTAATTATGGCGACCGTCTTTCTTCGTTTGCCGTTCAAAACTGCCGCACTCCCGGCGGGCATCCGGAAGGATACCTGGAAGCATTCGGAAATATCTACCGCAACTTTGCGCTCACTGTAGCTGCACGCATCGATGGCAAGGAGCCTTCGAAGGAAAACCTCGATTTCCCTCGTGTAGACGAAGGCATTCGCGGTATGGCATTTATCGATAACGTAGTAAAAAGCAGCGCCAGCAAAGAAAAGTGGACGCTGTTTGAAGTATAACCAATCAATAAACAAATGAAAACAATAAAAGGACCCGGTATATTTTTAGCCCAGTTCATGGGCGATCAGCCACCCTTCAACTCGCTGAAATCGATTTGCGAGTGGTCGAAAAAACTGGGCTTTGTGGGTGTGCAGATACCTACCTGGGACAGCCGTTGTATCGATTTGCAAAAGGCCGCCGAAAGCAAAACCTATGCAGATGAGATCAAAGGCACCGTGCAGGAAGCAGGATTGCAGATCACCGAACTCAGCACCCATTTGCAGGGCCAGCTGGTAGCCTCGCACCCGGCCTACGATGCCCTCTTCGATGGCTTTGCGCCCAAACAATACCATAACAATCCAAAGGCCAGGCAGGAATGGGCCGTACAGCAGTTAAAATATGCCGCCAAAGCATCGCAAAACATGGGACTGAATGCCCATGCCACTTTCAGCGGCGCCCTGTTGTGGCAAACCGTATATCCCTGGCCGCAGCGCCCTGCAGGCCTGGTACAGACTGGTTTTAAAGAACTGGCCAGCCGCTGGCTGCCCATACTGGATGTGTTTGAAGAGAACGGGGTAGATGTATGTTACGAACTGCACCCCGGCGAAGACCTGCACGACGGCATCAGTTATGAAATGTTCCTGGAACATACCAACAACCATAAAAGGGCCTGCATCCTGTACGACCCTTCGCATTTTGTGTTACAATGCCTCGATTACCTGGCATTCATCGATCACTACCATGAGCGCATTCGCATGTTCCATGTAAAAGATGCCGAATTCAATCCTACCGGCAAACAGGGTGTGTATGGCGGCTATCAAAGCTGGGTAAACAGGGCCGGCCGTTTCCGTTCGCTGGGCGATGGACAGGTGAACTTCAAAGGCATTTTCAGCAAACTTACAGCTTATGATTATGCAGGCTGGGCAGTAATGGAATGGGAATGTGCCCTGAAACATCCCGAAGACGGAGCCGCCGAAGGCGCCGTGTTTATTAAAAACAATATTATTCGCGTTACCGAAAAAGCATTTGATGATTTTGCAGGTACCGGAAGCAATGAAGGTTTTAACCGTTCCGTATTAGGATTACAATAAATGGGAACTGCTAAACCAGTAACTTGCCACTAATTATGAACTTAAATATTTGACTCAAGATGAAGAAAATTTTTGTCTACGCTGCTTTATGTACAGCTATTGCCTGTGGTTCTCCTGACAATAAAGAAGCTGAACAAAAAGCGGCCGACAGCGCCGGCGCTAATACTACCACCACTACCGAGCCCACATCCGGCGCCAATGAACAAGCTCTGGAAATGATCGGTTCGCTGGATTGTACTACCTGCCATAAGATCAGCGAAAAAAATATCGGACCCGCTTATACCGAAGTTGCCCAGAAATACGAGGCCAATGATGCCAATATTGATATGCTTGTTAAAAAGATCATCGAAGGCGGCTCCGGCAACTGGGGCTCTGTGCCCATGACCCCGCATCCTGGTTTAAGCGCCGACAGCGCCAAAATAATGGTGAAATACATTTTGTCATTAAGAGATCAAAAATAATCGATGCAAAAACTTTTTGTTGCGCTGGTACCGGTGGTTTTGCTGGCATGTCATTCCTCCAGCAAAACTTCCGGACAGGCGGTATCCAATACCCTGAGTGCTGCTGAAAAGAAACAGGGATTCACTTTATTGTTTGATGGAACTTCGAAAAACGGCTGGCATATTTATAACAATAAGTCCGACGGAAGCGCCTGGAAAGTAGACAGCGGCACCATTTACCTCGACAAAGCAGCCAAACAAGCCGGCGCCGGTGGCGGCGACCTGACGACGGATGATGAATTCGAGAATTTTCATCTCAAGCTCGACTGGAAAATCGATTCTGCCGGCAACAGCGGTATCATCTTCCTGAGCCATGAAGATCCCAAGTTCCCGGCATCGTATCAAACCGGTCCGGAGATGCAGATCATCGATAACGCCGGCCATCGCGATGCCCGTATCGATAAACACCGCGGCGGCGACCTGTACGATCTCATTGCTGCCGTTCCGCAAAATACCAATCCCTGGGGGCAATGGAACAGTGTGGAGCTCATCATCAACAAAGGCAAACTGGAATATTACCAGAACGGCGTGAAAGTGGTTACCACAACACTTTGGGACGATAACTGGAAAGAAATGGTGTCGAAGAGCAAGTTTAAAAACTGGCCCGATTTTGCGAAGTTCAACAAAGGTCATATTGTATTACAGGACCATGGCGACCGCGTTTGGTTCCGTAATATCAGGATCAGGAAATTATAAACCTCAAAGTATTTATTATGCGATTGTTTTTAGCTGGTTTGTCGATAGCGGCTGTTACCGTTACCGCTTGTGGGTCCAACTCAACGCCTCCCGAGTCTGAAACACCAAAAACAGATAGTATGGCAACAACGCCTGCCGATAGCGCCAACAAGCTCAGCGCTGCCGAACAAAGCGAGGGCTGGCAGCTTTTGTTTGATGGTTCATCGAAAAGCAACTTCCATATTTTTAATGAAAAGAGTGATGGAAGCGCCTGGAAGGTGGTAGATGGAACGATCTACCTCGATACATCGAATATGAAAGACGGCCGTATTGTTGGCGGCAGCGATTTGATCACCAACGACGAATACGACAATTTTCATTTGAAGCTGGACTGGAAGATCACGCCCGGCGGCAACAGTGGGATCATCTTTTATGTAAAGGAAGATAAGAAGTATGGTGAAACCTATCATACCGGTCCTGAAATGCAGGTGCTGGATAATGAAGGGCATAAAGATGCGAAGATCGATAAACACCGCGCCGGTGATTTGTACGATCTCATCAGCAGTTCACCGGAAACCGTGAAGCCTGCCGGCGAATGGAACCACGTGGAAATTATTAGTAATAATGGAGCGCTGGAGTTTCATTTAAATGGCACGAAGGTGCTGGGTACCACGTTGTGGGATGAGAATTGGAAGAAGATGCTGGCAGCGAGTAAGTTTAAGCAGTGGAAGGATTTTGGGACGTTTAAGAGCGGACATATTGCGTTGCAGGATCATGGGAATGGGGTTTGGTATAGGAATATTAAGATACGTAAATTATAAACCGCGGATGGGGGGCGCGGCAACGCCCCCCCAACCCCGGTTATACTTTGGGCAATTTATATCCGTTCTCATACTCCTTCATCAAATACGCCCTGTTAATCTTCTCCTCCGTAAACTTACCCTTCTCCTTATTCCACTCTACCCGCTGACCGCTGCGGAACGAAATATTCCCCATTTGCGCCACGGTGGCCACATGCGCACCATCCTCAATAGAGCAATGTAAATCCTCCATCTTCCTCGACTTCACCACCTCCAAAAAATTCTCCCAGTGTTTATTCAATCCATTATCCGATGGCTTCGCAAACGCCTTGCTTACTTTATTCACGGCCTTCGGCTCCTCCAATACCTCCCATCCACCGCGGTACAACACCAGCGTACCGTTATTACCAATAAAGGAAATACCATGGTCTTTTCCATACGATCCATTATCGATACCCATGGCCGAATCCCATACCAGGTTGAATTTGTCAAACTCGTACAGGGCGGTGAGCGTATCGGGTGTTTCCTGGGCCAGGTCGGGATAAGCAAATTTACCACCCAGCGCCGCCACCGATTTGGGCACCTCGGCCTTCATGCCCAACAGGGCATAATCCAGTAAGTGTACACCCCAGTCGGTCATCAAACCGCCTGCATAATCCCAGAACCAGCGGAAATGAAAATGAAAACGGCTGGCGTTAAATGGCCGTTTTGGCGCAGGGCCCAGCCAACTGGCATAGTCTACCCCTGGCGGCGGCATACTGTTCGAAACAATGGGTTGCGGACGCATCCATCCCTGGTAGCACCATACCTTCACGGTACGTATCATACCCAACTTGCCGCTGTGTACAAAATCAACCGCATCCCTGAAATGTTGCTGGCTGCGCTGCCACTGGCCGGCCTGCACCACTTTGTTGTAACGCTTTTGGGCGGCCACCATGGCGCGGCATTCAACAATGGAATTACCTACAGGTTTTTCCACGTACACGTCTTTGCCGGCTTCGCAGGCATGTATCATTTGCAGGGCATGCCAGTGATCGGGTGTGCCAATGATCACTACATCGATATCTTTTTGTTCAAGCAGCTTCCTGTAATCGGTATGGATCTTTACTTTGGTAACATCTTTATCCAGCTTGGCCAGGTCCTTGAGCCGTTTTTCAATCACGTTTTTATCTACATCACAAAGCGCCACGATGTTTACCCCCGGCACCTTCAGGGCCGCCGTCACATTGGCCCATCCCATACCGTTGATTCCAATGGCGCCGATATTAACCTGGTCCGACGGCGCTACACGATTTTTGAAAATGGCAAAGGCCCGGTTATCAAGCGACGATAAAACAGTTCCCCCGGCTACCAGTAATGCAGCATCCTGCAGAAACTTTCTGCGATGTGTCATAGGAGTTCTTTATTTGGTGAATTAATGTTTCGCGATTGGGTCGGTCAATTCACGATATTCTTTTTCAGGTAGGCAATACTTTTGGCAGTGCTTTCCAGGGGCGCACCGGGGCATTCGTCCTGCTCCACAAAAAAGTAACGCATGCCGCTTTGTTTTGCCATTGAAAAGATCTTTTTAAAATCGATCACGCCATTTCCTACCTCGGTAAAGAATTTTTTAGGGGTATTGTCCATATCCTTCACGTGCCATAAGGCAAACCGTTTGGGATGACGGTCAAATAAGGCTACGGGATCCCGGCCGGCCTTCAAGGTCCAATACAGGTCCAGCTCAAATAAAACCAGTTTGGCATCTGTTTCATGTAACAATATGTCCAAACCGGTTCTGCCGCCGGTTAAGGGAGCAAATTCAAAATCGTGATTATGCCAGGCCAGTTTTAATGCATGCTGTTTGCATACTTCGCCGGCCTTGTTCAGCCCTTCGGCTATTTTTTTGTAGTTGTCGGCATTCGTGCGGTATTCTTCTTCCAGCCAGGGTATCACGATAAATTCCTGGCCCAGGGCCTTTACATCGGCCACGGTTTTTTTCCAGGTTTCTTCCCAGCCATCCTTTAAAAAGAAGCTGCCATTGTAGGTATGGCCGCTGGGGGTTGATAAACCCAACGATTTGAGGGTGCTTTTCAGCTCGGTGGCAGGCATACCCCACCATTGTCCGTTCGAATAGCCAAATGTTTCCACCAGGTCATATCCTTGTGCGGCAACTTTGGCCAGGGTGCCTTTGGCATCCTGTTGCATTTCATTGCGCAGGGTATATAGCTGAAGACCGATCTTTTTTTGGGGAGCCAACCAGGGGGCGCTGGGTATTAAAAAGCTGGCCGTGGCCAGGGACGATTGTTTTATAAAATCGCGGCGTGATGGCATAACAATTCGATTTTTAGGAATCTCAAATCACAAAATCAGATGAAATTACTTAAAAATCAGTTGCGCCCCTGTTGTTAAAAGAAACAATGTAAGAATGCAAAAAAAGTATCACGCGGCCGAAGAAGCGGCGGCCTGCTGTTCGTAGGCTACGATGGTATACCAGCCCAGCGCCATCAGCAGCCACATATCGTAGGTTAACGGTTGATGAAAAACAATCTGGCCCCGGTTTTTCCGGGAGATCATATTTGATTTTATTTCTATCACCAGGTTTTCTTTTTCATCATACCAGCCCCAGGTACGGTTCCAGAAACCGGTGCCTTTAAAATGCCAGGTGTGGCGATTATCCAGCGAAACCTGCATTTTACAGGTCCATTTGGTGGGTATCCGCAATTTGATATAAGGCGATTGTTCTGCCCTTACTTCAATAAACCGTTTCCAGAAACCCGTTGTATTCAATTTCCATTGATGGTCTTTCACCTGGAAAACCGCCTCGCAGCCCCATTTTGCATGGTCCAGTTTGGCCACAGGCTGTTCGTTCTGCCAAAATTCAAAATGGCGTTTGAACCAGTTCGGTTGGGTGATCTTGATATGAGTAGGTGCAGGTTTCATAACTGAATTTTTAGGCTTCTTCCGCTTCCTCCATCTGCAGCAGCAGTTCCTTCAAACGTTGAATATGCTGACCGTATAATTTATTGACGTACCACCTGTTCAGGAAATAGATGCCGGCGGTGAGCGCCACACCCACAAAAGCAAATACCATAAAGAACCGTTGACTGGCTATTTGGGTAACAGCCGGCAACTGCGCGCCGGCCAACTGCGACCCGTCGGGAAAGCCCGCCTCGTCAACAGGCGTTTTAAAGAATATCACGGCGCCGGCGGCAAAATAAGCCAGCGGTGTAACGATGGTGCCGGCGATAAAATACAGCCGTACATATTTTTCAAGCGTCACCAGTTGCTGCTTCAGGTTCGACTTCACCTCGCAGGTTACGCACTGCATTTTGTTCAGCAACTTGTTTTTGTAATAATAGTAAACAACAAAGGAAGCACCTATCAGCAACAGCAATACCGATAACTCCCAGTACCTGCCATGCCAGGCGGTAAAATAATAGGCGATCATCAGTGAGTACAAGATCACGATGGCCGCCAGCTCGCGGTTGAGGTTGCGCTTGAGTTTGGCGATGGAGCCCTGGGATCGTTTGTGCAGCATTGCCAGGATAGGTACGTCACGACCTGGCGGCCGGAGGTCATCTTCCTCCAGGTTTTTCCAGATATCTTTAAGGCTATCCAACTCCATGTTCAACAGATTTAGTGAGTTTACGTAATTTTTCTTTGATCCGGTTCATTTTCACGCGCAGGTTATTTTGATTGATACCCAAA
>Ga0065721_10048726_pt1 | contig 107809 bp, 94 predicted proteins | sample Mesricmetagenome_FD_59108 | JGI IMG/M metagenome (GOLD analysis project Ga0065721, IMG submission 59108) | Mesophilic microbial community from rice straw/compost enrichment Sample: eDNA_1 v2 (version 2) | ecosystem: Engineered > Solid waste > Grass > Composting > Bioreactor | place: USA...
CAGGTGCTGGCGGAGCTGCAGGAAGCGGGCGCAGCCTGGGTGCAGATCGACGAGCCGATTCTCGCCGTCTCGGCGACCGACGAAGAAACGGAGCTGCTGTCGTCGATTTATGCGAGCCTGCATGCGGCGGCGCCTAAGCTGAATATTATGCTGCAAACGTATTTCGAAGCGGTCGAGCGTTACGAGACGGTCGCGAAGCTGCCTGTTCAGGGCATCGGCCTCGATCTGGTCCACGGGCTGGAAGGCAACCTGCAGTCGTTGGAGCGGTTCGGATTTCCGCAGGACAAGATCGCCGGCATCGGCCTCATCGACGGACGCAATATATGGCTGTCGGACTACAAGGACAAGCTGAAGCTGATCGACCGGCTGAGCGCCTGGATTCCGAAGGAGCGGATGTGGCTCCAGACGTCCTGCAGCCTGCTGCACGTGCCCGTTTCAGCCGTGGGGGAAACAAAGCTGCCAGAGGAGCTGCGAGAAGCGCTGTCGTTTGCGGAGGAAAAGCTGGAGGAGCTCGCGTTTCTGAGCCGGGCCGCCGCGGGTACGAACGCGGAGTCGGAGCCGGTTCGCCGGACGCTGCAAGACAACGCCGGACGGCTGAGCCGGCTGGCGCAGTCGGAGGCGCGCAACCGGAAGGCGGCCGACGCCGAGGCTGTCGCGGCTCAGCCTTCCGCGAGGAAATCGCCGTTCGCGCAGCGGCAGCGGCTGCAAGCCGAGAAGTGGAAGCTGCCGTTTCTGCCGACGACGACGATCGGAAGCTTTCCGCAAACGGCGGACGTGCGCGCGGCCCGTCTCAAGTGGAGAAAGCGGGAGCTGAGCGACGAAGCCTACACGGCCTTTATTCAGGATAAAATCAAGGAATGGGTGCGCATCCAGGAGGAAATCGGCATCGACGTGCTCGTGCACGGCGAATTCGAGCGCACCGACATGGTCGAGTTTTTCGGCGAGAAGCTGGACGGGTTCGCCTTTACGGCGAACGGCTGGGTGCAGTCGTACGGCTCGCGCTGCGTCAAGCCGCCGATCATTTACGGAGATGTCGTCTTCACGGAGCCGATGACCGTTGCCGAAAGCGTCTATGCCCAGTCGTTGACTTCAAAGCCGATGAAAGGGATGCTGACGGGGCCGATCACGATACTGAACTGGTCGTTCCCGCGCGCCGACTTGACCAGGGAGCAGGTCGCTTACCAGATCGCGCTGGCGCTGGCGCAAGAAGTGAAAGCGCTGGAGAGCGCGGGCATCGAGATGATTCAGGTCGACGAGCCGGCGCTGCGCGAAGGACTGCCGCTTAAGCGCCGCGACTGGGACGCTTATCTGGAGTGGGGCGTCCGGGCTTTCCGGCTGGCCACGTCCGACGTCCGCGATACGACCCAAATCCATACGCATATGTGCTATTGCGAATTTCACGACATTATCGGTTCGATACTGGCGCTGGACGCGGACGTCATTTCGATTGAAACGTCGCGGAGCCACGGGGAGCTGATCGGAAGCTTCGAGGAGCATACGTACGATCAAGGCATCGGCCTTGGCGTATACGACATTCACAGTCCCCGCGTGCCGTCCGTCGAGGAGATGACCGCCATGATCGAGAGAGCGCTCCAAGTGCTGGATCCCGCCTTGTTCTGGATTAATCCGGACTGCGGGCTGAAGACGAGAGGGACGGAGGAGACGGTCGCCTCGCTGCGCCATATGATGGAAGCGACGCGCCGGGTGAGGGAGAGCCGGACCGTCACTTCCTAGTACGGACCAACAGCAATAAGCCCGCTCGCTTCTGCTTGGAAGCGGCGGGCTTATCGCTTGCCTGCTCATCAGGAAAGTTTGGCCGTTTATTCGATTGACAGATACGCCGCCGCGCGCTGCTGCAGCACCGATTCCTCCGACAGGCGTCCGGCAGCCGGAGGCGGGCCTTCGACGACTTTCAAAGCGCCGATTGCCGATGCAAAAAGCCGGTAAGGCCGGGGATCCCGGCGGAAGGCTTCGGCTCCGGACGACGGTCCGGCGGCCAATCCCGTCAGTCGTTCGTTTAACGAGGCCAACGAAAACGTGCCGATAAATGGCTGCAACGACAACCTCCATTGTTCCAAATCGAGAGGAGAATCGTGCTCGCCGGCAAATAGCTCGCTCCAGCCGTAGCCCTGATCGGCGGTCGTTCGGAGGCAAATGCGGTATCCGGCGGCGTCGACCGCCAAGGCGGGAATCAAGAACACTTCGATGCGGCTGACGGTCAATTGCTGAGGCTGATCTGCAGGGTAAGGAAAATCGTTGACGGATAATGAAAGCATATTGCTCTCTCCTTTCCGCTTACGAGGTTAGCTGTCGGATTCGGGCCAGAGAGAAGGCCCTACCGGGGCATGCCCCGGATTCACCCCTTGCGGCCGGCATAACGCTTGCCGCGATTGGTTCCCCCGCTTTTTCAATGACGAGCATCGAAAAATTAAGCGATGATGTTTACATAATATTTTACTCCTAAGCTATCCGTTTGTAAATCCATTGTTGCCGCCGAGCTTTCGCAGCCCGTCCTCGAATTGCCATTTAGCCTTTGCGTTCCTATCTCTTTTCAAGTATGATGGTAGTTAAAAAATAAGAACTCATGTTCATTCAAAGGAGCAACAGCCATGCATTCGAAAACCAGCCACTGCAAAATCGTCGATTGTACCATTCGCGACGGCGGACTCGTCAACAATTGGGATTTCAGCGTCGAGTTCGTGCAGCATTTGTACAACTGCCTGAATGAAGCTGGCGTCGATTATATGGAAATCGGCTACAAAAATTCGCCCAAGCTGCTGAAAGGCGCGGACAGCGCAGGACCGTGGCGGTTTCTGAACGACGATTTTCTGAAAAAAGTGATCCCGAACAAAGGCCGTACGAAGCTGTCGGCGCTTGTGGACATCGGTCGGGTCGATGAGAACGACATCTTGCCGCGCAGCGAAAGTCTGCTCGATCTGATCCGCGTCGCCTGTTATATTCAGGATGTCGACAAAGCGCTTGAGCTGGTCCAGGTTTTCCACGACCGCGGCTACGAGACGACGCTGAATATTATGGCGCTGTCGAACGTTATGGAAAATCAGCTCGTCGAAGCGTTCAAGCAAATTAACGATAGCGTCGTCGACGTCGTCTACATCGTCGATTCTTACGGAAGCCTGAAGCCGGACGACGTCGGTTACCTGGTGGACAAATTCCAGCAGCATCTGCCGAACAAGCGTCTGGGCGTGCATGCTCACAACAATTTGCAGCTGGCGTTCGCCAACACGCTGCTGGCCGCCGGCAAAGGCGTCGAGCTGCTGGACTCTTCCGTCTACGGCATGGGCCGCGCCGCGGGCAACTGCAACACGGAGCTGCTTGTTTCCGAGCTGCAAAATACGAAATACAACGTCCGTCCGGTGCTGGACATGATCGAGAAGTACATGATTCCGCTCCGCGAGAAGGAAGAGTGGGGCTACATCATTCCTTACATGATTACCGGAATTTTGGATGAGCACCCGCGTTCGGCGATGGCGCTTCGCGCCACGGCGGACAAGGACAAGGCCGTCGAATTTTACGACCGTCTGACGACGCCGGAAACGGCCAACAAATAATAGCTGCGCACGGTTCGGCGTACGGCCGGGCTGGCATTTCGGTCCGATCGTGCTGCGGCGTGTGTTCGGACCGGTTGTGCGACAGCACGTTATCGGTCCGGTTGTGCGGACGCGTTATCGGTCCGGTCGTGCGGCGGTGCGTATTCGGTCCGGTCGTGCGGCGGAGCGTAATCGGCGTATTTGATCCGGACAGGCTGTTGCGCGACTGGCATCCTAACGAACCTTAGAATCACTAATGGTTTGTTTTAGCCGCTATTCAAATTGTAACGAATCGTAATCGCGTTATTTAGTCGAATTAAGCCCCCAACAGGGCGTTTCGAACAAAATAAGGCTGCTGCGGTTCGTTACATTTTTTTTGGCGGCTTTTTTGCCCGAATAAGAACGTACGGATTCGTTAGAGTAAGCGGCGGAGCGGACCGAAGTCGGGAATGAGTTTAATGGACAGGAATGGGCGAGAATGGGCGATAGCAGAAGCTAGAATGGAGACTAACGGCTGAGAGACGGCAGCGGTCTGGCCCGCGGATTGCTTTGGATGATGCGGGCCAGCAAAAAAAACGGTCCGGCCTTTGACAGGCCGGACCGTTTGGCGTTTGCCGATGAATCAGGGTTGCCAGACCGGCAACTCGCTCGCATTCGCCGGGGCGTCGTATTGACTGATCGGCAATCCAAGTTCGCCGAGTATAGCCCGACCGGCAACCCGTTCGCCGGGCCGTCGGGTTGCCCAATCGGCAGCCCGAGTGCGCCGGTGCGCACCGGTTACCCGAACTTCAGCTCGCCCTCGCCGCGAATGGCGGCCGCCTGGTGGCGTTCGTTCGGATGAAAAAATCCCGATCCGCGAAACGTTTTGCCGTCCGCATCCGCCGCCCTTACGTCCACCCGGATGTTTTCGCTCCGGCCGAACCAGCCGAGCAGCTCCGCGTCGGTTATGCCGTCGATGTCGATATACCAGGAGCGGTCTCCGTAATCGGTAATCAACACAAGCTCCGCCCGGCCGAACGCCAATACGCGGGACGGCTGCAGCTCGCTGCCGATGGCGATCGAAGCGAGCGGATAGGTTTCCATCTCCAAAAGCTAATGCCTCCTTCAAGTTGCGCGAATCCGAATCTAGAACAGCTTGCCTTGCCGGTACAGGACGGAAGACAGCTTCATGACCGCATGCACGTAACAATTTTGCCTGAGCGGCAGCGGATCGGAGAAATAAGCGGGCAGTATGCTCAGCATCGTTTTTTGCATTTTGGCATACAGCAGCTTGTACACTTCCTCCTCCGTATAAAATTGCGTCTCGCGCCCTTGCAGCCACTCGAAATAGGATACGATAACGCCGCCGGCATTGGCAAGAATGTCCGGTATAATCACGGTGCCTGTGCCGGCCAGGAAGGCGTCCGCCTCACCGTCGATCGGAGCGTTGGCGCCTTCCACGATGATCCGGGCGCGCACGCGGTCCACGTTGTCCTTGCGAATCTGGTCCTGCAGAGCCGCCAGAATCAGCACGTCCGCGTCAAGGTAAAGCACGTCTTCCCTGCCGAGAATGCTGGCTTTCACGCCGCAAGCCGCCAGCTCCTCTTCGGAAACGGGAAGGTCGCCCCGATGCGACGCCGCAAATTCGATCAGCGCCGGGATAGACAAGCCTTCCTCGTTGTAAAGCGTCACGTTTCGGTCGCTGACGGCCACGATCCGGTTTTGCAAATGGGAGCATTTGTACGCTTCCAGCGCCGCGACGGAGCCGACGTTGCCGAAGCCCTGCACCGCGATCGAGAGAGGGCGTCCGGCATGCTCCACGGCAGTGCGGGCAAAGGCGTTCGAGCTGCCTTCGAGCCATCCTTTGTTTGCGTTAGCGAAATCGTGAAGCAAATAGCGCAGCGTGAAATATACGCCCTTGCCGGTCGCTTCCCTGCGGCCGAGGGAGCCGCCGCTAATGATGCTCTTGCCGGTAAAGCTGCCGAGGTATGGGCTGCCCGGATGAATGCTCTTGTATTCCGCCATCATCCAGTCCATTTCTCTTTCGCCCGTGCCCATGTCGGGGGCGGGGATGTCCTTGTCCGGACCGAGCACGTCGCTGAAGTATTGCACGTATTTTTTGCATATTTGATACAGCTCGCGCTCGGAATAATGGCGGGGATTGACGACTACGCCGCCTTTGCCTCCGCCGAACGGAACTTCGTGCAGCGCATTTTTGAGCGTCATGAGCGCGGCGAGATTGGTCACTTCTTCTTCGTTCACCGATTCGTGAAACCGGATGCCGCCCTTGTAAGGTCCGAGCGCGTCGTTGTGCTGGATGCGATAGGCGGGGATGCGGACGACGGTCCCGTTGTCGAGCGCGATGCGCAAGAACGCCTTATGGATTTTGTTCGGCGTGGACAGCAGCGCCGCCAGCGATTGGAACGCCTGCTCGCGGCGGTCCGTAAGCTGCGGCAGAAATGAGGTGTCTTCCATCAAGGTGCTCAATGATTGCTGTACGATTGCTGACGTTTGACTGGCCATGCTGTACATCCTCCTTGTACGCAAGCGGAAGGCGCCTGCATTATGAAATATAGTTGGCTTGCCTCGTTAAATTGTACCATATATTGCCGCGAGGGTTAAAACCGATCATAATAGTAGACGACCGAAATCGGGACAAAAGAGAGGTTGGCGCCATGAGGCTGCATTCCGTCTTTATATACGGCTCGCTGCTGCCGGGCCTCAGCAATCACGGCGTCATCAAGGATGAAATCCGGAAGTGCGAATCCGGGGTTATCGCGGGAAGGCTCGTCGACGCGGGAGCGTATCCCGCCGCGGTAAGGGACGGGGAAGCGGCAGCGGCGGGCAGCCGCATACGCGGCTTGTGGATTGCGGTCGGCAGAGAAGGGCTGGCGGCGCTGGACGAGCTGGAGGAATTTCGCGGCGCGGAGGAGATGAACGACTACGAGCGGGTATGGACGCGCGATGCGTTCGACGCGGGCAAGGCGGGCTGGGTTTATGTATGGCCGAACGACCGGGGCTGCCCGGAGGTCGGCTCGGATTCGTGGGCGGAATATTGGAAAGTGAAGCAAGCCGGAGAACGGCAGCGATAAAAGGAGCGCGGCGGCCCGCCGGGGGAGACCGGCGCGCCGCGGCCGGTTACCCGTTGCCGCCCTCCTCCGAGGCGGAGTAAGCGATCAGGGCGATGTCGGTCCCTTTCAGTTCGGACAACCGCTCTTCCAGCTGGCGGATTTGCTCCAGCGCTTCGGGCTCCTGGTCGAGCTCGGCAATGCGAAACGTTCGGTCCATTTGCACCTTCTCCTTGCGTCAGCTTGGGATGTTCGCTATGATTCAATACCATAATGCGCAATACGCGCTGTTCCTATGCGCCGAGGCATGCCGGAACCACCGCTGGAAGGGCAGCAGTTGAAGCAGTTGAACCAATGGAAGTCCCGCATGGCCGCATCAATATATCGAGAGGAAGAGGCGTTATGATAGTCAAGCTGGCATCACAAATGTTCCGTTTGCTGTTTCGTCCGTGCATCCGGCTCGGAAGCAGGCAGGGACGATGGGCGCTGCGGAGCGCGGCGCTGCTCGTCGCGTTGTTCGTCATCGCCGGGGGAACGATTCATGCGGCCGCGGCCGCGGCCGGCGGTCCGGTCTTGCCGGAACCGTTTGCCGGCGAGCCGTCGGCGGCCGTCGCCGTCCTTTCCGCTCACGAGCACGGCGGCCATGCCTCCGACGGCGGCGGCGCGGCGGCTGACGGGCGTTTAACGCTGCTGGCGGCGTCGAAGCTGGTCTATTACGTCGCGCTGCTTGCCGCCGCAGGATTTCAACTGCTTGCCGCGGCCGTTCCCCGGGGAGCGGAAGGAGCGGTTCGTCGGGAGAGAATCGGACGGTGGAGCGCCGCCGCCGTCAAAGCTTTGCTGCTGGCGGCGCTGGCGTACATATTTTTGCACGCCAACGATTTGGTCAGCCAGCTGGGGGGCGACATCGGGCAATGGCCGCGCGTGTTCGTTATGACGGACGCAGGCCGGTCCTGGCTGGCGCTGCTCGCGCTGGCGGCGGCCGGCTTCGCCGCGCTTCGATTGCCGGAGCCGCTCGGTGCGGTATGGGCGCTGCTGCTGCTTGCTTCGGAAAGCTTCAACGGACACGCCTTCGCCGCTTCGCAAGCCTCCGTCGCCGTTGTTGCGGATTTTGTTCATCTGGTTTGCTCCGCGATTTGGGCGGGAGGGGTCATTCTCCTGCTATTGTTCTGGAGATACGACCGCAAAGAATGCGGCAGATTCGCCGAATCGTTTGCCCGCTTCGCCTGGCTGGCGATCATCGGCTTGGCGGCAAGCGGCATCGCGATGGCATGGGCGATATTGCCGTCATGGATTTATCTGCTGTATACCGCTTGGGGCAACTGGCTGCTTGCCAAGTCGGCGCTCGTTGTTGCCGTCGCGGCGCTCGGCGCCGCCTTGCGGAGCAGAGCGAGAAGGCGGGAGCTGCCAAGGGGAGTTTTGCTCAAGCTGGACGGAGCGTTGATGGCGGCCATCGTCGCATCGGCGGCGGTAATGACGTCGCTGGCGCCCGCGCCCGGCGGAGAGCCGCTGCGGCTGCACGAAATGGGCGAGCAGCTGCATTACACCCTTGCGATCGAGCCTAACGCGCCGGGGCCGAACGACATTACGCTGACCGTCTGGCTTCCGGAAAGCTCCGGCGAACCGGCCGACGTCCGCCTCCGTCTGTTGCCTGCCGAAGGGCGGCGGGGCAAGCCGGTCGAGGTGGAGCTCGTCCGGCAGGACGACGGAAAGGAATACGAGTTTCCTGGCTTTGTCGAAACGAACTACCGGTCGGCGGAGCCGGCCGCATTGCCTTATCCTGGCAAATGGACCGCGGAGCTGATCATTCGCGAAACGAGCGGCGGCACGACGGAGAAGACCGTTTCCTTTGAAACCAACTAAACTCGGGGCGGTATCGCCGTTTCTGCACCGCGCGCAGCTCCCAGCGCGCGGTGGGGCGGAACGGGTGTCACCACACGCCTTGGCTGCGAAGATGCGGATGCAAGGATCGCGAAATATGTACAAAGGCAGGTGCGGCATCGGATGTCATACAAATGGTTAAAGCGGCTCATCTTGTGGATTCCGACGTTCGTTATCGGATTATGGGAATATGTGCGTCATGCCTTTCTGCTTCCTTACATTTCGATGGATCTTGGCAACGCGCTTGCTCCCGTGCTTGTCTTTCTCGTCACGCTTACGCTGCTTCGCAGCTTGTTCGGCAAGCTGGAAGCGCTGCAGGAATCGCTGAAGCGGCAGCAGGCGGCCAAGGCGGCGTTCGAGGAGCGCGAGCAGCTCGCCCGGGAGCTGCATGACGGCATTTCGCAATCGCTGTTCATGCTGTCGGTCAAGCTGGACAAGCTGGACAGGGCGGCCTCGGAGGAGGAAGCCGGACGGACGATGAGCGAAATCAGGCGCACGGTCCGCCATGTGCATGAGGACGTCCGAGGCGCCATCGCCAATTTGAAGACCGAGCCGCTTGATGTCGACAAATATTGGCTGCAGGGCATGCTCGGCTGGATCGCGGAGCTGGAAAGGTCTTCGGGCATAACGGCCGACGTCGATTGGCGCTTGTCCGACGGCTTGCTGACGGCGAAGCAGAAGGTGGAGCTGCAGGCGATTATCCGAGAAGCGCTGATGAACGTCCAGAAGCATGCAAAAGCGCGGCATGTCCGGCTGGAAGCGGGACCGGCCGAGAGGGACGGTTCGTTTCGCTGCGTCGTCGCCGACGACGGGACCGGCATCGACGAAGCGAAGCTGGAGGCCCCGGGCAAATACGGCGTGAAGATGATGCGCGACCGCGCGAAGGCGATGGGCTGGACGCTCATCGTCGAGCCGGGCGACCGGGGCGGAACAAAGGTCGTGATAGAAGGAGGCGCAGCGCAATGAATAACGGCGACGCCCGTCAGGTTCGGGTCCTGCTGGTGGACGACCATCCGCACGGCAGGGAAGGGATGCGGGAAATTGTGGAGATCGAGCCGCTGTTCCATATCGTCGGCGAAGCCGCGAGCGGCGAGGAGGCGCTGGCGCTGGCGCCGGAGCTGAAGCCGGACGTCGTGCTGATGGACATCAACATGCCGGGCATGGGCGGCTTGGAGGCGACTTATCGGCTGAAGCGGGAGCTCCCGGCGCTGAAGATCGTCATGGTGACCGTATCGGACGATATTGCGAATCTGTTCGAAGCGGTGAAGCGCGGGGCGCAAGGTTATTTGCTCAAAAACCTGGATCCCTCGTCCTGGCTCGATTATTTGCGCGCGGTGGCGGTGGATGAGGCGCCGTTGTCGAAGGAGCTTGCGTACCGGCTCCTGCTCGAGTTTTCCGCCGGAGGGAGCGCCGGAGAAGCGGGCGCCGCAAACGGTGGCGGCTTCGGATCGGCCGGCCAAGGCCGGTTCACGGCCGGCGAACCGTTCCAAGGCGTCTCGGCGCCTCCGGGGCCGGTTTCAGCCGCAAAGCAAGAAGCCGGAACGGAACGCGCGGGAGGCGCTCCGGAGCGGCAGGGGCGGCGGCCGGACGAGCGCCATCCTTCCGCGTTGACGGAGCGGGAAAGAGAGGTGCTCGAGCGGGTGGCGACGGGCGCCTCGAACCGGGAAATCGCGGAAACGCTCGGCATTTCGGAGCATACGGTCAAAAACCATCTGAAAAACATTTTGCAGAAGCTGCATTTGGACAACCGCGTGAAGCTGGCGAGGTATGCGCTGGAGCAAGGGATTGTCCGCCGGGAATGACGGCCGTTCGCCCCGGTTCCGGAGCAACGCTGCGAATCGAGTGAAGGCGGCGGGAATCCGTCTTGCAACGCGGTGCAATTTTGCATATAATAAACAGTAATATTTGCATAAAACGAATTGCGCAGATGGAGAAAAGTAAGCAGTGCCTTCGTACAGGGAGGGGACGCCGCCGATTGAGAGCGTGCCCGCGAAACCAGGCTGCCGAAGTTCGCTCCGGAGCATCGTTCTGAACGGTTGCAATGCAGCCCGGCGCGATCTGGATCGCCGGCGGCGCCGCACGCTTCGCCAGTAGGAATGGACGGTTCCCGCCGTTATCGGGGCTTGAGGGATTACGGCATGCCGCTGCAGCTTGCAGGCAAGGCTTGGCGCAATCCGAATTAGGGTGGTACCGCGGTTCTTCCGTCCCTTCGGGGAGGAAGGCCTTTTTTGTTTTATCGGCAATTTCTGCGTCCGGACCGGCTTAACCGGCCGCCGGGCGGCAGCATGAAATGTTGGAGGCGATGAATATGAAGGAAAGACTGGAGGCGCTCCGCGAAGAAGCGCTGCAGGAGCTGAAGGGCGTCGAGACGCCGCAGGCGCTGAACGATTTAAGGGTCAAATATTTGGGCAAAAAAGGCGCGCTTACCGAAATATTGCGCGGCATGGGCGGGCTCAGCGCCGAGGAGCGGCCCGTCATCGGCCAGGTGGCCAACGACGTGCGAGCCGCGATCGAATCGGTCGTCGAAGAGAAAAGCGAACGGTTCCGCCAGGAGGAAACGGACAACCGGCTGCGCGCGGAAACGATCGACGTGACGCTGCCGGGCAACCCGCTGCCGACCGGCGCGGTCCATCCGCTCAACAAGGTGGCGCAGGAGATCGAAGATATTTTTATCGGCATGGGTTATTCGGTGGCGGAAGGTCCGGAAGTCGAGACGGATTACTACAATTTCGAGGCGCTCAACCTTCCGAAGAACCATCCGGCGCGGGATATGCAGGATTCGTTCTACATTACGGAAGATATTCTGATGCGAACGCAGACGTCGCCGGTGCAGGTGCGAACGATGCATGCGCGCAAAGGCGAGACGCCGATCCGCGTCATTTGCCCGGGCAAGGTGTACCGCCGCGACGACGACGACGCGACGCATTCGTTCCAATTCAACCAGATCGAAGGCCTCGTCGTCGGCCCGAATATCCGCATGAGCGATTTGAAGGGGACGCTGCTTCAGTTCGCCCGCCAGATGTTCGGCGCGCAATCGGAAATCCGGCTTCGTCCGAGCTTCTTCCCGTTTACGGAGCCCAGCGCCGAGGTGGACGTCACTTGCGCCCAATGCGGGGGCAAAGGGTGCCGGATGTGCAAAGGAACCGGCTGGCTGGAAATTCTCGGCTGCGGCATGGTTCATCCGCGGGTGCTCGAAATGGGCGGCTACGATCCGGAAGAAGTCAGCGGGTTTGCGTTCGGCATGGGCGTCGAGCGAATCGCCCTGCTGAAATACGGCATAGACGACATTCGTCATTTCTATACGAACGATTTGCGGTTTTTGCGCCAGTTCGCCCGGATGTGACGGGAGGCGCTGCCGTCGCGACAAGACGATAGAAGGGAAGAAACGAAATGAAAGTATCCTATCAATGGCTGAAGGATTATATCGATTTGGACGGCATAACGCCGGAAGAGCTGGCGGAGAAGATGACCCGCGGAGGCATCGAGATCGACGCCGTCGAATCCCGCAACAAAGGCGTATCCGGCGTAGTGGTCGGCTACGTGAAGGAAAGGAACAAACATCCGGACGCAGACAAGCTGAGCGTGTGCAAAGTGGACGTCGGTACGGGCGAGGAGCTGCAGATCGTTTGCGGCGCGCCTAACGTCGCCGCCGGCCAGCGCGTGCCGGTTGCCGTCGTCGGCGCCAAGCTGCCGGGAGATTTCAAGATCAAGCGAGCCAAGCTGCGCGGCGTGGAATCGCAAGGCATGATATGTTCGGCGAAGGAGCTGGGCTTGAACGACAAGCTGCTGTCCAAGGAGCAGCAGGAGGGCATTCTCGTCCTTCCGGATTCGGTGCCGGCAGGAGCGCCGATCGGCGATGTGCTCGCCATCGACGACGCGGTGCTGGAGCTCGATCTGACGCCCAACCGTTCCGATTGTTTGAGCATGATCGGCGCGGCATACGAAGCGGCCGCATTGACGGGGCGCGAGGCGAAGCTGCCGGACGCTTCCGTGCACCATGCCGCGGAGCGGACGGAGCAATACGTATCCGTCCGGGTAGAGGCGCCGGAGCAATGCCCGCTCTATACGCTCCGTTACATTAAGAACGTCAGAATCGGCCCTTCTCCGCAATGGCTGCAAAACCGTCTCATGGCCGCGGGCGTCCGTCCGATCAACAATGTGGTGGACGTTACGAACTATGTCATGCTCGAGTACGGGCAGCCGCTGCACGCGTTCGACGCCGACCGCATTCCGGAGGGACGGATTGTCGTTCGTTTCGCGAAGGAAGGCGAGACGCTCGTTACGCTGGACGATCAGGAGCGCAAGCTGGAGCCGCATATGCTCGTCATCGCCGATATGAACGGGCCGATCGGATTGGCCGGCGTCATGGGCGGCGCAAGCACGGAAGTGACGGCGGCCACGGTCAATATCGCCCTGGAGTCGGCCAAGTTCGACGGCGGCACGATCCGCAAGACGTCGAGGCAGCTCGGCCTCCGCTCCGAATCGAGCCTGCGCTTCGAGAAGGAAGTAGATCCTTCCCGCGTCATCCCGGCGCTGGACCGCGCTGCGGCGCTCATCGCCGAGCTGGCGGACGGACTCGCGACAGACGGTTATATCGAGGCGGCTTCCCGCAAGTTTGAGCCGGCGCAAGTTGCGGTGGCGTTGGAGAAAGTGAACCGCTATCTCGGAACGGACTTGTCGAGCCTGGAGGTTCGCGCCATCTTGGGCCGGCTGCAATTTCCTTACGAGCTGCGGGACGGCGACGTATTCGTCGTCGAAGTGCCGACGCGCCGCGGCGATATTTCGCGCGACGTCGATCTGATCGAAGAGATTGCCCGACTGCACGGCTATGACAACATCCCGACGACGCCGATCTTCGGCGACGTCATTCCGGGAGCGCTGACGAAGGCGCAGGCGATTCGCCGCGAGCTGCGCAAGCGGCTGTCGGATGCGGGGCTCCACGAAGTGATCAGCTACTCCTTCACAAGTCCCGAACGGACGGAGCTGTTCCCGGAGCTGGCGGAAGGAACGGCGGCGATCAAGCTGTCCATGCCGATGAGCGAGGAGCGAAGCGTCCTCCGCAAGACGCTGATCGGACAATTGATCGAAACGGCCGCCTACAACCGCAACCGGAAAAACGAATCGCTCGCCTTGTTCGAGATCGGCAGCGTCTTCCATACGGACGAGGAGCGGCTAACCCGCCTCCCGCAGGAAAAACACCGCTTTGCGGCGCTGCTGACGGGCAGCAAATCGGAGGCGGGCTGGAACCGCAAGCCGCAGCCGTATGACTTTTACGATGCCAAAGGCGTGCTGGAAACGATATTCAGCGTTCTTGGCGTGGAGGATGCCGTCTCTTACGTTCCGGCCCAGCCGCGCCATTTCCACCCGGGCCGAACGGCTGCCGTCGTGCTGAACGGGGTGAACGGTCCCGAAACGATCGGGTACGTCGGTCAGCTGCATCCTTCCTTGCAGCAGGATTCCGATCTGGGCGACACGTATTTGGCCGAAATTGCCCTCGCCCCGCTTTACGAGGTGGCCGGCGCCGAGATCGCATACAAGGCGCTGCCGCGTTATCCGGCCATTGGACGGGATTTGGCCGTCGTCGTCGGCGCGGAAGTGCCGGCAGCCAGCCTTTTGGACGCGGTGAAGGGCGAAGCCGGCGAGCTGCTCGAGTCCGTGCGGGTGTTCGACGTTTATACCGGCGAGAAACTCGGCGCGGGCCGGAAGAGCGTGGCGCTGTCGCTCGTATACCGCCATGCGGAACGCACATTGACCGATGAAGAAGTCGCCGGATTGCAAGACAAGGTGATGCAAAAATTGGAACAATCTTTTGCAGCAGAATTGCGCAAATAGGCAGGAAACCTCCCGAGCCGCATCGAAATAGTTCCTTGTGAACATCGATGCGGTTTTGTTCCCCTATAAGAACGTATACATTTCATGTTAAACGGAGTCAATTGGGGTGCAAAAAAAGTAATCTATTTGCCTTGCGCCGGTGAATGTCATTCCGGATGCAGCGCAGGTTTGGCGCCGATTGGCGGCGCCGGCCGGCTGCCGCCCGGCGGGGCGGGAGCGACATGAAGCGCAAGCCGCTCGACTTGGAAGATGGGAGGATACGTGAAATGGATGCAGGTCAAACCGTCGTAACCGTTGATATATATGGAATCCAGTACAAGCTGAAAGGCCATTCCAACGTCGATTATATAAAGAGGGTTGCAGGGTCGGTAGACGAGAGCATGAAGAAGCTGGCGAGCCATTATCAACGGCTGGACATGCAGAAGCTGGCGGTGCTTTGCTCCGTGCAAATTATGGAGGAAGTGTTCCGGCTTCGCAGGGACGTCGCCCGATTGCAGGAAGCGGAGGCGCGGTTGCTGGCCGTCGAACAGCAGCTTGACGATGAGAGGCGCTCCAGAGCGGAGCTGAGGCAAGCGATGGAAGACGCGGAGCGGAGCTTCCGCGCGAAGCTTGACGAGCTGGAGCAAGCTGCGGCCGCGGCCGCAGCCTTGCTGGAGGAGGCCAAGGCGGAGCATAACGAAGCGATGAACCGGTTGACCGGGGAGCATCGTGAGGCGATGGAGAAGCTTAGGCAAGAGCTGGAGCTGGACAAAAAAACGGAGCTTGTGCAGCTGAAAAGCAGGCTGGAAACCGAGCTGGCGAAGCAGGAGGAAGAAAAAAACAAGCAGCTCGCGCAGCTTGGCGCCGCGTTAAACGCGCAGCGCGAAGATGAGCTTGCCGGTCTCGCGAAGGAATGGCAGGCCAAATGGGACGATCGCGAACGGCAATGGTCGGAGACGGCGGCGGCAAGCTCGGAGGAGCAAGCGAAAGCGGCTGCCGAAAGGGAAGAACGCTGGAGGCGGGAGACCGAGGACAAAGAGGCCGCATGGCGGAAAGCGCTGGCGGACAAGGAAGCGGAATGGCAGTCGAAGCTGGCGGATAAGGAAGCCGAGTGGAGCGCTTCGATGACCGAGAAGGAAGAGGCTTTGCGCAAGGAGCTGTCCGAGAAGGAAGCGTTCTGGCGCCAGACGCTGGCGGACAAGGAAGCGGCCTGGAAACGGGAGGCCGAAAGTCTGGAGCAGACGCACCGGGCGAATCTGGAACGGCGCCGCAGCGGGTGGCTGGAGGAGCGCGGACGGTTGACCGCCCGGCTGGAGGAGCTGCAGCAAGGGCGGCTGGCGGACAAGGAAGCTTACGAGCAAAGAATAACGCTGGCGGACGACGAGCTGATGAAGGCAATGGAGCAGGAGGAGGCGCTCCGCTCGGCCTGCGCGCAGCTGGAATCCGAGTTGAGGACGGCGCGGGACGAGCTGAAGGATGCGCAGGAAGACGCCGCGGCAATGCAGGACGAGGCTTCCGCCTTGCGCGCGCAATTGGAGTCGGCCGAGCTCGCGGCGAAGAAGGAGCGGGAGCTTCGGGCCGCTCAGCTTGAAGAGGAGCGGCTGCAGCGGGAGGAAGCGCTGTCGAAGGAACGCGCGCTAGCGAAGGCGGCGCTGGAGGAGCAGGAAAGGCGGGCCGCTGCCAGGCTGGAAGAGGAGCGGAAGAAAGCCGCTCAGTTGGAGGAAGATCGGAAGCAAGCCGAAGCCCGGCTGGAGGAGGAGCGCCACCGCTTGACGCGGCAATTTGCGGAGGACAAGGACGAGCTGCAATTGCGGCTGATGGAGCTGGAAGAGCAAGTGTCGCAAGTGGCGGGCCGGGAGCGCGAGCTGCAAGAGCAATTGGCTCGATTGACGGGCCGGGAGTGCGAGTTGCAAGAGCAATTGGCCCGATTGACGGGCCGGGAGCGCGAGTTGCAAGAGCAATTGGCCCGATTGACGGGCCGGGAACGCGAGCTGGAAGAGCAATTGGCTCGATTGACGAGCCGGGAGCGCGAATTGAAAGAGCAAGTGTCGCAATGGACGAGCCGGGAGCGCGAGCTGGAAGAGCAAGTGTCGCAAGTGACGGGCCGGGAGCGCGAACTGCAAGAGCAATTGGCTCGGTTGACGGACCGCGAGAACGAACTGAAGCAGCAACTGGCGCGGCAATCGGACCGCGAGCGCGAGCTGCTTGAGCAGCTGGAGCTGACCGCAGCCAAGGAGCGGCTCGCTTCGGGCGGATTGGAAGCGGCCGCCGAACGCGAGCATGAGCTCGCCGCGAAGCTGGACGACTTGCAGAAGCGGCTGGAGCTGGCCGTCCGGGAAACGGACGAGCTTAGACATTCCCAGGAGCTGATGGCGGAAGAGGAAGCGCAGCTGAAGCAGCGCCTGCGGGAGGCGATGACCGAGGCGGCGGCTGCTTCGGAAGCCGGAACCGAATGGGAGGAGCAGCTGGAGCGGCTGCGGCGTGAGCGCGACGAGGCGGCCGCAGCGTCCAAAAAGCTGCAGGAAGAGCAAGCCTCTTTGTTGGACGACCATAACAAGCTCAAAAACGAATATGCCAAGCTTCAAACCGAATTTAACGAATGGATCGAATTGATCGAGCAAAGCTGATGCCAGGAGCCTGCCTGCCATACATTGCGGCAGCGGCGCGAAATATAGGAAAAGGAGCCGTGCGGGATATCAAATTCTGATATCCGCACGGCCCCTTTTATGAAAGACCGCCTGATTCGGCCGGTTATTGCACAACGAGCTGGGCTTTCATCAGCCGATGGCCTCTGCCGCACGGCACGTTGCAAATGATATCGTACGTTCCGGGCTCGTCAATTTGGACGGAAACCGTCTTGCCGTCTTTAATGTCGTAGTCGGTTTTCAGAATGCTGATGCCGTGTACGCCGTCCACCGATTTCAGCGTGACGTTAACTGCCTCGCCCGCTTTGATCGTATATTGTTCCTGGTCGAATTCCCAGTCGGATGCGGAAATGACAATGCCGGAGCCCTCTTCGCCGCCCGCGTTCGCTGTTGCGTCGACAGCGGAGCCATCCTGCTCCCCTTTGCCGCCCGAGTTGGATCCGCATGCGGCAATCACAAGCGCCAGCGTCAGGACGGACGCAAAAATCAGCCATTTTTTCATGATCAGTTGTCCCCTTTCCATCTCTAATCATCGTTTGTTATTATCGTTTCTTTCTCATTGTAATCCATTTGACGCAAGGATAAAGTCGCCGTGGTGAATACAGTTTGACAAAATGATGGCGATTTGATGAAAACAAACATAAGCCCCGGCCGCCTTATGGAAAAGGGGCAAGGGCTTGCGGCTGGCAAAGCCGGGACGCGGTACTTCTCCCGGATCGTATAATCGTTAAGCTCTTCTGCGGCGGCCGGATTCGTATGGCGTGCTGACCGGGATAAACAGGTCGATAATCCCGATGACCAGAGCGGCCAGAATGGCGCCCAGCCAAGTAACTTCAACGCCGCCAACGATAAATTGGGCAATCCATATGACGGCGGCGCTGGCCAGAAAACCGACGATCCCTCTGCCGAACGGCGTCACCTTTTTGCCGAATATGCCTTCAATGACCCATCCCAAAGCCGCAATGACGAGGGCCAGAAACAGCGCGCTCCAAAAGCCGCCGACGGAAAACTGAGGCACGATCAGCCCGACGAGCATAAGAACCAAGGCCGACACGATAAAACGGACGACATGTCCCAAAAATGTCATGCTGCATCCTCCTTTGACTGTGTACAAACCGAATTTGGAACCGATAACTATGGTTGCGATTCATTCGGGATTAGTATCGCCGCCGATGCCGAAAATATGTATAGCCGTTTAGTAAAGGGACGAAATCGTGCAACCTGGCAAAGCTTCGGCTATAATAAGGGCGAGAGGAGTGTTACTCGTTGGATTCGAAAATATTGACCACCCTTGAATATTCGAAGATTTTATATAGATTGTCGCAGCACGCCTCCACCTCGCTGGGCAAGCAAGCCGCGGAAGCGCTTGGGCCCTCCTCCGATCTGGAGGAGGTAAAGCGGCTGCTGCAAGCGACGGACGAAGCTTATGCGGCTGACAGGCTCAAGGGAGGAGCGCCATTCGGCGGCATAGCCGACATTCGGGCTTCGCTCCATCGCGCCAAGATCGGAGGCACGCTCAATCCGCAGGAGCTGCTGGAAATTGCGTCTACGGCGCTCGGCGGCCGGCGCGTCAAGAAGCATGTCGCCGCCGTGCACGAGCAGCACCCGGTTCCGATGCTGCAGGAGGCCGCGGAACGCATCAGCGAGCATAAGCCGCTCGAGGACGCCATCCTGTCGTGCATCGACGACAATGCCGAAGTGATGGACAACGCGAGTCCCGAGCTTGCCTCCATCCGGCGAGAGCTGCGGAGCGGCGAATCGCGCATTCGCGAGCGGCTGGAATCGATGATCCGTTCCTCGTCCGTTCAGAAGATGCTGCAGGACGCTATTATTACGCTGCGAGGAGACAGGTTTGTCATCCCGGTGAAGGCGGAGTACCGTTCCAGCTTCGGCGGCATCGTGCACGACCAGTCCGGGTCGGGGGCGACGCTGTTTATCGAGCCCGAAGCGATCGTGGCGATGAACAACAAGCTGCGGGAGCTGAAGGCGTCCGAAGGACGGGAGATCGAGCGCATTTTGCAAAAGCTGACGGCCGCCGCGGCCGAGGACGCCGACGATTTGCTGCTGAACCTGGACGTGCTCGCGCAGCTCGACTTTGCGTTTGCCAAGGCCAGGCTCGCGCATGAAATGAAAGCGTCCAGGCCGATGATGAACGACCGGGGCTTTCTTAAAATCAAAAAAGGCCGCCATCCGCTCATCGATCGGGACAAGGTCGTTCCGCTCGACGTAGAGCTCGGCAACACGTTCAGCAGCATCATCGTCACGGGTCCGAATACGGGCGGCAAAACGGTCACGCTGAAGACGATCGGCCTGCTCAGCCTGATGTCCATGTCGGGTTTGTTTGTGCCGGCCGACGAGGGCAGCCAGCTTTGCGTGTTCGATGCGATTTATGCGGATATCGGAGACGAGCAAAGCATCGAGCAAAGCCTCAGTACGTTTTCGAGCCATCTGACCAATATTATTCGCATTCTGAATATTATGACGTCCAAAAGCCTGGTGCTGCTCGACGAGCTGGGTGCGGGCACCGACCCTGCGGAAGGCTCCGCGCTGGCCATCGCCATTTTGGAGCATATCCATGCCAAAGGCTGCCGCATCGTCGCCACGACGCATTACAGCGAGCTGAAGGCGTACGCATACAACCGCAAGGGCGTGATCAACGCCAGCATGGAATTCGACATCGCGACGCTCAGCCCGACTTACCGGCTGCTTGTCGGCGTGCCCGGCCGAAGCAACGCCTTTGCCATTGCCGAACGGCTGGGGCTTGCCGCCTCGATCATCGATCGGGCCAAAGGCGAGGTGAGCGAGGAGGATCAGCGGGTCGAGAGCATGATCGCGTCCCTGGAGCAAAATCGTCTGAGCGCGGAAACCGAGCGCCAGACGGCGGAATCGCTTCGCCTGCAGCTGGAGCAGCTGAGGGCGAAGCACGAGGCGGAGCGTCAAAGATTCGAGGAGCAAAAGGAGCGGCTTCTTCTGAAAGCGCAGGAGGAAGCGCGCGAAACGGTCGCCAAAGCGATGCGCGAGGCGGAGCAAATTATAGCCGATTTGCGGAAGCTTGCGATGGAAGAAGGAGCAGCCGTCAAGGAGCATAAGCTGATTGAAGCGAAGCGCCGCCTGGAGGAAGCGATGCCGGAGCAGCGGCGGCCGAAGCGGAATGCGGAGCGCGGGAAAGGAAAGGCCGACAAGATCGAAGCCGGCGACGAGGTGATGGTGTACAGCCTCAACCAGAAAGGCTACGTTCTGGAGCTTCACGGCACGGAGGCGACCGTGCAGCTCGGCATTATGAAGATGAAGGTCGCAATGGACGATCTGGAGCTGGTCAAAGCGAAGGAGAAGGCGAACGCCGCGCCGCCGAAGGCTGCCGCGACCATGAAGCGGACGCGCGACGAGCATGTCCGGATGGAGCTGGATTTGCGGGGCGAAAGTTTGGAAGAGGCCATTATGGAAGTGGACCGTTTCTTGGACGAATCGTTTTTGGCGGGGTTTGGCCAGGTCTACATTATTCACGGCAAAGGAACCGGGGTATTGCGCACGGGCATTCAGCAATATTTGCGCAAGCACAGCCATGTAAAGAGCTTCCGCAACGGGGAATTCGGGGAAGGCGGCATGGGCGTAACCGTGGCCGAGCTGAAATAATTGATGCCGGAAGGGCGTCCGCGCCGCTGGCCGGACGCTCGAGGGACCAAGCATAGGATCGGAGGGATTGCGATGGAACCGGGAATCGATACGCTTCTCCATAACCCGTTCGCTGCATCGATCGTATTCGTGTCGGTGACGGTGTTGTCGTTGATTGTGTTTTTGTCCATTTTCGAACTGGTGACGAAATATAAATGCTGGGGCGAAATCAAAAAAGGCAATTTGTCCGTGGCCATGGCGACGGGCGGCAAAATATTCGGGATCTGCAATATTTTCCGCTTTTCCATTGAAGCCAACGATTCGATTTACGAGAGCATGATTTGGGGGGCTTACGGCTTCGTTATTTTGCTCGTCGCTTATTTTCTGTTCGAATTTATGACGCCCGTTTTCCGCATCGACGAAGAGATCGCCCGGGATAACCGGGCCGTTGGTTTTATCGCCATGATTATTTCCGTCTCTTTGTCGTACGTGATCGGAGCGACGGTCATTATTTAAGTTGGAGGCCGCAGTCATGAAGTATTTATGGATCGTTTTGGCCATTGTGTCCGTGCTGTTTTTTATATTTGGCATCGTATATTTAGTGATGAATTGAGAGGATGAGCAATCGGTATGGAATCGAAACCATCGGTCCAAATCTGTCCTTGGTGCATGACCGAAATTACTTGGGACGAGGAAATCGGTCCGGAAAGCCATTGTCCCCATTGCGACAATGAGCTGGGCGGCTACCGGTCCATCGGGTTAAACCTGGAGCGAGACGATGAAGGCGTCCGCGACTCGGAAGAGGAGACGGAGCCGGACGATTGGGAGGACGAAGAGGAGGACGCCGGCCGGCCGAATCCGTCATGGGACGAAGGCTATTTGCCGACGGACCGGGGGATGCTTGCGGCGGAAGGGATGATCCGGCGCATTGTGGACGAGCAGGACGAGGCTCCCGAATGTCCCGTATGCCGCGAGTATATGCTGGAGGCGGGCGTTCAGCAAATGGGAGGTGCCGGCTTCCGGCCGACGACGCATCAGCCGCTCGGCAAACCGATCTTGCCGGAAACGTTCGCGCTGGTCTGGTACGTCTGTTCTTCGTGCTTCCACGCCTCGTCCGTCTTGTCTCCCGCCGACCGGAAGCCGATGCTGAACCGGATGTCGGAACAGGACTGACGTACGCGATTCTTCCAAAATTGGACGGGCATCGCATGGTTCGATTAGGGGCAACTTACTAAACGTATTTTTACTATTGGGGCCGCGCGCACGCGGCCCGAGCGGGAGGATACGTTTTGGCCAAGTCATTGGAGAAGCAGGCGGTGCTGCTCTTAATCGTTCAGGCTTTGTTCGGAACCGCAGGCGCGTTGTCCGGCACGTTCCTGCCGGTCTATCTGTGGAAAGCGAGCGAGTCCTATCTCACGATCGGCTGGTTTACGCTGGCGCAATACGCCGCGAGCTGCCTGACGTTCTGGATCGCGGGCAAATGGGTCAAGGAGCATAACAAAATGAACAGTCTGCGGACGGGGATCGCTTTATCCGCGGTTTTTTATTTTGTCGTGCTTTTGCTCGGCAAGCAAGCCGAAAACTACAGCGTTCTGCTCGGCGTCATGCAGGGCGCGGCGCTCGGATTTTTTTGGCTGGCGTTCAATATCGTCTATTTCGAAGTGACCGATCCGGACAACCGGGACCGGTTCAACGGCTGGGCCGGGCTGCTGGGCTCCGCCGCGGGCATGCTTGCTCCATGGATTTCGGGGCGGCTCATCACGGCGTTGGAAGGGGAGAAGGGGTACCGGATTATTTTTACCATTTCCTCCGTCATCTTTGCCGCATGCGCTATACTGAGCTTCTGGCTCAAAAAGCGCCGGATCGAGGGCCGGTACGAATGGCTGCACGGCTTCAGGCAGCTGAAGGACAAGGGCAGTCCATGGCGCCGGATGCTTCCGGCGGCCGCGGCTCAAGGCGTCCGGGAAGGCGTGTTTATGTTTCTTGTCGGACTGACGGTTTACACCGCTACCCGGGATGAAAGCAAGCTGGGCTTATATTCCCTCATTACGTCGCTTGTCGCGCTGGTCAGCTTCTGGCTGACGGGCCGGCTGCTCAAGCAGCGGAACCGGCGCTGGTCGATGCTGATCGGGGCCGTTATGATCGCCGCCGTCATTTTGCCGCTCTTTTGGAAGGTAACGTTTGCCACGCTGCTAATATTGGGCATCGGCACTTCTTTGTTTATGCCGCTTTTCATTGTCCCTATGACCTCGGTCGCCTTCGATCTGATCGGGAAATCGAAGGAGAGCGCGAGTCATCGCGAGGAGTTTGTCGTGCTGCGGGAAACGGGTCTTGCGCTTGGCCGGATAACGGGATTGGCCGCTTACTTTATCGTGCTGCCGATCGACGACTCGCCCCGGGCGATTACTTGGCTGCTGCTGTTCGTCGGCGTGTTTCCGATCGTCGGATGGGCGCTGATCCGGCCGCTGCTCGGCGTTTCCTTGCGGCGCAACGAACCGACTACATGACGAAGGGAGGCTGGCTGCCATGGCCAAGGCCGTAAAGGCAATAACGGAGCTGATCGGCGATACGCCGGCGGTAAGGCTGGGGCGCCTTGCCGGACCGGGCTCCGCCGAAGTATGCGTCAAGCTGGAAAGGTTCAACCCGAGCGGCAGCGTCAAGGACCGGGCTGCCTTTGCGCTGATCGAAGCCGCCGAGAAGGATGGGCTGATCGAGCCGGGCGGCGTCATTATCGAGCCGACCAGCGGCAATACGGGCATCGGCCTCGCAATGAACGCGGCCGCCAGAGGCTACCGCATCATTCTGGTCATGCCGGACAATATGACGCCGGAGAGAATCAAGCTGCTGAAGGCTTACGGCGCCGAAGTCGTGCTGACGCCCGCGGCGGAACGGATGCCCGGCGCGATCCGGAAGGCGCTCGAGCTGCGGGACGGCATTCCGGGCAGCTTTATTCCGAACCAGTTCGAAAATCGCGCCAACCCGGACATTCACCGGGTAACGACGGCGGAAGAAATTATCGAGCAGACCGGCGGCAGGCTGGATGCGTTTGTGGCGACCGCTGGAACCGGCGGCACGATTACCGGGACGGGGGAAGTGTTGAAGGAGCGGCTGCCGGGGCTGCACGTCGCCGTTGTCGAGCCTTTGGGCTCGCCCGTGCTGTCGGGCGGCAAGCCGGGGCCGCATAAGCTGGTCGGCACGAGCCCGGGCTTTGTGCCGGCCATTCTGAATACGTCCGTCTACGACGAAATAATCGCCGTAAGCGACGAGGACGCGCTGCAGACGATGAGGGAGCTGGCCCGGCGGGAAGGCCTTCTGCTCGGGCCGTCCTCCGGCGCGTCGGTATGGGCCGCGCTGCAAATTGCCGCCAGGCTCGGCGAAGGGAAGCGCGTCTTGTGCATTGCTCCGGATACCGGCGAACGGTACTTGAGCATGGGCATATTTTGAGCGTTCTCTATCGAAGACCCTTCGGGGTCTTCTTATTTTTTCTTTGCAGTAACTTTCGATTCGTTGTAAAATATCGTTTATAACCACAGGCAAGCGGAAGGGGTTTCGTCGATGAGCGAATTGCAATTGAAAGTGTTGGAGCTATTGAAGGAAGACGCCCGCAGAACGCCTGAACTGATCGCGACGATGCTGGGAGTGTCGGAGGATGAGGTCAAGGCGGCGATCGCGGCGATGGAGGACAATCATATCATCGTCAAATATGCGACCGTCGTGAACTGGAGCAAGGTCGATGACGAAAAGGTAACGGCGCTGATCGAGGTGCAAATTACGCCGGAGCGCGGCCGCGGCTTCGAAGGCATTGCGGAGCGCATTTATTTATATCCGGAAGTTAAGTCGGTTTATTTGATGTCCGGCGCGTACGATCTGCTTGTCGAAGTGGAAGGGAAGACGCTGAAGGAGGTCGCTTCCTTCGTTTCCAACAAGCTTTCGCCGATCGATGCGGTATTGTCGACGAAAACCTTTTTCATCTTAAAAAAATACAAACAGGACGGCATCATCTTCGAGGAGCAGGAAGGTGACCATCGGCTGATGGTATCGCCGTAAATAAAGGGTGATGGTGATGGTAGAAGAGGTGAAGCGGCGGTCGATGTCCGATTACTTGACCCCGCTGGTCCGCAGCATCAAGCCGTCGGGTATCCGCCGGTTTTTTGATTTGGTCGGCACGCGCAAGGACGTCATTACGCTGGGGGTCGGGGAGCCGGATTTTGTCACCCCATGGCATGTGCGCGAAGCGGCCGTCTATTCTCTGGAACGGGGCAAGACGCAGTATACGTCCAATGCCGGCATGATCGAGCTTCGCGAAGCGATAGCGAATTATTTGAACGACAGCTTCGGAGTCGCCTATGAACCTTCCAACGAGGTTATCGTGACGCTGGGCGGCAGCGAGGCGATCGACCTGGCGCTTCGGGCGCTCATCGCGCCGGGCGACGAGATTATGATTCCCGAGCCGTGTTACATTTCTTATTCGCCGATCACCGCTCTAAGCGGCGGCGTGCCGGTCGGCATCGAGACACGGGCCGAGGAGCAGTTCAAGCTGAAGGCGGAAGATTTGAAAGCCGCCATTACCCCGCGTTCCAAAGTGCTCATCTTATGTTACCCGAGCAATCCGACGGGCGGCATAATGACGTACGAAGACTGGCTGCCGATCGCCAAGGTCGTGGAAGACAACGATCTGATCGTCATTTCCGACGAGATTTACGCCGAGCTGACGTACGGTTCGAAGCATGTCAGTTTCGCGGCGATGCCGGGCATGAAAGACCGGACGATTCTCGTAAGCGGATTTTCCAAGGCGTTTGCGATGACCGGCTGGCGGATGGGTTACGTCTGCGCGCATCCCGATCTGGCCGCCGCCATGCTCAAAATTCATCAATATACGGTCATGTGCGCTCCGACGATGGCCCAATACGCAGCGCTAGAAGCGCTTCAGCACGGGCTCGAGGAAAAAGATCATATGGTGGAGTCGTACAATCAGCGCCGGCGGCTCGTAGTCAAAGGTTTTCGTGAAATCGGGCTGGATTGCCATGAGCCTCAGGGCGCGTTTTATGCGTTTCCGTCCGTTGCGTCCACCGGTCTCAGCAGCGAGGAGTTTGCCCAGCGGCTGCTGGAGGAAGCGGGCGTGGCCGCCGTACCCGGAAATGTATTCGGCTTGGGCGGTGAAGGCCATCTCCGCTGCTCATACGCAACGTCCGTCGCGCAGCTTCAGGAAGCGATCGAGCGGATCGGCAATTTTGTGCACGGCTTGAACCGATCATAAATAGGCAGCAGGTCAGACGGTTACGGCTGGCCTGCTGTTTGCTGTAACGGAACAAAACGCGGAGTCGATCGGTTAGTTAACGATACGGTTCATGCGAAAGGTGAGTGATCAAATGAGATTATATACGAAGACCGGCGACAAAGGCGAAACGTCGCTGATAGGCGGCCGCGTTAAAAAAGACGACATTCGGGTCGAAGCATACGGCACGATCGACGAATTGAACAGTTTTGTCGGACTGGCCGCTGCCGAGGCATCCCGACACGAGGCGCTGGCCGAGCTTGGCGGGCGGCTTATTGATATTATGCAGGAACTGTTCGACTGCGGCTCCGATTTGGCTTATGCCAGAGAAGGGGCGCCGCTCAAAATGGACGAACAGCCCGCTTTGCGGCTTGAGCATTGGATCGATCAATATATCGGCGAGGCGCCCGAAATTACACGATTTATTTTGCCCGGGGGCAGTGCCGTTGCGTCTATGCTGCATGTATGCCGTACGGTGTGCCGGAGGGCGGAGCGAAGGGTGGTCACTCTGGCGGCACATCATGCCGTGAATCCGGACGTTGCCGTTTATTTGAACCGGCTGTCGGACTTTTTCTTTGCCGCCGCGCGCGTTGCCAATGCCAAGCTGGGAGTGCCGGACACCGAATATGTCCGCAGCGCCGAAGTGTTCCGCAAACGAAAAAAACCGGCCGGTTCGCCAACAAACGAATAGCGGGTGTGTCTCTGGGGAGAGCAAGGGCCTGAATATGTGCCCTAGCGTGTTATAAGCAACAAAATCAGCGTTGCAGGCACCGAAAGCATGCACGAAGATGATCAAGCAGCCAGTTATAGTTATGCCAAAAAGAGGAAGGGAATCAGAGATATGGATCACTCTCGTTCCCGTTATGGAACGGCGCCGGGCGGGGAAGCAGCCGCCTTGGATGACAACTACTATGAACCGCTGACCGTAACGGTCGGACCCGAGGATGCCGGCAAGCAGGTGCGCGCCGTCCTCCAGCGCAGGCTGGGCGTGTCGCGCAAGCTTCTGTCCCAGGTGAAGCTGACCGAGCGCGGATTGACCGTGAACGAACGGCGGGTATATACGACGGCCACGGTATCCGAAGGCGATGTCATTCGGCTCCGCATGGAGCGCGAGGAGTCGACCGATATATTGCCGCAGCCGATGGACCTCGCGATTGTGTACGAGGACAGCTATTTGCTGATCGTCAACAAGCCGGCGGCGTTAATCGTCCATCCGACTCACGGCCATTATACGGGAACGCTGGCCAACGGCGTCGTCTACCATTGGAAGGAGCGCGGCGAGCGGGTTCGGTTCAGGCCGATTCACCGGCTGGACGAAGAAACTTCGGGGCTGGTCGCCATCGCCAAGACAAGCTACGTCCACCAGCAGCTGTCGGAACAATTGCAGGCCGGAGAAGTAACGAAGCTGTACCGGGCCTGTGTGTACGGCATACCCGCCCCCCGGTCGGGCAGCGTGGACGGGCCGATCGACCGCGATCCCGCGCAGCCGCATCTTCGCATCGTAACGCCGGAAGGGTATCCGTCTCTGACTCGGTACGATACGTTGCGTTCATTCGGCAGCGCCGGAGGGGACAGTCGTGACTTGGTTAAACGGACTGCAGCCGGCGCCGGGGAGGATTTTCGAGAGTTAAGCGAACGAACTTCTGATAGCGGCGTGGAAATATGCCGGTTGTCCGAGGAACGGCCTTCAGGCAGAGCGGCGGCCGTCGTCCGGCTGAAGCTGGAGACGGGGCGCACGCATCAAATCCGGGTCCATATGCGGCATATCGGATGCCCGCTGATCGGGGATAAGCTGTACGGCCCCGACGTACCGGTCCCGGAATGGGAAGAGGCCGTCGGCCGGCAGGCGCTGCATGCCGAGAAGCTGGGGTTCCGGCATCCGATGACGAACGAAAGAATGGAGTGGACCGCGCCGCTGCCCCCCGAGTTGCTTCGGCTGGAGCGGTTGCTTGAACGGGAGGGCGGCTGTTCGCCGGGCCACGAAAGATAAAGACGGCGGAAAGGAAGTTTGCAACATGTCGAAACAACGAAAAGTAACGATTATCGAATATCCGAAATGCAGCACCTGCAAGGCGGCGGTCAAGTCGTTGAAGGCGAAAGGGAATGAAGTCGTCTCCCGCCATATTGTGGAAGATACGCCGACGGCCGCGGAATTGAAGGAGCTTCTGGAGCTGAGCGGGCAGGATTTGAAAAAGTTTTTTAACACTTCCGGTGAAGTGTACCGTGAGCTGGGGTTGAAGGACAAGCTGCCCGCGATGAGCGAAGAGGAAAAGCTGGAGCTGCTCTCCAAACACGGCATGCTGATCAAACGGCCCATCGTGACGGACGGCCGCAAGGTGACGATCGGATACAAAGAGGAGTTGTATGAGCAGGAATGGAACGGAAAACGGTGAGGGAACGTTGAGCGCAAAAAGCTGGAGATCGGACAGGCTGTCGAAGCTGGGCTCCTCTATATTTGCCGAAGTTGCCGCATGGAAGCGGAAAGCCGCGGCCACAGGCGTCGATATGATCGATTTGGGCATCGGAAGTCCCGACTTGCCTCCGGAAATGTCGGTTCGCAAGGCGTTAAGCGAAGCCGCGATGCGTCCGGATATGTACGCATACCCCGCAGTCAGCAGCGGACTGCCGTTCCGCGAGCGGGCTGCCGCCTGGATGAAGAGCAGGTTCGGCGTACAAGCGGACCCCGCAGCGGAAATCGTAACGCTGATGGGCTCGCAGGACGGACTGGCGCATTTGGCTATGGCGGTCTGCAATCCAGGCGATCTGGCGCTGCTGCCGGATCCCGGCTACCCGATCTATATGGCGTCGCTGGCGCTGGCGGGCGTGGACGCGCATTTGATGCCGCTGAAGGAGTCGAACGGCTTCTTGCCCGATTTGGATGCGATACCCGACGCGGTATGGGACAGAGCCAAGTTAATTATGCTGAACTATCCGAACAATCCGTCGTCGGCCGTTGCGGACTTGCCGTTTTTCGAACGATTGCTGCACAAGGCGCGCCGTCACGGCGTCCTGGTCGTGCATGATCTGGCTTACTCGGAAATGGCGTTCGACGGCGTGGAGCCTCCGAGCATCTTGCAAGTACCCGGCGCGTCGGAGCAGGCGGTCGAATTCCATTCCTTATCCAAAAGCTTTAATATGGCCGGCTGCCGCATCGGCTTTATGGTCGGCAACCGCCAAGCGGTCGGGGCTTTAAGCGAGTTGAAGGCGAACATCGATTACGGCGTATTCGATCCCGTGCAGGAAGCGGGCATGGCGGCATTGAACGCCGCGATGAGCGATCCTTCGTTTCCGAAAGCGGGCAAGCTGTACGAGCGCCGGCGCGACAGCTTCATTGCGGCTCTGCGCAAGGAAGGCTGGGACGTCCAGCCGCCTAAAGCGACCATGTTCGTATGGGCCCGGCTTCCGGAACTGTCCTGGAGCCTGGATAACGGGCAACGATGGTCCTCCAGAACCATTTCCCAGGAAATGCTTCGGTCGACCGGTGTCGTTGTGGTGCCAGGCGAAGCGTTTGGCTCCGAAGGACAAGGTTACGTCCGGATCGCGCTCGTCGAAGAAGAAACGCGGCTGTTGGAAGCGGCGGAACGGATCGGCCGATTTCTTCGAGGCGATGTGTCGATGCGATAAGCACGACAATCGTGTGAGCACAAAGGGATAACAGAAAGAGACGGCTGCATGACCATGTCATGGGCCTCTTTGTGCTTCACCTCAACATAAGGAGATGTCCCCGTTCCGCGGGAGCGGTACCCGTCCGGACCAGGCCCAAAAAGTGGAGGTACCCCGAATTGCTGCCGGATCGAGAGGGAAAAGGAGCTTCCGACGCGTACAAATCTCTATTTTGCCAGCCACCAACCACACGAAAATCCATCCTCCAAGGCAAAACATTAAAACCTTTCAAGAAATCAACAAATTGATCATGGATAAGCCGAGAAAGACCTTATACGATAGATTAGAAAGCGCTTTCACATGCTGTCGAACATATTCGAGGGAGGTGGGGAGTAGAAGCCGGTTCATTCATAATTAAGGAGGGATGGTATTTATGGTTAGGCGGACGAGCATTACAATTCTCGCTTTATGGCTGTGCGCGATGCATGCCCTCATGGGAGGTGGTTGGACGGTTATGAACGCTGTACCCAAGGCGAATGCCGCGAATGCCCCGGGAACGTTCGACCTTGCGGACGCCGTGTTGACGGTCGATGCCGGGACGGTCGTAGCGCCGATGAAGGACGAAGTTCGAGGAACGAATATCGGTTTGTGGACGAGGAACGAGTTCCATCCGGTAAGCAGCCGCTCGGAGCGGTATGTCAATCTGATGAAGGAAGCCGGCATCGAGATGATTCGGTTCCCGGCTGGCGCCGAGTCGGACAATGTTTATTGGGACAGGACGAATTCGTACGAGTGGCACGTCGGCCCGAGTCCTTACACAAGGACAGTGACGGCAGACATATTCGACAGCTTTATGAGCCTGGTCCGGGAGGTCGGCGCAGAACCGCTCATTACGGTCAACGCCAAGATCGACAACAAGGAAATGGCGGCGGATATGGTCAGGTATGCCAATGTGGAGAAGGGCTATAACATCAAGTATTGGGAAATCGGCAACGAACCGGAATTTTTTCAGGGTGCGTACGCGGTCACGCCCCTTCAGTATGCAGCTAGAATGCAGGCGTATGCGAATGCCATGAAGGCGGTTGATCCAAGCATCATCATCGTGGGTCCCGCCAACTCGCAGCCGATGCAGATGACGAGCTGGACGAAGCCGGTGCTTCAAGCTTTGGCGGAAAATAATAAGCCGGTGGATGCGATTTCCATCCATTGGTATCCATTATGGGGCGGACAGACGAATCCCGCGTCGTCTTCGTATGCCACAATCGATAATCTGCTGGCGTACGAAGGCACAGATTATCCGAACTCTTACATCAGCTGGGCCAACAAGTTCACTGACACGACACCGTCGGACAATCTCGTCCATTACCGGGACCAGTACGCGCCGGGCGCTCTGATCGGAATAACCGAGTTGGGCCAGGTGACCGGCGGCAATGAAGGAGCGGGAATCGGCGATACGATGGCCGGAGCGTTATGGCTGGCCGATGTGCTCGGCAGGCTGGCTTATCACAAGATGGACTTCGTCACTCAATTTCTGTTTCAGGGAGACCAGGCGTACGGGTTGATGGACATTAATAAAAACGTAAGGCCTGCTTACTATTTGTATCCGATGCTCAAACGGTATTTCGGCGATCAGATGGTGGCTTCAAGCTCGAGCGACAATCAGAATTTTACCATATGGGCCAGCAAGAAGACGGGCGTGAACAACAAGCTGTATCTCATGGTCATCAACAAAAACCAGACGCAAAATTTAAACGCCACCATCCAACTTGGAGGTTTTGCGCCGCAATCGTCGGCTTCGGCTTGGGTGCTCAACGCGCCGGCCGTCAACTCGACGACCGGGGCAGGCATCAACAATGTGCAGGTGTTGTCAAACGGCACGCTTCCGGTTATTCCCGGCAACACGATTACGGGCATCTCAAGCACTTTCACGAGAACGTTCCCGGCGCATTCCGTTACGATGATCGAATTGACGGGGACGGAGACCGCATCGGCGGCGCCGGCGCGTTACCTGGGTCAGTATGCGGCCGGCATGAACGAGCGGAAGGGGCCGGCGGATTGGCCCGGCACCGCGGCATCCACTCCTCAAGGGTGGGGGAAAATATGGCGGACCGCGTCCGCCCAGTGGACGGTGCATTTCCCGGCAACGGGCGTATACAACTTCATTATTAAAGCATATGGCGAAGGTGGAGCTCCTGCCTTCCAGGTGAAGCTGAACGGTCAGAACGTGCCGAATGCCGCCTTCCAGCCCGGCAGCAGCTGGGGGGAATATCACGGCAGCCTCGGAACGGTACAAGGAGGGACACATATCGTCCAAATTCATAACAATAGTCCAGTGGCGCTAAGCAACGTCGGCGTGGCGCATATCGATATTGCGGGCGCGGCGCCGGGCGCGTTCTCGCTGAAGTCGCCGGCTAACAACGCAGCTCTTGCCTCGAACAGCGTGACGCTCGATTGGACGCAGACGGTGGACGGCAAAGCTTATGCGCCTTTCGGAGCGAATCAATACAACGTCGTAGTGGCCGCGAACCCGGCTTTCGCCAATCCGATCGTAAATACAACAGTAACAACGACTACGCATCACCTAAGCAACCTGCAGAGCGGCACCACCTATTATTGGAAAGTCATCGCGGGCAATGCCAACGGCTCGACGCCGTCCTCGGCTGCGTTCAGCTTCACGACGCCGGGGGCTCCGGCAGCACCGGTCCGCTATCTCGGCGCGGAAGCAAGCAACATGAATGAAGTCAAGGGACCGACCGCATGGCCGGGCAGCCAGACCGAAACCCCTGACGGCTGGGGTAAAATATGGCAAACAGGAACGGCCTCGTGGACCGTAAACTTCCCGGTGTCCGGCCATTATAACTTTACAATTAAAGCGTACGGCGAAGGGACGGCCCCTTCCTTCCAGGTGAAGGTGGACGGACAAATCGTGCCGAATGCGTCGTTCACGCCGGGCAGCAGCTGGGCGAATTACCAGGGCATTTTGGGACCTGTTACCGCCGGAACGCATACGGTGCAAATTCACAACAACAGCTCCGTTTCGCATCAAAACATCAATGTGGCGCACATGGATATCGTCCTTTCTCCTTCATGAGGACACGGTAAGGCTTTCTCATCCGTAAAGGGCTGCCCCGATCGCAGAACCGCATTCTGCGTCGGCGGCAGCCTTGTTTTTTTAAAGTTCCAGTATGTGAATAGATTCGGTAAAGAAGTGAAGAAACGTATGCAGTACCGCAAAAATGGCAATTCCGATTACAATTGTTCAACCAATCTGTAAATTGTTCAACTTTGGCATGCGGGCGGCATGAATAATTTCAATAAAACAAGGATTTCGCCATGTTACATCTCCTCGGCAATCGGTATCATGGAACCATTGTAAGTTGTGCAGGCAGCATTAGGCGGAAGTTGGAAGGGGCGGGACGTTATGCGGATGAAGGAGAAGCCGGCCGTGCAGAATGGCTATGATGTTGTAGTTGTCGGCGGCGGCGCTGCCGGCTTTACGGCGGCCGTTCAAGCCGCTCGTGCGGGAGCGCAAACGGCGCTGATCGAAAAAAACAGCCTCTTGGGCGGTACAACGGTCGTCGCCGCGGTTGATTTCCCCGGATTGTTCCACGCATGGGGGAAGCAGATAATCGCCGGCATTGGCTGGGAAGCCATCGAGAGAACGGCCGCCAAGGGCGGAGCGGCGCTGCCGGACTTCACAAGGCCGGTCGGAGATCGGCACTGGGAGCATCAAATAAGAGTCAATAGGTTCATATACAGTGCGGTGCTTGAAGAGATGTGCCTGGAAGCGGGCGTTGCTCTGCGGTATCACGAAATCCCTGCGGCCGTCGAGGTCGAAGAAGAGGATCGTCTGCTGTACGTGGCGGGCAAATCGGGTCTTGAGGCCATCCGTTTCAAGAAGCTGATCGATGCTACGGGGGATGCCAATGTGGCCGGACTGATGGGGTATCCGAGAGAGAAGGGGGAGACGCTTCAGCCGGGCACTTTGGTTTACGCATTGGCTGGATATGAGCTGGAGCGGGTCGACCGAATGGCGTTGCGGGAGGCATACGACAGAGCATTGAAGGCCGGAAACATAAAAATAACGGATCATTTGCCGGGAGAGCTGCCGCTGTACAGGGAGCTGCAAAGCCGAGGCAGCGCATCGCTCCATATCACCGGTATCGACGGGGCAACCTCGTTGTCCAAGACCGAGGCGGAGATTGAGGGGCGCAAGGCGCTTATGCGAATCTATACGCTGCTCAGGAGTGTCCCGGGCTGCGAAGGGCTTTATGTGGAATTTTTTGCGGCCGAGTGCGGCATTCGGGAGACATGGCGAATCGTCGGAGAGGAGAGAATCGATGGAGCAAGCTATGTCAGCGGCCGCAACTGGCCGGATGCGATCTGCTACAGCTTCTATCCAATCGATATTCATAAACATGATTCCAATACGACTGAAATTCGGCCGCTCGATGAAGGCATCGTGCCGACCATCCCTTACGGCGCGCTCATTCCCCGCGGAAGCGATCATCTGCTTGCGGCGGGACGCTGCGCTTCCGGAGATCAGGTCGCCCATTCCGCTTACCGTGTTCAGGCAAGCTGCATGGCAATGGGGCAGGCTGCGGGAGCGGCGGCCGCGATCGCGGCCCTTGCGGACGTGCCGGTGCGGCAGGTGAATATGAGGGAAGTCAGAGCGGCACTGCGGAAGCAGCGGGCGATCATCCCGCCTGTCGGCTAATGAACCAAGGCCTATTAAGCCTAATTAAAGAGGCACCCGATGATGAAGTAATAAAATAACACATTCCGAAGTTTCTTGCTCCAGGGCGAGCCGGGATCGGGGGGCTGAGCCGGAAAGCGAAAGGAAGGATCGGAGGAGGACGATGGCCGATGAGCGCGTCAATCGTAGTGCTGGAAGCCGGCGGATGGCGAGCCGAGTTCGAGGAGGGCGGTCTGCGCTATATCGCTTATAACGGGACCGAAATCGTGCGGGGGCTGTACGCGGCGGTGCGCGACCGGGACTGGGGCACGGTGCCTCCCCAAGTAGCCGATTTCCGCATGGAGAAGCGTCAAGACGGCGTAGATGCGCAGTTTCATTGCGTTCACCTGCAAGGGGATATCGACTTCGAATGGCGCGGCGCGATCCGGATGCGGGACCGCTCGCTGCAATTCGACTTCGACGGGAAGGCGCGCAGCGCGTTTCTGAAAAATAGGATCGGTTTCTGCTTGCTGCATCCGATGTCGCAGGCAGGTGCCTGCATCTCCGTCACGACGGATGAGGGGATCGTAACCGGCCGGCTTCCGATCGCCGTTTCGGCGCATCAGCCGTACCGGAGCATCCGCGCGATGCGAATCGAAGCGGCCGAGTCGATTAGCGTCGGCTTTGCGTTCGAGGGCGACGTCTTCGAGATGGAGGACCAGCGCAATTGGACCGACGCTTCGTTCAAGACGTATTGCACGCCGCTCGACCGGCCGTTTCCTGCCGCGATGAAGCCGGGCGACCGAGTCCGGCAATCCGTCCGCATAGACATTGAGCCGGCAGCCGTTGCCAACGTTCGACCGGCTTCCGACGGTCCCGTTCGAATCGACGTCGGCGATACGGTGCTGCGCCGTTTGCCCGAGATCGGCATCGGCCTGCCGGCGGGAACCAAGGCGAGCGTCTCCGAGGAAGCCGCGTTGCGGGAGCTGCGTCCGTCGTTTCTGCGCTTTACGCTCGATCTGCGGAAGAGCGGCTGGGAACGGCAACTGGAGGAAGCGGCGGGATGGGCTGCCCGATATCGGTGCAGCCTGGAACTGGAGCTGTTGTGCGGCGAGCCCGGCGACGTACGGGAAGCCGTTCGACGCATCGCTGCCGAGAGCATTCCTGTCACGCGCCTGATTCCGTTCGCCGGCCAATCGTTCGTTACCGACGAAGCGACGCTGAAGTTGACTAAACGCGCCGTCGAAGAAGCGGGAGCAGGGGGACGTATCGAGACGGGCGGAGGCTCGCGCGCTTATTATGCGGAGCATAATCGCGCATGGCTGCCGGCCGCCGCGATGGACTTCACCTCGTTTACCGTCAATCCGCAGGTGCATGCATTCGACGACCGTTCGGTAATGGAAACGTTGACCGTGCAAGCCGTCCTCACGAAAGACGCTTATGACAAGACACGACTTCCCGTAAGCGTCGGGCCGATTACGTTGAAACCGCGCCTTAATCCGAACGCGGCGAGCGGTGACGGCGCGCTCTCTATCGCTGACCGCACCGACCCGAGACAAAGGGAACCGTTCGCGGCCGCATGGACGCTCGGCAGCTTATGCGCTCTATGCAACGAGGGGGCAGGGGCCTTGCGAAGCGTATCGTACTTCGAGTTGTCAGGGCCGTTGGGGCTCGTCGACGGAGCTCCCTTCCCGGTCTATTTCGTCTTTAAGGATGTTATGGATTACGCCGGCGCAGATGTGCTGGCGGTCAGCCGTTCGTCGGAGGACGTATGCGCGCTGGCTCTTCGCCGCGAGGACGGCAGCCTGCGGCTGCTGCTGGCGAATTTGACGGGCCGGGAACGCGAGGTTGACGTACGGGCCTGCGGCGCCGTACCCTTCGCATGGAAAGGCGGCGCCCGCCTCGATCAACGGATTGCCGAAAGCGGGCCGGGGGCATTGCGAACGGTACTTCCCCCTTACGGATATGTATCGGTTGACTTGCGGTCATCGAGAGCAGAATGACGACAATGACGACAGGATTGCGAGGTGTCAAAATTGACCACATCATTTGTACGCGCAAAGTACGCCATAGAGACGCCGTTCGAGCCTTGGCAGACCGCGGAGAAAATCGCCGGCGAGCAATCGACGGGAACATTCGTCGCCGTGCCGGGGGAGACGGCCGCAGTGAAGGAAAGGAGCGCCGCCCGCATCGTGAACGTAGAGGTGACGGATATCGCAAGCGCTCCTTCGCTTCCCGGCTCCAAGACGCCAAGCGGCCATGACGGCCGATATTACCGCTGCGAAGTGGAGCTGGAGTTCCCGTTCCATAATTTCGGTCCCTCCATTCCGAATTTGCTCGCCGCCGTCGCGGGCAATTTGTTCGAGCTGCAGGAATTGTCGGGCATTCGATTAATCGATCTGGAGCTGCCGGAAGCGTTCGCTGCCGCCTATCCCGGTCCCAAATTCGGCATGGAAGGAACCCGCAGGCTGACGGGTGTCCGCGGCCGTCCGGTCATCGGCACCATCGTGAAGCCCAGCATCGGTTTGACGATTGAAGAGCTTCGGCCGGTCGTGCGCGAGCTGGCCATGGCTGGCCTTGATTTTATCAAAGACGACGAGTTGTGCGCGAATCCGACGTTCGCGCCGTTCGAAGAAAGGGTAAAAGCGGTGATGGAGGAAATCGAGCGCGGCGCCGACCGGACTGGAAGAAAGGCGATGTACGCGTTCAACATTACGGGAGATATCGACGAGCTGCGGCGTAATCATGACACGGTGCTCGCCGCGGGCGGAACATGCGTCATGGTCAGTCTGCAAAGCATCGGTCTCGCCGGTTTGGCCTATCTGAACCGGTACAGTCAGCTGCCGATACACGGCCATCGCAACGGATGGGGGATGATGACGCGCTGCCCGTCGCTCGGCATGGAGTTTGCCGTCTACCAGAAGCTTTGCAGACTGGCGGGCGCGGACCATCTCCATGTGAACGGGTTCGACAGCAAATTTTATGAAAGCAACGAATCGGTGCTGAAGTCGATCAGGGCGGTGCGGCAGCCGCTCTTCGGAGGCTACGAAGCGGTTCCTGTGCTGTCGTCCGGCCAATCGGCGGCGACCGCGGAAGACACGTACAAGCTGACGGGAACCGTCGATCTGCTGAACGTCGCGGGAGGCGGCATTATGGCGCATCCGGGCGGCCCGGCATCCGGTGTCGTCAGCATGCGGCAGGCATGGGAGGCTGCCGTCGCCGGCATCGACGCGTCGCAGTACGCGAAGACCCGCCCCGAGCTGCGACAGGCTCTGGAGAAGTTCGGCAAGCCTTCGAAGGAGGGGCGCCCATGACGGCAGCCGCTGTCGAACAACGCTTGCTGTTGTCCTTCTACGGCGACGACTTCACCGGATCGGCTGACGCGATGGAAGCGCTCGCTTGGAACGGAATTCGCACCGTGCTGTTCCTGGAGCCGCCGACGGCGGAGCTGCTAGCGGGCCGATTCCCGGACATCGGGGCGTTCGGCGTGGCCGGCGTCAGCCGGACGATGAGTCCGGATGAGATGGAGCGAGAGCTTCGCCCGATCTTCGAGAGGCTGCGGGATATTCCGACAAGCCTCGTTCATTACAAGATGTGCTCGACGTTCGATTCCTCGCCGGAGGTCGGCAGCATCGGCCGCGCCATCGAGATCGGAGCGGCTGTGTTCGGGGATCAGCCGTGCGTGCCGCTGCTCGTCGGGGCGCCGGCTTTGAAGCGATACACGGTGTTCGGGCATCATTTCGCGGGGGCGGGGAAGAAGACGTACCGTCTGGACCGTCACCCGACGATGTCCCGCCATCCGGTAACGCCGATGGACGAGTCCGACCTGCGCATCCTTCTCGCGAGGCAAACGAGCCGAACGGCTTCAACGCTATCGATTATGGAGCTCGACCGCGACGCGGAATCGTTAAGGGAGCTTTACGAAGAACGAATGGCGGAGTGTCCGGGCGTGCTCTTGTTCGACGTGCTGGACGATGTCCGGCTCCGCCGCGCCTGCGGATTAATATGGAGCGAGGCGGAGCTGGGAGGGCAGCGGTTCGTCGTCGGCTCCTCGGGGATCGAATACGGCTTGGCGTCTTACTGGCAGCAAGTCGGGCTGGCTGAAGCTTCCCCCACTTCTCCCGCCGGCTGCGGCGCAGTCGACCGTCTTCTGGTCGTATCCGGCAGCTGCTCGCCGATGACCGAGGCGCAAATCCGTTATGCTCTTGATCGGGGCTTTGAAGGCATTAAGGTGGATACGGAACGACTTGTTGCCGACACGAGCGATGCGGAAGCGGCATGCCGTGAGCTGGCGGAGCGCGCCGGCGACGTGCTGCGCCGCGGCGGCAGCCCGCTGCTGTACACGGCGGCGGGACCCGATGACGAAAGCATCCGCAGGTTGAAAAGGACGTTGCTGGAGCTGGGACAGCGGTCCGCCGAGGCGGGACGAAGACTCGGGGAGCGGCTCGGCCGCATCGCCCGAACGCTGATCGAGGAGCATGGGCTGCGCCGTATGGCCGTTGCGGGCGGCGACACGTCAGGCTTCGTCACCCGGGAGCTCGGGATCTATGCGATTGAAGCGCTGCAGCCGATCGCGCCGGGCGGACCGTTATGCCGAGGCTACTCGGAGGAAGCGGGAATCGATGGATTCGAGCTGGCGCTGAAGGGCGGGCAGGTAGGAAAAGAGGATTTCTTCGTGCGCGTTCGCGAAGGGAAATAAAAACAAAGGAGACGAATAACCATGACCAGCATCGCACTGATTGGAGCAGGCGGGAAGATGGGATGCCGCATCGCCGACAACCTGAAGCGCTCGACGTATACGATGTATTATGCGGAAATCGGCGAAAGAGGCTTGGAAAATTTGAGAATCCGCGAACTCGCCGCGACGCCGCAGCACGAGGCCGTTCCAAAGAGCGATGCGGTCATTCTGGCGGTGCCCGATACGGCGATCGGCAAGGTAGCGGCGGAGCTTGTGCCGCTGATGAAGCCGGGCGCCATGCTGATTGTGCTGGATCCGGCCGCCGCCTATTTGGGGCACCTGCCGGACCGGCCGGACATTACCTATATCGTCGCCCATCCGTGTCATCCGTCGATCTTTCACAATGACCCGGATCTGGCGGCCAGAAGAGACTTCTTCGGCGGCGTCCATGCTAAGCAAGCCGTTGTATGCGCGCTGATGCAAGGTCCCGAAACGCATTACGGTCTAGGGGAAAGCATCGTCCGCGCGATGTATGCGCCCGTGTCGCGGACGCACCGCATTACGGTGGAGCAGATGGCGATGCTGGAGCCGACGATGTCCGAGACTATCGGCGCGGCGGCGGCGCTGTTCCTGAAGCAAGCAATGGATGAAGCGGTGCGAAGAGGCGTTCCGTACGATGCCGCCAGAGATTTTATGCTGGGGCATCTGAACATCGAGCTTGCGATCGTATTCGGCGAAGCGGGGAATCCGTTCTCCGACGCATGTCAGGTCGCCATGGAGTACGGCCGGAGACATTGGCTCAAGGAAGGCTGGGAGCGCCTCTTTGAGCCCGGCGAAGTGAGACGGCAAATCGACCTTATGCTTCATCCGGAGAAGCTTGCGGAGATGACGGGAAGGGAGTGAGGCGGGCATGCGGAACGTCGGCGTGATCGGGGCGGGCTATTGGTCCGTGAATCATCTGCAGGCCTGGCAGCGCATCAATGGGGCGAGAATTTCGGCTTTATGCGATAAGAACGCCGAGAAGCTGAGAGAGAAGGGAAGGTTGTTCGGACTCGCAGAGGAGCGCCTGTTTACCAGCGCGGACGCCATGCTGGCTCAGCCCGACATTCATATTGTCGATATCGTGACCGGACCCGAGACGCATTTGGAGCTGGTCGGGAAAGCCGCGCGGGCCGGCAAGCATATTTTGTGCCAGAAACCGTTCGCGCAAGATGAGGAGACCGCCGAGGAGATGGTGCGCATTGCGAAGAGCTGCGGCGTCCGACTGATGGTCACGGAAAATTGGCGTTGGCTTCAGCCGCATCAAACGATCAAACAAATATTGGATGAAGGACGGCTCGGCGCCTTGCGCGCAGCCCGGTACACGCATACGGACTACTATACGCCGAGAATGGCGCCGGGCATCCGGCTCCCGCAGCCGTTTTTCCGCGAGATGCCCCGCTTGCTCTTCTATGAGATGGGGGCGCACTGGTTCGATACGATGCGCTTCTTTTTCGGCGAACCGAAACGGCTGTATGCGGAGATGGTTCGCGTCAGCCCGCATATCGCAGGAGAGGATACCGGCGTTGTAACGCTGGGCTATGACGGCTTCTACGCCGTCATGGATATGAGCTGGGCGGCTCGCGGCGAACTGGAGCGGGCTCCGGACGCCGATGTAAAGGCGGAGCACCGGGAGCAAATGGTGATTGAAGGCGAGCTTGCGACGCTCAAGCTCAGAAGGAATGGCGACATCGCGCTGATCGACGGCAGCGGCAGAGAGAAGCTCCTCCAGGAAGGAACCGTCCTGGATCACGCCGACAGTCATGTCCGGCTGCAGTCGCACTTCATTGAAGCGCTTGATTCCGGCAAGCCGTTCCAGACCGGCGGAGAAGATAATTTAAAGACGCTGCGGCTCATGTTCTCCGCCTACCGCAGCGCGCAATATCATGAGGTGATACACTTCCGGGACGGGCTTCCGTCATTTTAATAGTATTGCATATAGAGCTTGATTCATCTATAAAGGAGGCCCCGAATGATTCCAACCCTTGATATGAAATGGCAGGCATCCTGGATATGGAGCGATGCCGCAGGCAGCCCGCGCAATGAATGGCGGTGCTTCCGCCGCAGCTTCCGGCTCCAAGGGCCGCAGGGCCCCGGTAAGTTGCGCATTACCGCCGACTCCCGCTATGTGCTGTACGTAAACGGCGAGCTCGCGGGCCGCGGGCCCGTTCGATCCTGGCCCTTCGAACTGGCCTATGACGAGTACGAGGTCGGACATTTGCTTCGGCCGGATGAAGAGAATGTAATAGCAGTATTGGTCATCCATTATGGCATTTCCACCTTCCAGTACGTGCGCGGACGCGGCGGGCTGCTCGTTCAGCTGGATATGCCGGACGGTTCGATTGCGACCGACGAGACGTGGCGCACGCGCATTCATGGCGGTCATGATCCAAGGTCATCCCGCATCTCTTGTCAGCTGGGCTTCACCGAGGTACTGGATGCCCGCAAGTGGGATGAAGCTTGGACAAGTGCCGGATTCGACGACAGCACCTGGGCTTCTGCCTCCGTGCTGGGTCCCGCAGGCATGCCGCCTTGGACGAAGCTGATTGAACGGGACATCCCGTATTTGACGGAAGAGCCGGTGTACCCTGCGCTCGTGGAAAGCCTGGCCAAAGTGAAACCCGCGGCATGGAGCGCCGTCATCGATGTCCGCTCCGTTATGGTTCCGGACAGCGCCGATCATGCCAATGTCGTTGAATTTTGCGGCTTGCTGGCTGTCTGCATTCGGATGGACCGTTCCGCTCCATTTACAATCGGCATGGTCGACAGCGGCCGCCTGCATGCCGTTCTATATCTAAACGGCGAGAGGATAACCGACGACCGTTATACAGGCGATGATCCTGAGCGCTATGTCACGCATCAGCTCGAACAAGGCGAGCACCTGCTGCTGATCGACGTGACGGGAGCAAGCCATGGCCACGGCTTCCACATCGGCTTCGACAGCAAGGCTTCATTCGAGCTGTCCGCTCCGGGAGGGCTTGCTGCGGGAGCCGCCGCCGCCCCGTTTGTCCGGATAGGCCCGTTCGATCAGACCATGCTCATCGATCATAGCCCGGGGCGGGCGCTGAGCCGTTCGCATCCCGTATATGCACAAGTCAGGAGCTCGGCGAATACGGAACAATTGGCCCTTTTCGGGGATTGGATACAACCGATCGACCCGCAGCTGGTCAACCCCAACGACGTATTCAGCTCCTGCGTGTGGAAAACCGGGCATCAAGCTTGCACGGTGCCGCAGGCGATGCAGCATGCCGTATTGGCTAACCCTCAGGCGGCGGAGATTCCGGTCTTCGACGGAATGGATACGGAGATTGTCATCGACTTCGGCCGGGAGCTCTCCGGGTACGTCGCCTTCGAGTTGGATGCGGCCGAGGGCACCAGGGTCGATGGCTACGGATTCGAATATATGCGGGATGGCTGGAGGCAGGAAACTTATTTGGCGGATAACACCTTCCGCTATACGTGCCGCGAAGGGCGGCAGTCCCATGTCTCGTTCATCCGGCGCGGCCTTCGCTTCTTGTCCTTGACGATTCGCAACGCCGCTCGGCCGGTCCGGCTGTTTGAGGTAAAGCTGCTGCAAAGCAATTATCCCGTAGCCGACGTGGGCAAGTTCGCATGCAGCGAACCGATTATGAACGAAATATGGAGCATCAGCCGCGATACGACCCGCTTGTGCATGGAGGATACGTTCGTAGACTGCCCGGCCCTTGAACAGGCATATTGGGTCGGGGATGCCCGCAACGAAGCTCTGGTCAATTATTACGCCTTCGGCGCACTTGAAATCGTCGAGCGTTGTCTGAGGCTGGTGCCGGGTTCGGCTTGCCAGACGCCGCTCTATGCCGATCAAGTGCCAAGCGGGTGGAACAGCGTTATTCCGAACTGGACGTTCTTCTGGGTAACGGCGTGCCTGGAATATTATCAATATAGCGGAAAACGCGGTTTCGCCGTGGAGATCTTGCCGCATGTCAAGCTGACCATGGAGCATTATCTGGCCTTGCGCAACGACAGGGGGCTGCTTGATCGGAAGGGCTGGAACCTGCTCGACTGGGCGCCGTTCGAACAGCCGCGAGAAGGAATTGTCACGCCGCAAAATATGTTTATGGTCAAAGCCTTGCGCGATGCCGCAGCGCTTGCTGACGCAGCGGATGACTTTGGGACGGCTGCAGCTTTCAGAGAGGCAGCAGACCAATTGCGGTCGGCGATAAACATGCATCTATGGGACGAAGCGAGAGCCGCCTATGTCGACTGCGAGCATCCGGATGGCCGATATTCGTCTTCGACCAGCATGCAAAGCCAGATCGCGGCTTACTTGTGCGATATCGCCGAAGGGGACCGTCGAGAGCTTATCGAAAGCTACATCAAGGCCCCGCCCCCATCCTTTGTGCCGGCGGGGAGTCCTTTCATGCTGTTCTTCCTCTACGAGGCGTTGATGAAGCTGGACGCAACGGAGCTTCTGCTCAGCGACATGCGCAAGCATTACGGCTTTATGCTGGAGCATGATGCCACGACATGCTGGGAGATGTTTCCTTGGAGCGGGTTCAATACAAACCCGCGCCTGTTGACGCGAAGCCACTGCCACGCCTGGTCGGCGGCACCGGCTTATGTGCTGGGCCGGCATGTGCTTGGCGTTCAAGGCTTAACGCCTGGCTGGACGGAGATGCGGATTGCGCCCAAGCCCGGTCAATTGACATGGGCGCGAGGCTCCGTGCCGCATCCGTCAGGCGGAAGAGTGGACGTTTCCTGGCGCATCGAATCTGCGGGCAGGCTTTCGCTTCGAATTGAAGCTCCCGGCCGGGTGAAGATCGAGGCGATTGCGCCCGAAGGCTTCGAGCTGACGATTGATCGAATCTGCCTGGACTAGGTTCTGCTTAAGAATTTAGGTCTAGTATTCCGATATTTCCCTGACCGCTGTTAAGACTAGAGACTGGGGGACATTAATGTTACTATGTCTTTAGGCAAACATCTTAACGAGTGGAGTGGGAACGGTGAATGGAATGAATCATAGATTGCTGCTTGTCGACGGAATGGCCATATTGTTCCGCGCTTATTTCGCCACCTCGTTTACCGGCAGCATTCGCCGGACGAGCGCGGGGGTGCCGGTTAACGCCGTGCACGGTTTTGTCCGCTATTTTATGGACGCCGTAACGAAATTCGATCCGACGCATGTGCTGTGCTGCTGGGATATGGGGAGCCATACGTTCCGGTCGGAAATGTACGACGGGTACAAGTCGAACCGTCCCGAAGCGCCGGAGGATCTCATCCCGCAATTCGAGCTGGTCAAAGAGGTCGTGGCGAGCTTCAACGTGCCGAATATCGGATTGGAAGGTTACGAGGCCGACGACTGCATCGGTACGCTGGCGGCGAAATTCAAGCAATCGGCGGATGTGTACGTTGTGACCGGCGACCATGATTTGCTGCAGCTGGTCGACGACCGGGTTCATATCGCCATTATGAAAAAAGGGATCGGCAACTACATGGTTTATACGCCGCAGAGCTTAATGGAAGAGCGTCAGCTTACTCCGGCGCAAATTATCGACGTCAAAGGGTTGATGGGCGATACGAGCGACAACTATCCCGGCGTGAAAGGCATTGGGGAAAAGACGGCGCACAAGCTGATTCAGGAGCATGGGTCGATCGAAGGTTTGCTGTCGAATCTCGATGCCGTTTCCAAGTCGGTTCGCGCCAAAATCGAAGCCGATCTCGATATGCTTCATCTGTCCAGAAAGCTTGCGAAAATCAATTGCGACGCTCCGCTGGAGGCGGAATTGGCCGAATGCCCGTGGCGCTACGACCGGACAAGCGTGCTGAACAAGTTCGAGGAGCTGGAATTCAGAAGCTTGACGGCGCTCATCGGCTAACGGAGCCGCCGCCGCATGCCGCCGCGAAAAAAGCCGGAATCACGTGTGACCCGGCAAGGCGGCTTGCGGCTTCGGCACAGCCGTAAAAAACAACTCGTGATACAACAAACATTTGCGGAATCGTTTAATGACGCTGCATTCGTATGCGTTGGCGCGAAACAACTCCAAATACCCCTCTTCGTCCCGAATAAATCGGCCTTTGTCGTACAGCTTCATGAACCGGCTGCTAATGGGCTTATGGCGGCATAAGCAGGGCTCCATCACGATGATCGTTCCGGAAGGTTTCAAAATGCGGCGAAATTCCGCCATATACGGGGCGATTTCCTCCGAACTGATATGGTGCAGCACCGCGATAATGACGATGTAATCGACGGATTCGTCGCCGGCCGGCAATCGATTGTCGGCAAGCACTTGGAACGAATGCCGGGGATATAACTTCCGGGCATACCGGATTCTTCTTGCATCCGGATCCGCTCCGACATAGTGCGTCGGTTCAAACAGCGAACAGTTGGCGCCGGTGCCCGATCCAAAGTCCAGAACATAACGCCCGTTAAGCTGAAACGCCTCCGAAATCGGATTATGTATGTACCATTTCGTCAGTCATTTCGGTCGAACGAACCAATGATACAGTTGAGCCGAGTAGGCGCGGATCATGCTGCACGCTCCCTTTCTAGTTGTACTCGGACGACGGAAGTTGCATGGAAACGAACGGCCGGCGTCGACGAGTATAATGTCTCTCCAACATTAGAAAATCATGCGTTCCCCCGAGAATCCTTCCTGTGCAACCAATGGTTCTTTATTAAGAACATTTAATCGTCCGCAGCCTCCTGAATGTATTGACCTGTTCGTTTTAAAGAACTACAATGTAGATATTGTCCGTTTTGTTACGACTCCCTGCGAGGCGAACGAGCCTTCCGCTGGGATCTATTCTGGTCGAAGGAGAATATTATGATTGGGGAACGGATTAAATCACTCAGGGAAAAGAAAGGGTATTCGATTACGCGGCTTGCCGAGCTGGCGGGCGTTTCGAAATCGTACCTCAGCTATATCGAGCGGAATGTGCAAAACAACCCGTCTCTTCAGGTGCTGGCCAAAATCGCGTATCATCTGGATACGAATATTGAATATTTGCTCGGCGAGCCTCCCCCAAAGGTGCGGAGGGACAGCGTGCTGGATGAGGAGTGGCAAGCGATCATCCGCGACGCGGTCGACGAAGGGCTGAGCAAAGGGGATTTTCGCGCGCTGAAAGATTTGATGCGGTCGCACAAATGGCGGGAGGAGCATCTTGCGGCGTCGAATGAGGGCGGCGGAGACGGCAAGAAAAAACCGTCCAACATTATTATTTTGCACATCGATTGAGCATCGGCTGTACAAACAGGGAACAAATGGGTTGACACGTTCGTTATAAAGAACTAAACTTGTAGGTGTGTTCATTATAACAAACGAAATCGATAAGCGGGTGTAGCAATGGAAACGAATCGAGTGGAGAGCGGCCATCAGCATCAGACGGTCATCGGAAAAGAAATCAATCTGAAAGCGGTCATGGGAACGATCAAAAAGCGGTTTTGGCTCATTGTGGCAATTTCCGCCGTCTTAACGGGATTGGCTTATATGTACAGCTCAAGACCCGAGCCTTCGGTCTATGCGTCTTCCGCAAGAGTTATGATCGGAGCGGACAGCAACCTGATGCCGACGGCAAGGGTGCTGGCGAGAGAGCCGGTGGTGCTCGATCAAGTGATTCGCAATATGGGGCTCGACTATTCGAGCGGCACGCTTCGGTCGCAAATCCGGGTCGACAACGTCGATCAGTCGCTTGTCACGGTCATTACGGTGCTGGATTCGGAGCCGGGAAGGGCGGCGGACATCGCCAACGAGATCGTCTCGGTGTACCGGGTTATCGCCGCGGAAACGCTCGGCGTGCACAACATTCGTCTCCTGACGCCGGCGGAGCCGAATGCGAACCCGATTAATTCGCAAAGCTACACGGCGGTTTACGCGGTGTTCGTCATCAGCTTGCTCATCGGGTTGAGCTGCGCGTTCGTGCTGGATTCGCTGGACGAATCGATTCGGTCGGAAAACGATGTAGAAAGTTTGCTTGGTCTGAGCGTGTTGGGGAATGTATCCACAATGAAGCGCAAATATGCGTCGAGCTCCCCCAAAAAACAGAAGCAAGGAATGATAAGGAGTGAATCCATTGGTTCGTGAACGGGAAAAAGCGTCGAAGGCGGTCGTCAGCCGCAGCTTGTCCGCTTACTTGAATCCTGCCGGAGAAATCGCGGAGCAGTTTCGGACGATTCGCAACAATATCCAGTATGCGGCCAGCCGCAAGCCGGTACGTTCGCTGCTCGTCACCTCGCCTTCGGAAGGAGAAGGCAAGTCGACGGCCGCCGTCAATCTGGCGATCAGCATGGCGAAGAAAGGCGACAGAGTGCTGCTCGTCGACGCCAACTTCCGCAATCCGATGCTGCACAAAATTTTTCAGGCGCAAATGTCGCCGGGGTTGTCCAATTTGCTGGCGGGACAGCTGGATTTCAAGTCCGCCGTGCACGCAACGGAAATCGAAGGCCTGTACCTGTTGACGAGCGGCCAGCGCCAAGTCAACTCGACCGATTTGCTGGATTCGCGGGAAATGGCGGAATTACTTGAAACGGCGGCGGCCTCGTACGACCGGGTCGTGCTCGATTGCCCGGCCGTACTGACGGCGCCGGATACGAACGCGCTGGTCCATCAATGCGACGGAGTGGTGCTCCTGTTCCAATGCGGCAAGACGACGCACGGCAAAGCGCTCGAGGCGAAGCAATCGCTGTCGTTCGCAGGGGCGAATATCGTCGGAGCGATATTGAATAAAAAGAGCGTTTGATGATGCATATCGGATAACGCTTTTCTTTTGCAGAGGTGTTCTTAATAAAGCACAACCGGGAGAACGGCATTGATCGTGAAAGGGTGAGATCGAAAAATGAGTTATCGGCGAAGGCTTCTGATGATGGCGGGAGCGGACAGCTGCATCGCGGCGGCCGCCCTCGGGATCGCATTGTGGCTTCAAGGCATCCACGGCTATTCCGACGCGGTGGGGATACCCGTCTTGTTAGGCTCGCTTCTCCTGCTGCATCATGTGCTGTTTTTCACTTACAAGCTGTACAAAAAGGCGTGGGAGTACGCCAGCATCGGGGAGCTGGTCATGATAGTCAAGGCGACGGCGCTGACGGTGGCCGTGGCGGGACTGATTCTGTTCGCCGCCGTGCAGGACGCGCCGCTGCGGCTGCTGACGGCCATATGGCTCGTCCATACGCTGCTGATCGGCGGCTCCAGGCTGTCGTGGCGGCTGGCGAGAGGGAGACTCGTCCGGCAAGGCGGGAAGCGGAAGCGCACGCTCATCGTCGGCGCGGGCTCGGCGGGCACGATGCTGGCGAGACAGCTGCTTGGCAATGCCGACTCCGAACTGATGCCCGTCGCTTTCATCGACGACGACCGGCACAAGCTGAAGCTCGAAATTATGGGCATTCCGGTCGCGGGCCGAGTAAAGGACATCGTCCGGAAGACGAAGGACCTGGACATCGATCTGATCGTCATCGCCATCCCTTCGCTTAGCAAGAAAGGGCTGCATAACATTTATACGGAGTGCGCCCGCACGAAAGCGAAGACGCAGACGATTCCGAAGCTGGAAGATTTGGCGTCGGGACGCATTTCGGTTACCCAGTTCAGGGACGTGCAGGTGGAGGATTTGCTCGGACGGGAGCCGGTGGAGCTCGACATCGATAGCATTTCCGGCTACGTCACCCGCAAAGTCGTTCTGGTGACGGGCGCGGGCGGCTCGATCGGCTCCGAGGTATGCCGGCAAATTTCGCGGTTTTTGCCCGAGAAGCTGGTGCTGCTCGGACACGGGGAAAACAGCATCTATGCGATCGAAATGGAGCTGAAGGAGCTTTACAAGGATACGAACATTAAATTTTATACCGAAATTGCGGATTTGCAGGACGCCGAGAAAATGACGGAAGTGATGCTGCAGCATCGTCCGGACGTCGTTTACCATGCCGCCGCGCACAAGCATGTGCCGCTGATGGAGCGAAATCCGGAGGAAGCGTTCAAAAACAATGTGATCGGCACGCTGAACGTTGCCAAGGCGGCCGGCATGAGCCGGGTATCCGTCTTCGTCATGATTTCGACCGACAAGGCGGTCAACCCGACCAGCGTGATGGGGGCGACGAAACGGCTGGCGGAAATGATCGTCCAGCATATGGACCGCGTCAGTCCGACGAAGTTCGTGGCGGTTCGGTTCGGCAACGTGCTGGGCAGCCGGGGAAGCGTCATTCCGCTGTTCAAGAAGCAAATCGCGAGAGGCGGACCGGTGACGGTGACCCACCCGGATATGGTCCGGTATTTTATGACGATTCCGGAGGCGTCCAGACTCGTCATCCAGGCCGGAGCGCTCGCGAAGGGCGGCGAAATCTTCGTGCTCGATATGGGGGAGCCGGTCAACATTACGGAGCTGGCGCAAAACATGATCCGCATGTCGGGGTATTCGGTCGAGGAAATCGGCATCGAATATACGGGCATCCGGCCCGGGGAGAAGCTGTTCGAGGAAATGCTGAAGGACAGCGAGGTGATGGAGCGCCAGGTTCATCCGAAAATTTATATCGGCAAAGCTTCGGCCGCCGACATTTATTACGAGCAGATCGAGGAGCTGATCGCCGAGTTTCCGAAGCTCGCCAAGCCGGAGCTGAAATTCAGGCTGCTGGAGCTGGCGAACCAAACCGGCGTGCATCCGTCCTACGCGTCCGTAACCGGATAGCCGCCGCCATAAGCGAACTGACGAAGGAGTGTTAGAGAGATGAAAGTTAGAAAAGCGATTATTCCGGCGGCGGGTCTGGGCACCCGATTTTTGCCGGCGACGAAGGCGATGCCCAAGGAAATGCTGCCCATCGTCGACAAGCCGACGATTCAATACATTGTCGAGGAAGCGGTAGAGTCCGGCATCGAGGATATCATTATCGTGACGGGCAAGGGAAAGCGGGCGATTGAAGACCATTTCGACAATTCCATGGAGCTGGAGCATATATTGACCGCCAAGCAAAAATACGAGCTGCTTCACGAGGTGCGGCGTTCATCGACGATGGTCGACATCCATTATATCCGGCAGAAGGAGCCGAAAGGGCTCGGCCACGCCATCTGGTGCGCGCGGAAGTTTATCGGCGACGAGCCGTTCGCGGTGCTGCTCGGCGACGATATTATCTCGTCCGCCAAGCCTTGTCTGCAGCAGCTGATGGAGAAGCACGAGCAATACGGCTCCTCCATTATCGGCGTCCAGCGCGTCCCGGAGGAAGAAGTGTCCCGGTACGGCATCGTCGACGGCAAAACGATGGAACCCGGCTTTCATCGGGTCAACGATCTGGTCGAGAAGCCGGAGGTGCAGCACGCGCCTTCCGATATGGCCATTATGGGCCGGTATATTTTGACGCCTGAAATTTTCAACATTTTGGGCAACCAGGCGCCGGGCTCCGGCGGAGAAATTCAGCTGACCGACGCGATCGCCTCTCTGAACGAAACGAGGGCGGTATTCGCCTACGAGTTCGAAGGCACGCGGTTCGACGTCGGAGAGCGGATGGGCTTCATTCAGACGACGATCGAGTTTGCGCTGCGGCGCGACGACCTGCGTTACGGGCTGCTCGCGTACTTGTCGGAAGTGATGGACAGAGAGGCCGCCCGGCAGTAGCGGGAGGCGCGGAGGGATACCGTCCATGAAACCGAAAGTGTTGTTCGTCGCAACCGTCGACCGGCATTTCCAGGCGTTTCACCTGCCGACGATGGCTTGGTTCAAGGAGCAGGGATGGGAGGTGCATGCCGCGGCGCAAGGGAATACGGAGCTGCCGGGCGCGGACCGCAAGTTCCGGCTGCCGATTTGCCGCTCGCCGTTTCGATTCGCCAATGTGAAGGCGTGCCGGGAGCTGAAGCGGATTATTCGAGAAGAGCGTTACGAGCTCATTCACGGCCATACGCCGATGGGCGGGGTTATCGCGAGGCTGGCCGCCCGCGAAGCCCGGAAGCGGGGCGCCAAAGTGGCTTATACGGCGCACGGCTTTCATTTTTACCGGGGCGCGCCGCTGATCAACTGGCTGCTCTATTATCCGGTAGAGAAATGGCTGGCGGCTTCGACCGATTGTCTCGTGACGATTAACGGGGAAGATTACCGGCTCGCCGTGAGCAGAGGGTTTCGCGCCAAGAGGATCGTGAAGGTGCCTGGCGTCGGCGTCCATACGGGCCGCTTCAAGCCGGCGGATGAAGAACGCAGGCGGAAGCTGAGGGAGCGATTCGCATTCGGGCCGGAGCATTTCCTGCTCGTATACGCGGCGGAGTTCAATCGGAACAAAAACCACAGGCTGCTGCTGCAGGCTTTGGCGAAGCTGAAGCCGGACGTCCCGGACGCAAGGCTGCTGCTTGCGGGCGAAGGGCCGCTGATGGAGCGCTGCCGGGAGGAGGCCGCACGGCTGGGCGTGGCGCATATGGTTCGCTTTATGGGGTACCGGAGCGATCTGGACGACATATTGCCCATGTGCGATGCCGCCGTAGCTTCCAGCCTGCGAGAAGGGCTGCCCGTCAACGTGATGGAAGCGATGGCTTGCGGCCTGCCGGTCGTCGCGGTGCGCAACCGCGGCCACGAGGAGCTTGTCCGCGAAGGCGCCAACGGCTTCCTGACCGATCCGGGCGATGCGGATACGATGGCCGGGCGGCTGAAGCTGCTCGCCGGCGCGGCGGAGCTGCGAAGCGGCATGGGCGCCGAAAGCGCCCGCATCGTGGAAGGCTTCTCGCAGAGCCGCGTCCAGAACGAACTGAAGGAGATGTATGCGACCATTTTATCGGGAGAGCGCCATGCCGAAGATCAGCATTATCGTGCCTATATATAATATGGAGCGTTACCTGGATCGCTGTCTGTCCAGCCTGGCTTCGCAAACGATCGGCGACATTGAAATCGTCGCCGTCAACGACGGCTCGGACGACGCGAGCCTGGCCATACTGGAGCGTTACGCCCGCGGCGACCCCCGCTTTGTCGTCGTCGACCAGCCGAACGGGGGAGTATCGGCGGCCCGTAATGCCGGCCTGGCGTTATGCCGGGGAGACTATATCGGATTTGTCGACCCGGACGACTGGGCGGATCCCGGGATGTACGAGGCGCTGTACCGGACGGCGGTCGAGCAGAACGCGGATATCGTCATGTGCGGCTATCGAAGGGAATATGGCTCGTTTGCCAAGGAGAAGGTTTACCCTTATCCCGAATTGACGGTATATCGGGGGGAAGAGGTGCAAGAGCGCGTTGCAAGACGGCTGCTAGGCCCGGTCGGCGAGGAGCTGGCGAATCCTGAGCTGCTGGACGCTTGGGGGACGGTATGGTCCAAGCTGTACCGCGCGTCCCTGCTGCTCGAGAACGGGCTGCGGTTTACCGATTTGAAGCGGATCGGCAGCAACGAGGATTCGCTCTTTAACCTCGAGGCTTGTCTCCGGGCATCGTCGTTCGCCTTTTTGAACCGCCCTTATTATCACTATTGGCGGGCGAACGAATCGTCGCTGACGGCCCGGCACAATCCGAAGCTCGCGGAGCAGTTCGCCGCGCTGTTCGAGCTCATGCGGCAGGCGGCGGCGAACGGCGGGCGGGAGAGGGAGGATTTCCGCGCCGCCCTGACCAACCGGATCGGCCTCAGCCTGTTCGGCCTCGGCCTCAACATTGCCGGCTCCGGCAATCCCGCCTCCTTGCGCCGCAAATATGCGGAGCTCGGCAAGCTGCTGCGCATCCCGCTGTACCGGGATGCGGCACGGCAGGTAGAGCTGCGGCGCTGCCCGCCGGCATGGCGCCTGTGGATGGCCTTGGCCAAGCGAAGGCTGACGCTGCCGCTGCTGGTCATGCTGCTGCTGATCGAACGCATTCGCACGAAGCCGACAGGAGGTTCACGCCATGCCGCCGATACGGATTTTGCAGGCCGTCACCGCGATGAACCGCGGCGGCCTGGAAACGATGCTGATGAACTATTACCGGACGATGGACAGAGGCGCCGTTCAGTTTGATTTTCTCGTTCATCGCGCCGCTCCGGCCCATTACGACGAAGAAATCTTGTCGATGGGCGGACGGATTTACCGGATGCCCCCGATCCGGCCGGGCCGCTACCGCCGTTATTTCAGGCTGCTGGACCGGTTTTTCGAGGAGCATGCCGGACAATACCGGATCGTTCATGCCCATCTGAACGAAAACAGCGCCTTCGTGCTCCGGGCGGCCCGCCGTGCCGGCGTGCCGTGCCGGATCGCGCACAGCCATCTGAGCGGTCTGGGGCTGGACGGCAAGCTGCCGTTCCGGCTGTACGCCCGGCATGTGCTGAAGAACCAGCCGACGCACCGGTTCGCCTGCTCGGCCGCCGCGGGACAATGGCTGTTCGGGAAGCGGGAGACGGAGCGCGGCGGTGTCACGATGATCCGGAATGCGGTCCCGGTCAGGGACTTTGCCCGGAACGACGACAGCCGCCGCGCCGTCCGGCAAGAGCTGGAGCTGGAAGGCAAGCTGGCCATCGGGCATGTCGGACGATTCGACCGGCAAAAAAACCATCGTTATTTGCTTCGCGTATTCAAGGCCGTCCGCGAGCGGAATCCGGACAGCGTGCTCGTATTGGCCGGCGACGGGCCGCTGAGGCGCAGGGCGGAGCGATGGGCGGCCGCGGCGGGCCTGAGCGGTCATGTCCGGTTCGTCGGCGTTTGCCGCGACGTACCGAGGCTGCTGCAAGGACTCGACCTGTTCGTGCTGCCGTCGCTGTTCGAAGGATTGCCGCTTGTGCTGATCGAGGCTCAAGCCGCGGGCTTGCCCTGCGTCGTCTCCGATCGGGTGACCCGGGAGGCCGACGCGACGGGGGAGATGACGTTTGCGGACCCGAGCGGACCGCCGGAGCGATGGCGCGACGCCATTCTCGGGACGAACGCCGGGCGCCGCGAGACGGGCGAAGCGATGCGCGCGCACGGCTGGGACGCCGAGGAACGGGCGCGCTGGCTGCAGCGATGGTATGCGGAATGTTGGAACGAACCGGAACTTGCGGAAAGGAGCTTACGTTATGCGGCCGACGCTGACGGTCTTTACGCCAACCTATAATCGGGCGTATACGCTGCACTTATGTTATGAAAGCTTGAAGCGGCAGACCTGCCGCGATTTCGAATGGCTGATCGTGGACGACGGTTCGACGGACGGCACGCGGCAGCTTGTCGAACGATGGATCGGGGAAGCGCCGTTTCCGATCCGCTACGTCTACCAGGACAATCAGGGGATGCACGGCGCGCACAATACGGCCTACGAGCATATCGACACGGAGCTCAACGTATGCATCGACTCCGACGACTACATGACGGACGACGCCGTGGAGCGGATCGTCGGCTTTTGGCGCCGCAACGGCGGACCGGATTATGCGGGCATCGTCGCGCTCGACGCTTATCCGGACGGCGAGGTGATCGGCACGCGGCTGCCCGACAAGCTGATCTGCTCTCCGCTGACCGAGCTGTTCGTCCTGCACGGCGTCAGGGGCGACAAGAAAGTGATTTACCGCACCGACGTCATCAAGCAAACGCCGCCGTATCCGCTGTTCGAAGGGGAAAAATATTGCCCGCTGTCCTACAAATACATTTTGGTCGACCAGCGGCATCCGCTGCTCATTATGAACGAGGTCGTCTGCATCGTCGAATACCGGCAGGACGGCTCGAGCTTGAACATGATCCAGCAATACAGGAAAAACCCGCAAGGCTTCTCGTTTTTCCGGAAGACGGCCATGCAATATTCCCCGACCTTCCGGGACCGGCTGAGGGAGGCGATTCATTACGTTTCGAGCAGCCTGCTGCTGCGCAACCGCCGGTTCGTGGCCGAATCGCCGCGCAAATGGACGACGATGCTGGCCGTACCGTTCGGCGTGCTGCTATATTTATACATTCGCCATACGAAAAGATTGACCGTCATGAGAACGAAGTCTTAAGCGGGAGGGAAGCGCGGACGTGTCGATGCTCTGGTTTACGCTCATATTCGTCTTTTTTTCCGCCGCCATGGCCCGATATATGTCCGTCCATCCCGTGCCCGTCCCGGCTTCCGTCCGCCCGAGCCGCTTCTATGCGGGGCTGGCCGCCGTCTGCCTGGCGACGGTCGCCGGACTGCGCAACAATATCGGAGACACCTTTTTGTACATGCACAGCTACAGGGTGGACGACTTTTCCTGGGAAGCGGTGCTGCAAAAGCGCGACATCGGCTTTAACGTGCTGCAAATGCTGCTGAAGCTGCTGTCGGACGATCCGCAAATTATGATCGCGACGACGGCGGTCGTCACCAACGTCATCATCGTCGCCGTTTTTTATCATTACGCCCGGTTGTTCGAGATCAGCATGTACGTCTACATCGCTTCGGGGGCGTTTATCGTATCGATGAATGGAATTCGGCAATATTTGACCGCCGCCATCGTGTTCGGAGCGACGAAGGCGCTCGTCGACGGCAAGTGGAAGCTTTATTTTGCGGTCGTGCTGTTTGCGTCCTTGTTCCATTTGAGCGCCATCATTTTGCTTCCGATCTACTTTATCGTGCGACGGCGGGCGTGGACGAAGACGACGCTGCTGCTGCTGGCGCTCGGCATCGGCATCGTAGTCGGGTTCAACGCGTTTTCGAGCGCTCTGTTTACGGTCATCGGCGGCACCCAGTACGGCAGCTACGAGACGTTTGACGGCGAAGGGGCGAACATTATTCGCGTGGCGGTGTACATGATTCCGCTCCTGATCGCCTTTATGGGACGGGAAAAGCTGAGGGAGCTGTTTCCGGGAAGCGATACGATCGTCAACATGTCGGTCATCGGCGCGGTGCTCATGATCATCTCGACCCAGAACTGGATTTTCGCCAGACTCGGCATCTATTTCAGCCTGTATCAGCTCTTGCTGCTCGGCTGGATCGTCAAGCTGTTCCGGGACAAGGATCAGCGAATCGTCTATCTGGCTTTGATTACCTTTTATTTGGTTTATTTCTTTTATGAAAATGTGATCGTGCTCGACATGTGGTACGGCAGCGACTATATTCGATGGCCGTTCTGAGCGCGGGAAAAGGAGGGGTGACGATGTCTGCAGCGGCCGGGCCAATGCCCCGCATCGTCCACTATTGCTGGTTCGGGCGCGGTCCCAAGCCGGGACTTGCCGTCAAATGCATGAACAGCTGGCGCAAGCATTTGCGCGGCTGGCAGATCGTCGAATGGAACGAGGACCGGTTCGACGTCCGATCGGTTCCTTATGTCAGGGAGGCATACGAAGCGGGCAAATACGCGTTCGTCAGCGACTACGTCCGGCTGCACGCCTTGTACCATCATGGCGGCGTCTACATGGACACCGACGTGGAGGTGCTGAAGCCGCTGGAGCCGCTGCTTGCGCACGGCGCTTTTTCGGGGTTCGAGGACGAGCGTTTTTTGCAGTCCGGCACGATGGGCGCCGTTCCCGGCCATCCATGGATCAAGTCGCTGCTGGACGATTATGAAGGCAGACGGTTTGTAAAGGACGACGGATCGTACGATCTGACGACGAATACGGCTGCCATATCGGCCATCTGCAAGCGGATGGGGCTGCAGCTGGACGGACGGCACCAGGAGCTGGACAACGGCGCGGTCTTTTACCCGAGAACGTATTTCAGTCCGTACGACCCGGTCGACGGAGCGTTCTATATAACCGGGGACAGCTATACGATTCACCATTATTCGCAATCGTGGCTGCCCGCGCATGTCCGGCTCAGAAGCCGGCTGAAGCGGGCGGCGAGCCGGATCGTCGGACCGAAAGCGATATCCGCGCTGCGGGAGAGGTTCAAGCCGCAAGGATGAAGTTTCGGAAATCAAAAATAGAGACAGGAGTGGAGCGAACAATGCTCAAACGATGGATGGATGTTGCGGCGGCCGGCTTGCTGTTTGCGGCGCTGCTGCCGCTGACGGCGGTCATCGCGCTGCTGGTCAGGCTGAAGCTGGGATCGCCCGTATTGTTCAAGCAGCTGCGGCCGGGTCTTCATGCCAAGCCGTTCCGCTTATACAAATTTCGCACGATGACGGACGAGCGGGACGAACACGGCCAACTGCTGCCGGATGCGCTCCGACTGACGCGCTTCGGCCTGTGGCTGCGCAAATACAGCCTCGACGAGCTGCCGCAGCTGCTCAACGTCATCAAAGGCGACTTGAGCCTGGTCGGGCCAAGGCCGCTGCTGATGGATTATTTGCCGCTGTATACGGAGGAGCAGGCGCAGCGCCATCTCGTCCGGCCGGGCATGACCGGCTGGGCCCAAATTCACGGCCGCAACGACACGACCTGGGAGGAGAGGCTGCGGCGGGATGTATGGTACGTGCATAACCGCAGCTTGGGGCTGGATTTGAAAATATTGCTGTTGACGGTCAAAAAAGTGATTCGCTCGGAGGGCATATCGAATGCCGGGCATGCCACGATGCCGCTGTTCGAAGGAACGGCGGCGAACCGGGAAGCGTAGGGAGGAATGGAGCCATTGGAACAGGAAAAAATTCATTTGTCGCCCCCTCATATGAGCGGCAAGGAGCAGGCGTACATCGAAGAAGCGTTTCGCGTCAACTGGATCGCGCCGGTCGGCCCGCATATCGACGCCTTCGAAAGGGAGCTTGCCGCTTATGTGGGCGCGGAAGACGCGGCGGCGCTCAGCTCGGGAACGGCCGCCATTCATTTGGCTTTGGCGGTGCTTGGCGCAGGGCGGGGAGACCGCGTCTTCTGCTCCAGCTTCACGTTTGCCGCCAGCGCGAACCCGATCGTCTATTTGGGAGCGGAGCCGGTCTTTATCGATTCCGAGCCGGAAACGTGGAACATGTCGCCGGAAGCGCTCGGCGCGGCGCTGCGGGAGGCGGCCGCCGAAGGGAAGCTGCCGAAGGCGGTCGTCGTCGTTCACCTGTACGGCCAATGCGCCAAAATGGACGAGATTGCCGCTTTGTGCAACGAATACGACATCCCGATTGTCGAGGATGCCGCCGAATCGCTGGGTTCCCTGTATAAGGGAAGGCACAGCGGGACGATCGGCAAGCTCGGCATTTATTCCTTTAACGGCAACAAAATCATTACGACCTCCGGCGGAGGAATGCTGGTGTCCGACGACAGGGAGCTGCTTCGCCGGGCGCGCTTTCTCGCATCGCAGGCGCGCGACCCTGCGCCGCACTACCAGCACAGCGCATTGGGGTACAACTACCGGATGAGCAACGTGCTGGCGGGCATCGGCCGGGCGCAATTGTCCGTCATCGACAGCCGGGTCGCGGCAAGGCGGGCGGTCTTCGACCGCTACGAGAAGGCATTCGCCGGCCTGCCGGGCATCTCGATGATGCCGGAGCTGCCGGGAACGCTGTCCAACCGCTGGCTGACCGCGCTGACGGCGGACGAAGCCGCCGGGCGGTCTGCCGAACAATTGCTGGAGGCGCTGGCGGCGGCCGGCATCGAAGGGAGGCATGCGTGGAAGCCGCTGCATCTGCAGCCGCTGTTCGCCGGCACGCGCTTTTACCCCCACGGCGAAGAGGAGCCCGTCTGCGAGCGGCTGTTCCGCTTGGGCCTATGCCTGCCGTCCGGCTCCGCCTTGTCGGAGGAACAGCAGGCAAGAGTCGTCGCCTGCGTTCTGAAGGCGCTGGACCGGGTGCCGGCGTAAGCCGATGGGGCATTAGGATTGACAGATCCCGGGGCAGATGATAATCTGTTGTTGTGTTCGTTAAATAGAACAAAACTGTTCGTTATTGAATGATAAAGGGAGATCGGCATGTTAAACGACAATCATCTCGATAGCTGGGAATATTCGCAGGAGCTTCGCCTGCTGCTTGCCTTGCTGGAGGCGGATTCCCGCGACGGCTTATCCTTCGAGCATTGGGAGCTGCTGCAGGGCGTCGACTGGAACGGCTTTATCGAGCTGGCGAGGCATCACCGGGTGTTTCCGACCATTCATCTGAAGCTGCAGGAGCTGAAGCTGGGGCATATTCCGCCGTTCGTGAAGGAGCTGTTTCAGCGGGACTATTACCGCAATACGCTGCAGATGCTGGCGCTGTCCGGCGAGATGGAAGGCTTGGCCAAGGAGCTTGCGGAGGCGGACGTCCGGGCGCTGTTTCTGAAAGGTCCCGTCATTGCCGCCGACCTGTACGGCGACGTGTCGCTGCGCACCTCAAGCGATCTGGACGTGCTCGTGCCGATCTCCGATCTGCCCGAGGCGGAACGGCTGCTGTCCGGGCGCGGTTACGTCAAGGACGACTATATCGAAACGATTCTGAACGACTGGAAGTGGAGGCATCACCATATCACGTTCCACCATCCGGTCAAAAAAATAAAGGTGGAGGTGCATTGGCGGCTTAACCCTTCCCCTTCCAGCGAGCCGGACTTCAACGATTTGTGGAGCCGCAAACGACAAAGCTCGCTCATTAGCCGGCCCATCTATTATTTGGGCCGGGAGGATCTGTTTATGTTTCTTGCCACGCACGGCGCGAGGCATGGCTGGTCCCGCCTCCGCTGGCTGCTCGACATGAAGCAGCTGATGGGCCAGCGCGTCGATTGGCCGCAGCTGATCGCGCTTTTGCGCAAGCATCGCTGCACCCATATCGGAGGGCAGGCGCTTGTGCTGGCGGCGCGGCTCCTGGCCGCTCCGCTGCAGGAGCCGATGCGGCCGCTGCTCGCTTCCCGCAAGGCGGAGTGGCTGGCGGAGGATACGATGTTCTACGTGCAGCGCATGGTCAATTTGCACAGCCCGCCGCTGCCGAAGGATGTGGAAGCCTATCACAAGCAATATTTGTTTGCGCTGATGACGAAGCGGCAGAAGCTGCTGTTCTTGTCCAGCTGCATGCATCCGTATGCGGTGGACGCCAAGACGCTGCCGCTGCCCAAGCGGCTTCACTTTCTCTATTTTCCGCTGCGGCCGCTGCTGTGGGCGTGGCGCAAGGCAAGGAAATGTCCGGCTTAGCAAAGGAGATATACGATGAGCAAACTATTGATCGCTTCCTGCGACATGGAGGTCGGCGGGGTGGAACGGAGCCTGGCCGGCATGCTGAACGCGTTCGACTACGACCGGCATCAGGTCGACTTGATGTTGTACCGGCACCGGGGCGACTTTATGGAGCTGCTTCCCCGCAAAGCCAATCTGTTGGAGGAAATGCCGCAGTACGCCACGTTCCGCGCCTCCATCGCGGATACGGCGAAGTCCGGCCAGGTCGGCATCGCGTTGTCCCGGCTGCTGTCCAAGGCGCATGCGGGAATGGAAGGAAAGCTGCGGGGCGCCGCGGAATCCGGCTACATTCAGCAGCAGCTGATGTGGTCGTACGCCCTCCCGCTGCTGCCGAAGCTGAAGCGGCGTTACGACGCGGCGATCAGCTACTTGTGGCCGCATTACTTCGTGGCGGACAAGGTGCAGGCGGCGGTCAAGATCGCCTGGATTCATACCGACTATTCGACCATCCCGACGAAACGCTCGATGGATGTGCGGATGTGGCGCCGGTTCGACCATATCGTCGCCGTATCGGACGCCTGCAAGGAGGCGTTTCTGGAAAAGTACGGCGAACTGCGCGGCAAGGTGACCGTCATCGAAAATATGATTTCGCCCCGAATGGTCAGGTCGCTTGCCGCCGCCGAAATTCCGGGCAACCCGATGGCCGCCGACAAGCGGTTCAAGCTGCTGACGGTCGCCCGTTTGTCGTCCCAGAAAGGGCTCGACCTTGCAATCGAGGCGCTTCGCATTCTGACGGACAGAGGGTACGGCGATATCGTCTGGTATGTCGCCGGATACGGCGGGGAAGAGGAGGCGCTGAAGCGTCAGGCCGAACGCAGCGGCTTGCGGGACAGGTTCGTCTGGCTGGGCAAGCAAACGAACCCGTATCCGTATATGAAAGCATGCGATCTGTACGTGCAGCCTTCCCGCTACGAAGGCAAGGCCGTCACCGTCACGGAGGCCAAGATGATCGGCAAGCCCGTCCTCATTACGAATTATTCTACCGCGGCCAGCCAGGTGGAGGACGGCCGGGACGGCTGCATTGCCGAGCTGTCCGCCGAAGGCATCGCGAACGGCATCGAAGCGCTGTACCGCGACGCCGCGCTGCGGGAACGTCTGGCGGCCCGCTGCGCCGCCGCGGATTACGGCAACGAAGACGAAATCCGCAAGCTGTACGAGCTTATGGCGCAAGACGGGAGGCGGAGCGGATGAACCCGGCCGTCAGCGTCGTCATTCCGGTCTACAATGCGGAACGCGCGCTCGCCCGATGCATCCGTTCGCTGCTGGACCAGACATTGCCGAATATTGAGCTGATCTTCGTCGACGACGGCTCCACCGACGGCAGCTGCTCCGTCATCGAGAAATTCCGCTATTACGACGAACGGATCCGCCTCTTCCGCCAACGCAACGGCGGCGTCAGCGAAGCTCGCAATACTGGGCTGCAGCATGCCCGGGGCGAATATATCGGCTTCGTCGACGCGGACGATTACGTCGAGAAAGACATGTTTCAGCGGCTGCTGGAAGCTGCGAAGCGGGACGACTGCGACGCAGTCGTCTCGAATTTGGAGCAGGAGCTGGACGGCGTCCGGTCGGCCGTCCGCCCTCCGATGCCGTGCGGACGCAGGCTCGAGGCCGGCTACATTCGCAGCGAGCTGCTTCCTTTGTATGTGATGACCGAGTCGATGAATACCGTCTGCAACAAGCTGTACCGGGGAGAGCTTGTCCGGCGGCACGGCATCCGCTTTCCGAAAGGGGTCGCGCTCGGCGAGGACGGCGCGTTCAACATCTCTTTTTTCGCCGCCGCCGCCTCGGTTCAATATATCGACTACACCGGATATCACTACTGCGAAACGGCGAACAGCGCCACGCGAAGCGCCGCCAGCCGGGATTATTTCGCAAGAGCCGTCGAGGTTTACGAGGCGGAGCTGCCGGAACCGCTTCGCGGCCTGCTGGACCGGCAGACGGAGATGCGGCTGAAGGCGGTGAAGCTTGTGCAAAGCGTGATGGCCAACGCCCATATTTATTTGCACCCGTCCTCCGAACGTCCCGCCCGCGAAAGGCTGGATTACGTCCGGCACATGATCGCGCATCGGGCGGTAAGGGAGGCGCTTCCCCTTTATATGGAGGCGCGGCGGCAAGAGCTGAACCGGTACGACAAGCTGCTGCTGCAAATGATCGAAGCCCGCTCGGCCTGGGGCTTGTGGATGTTGACCGGCTACAGCAGATTCAGAAATCGAAGAAAGCAGGGGAAATCGGCATGAACGTTATGATGTTTGCCCATGACGGGAGCTTGAACCGGGGCTGCGAGGCGATCGTCCGCTCGTCCGCGCAAATGATCAAGGAACGCGTACGGAACGCGAAAGTATACTTGGCGTCGGGACAGCCGGAAACGGACCGGATCATCGGCCAGCTGGACGGCGTCCTTGACGGCTCGCCCCGCACGATCCGCGCCTATACGCCGGAATGGCTGCTGTCCGCCTTGAGCGTTCGGATGCTGCGGAGCGAATCGTACGTGCTGGGCCGGATTCATCGCAATATCGTCAAAAATATTAAGCATATGGACGTGTGCCTGTCCATCGGAGGCGACAATTACTGCTACGGCGAACAGCCCGGCCTGTACGAGGTCGACCGGCGGGTGAAGGCGCAAGGCAAAAAGCTGGTGCTGTGGGGCTGCTCCATCGGCGAGGAAGACATGTCGCCGCGCAAGCGGTCCGACCTGGCGCTGTTCGACCTGATCCTGACCCGGGAATCGCTCACTTACAAGCTGCTGAAGGAGCAGGGGCTGGATGCCGTCCGTCTTGTCGCGGACCCCGCCTTTACGATGGAGAAGGAAGAGCTGCCGCTGCCGGAAGGCTGGCAGGAGGGCAATACGATCGGCTTGAACTTCAGCCCTCTCGTCTGGAAACGCAACAGCGGCTCCAAGGCGGCGTTCGCCCGGCTGATCCGGCATATCGTCGATCATACGGACATGACGGTGGCGCTCACCCCGCATGTCGTCATGCCGGGCAACGACGATTACGAGGTGCTGCGCGAGATGCACGAGACGTTCAAGACTTCGGGAAGAGTGCTGCTGCTGCCCGGAGATTTGAACGCGACGCAATATAAAGGCTACATCGCCAGAATGAGATTTTTCATCGGCGCGCGCACGCACGCCACGATTGCGGCCTATTCCAGCTGCGTGCCGACGGCGGTGCTCGGCTACAGCGTCAAATCGAAGGGCATCGCCGCCGATTTGTTCGGCGAAGAGAAGCTGGTGCTCGGCATCGGAGACCTGTCCGACTACCGGAAGCTGATTCGGGCGTTCGAGGAAATGAAGGCCGACGAAGCCGCTTTGCGCGAGAGGCTGAGGCAGACGTTGCCGGGCGTCCGGGAGCTGTCGTACAAAGCGGCGCATTATTTGGAGGAAGTCGTATCGTGACGGCCGGGAAGCGGCAGCTGCTGTTTGTCATTCCGAGCCTGTCGGCCGGCGGCGGACAACGAAGTCTGGTTAACCTGCTCATGCAGATGGACTACGGCCGTTTCGACGTCGATTTGTACATGTTCAGCCACGAGGGGATCTTTCTGGAGCTGCTCCCTCCCCAAGTAAAGCTGCTTCCGCTGGAGGAAAGCTTCCGGCAGTTTAAGCTGCCCCTTTCCCGTTCGATGGGCCGGCTGCTCCGGCGCGGCAAGCTTCCGCTCGCCGTCAGCCGGTTCATGTACGCGGTCAACAACCGCAAAATCTCGCATGTCGCCTTGAAGGAGCAGGCCGGCTGGAAATATATGTCCCGCTCCATGCGGCGGTTGCCCAAAACGTACGACGCGGCGATCGGCTTTTTGGAAAAGTCTTCGATCTATTATTGCGTGGAGAAGGTCAAGGCCGGCACAAAAATCGGCTGGATTCATAACGATTACGACGAGCTTGGCATGGACGCGCAGTTCGACGGCGGTTATTTCGACCGGCTGGATCATCTCGTGACCGTATCCGAAAGCTGCGGCGACGTGCTGAAGCGGAGATTTCCGGAGCATGCGGTCAAGGTCAAGGTCATTTACAATATCGTCTCTCCGGCGTTTATTCACCGCTTGGCGGAAGCCGAGGGGCACGAATTGTACGATCGCAGCGGGGACGAGACGGTGATCGTGTCGATCGGGCGCCTGCATCCGCAGAAGGGCTTCGACATCGCGGTTCGGGCATGCCGGCTGCTGATGGACCGGGGCTGCCGCTTTCGGTGGTACGTCATCGGCGAAGGGGAAGAGCGGGGACGGCTGGAGGAGCTCATTCGCGAGCTGGGGGCGGAGGAGCGCTTCCGGCTGCTCGGCTTGCGCAGCAATCCGTATCCGTATGTGCGGCAAGCCGACATCTACGTGCAGACGTCCCGGTACGAAGGGAAAGCGATCGCGATCGACGAAGCGAAAATATTGCGGAAGCCGATCGTCATTACCGACTTCAGCACCGCTCGCGACCAGCTGGAGCACGGGCTCGAAGGGCTGATCGTCGACATGGCGCCGGAGGCGGTGGCGGACGCCGTGGCGGAGATGATCGGCAACCGGCTGATGAGGGAACGGTTCGTCCGTTATTTGTCCGGCTTGCAGCTCGGAACGGAAGCGGAGATCGACAAAATATACGGGCTGCTGCGTACGAAGGAGCATACGGCACATGAAAAAATTGCTGTTCATCATGAATAACCTGCATTGCGGCGGCGCAGAGAAGGCGCTAGTCTCGCTGCTGCAGACGATCGATTACGCGCGCTGGAGCGTCGACTTGCTGCTGCTCAAGCGCGAAGGGATGTTTCTCGGGCAGCTGCCCGGCCGGGTCCGCGTGCTGGAGCCGCCTTCGGCGTATCCGTATTTTGACATGCCGATCGGCGAAGCCGTCAAGCGTTGTATGGCGCAAGGGCAATTCGGCGTTGCACTGGCCCGGCTGCAAGCGGGGGTGCTGTTCAAGACGGACCGCCGTCCCGCGGTAAGGGAGCAGCGGCTGTGGACCTATTTGTCCCGCGCGCTGCCGAAGCTGGACCGGCATTATGACGCCGCGGTCGGCTACCTCGAGAAGACGCCGATCTACTATTGCGTCGAGAAGGTGCAAGCGGACGTCAAGCTCGGCTTTATTCATAACGACTATACGATGCTGGGCATGGATCCTTCGCTGGACCGCCCCTGGTTCGGCAAGCTCGATTATATCGTGACCGTTTCGGACATTTGCGGCGAAGTGCTGGAGCGACAATTCCCGGACATGGCTGCCAAGGTAAAGGTGATGCGCAATATCGTGTCTCCCGCCGCGATCCGCCGGCTCGCTCTCGAGCCGTCGCCCTCGCTTCCGCGAAGCTCCGGCCTGTCCATCGTCTCGGTCGGCCGGCTGCACGAGCAGAAAGGATTCGACATGGCCGCCGACGCCTGCCGGCTGCTGCTGGACCGGGGGTTCGACGTCCGGTGGTACGTCGTCGGAGAAGGGGAGGAGCGTTCGAAGCTGGAAGCGCAAATCGCGAGATTGGGACTTGAGGACAGATTTATATTGCTCGGCCTGCAGCCGAATCCGTACCCGTTAATCCGGCAAGCGGACTTGTACGTCCATCCGTCGCGGTACGAAGGCAAGCCGATCGCCGTCGACGAAGCGAAAATTTTGGGCAAGCCGATCGTCGTGACCGACTTTACGACGGCGCGCGACCAGATCGATTCGATGGTAAACGGCCTTGTCGTCGGCATGAGCGCCGAGGCGATTTGCGACGGAGCGGCGCGGCTGCTCGGCGACGAACGGCTGCGGAAAGCATTCTCCGAGCGGCTTGCCGCCGAACGTCTCGGCACGGAGGACGAAATCGAAAGGCTGTACGACATGATTTCTTAAGGGAGGAAATGCCCGTGTTTACATTATTGGGCGGCATAGCCGCCGGCGCCGTTCTGATCGCCGTTCTGGTCGATGCGGCGCTTCTGGCGCGCGATTGGCTCGGCCGGATCCGGATCGGCAAATACGCAAGCAGGGACGATTGGAGCGGGGCGATTATCGCGGCCGGCTCCAGATGGCTGCAGCGTACGCCGAAAGTGAAGATGACCGACAACACCCGTCTCGTCGTCATCGATATGCTGCGCGGCCGCTATTCCCGAAGCGCCATCCAGCATTGGCAGGAGGGCGCCCTGCTGCTCGGGCTGACGGATTATGCGGCGCTGCGGGACAGCGCCGACGTCAGGCGCCGGCTGAGGCGCTGTCTGGAAGCGAAGCTCGACGAAGGCGGCCGGTGGCGCCGCCGGCCGGAGCATGTTGACGCCGGCATTCTGGCTTACGGGCTCATGAAAGCCGCGGGAGACGAAGCCGGCCGGTGCAAGCCGGCGCTGGACGAGACATGGGAGCTGATCCGGCGCCATATCGGCGACGACGGAACGGTCATGTACCGGCTGTCGATGCCGGAATACCGGTACGTGGACACGATCGGCTTCGTATGCCCGTTTCTGATCGCTTACGGCATCCGTTACGGCAAGGAGGAATGCGTAAGCCTCGCCGTCACGCAATTGAAGGAATACGAAAGCCGGGGAATGCTCGGCGGACATTACATTCCGAGCCACGCCTACCATATCCGCACCGGCTTGCCGGGCGGGCTGTACGGCTGGGGCAGAGGGCTCGGCTGGTTCGCCATCGGCCTCATCGACTCCTGGATGGAGCTGCCGGACGGCCATGAAGCGAAGCCGGCGCTGGAGGCGATGGTCCGCCGCTACGCCGCCTCCGTGCTGGCGCATCAGCAGCCTGCGGGCCATTGGAATTGGGCGGTGAACCGCTCGGAGGCGCGGCCGGATTCTTCCGCGACGGCCATTCTCGGCTGGTACTTGTCCCAGGCTTCGCGCCTGCCGGAGCTGCGGGCGGCTTGCTCCGAAGCCGCCGCCCGCGCGGCGGATTATTTGATGAAGGTGACGAGAAGAAACGGCGCCGTCGACTTCTCCCAAGGCGATACGAAGGACATCGGCGTCTATTCCACGCAGTTCGACTTGCTGCCGTTTACGCAAGGCATCGCGATCCGGCTGGCGAGCGACCTGATAAGGAGAGAAGCGTCATGAGCCGATGGCTGAAGCCGCTGCGGTATGTCCGGGCAAGAATTCGCAAGCTGCTGCTGGAGGAGATCTGGCTGGAGGACTGCATCCGGCAAGGCATGCAGGTCGGGGAAGGCTGCTCCATTCAGCCGGGCGTCGTGTTCGACTATTCCCATTGCTGGCTGATCCGGATCGGCAATCGGGTGACGATCGCGCCGGAGGCTTATTTGCTGGCTCATGACGCCAGCAGCAAACCGGCCGTCGGCTATACCCGGGTCGGCAGCGTCGTTGTCGAGGACGACGCCTTCATCGGCGCCCGCGCCGTCATTATGCCCGGCGTGCGCATCGGTCAAGGCGCCGTCGTGGCCGCCGGGAGCGTCGTCACGAAATCGGTTCCCCCCGGCTGCATCGTGGCGGGCAATCCGGCGCGGCCGATATCGGACGTCGCGCAATATTACGACAAGCTGACGCGCATGGCGCAAACCGCCAAGACGTACGACGCTTCCTACACGATCGGGCATAAGGCGCCGCGGCACAAACGGGCCCAAATGGCGGAGGAGCTTCTGTACGAGAACGGCTTCGTCAGATAGGAGAAAAGCATGAGAGTCAGAAGCACGCTGCTGAATGTTACGGTAGGCTTGGGCAACCAGCTGATCGTCGCCGTGTTGAGCTTCGTATCCCGAACGGTATTCATCCACAGCCTCGGCCTCGATTACTTGGGCATCAACGCCCTGTTTACGAGCGTGCTTGCGATGCTGTCGCTGGCGGAGGCCGGCATCGGCTCCAGCATCGTGTACAGCTTGTACAAGCCGGTGGCCGAGCGCGACGAGCCGCGCATCATGGCGCTGATGGGGCTGTACAAAAGAGCTTACGCCGCCATTGCGGCAGCGGTTATGGCGCTCGGGCTGCTGCTGCTGCCGTTTCTTCACCTGTTCGTCGGCGATACGGAGGTGGAACGGCTTGAGCTCATTTATTTGCTGTTTTTGCTTAATACGGCCGCGCCGTATCTGTTCATTTACAAGCACTCGTTTCTGAACGTCAATCAAAAAAACTATATCGTGACGGCCGTCTTTTCGGTGTCGTTTATCGTATCGACCTGCGCCAAAATCGCGATTCTGCATTTTACGCAAAACTATTTGCTCTTTCTGGCGCTGGAGAGCGCGCTGACGATCGCGACGTCGATCCTGCTTTCCCGCATGGCCGACCGGATGTATCCGATACTGAAAAGACGCGAGCGCCACAAGCTGGACGCCGAGACGAAAGCTTCCTTTATTCGAAACATGAAGGCGATTATGCTGCAAAACGTCGGCAATTATTTTATTTTCGGCGTGGACAGCATTCTGATCTCCTCGTTCATCAGCGTGGCGGCCGTCGGACTGTACTCCAATTACAAAATGATCATCGACTTGTGCCGCACGTTCGTCAACCAGGTGTTTGCGAATATGTATCACAGCATCGGCAACTTGGTGGCGCAAGAGACGAAGGATACCGTATACCGCATTTACAAGGTGTCGTGGCTGCTCAATTTTTGGCTGTACGCCTTCCTGGCGATTATGCTGTACATGTTCATGGACCCGCTGATCGAGCTGTGGCTGGGCGAATCGTTTCTGCTGGGGCAGGCCGCGGTCGTCCTGCTTGTCGTTACGTTCTACGAAAGAGGCCTTCGCAATACGATTACGACCGTGAAGACGACGGCCGGCATCTTCCATGCGGACCGGCTGGCGCCGATCGCGCAAGCGGCCGTCAACTTGGGCCTGTCGCTGCTGCTGGTCCGGCATTGGGGACTGGCGGGCATATTTGCCGGAACGCTTGTCAGCTCGCTGGCCGTTCCGTTCTGGTCTACGCCTTATCTCGTCTATGCCAAAGTGTTTCAAGTGCCGCTGATCCGCTACTACGCGCGGTATTTTTATTACCTTGCCGTCGGCCTTGCCGCCTGGGCGGCCGCCGAAGCTGCGGTGATGGCCATTCCCGGCGGGCATATCGGCTGGCTCGTTCTGAAGGCGGCGGCCGCCGCGGTCGTTATCAACGTTTGTTTTGCGGCCGTCTTTTACCGCACCGACGAATTCGGTTATCTCAAGGGGGTGGCGCTGCGGCTGATCGGCAAAATCCCGCTCCCCCGCCGAAAGCGGAGGAGGCGGATGCCTTACATTTCCCGGGACGGCCTCTAGCCGTTACGTGGAGATCGGGCCCCAAGGCTTAAAGACGGCCAGGTCGCCGGCCATCGTCCAGACGACGGTCCCGTCGGTCACCGTCGCTCCGGGCGCGGCAGGCCATACAGGCTGCCTCGTGCCTGTCGTGCCGGCTGCCGCCGCCTCGTAGACGTACGACCCGGCGTATACGACGTCGCCCTTCGCTTTGACGGCGCCGGCCGACCAGGCGGTCCTGCTCGCAATGCCGGCTTTGACGCAAATCCAGCCCGCGTAGCCTCCGGCGGCCGGCGCCGCATGACCGTAAACGTCGCCGCGGAACCAGCGGCCGGAATCGGGAGGAGCGGGCCCTTCCTTGGCCGGATCGTAATCGATGACGATGCCGGCTTCGGGAGCGGGAAGCTGGATGCCGGCATAGACGTTCCGGGCATCGGCGAACGTTCTGACCGCCCGTTTGACCGCCGGGTTGTAATATTGGAGCGCAAGCCTGCCGGAGCCGGCATATTGGATGGAGCTGTTTGTCAAGAACAGGCTGACGGTTCCCGCCACATTAAACACATTGGTCAACAGATACAGGAATCCGGCGTTCGAAATTTCGATGTCGCAGCGATCCGCTTCGATCCGTCCGTAGCCGGTATTGAACTCGCTCTGGAACAAAAATCCGGCCGTCTCCGCCAAGATCCGGCAATGGCTCAGCTTGGTGACGGGCGATTCTCCAGGGGTGTTGATGTTGCCGACCTTGACGACGGTATCGGTCAATTTCGAATCGCGGATGAGCGCCGTTCTGCTTTTGACCGTGTAGATATGATTGTTGAGCAGACATTTGACGAACCGGCAATCGTCGAAGACGACCGTTTCCGCTTTCAGCTTTTCGTTGCGGGTCTGCATGCGGACGTTGACGTTCGTCATGACCGTTTGGCGAATATCGCCGCTGCGAAGGCCGATCTCCCGCTGCGGGCCGATGCATTCAAAGTAGCAGTCCTCGATCCGGTTGGCCGTCACGTTCGGACTGGCGGCGCCGGCATAGTTGGCTGTCCAAATAAAGCGGTTGCCCCGGCATATCGTCCGGTCGTCGTCGGGCAGGGCGAAGTTGTAGCAGTCGACAATCGTATTCCTTTCATAAAATACGCGGTAGCCGTTGCCGGCCATGCCGGAATTGTAGGCGTGCACAAGCGTATTGTTTTCGATATGAACGTGGGCCGCCGAAGCGTACGCCGTCATCAGGCTGATGCCGGTCTGGCAGCGATACAAGTAATTGCGGTGGACGTTGGCGGCATGAAGCGTATACAGCACGATGCCGTTGCCGGTCATGTTGTAGAAATGATTGTCTTGCACGTCGACCGTCCAGCAGCCGGCCAACACGCCGTGATGCAGGTTGTAAAACAGGTTGTTCTCGATGACGCAGTTGTCGCCGTAGGAGTCTTCCTGGTTGATGCCGTAACGGGTCGAATCGGGGAACAGCGGCTTGCGGTCGAGAAGGCCGGTGCCGTCGTGCAAGATGCAGTGGGCGATCCGGTTGTAATTGCCGCCCAGCGTAATGCCGCCCCGGTGCGTGTTGTAAATTTCGCAATGCTCGATCGCGTTGTGATGGGGAGTAAGTCCGAACTTCAGCGTCATTTGCATATTTTTGAGCGCCGACGTTTCGTTGCGGAACAGAAACCGGAGCTTGCGCGCACCGGGAGGAATGGAAATCGGCGTATATATTTTTTTGCCTTCGTAGGCGGAAATAAACGCATTGTCCGCTCCGTAGTAGAAGACGTCGGCTTCCTTGGCCGTAATTTCGGTCAGCCGCGCATATCCCGCGCCAGCGATTAGAAAGCTGTCGTAGCTTCCGGCAGGCAGGCTGATCAGCTGGGAGACGAGCGTCGGGCCGGTGGCGGCCTTCAGCGCGCCGGTGCTGCGATCGATGTCGCTTGCGGTCAGTCCGAGCCCGAACTCCGCCATTTCGACGTGAGAGGAATTTTCGATCGAGATGTTGTCGCCCATATAGCTGGATACGCTGCAGTTGCGGATTTCGCAATGGGAGCTGCCGTTGGCCAGCATAATGCCGTACGTCCATTCGACCGCCGCTTCCGCCGCGTTCGAGAAGCTGCGGTCTTCCTTGCAGCCGATCAGCTTCAGATTGACGACGCGGGCGTTGACGGCTTTTTGGATCAAAATGCTGATCGCATACGACTTCTGGGACTGGCTCGGAAAATTGTAATAATCGGTCACCCCTTCACGAAGATCGAAGGGGGATTGCCGGTCCGAATCGTAGATGACCTTCAGCGTCGAGCCGTTAAAGTCGACGGTCAGACGGCTGCGGTCAATCAGAATGGACCGGGGATAACAAATGGCATAGCTGCCCGTCGGAAGCACGACGGTCCGATACCGGTTGTCCGCCGCCCATTGAATCGCTTTGTTGATGCCTTGAATGTTGGCATCCGCCCGCAAATAGTCGGCCGTTCCGTAAGGCTTGGCCGGGAGGCCCGGCACGATGCCCCAGCGGTCCAGCTCGACGGTATACGTTGAACCGCCTGCGGCGCCGCCGGCAGGCCCTGCCGGTCCTTGCGCGCCTTGCGGTCCCGGCGGTCCTTGCGGCCCCGCAGGTCCCGGCGGTCCTTGCGGTCCCGGCGGTCCTTGCGCGCCTTGCGGCCCTGGCTGCCCCGTGGGTCCCGGCGGTCCTTGCGTGCCTTGCGGCCCTGGCTGCCCTGCGGGTCCCGGCGGTCCTTGCGGCCCTGCCGGCCCGGTCGGGCCTGTGGCGCCAAAGCCGTCCGGCAGCGCCTCCCGCCTGATCTTGCCGGTCGACGTGTCCGCAATGCGCTGCAGCGCCGTTTGCAGCGCCGAATCGTCGTACACCCGGATCAGCTGTCCGTTCACTTCAATAAAGCCGTTGGATACGGAAGACATCGTTCACCCCTCGTTTCGCTGTTGCGGCAATGATGGATTATGTCCATCATATGCGCCGCGCCGGAGGGACGCGCATGCGGCTGTACGGGCAAGCGGCCTAATCTTTGTTGGCAAAAAAACATTTCGAACGACGAAGGAGCGAACCACGATGGAAAATGTGTTGATTTTAAGCGCCGGCAGACGGGTAGAGCTCGTAGAGTGCTTTCAACGGGCGGCGCGCAGACTCGGAGTCGACAGCCGGATCGTCGCGGCGGACTGCTCGGATACGGCGCCGGCGCTTTATTTTGCAGACCGGAAACGTCTGCTGCCCCGCATATCCGATCCCCGCTACATCGACGAGGTTATCCGGATCTGCAACGAAGAGCGCATCGCCCTGATCGTCCCGACCATCGATACGGACCTGCGGCCGCTGGCCCGGAACAAAGCTTTGATTGAAAACGAAACGGGCGCGAGGCTGCTGGTGTCGGACGAAAGCGTCATCGCCATATGCAGGGACAAAATCCAAACGCAGACGTTTTTGGAACGGCACGGCTTCGGCGTCCCCCGCATGCACGCGCTTGAGGAAGCAAGACGCGGGGACGCGGGATTTCCGCTGTTCATCAAGCCGAAATCCGGAAGCTCCAGCGTGAACGCCCATCAAGTGAACGACGCCGCCCAATTGGAGCTGTACGCCGGACTGATCGCCGACCCGATTATTCAAGACTTTATGGAGGGCGAGGAATATACGGTCGACGTTTTTCTCGACTTCGAAAGCCGCGTCATTACGGTCGTGCCGAGACTGCGGCTGGCCACGCGCAGCGGGGAAATCGCGAAGGGCCGAATCGTGAAGGATCGGGACATCATCGAAGACGTCAAGTCGCTGATGGACGTTCTGAAGCCGATTGGCCATATTACGGTGCAGCTGATGAAAACGGACAAAGGCATCCAATATATCGAAATCAATCCGAGGTTCGGCGGAGGCGCGCCGATGAGCATTCAGTGCGGGGCCGACTCGTGCGAGCACTTGTATCGGCTGCTTCAGGGAGAAACGCTGGCCTATACGGAAGCGTATCGAAGCGAGTTGACCTTTTTGCGGTTCGATGGCAGCATCTGTCTGGATGAGCGGATGGAGGTTGTCCGGTGATCAAGGCCGTTGTGTTCGACTTGGACGATACGCTGATCGCGGAGCGGGATTACGCCAGAAGCGGCTATCGCCATATCGCCGGCGTAATGGGCAGGAAGCTCGGCTTGCCGGCGGAACAGGTATTCGGCCTGTTGACGGAGCTGGCATCGGCAAGTCCGCTGCGGCTGTTCGACCGGCTTCTGGAGCGGCTGGGCATGCCGTACGAAAGCAAAGATATCCGGGAGATGGTAGATGAGTACCGGAACCATAAGCCGGACATCGCCTATTATGATGACGTCCTGCCTTGCTTGGCCAAACTGAGGGAGAACGGCGTACGCATCGGCATTATAACGGACGGCTATGCATGCGCGCAGCGGAGGAAGCTGGAGGCGCTTCGGGCCGAGGAGCAAATGGACCATATCGTCGTGACCGACGAGCTCGGCGGCAAAGCGTATTGGAAGCCCCATCCGCAGCCGTTCGAGACGATGCGCGACCGTTTGGGCGTGCAGTTCGGCGAAATGATGTATGTCGGCGATAATCCGGAAAAGGACTTCTACATCGGAAGCCTGTTTCCGATTACGACGGTGCGCATAAACAGGGACGGGTATTACCGCGACCGAAACTACTTGAACGGGGTACGAGAGCACGCGGCGATCCGCGGGCTGGAAGAGCTGCCCGGTTTATTGTGAGCGAGTGCGCTGTAAGTAACAAAATCAACATTGCAGCAACGCGGAGTTCCGTATCCGCGAATGGGGGCCGCGGTTAGGGCAGCGACGGACAGAGCAGCGCCGCCGTTCAGCCGTGTCGGACCGACGGAGCAAGACAAAAGAAAAAATCTGTGTTATGATGTTCTCTATAAAGAACAAAAAACAAATCAAATGTTCTCACTAAAGAATTTGGAGGCGGTAAGATGACGGTGCTGGTTACGGGAGGAGCAGGGTACATCGGGAGCCATACGTGCGTGGAGCTGCTGGAGGCGGGCAAGCGGATCGTCGTGGTCGACAACCTGTCGAACAGCCGTTACGAGGCGGTGCAGCGGGTTGGCGAAATTACGGGCCGAGACTTTCCCGTGTACATCCGCGATCTGATGGATAAAGAATCGCTCAGAGCCATATTTCGCGAGCATCCGATCGAAGCGGTCATCCACTTTGCGGGTTTGAAAGCCGTCGGGGAATCGGTCCGGCTGCCGCTGAAGTATTACCATATTAACCTGATGAGCACGATCTCGCTTTGCGAGGTGATGGAGGAATTCGGCGTACGCCGCCTAATTTTCAGCTCTTCCGCGACCGTCTACGGCATGCCGGAGGAAGTGCCGATCCAGGAGAGCGCCCCTCTCGGCGCGGTCAACCCGTACGGGCGGACCAAACAAATGATCGAGCAAATGCTTCAGGAGCTGACGGAAGCGAATCCGGAGTGGAGCGTAACCGCTTTGCGTTATTTTAATCCGGTAGGCGCCCATGCCAGCGGCCGGATCGGGGAAGATCCCGGCGGCATTCCGAACAATCTGATGCCATATATATCCCAGGTAGCCGTAGGGCGCTTGAAGGAAGTCGGCGTGTTCGGCAACGATTACGATACGCCGGACGGAACGGGAGTGCGGGATTACATTCATGTGGTCGACTTGGCGCAGGGCCATTTGAAGGCGCTGGAGATGCTGAAGCGACAATCCGGGCTGAACGTGTACAATTTGGGGACGGGACGCGGCTACAGCGTGCTCGAGATGATCGAGGCTTACGCCATGGCTTCGGGCCGGCCGATTCCGTACCGGATCGCGCCCAGAAGGCCGGGCGATATCGGGGTCTGCTTTGCGGATACCGCCAAGGCGAACCGGGAGCTGGGGTGGCAGGCCGTGCGCGGCATTCAAGAAATGTGCGAGGATGCCTGGCGGTGGCAGTCGGCCAATCCATACGGCTACGAGCGCAAGCGGTCCGGGCTGTATTCCTTTCCGAACTGAAGGCAGGAGGTGCGGCGGTGAGCCTCGTATCGGTTATCGTTCCCGTCTACAACGCAGGACGAAAGCTTCACAAATGCATCCAGTCCGTGCTCGGCCAAACCTATGGAGATTTCACCCTTATTCTCGTAAACGACGGTTCGACGGACGACAGCCTGCGGATTTGCCAAAGCTATGCGCGCGTCGATGCGCGCATTCGTCTCCTCGACCTTCCGGCGAACAGGGGGAGCTCCGCCGCAAGACGGCGGGGCATCGAGGCGTCCGATTCGCCTTATTTGTTGTTTGTCGACGCGGACGATTGGCTGGACCGCCGCATGCTCGGAAAGCTCGCGGAAAAAGCGCAGGCGAGCGGTGCGGATATCACCGTATGCAACACGTGGCGGGCTTTGGGCGGCAGCTCCGTAATCGTCAAGCGAAACTCCTCGCCTTATTTGAATAATGAAAGGCTGTATGTCGGCGAAGAAATCAAGAGCGAGCTGGCGGCGGCCTATTTGCACGGCCATCCGTTTCCCGCGGCCATGCATGCCAAGCTGTACAAGCGGGAGCTGCCCGCAGCGTGCGGCGCGTTTGCAGAAAGGATTCGTTTTTTTGGCGACGATCTCTACTGCAATCTGGAAATGTTTCTGCAAGCCGAAAGCGTGCTTGTCATGCCCGAACCGCTTTATTATTACCGGACCGGGGGGAGTACGAGCCGTTATATGCCCGATCTGTTCCGCGACGCCGCCGCCGGTTACGCCATCCAGAAGGAGACGATCGAACGGCATTATCCCGACAGCCGGCTGCGGGAGCTGGGAGGCGCCAGCGTCATGCTGCTCAATACGCTGCTCACGTGCTTGCGCAATTTGCACGACGGCCCAATGGACGGGAGGCAGCGCCGGGAAACGATGCGGACCTACTGCCGGGACGCCGCCGTGCTTGAATGTTTGGAGCATGCCGCGGCGGCCCGGTATTTCGATCCGGCGCTTCTGGAAGCGATCCGATGCGGGGATGCCGAATATTTGGATCGAATCGCCCGAAAGCTGCATCGAAAGCACGCCGGCAGGCGGTTGTTATTGAATGCGGTTGCAAAGATAACTTTCTAACAAATTCGACAAATAGAGAAAGTATATCACAAAATTTGGAGACAGAAACCGACAGCAAATGCATTCCGGATCGGCTATCATAAATGGTATGAGATGGTTGAACTGGCCATTTATTTATGATTTGGGAGACGAGGAAATGCGTTTAGTACCTGGGCACCTTATAACGCATGGAGTCAGTGGTGCAACCGGCCCCAATGAAACGGGGGATTAAGGGCAATGACACACTTTTTTTCGGACAACCAGCAACCGCTCGACGGGGAATGGGTGGAGCTGATGCTCTATGCGAAGTCGAAAGGACTGACAAAAGAAGAAGTGCGTAAAATATTGCTCATATTGCGGGAACAGGAAGAAGCGGTCGTACAAGAGAGCGCTGTATAACATTATACAGCGCTATTGGCGGTTGAATTTCCATTTGTTGAATTCCAAAAATTCTTTAAACTGTTCCTTGCTAACTCCCGAAGCCATCGCTTCCTTTACGAGCTGCTCCCATTCGCGGTCCAGCTTCTCTTCCGCCTGGTCAGGCTGCTCGCTGCCCACGAACTCTTCTACAGGAACGTTAAGCACCTCTCCTATTTTCTCCAAAAACTGAATCGAAGGATTTTGCTGAAGCCCTCTCTCGATCGAGCTGAGATAGGATTTCGCGACGCCGGCCCTTTGGGACAGCTCGGTTAGCGATAATCCTTTGCGCTTGCGAAGAGTCTGTATGCGTTGTCCGATCATGGGAATATCCTCCGTGTCTGCTTTAACGGCGAGGCGGGTCTGGATTGGAATAGAAGAATGATGCTTCGCCTCCATAGGACAGCGATACGCCGTTTGCGCTTACTGTTATATTGATTATATGAAAAAAACATAATCCGGCGCAATATATCAATTGCAGTTTTGGAAGTCCCGATTGCCCGTCTCCCGGGGGAGTTCGACACGGTTCTGCGCAAATCGAAGCAATAACGTATTGACAACGGTACGCTCGGATGGTAAGCTATGACCGAGTTCTTTATTGAGAACAAAATCACCTATTAAACACGGTCATCAGCCTTTGTTATTCATACTATAAACGCTTGTAAATTATAGTGTTGTCAAGTTTTCGATTCTTTATGCACGGCTGTTCTTTAATGAGAACAAGCGATTCTAGCATAGTGCAAAAACAGGCAGTTGCGGCTCGGCGCGTCCGAACCGCGGGCAGGAGGAACTCATGAGCGCCATAACAGCAATTGTCGACTACAGGCGGGAAGGAATGCAGGTTGAACGGGGCATGCGGCTGATGAAAGAGCTGCGGCGGTATCCGGCGGATTACGAGCATGTCTGGCAGGACGGGGACGCGTTTCTCGGCTGCCGAGGGCAGCGGATTACGCCGGAATCGTTGAACGAGATATTGCCGTTGCGCGACCCGGCAAGCGGGCTGGTCATCGCGGCGGACGCCATCATCGACAATCGGGAGGAGTTATTCGGACGGCTGGGCGTCCCGAGGACGGAACGGGCCGGCATGACGGACGGCGAACTTATCCTGATCGCTTATCGGCAGTGGGGGCTGGACGCTCCGAAATATTTGGTCGGAGATTTTGCGTTTGTCATCTGGGATCCGCGCGACAAAACATTGTTCGGAGCGAGAGACTTCACAGGCGCCCGGACGCTCTATTATACGCAGGCGGAGGACAGGGCTGCGTTCTGTACCGCGATTCATCCGCTGCTGGCGCTACCCGGCGCCAAACGGGGATTGAACGAAAGCTGGCTTGCCGAATTTCTGGCGATACCGATCACGACGGAGGCGGTGGATCTTCAAGCTACGGCGTATAACGGCATCGGACAGGCGCCGCCCGCTCACAGCTTTACGGTACGGGAAGGGCGCATCGAATTTGCAAAGTATGTAAGCCCGCTGCCGGAGACGAAGCTGAAGCTGCGCTCCGACGGCGAATATGAAGAGGCGTTCCGCGACGTCTTCCGCACCGCGGTCGTTTCCAAGCTGCGGACTTTCCGGGAAGTAGGCGCCAATTTGAGCGGCGGACTCGATTCGGGCTCCGTGGTCAGCTTTGCGGCGGCAGCGTTGCGGGAATCGAACAAAAAGCTGCATACGTTCAGCTACGTGCCCGTGGACGATTTCCGGGACTGGACGCCGCGAAGCCGCATGGCGAACGAGCGGGAGCAAATGATGGAAACGGCGCGGCATGTCGGCAACATACACGATCAATATTTTGCGTTTCCCGAACTGAATCCGTTGTCCGTCGTTGACGATTGGCTCGATATGATGGAGTCTCCCTATAAATTTTATGAAAATTCGTATTGGAAAAAAGGCATCTACGAAAATGCCCGCCGGCAAAACATCGGCGTACTGCTGTCAGGCAGCCGAGGCAACTGGACGATCTCGTGGGGACCCGCGCTCGATTATCATGCCAAGCTGCTGCGCGGCGCGAGATGGGCCCGGCTGTACCGGGAAATGACTCTGTACAGCGCCAATCTGGGCGTGGAGCGCTCGCGGCTGTACCCGGTTGTCGCCAAGAAGGCGTTCCCGTCGCTTGCGGGTCTATGGAAGAGGCTTCGCCGTCCGGATGCGCCGGAGGATTCGGACATTCCCCGATTGATCAATCCCGAATTTGCCAAGCGGACCGGCGTCTACGAGCGGCTGAAGGAGCACGGCTACGATTTTTGGGGAGATCCTTCCCAGAACGTCTACGAAGTGAGACGGAAGCAATTTGAAAAGCCTTATTATTGGACCGTCACCGGGACGGCCGGCTGCAAGCAATCGCTGAGATACGGCTTGTGGGAGCGCGATGCGACCAACGATTTGCGCGTCATCCGGTTTTGCCTGTCGGTGCCGGAAGACCAATTCGTCAGGAACGGTTACGGCCGGTCGCTCATCCGCCGGGCGACGCGCGATTACTTGCCCGACGCGGTCCGGCTGAATCAGAAGGTTCGCGGCATTCAAGGGGCGGACGGCCTTCACCGGATGCTGCCGGCATGGAACGGATTGCTCGACGAATGGCAGGCGCTGGTCGACGACGCATCTGTCGCGCCGTATTTGAACCGCCCCGAGCTGATAAGGGCGCTCGAGACCGTGCGCCGGGAGCCTCGCCCCGAGCTGGTGTTCGACACCGATTTCCGTCTGCTCATGAGGGGACTTATTTTTCGGCGATTTATGCATCGGCATGCCTAAGCGGCGGCGCTTGAAAGGAGGTGAGTTTATGAACAAAAAGGCATGGCAGCAGCCAGCTCTGGAAGTGTTGAACGTGAACATGACGATGGCGGGACCTGGCATCAGAACGCCGGACGACATCCAGCCGGACCCGGAAGAATTGATTCATCACAGCTAGTATCGTCATGATTGCCGCTTTATCGTTGTTGGAAGCCGGATGCCCTTGTATGACTGCGTATGAGGGCCCCTTCCTTCACCATCTGATCAGAGAGCTTGGGGTGATCCCGTTTGCTATCCGTACAAACCGCGTTTAAATACCGATCGTTCGGCATGCTTATCGAAAGCGAATACGAGCTGCCGGAATTGCCGCCGGCCTTGGAGACCGGAGCGGCGGAGGAAGCCGATCTACGGATCGGCGCCGCCGAGCTGGCGGATCGCTGGGAGCAGGCACAAATTTGCAACGACTATTTGGCCTTGCTCGATGGCTCCGCACTCGTTCGCATCCCCGGCACCGCCGTCTTCGAAATGCGGGAAGGCCGCGAGTTGGCCGTTTCCGTTGCCCCGAACGCCGACCTGGACAAAGTCAGGCTCTACGTGCTGGGCACCTGCATGGGGATCGTCCTCATGCAGCGCAAAGTGCTGCCGCTGCACGGCAGCGCCATTGCCGTTGACGGCAAGGCTTATGCGATCGTCGGCATGTCCGGCGCCGGCAAGTCGACGCTGGCGGCGCATCTCGTCATGAGCGGGTACCGGCTCGCCAGCGACGATCTGATCGCGGTTCGTTTCGGGGAAGATGGCCGGCCGTATGCGATGCCGGCTTATCCGCAGCAAAAAATATGGCAGGAGTCGTTGGAGCTGCTGGGCATGAGCAAGACGGGCCTGCGGCCTCTCGCCGATCGCGAAACGAAATTTTCCGTTCCGGTGCGGGAACGGTTCTGTTCCGATCCGCTGCCTCTTGCCGGCATATTCGAACTCGTCAAATCCGATAAAATTGCAGCCGTCGAACCGATCGCAGGCCTGGAGCGGTTCCAGACGCTGCTTAAGCATACATTTCGCGGGTCGCTGCTGAAGCGGCTCGGATTGATGGAATGGCATTTTCAAACGTCGGCGGCATTCGCGGGCCGTCTGCCGATGCATCGGCTGTACAGGCCGGCCGCGGACGATTCCGTCCGGGAGCTCGCCGCCCGTTTGCTGGAAACGATCGACAAGGAGGAAAATTGAATGTCCCAATCGACAGAGCTTGTTTTATCCGACCGCGTATCGGCCTGCGACCAAAATATTGTCAGCGATATGGGCGGAGAGAAGGTTATGCTGAGCGTCCGCAACGGCAATTATTACAACTTGGGAAGAATCGGAGGAAGAATATGGGAGCTGATCGAAGAAGAAACGCCGATCGGACAGGTCGTCGAACGGCTTCTGGAGGAATACGAAGTCGACGCGGACGAATGCGCCAGCCAGGTGCTTTCCTTTTTAGAACATTTGCGGAAGGAAGGTCTTATCCTTGTTCATGAGGAAGCTGAGGATTCTGTTCTCGCTTGACCGCCGGACGCTGCTGCTGTTCGCCGAGGCGTTCGGCCAGCTCGGCCTTGCCAAGCTGCAATTGCTGCGGCCGTTTGCCAAAGTGGCGAAATCGCTGGGCGACAAGCGGGAAGAAACGCCTCGCGATTGCGGCAAGGAAGAGCTGGCCACCCTGAAGCGCGTCTCGTCGGCGATCGGCGTCATGAGCCGGTATACGCCCTGGGACAGCAAATGTCTCGTCCAGGCGGTTGCCGGCATGCGGATGCTGGAGCGGCGGCGCATATCGAGCACGCTATATCTCGGCACCGCAAAGGACGAGCAGGGCAAGCTGATCGCCCACGCTTGGCTGCGAAGCGGGCCGCTGTACGTGAGCGGCGGCGAAGTTAGAAAACAATTCGTCGTGGTGGAGATGTTTGCCAGAACGGCCGGCTAGCTGCGGCCGGCCGGCCGAAGGAGCATAGGAATGAAATACGTATGGCATTACATAAAAGGGCTTTACGCATTTTCCGGGCCCGCCTTGTATATCAACATTGCGGGCCTGGCCGCGGGAAGCTTGCTCGAAAGCGTCGGCTTGCTGATGCTCGTGCCGTTGCTGGGGCTGATCGGAATCGTCAGCGTCGGCATCGGCGACGGCTGGTTGGGCCGGGCTGCCGAATGGCTGGACGCCTATGAACCGTTGCAAGCGCTTCTGCTGGTGCTCGCGGTCTACATCGCGGCATCGTTCGGCCAGCAAATGCTGCAGCGGCTGGTCATGATCCGCAATGCGGAATTTCAGCAGCGCTTCGCCAACCATCTGAGGCTGGAAATTTACCGGCTTCTGCTGGACGCCGAATGGCCCTTTTATTTGCGGAAGCGCGGCTCCGATCTGGTCAATCTGATGACGACCGAGCTGGCGCGAGTGATCGGCGCGGTCAACCTTGTGACGCAGCTGGCGTCGTCGCTGATCTTTACGATCGTGCAAATCGCCGTAGCGCTGCTGCTGTCGCCTTCGTTGACCGTATTTGTTCTCGTGTGCGGGGCCGGACTCGGCATCCTGTCCAGAAGATTTATCCGGAAAGCCAGAGAACTCGGCAGCCAGACGTCGGAGCACGCCAGACATTACATGTCGGGGATCGCCGACGGCTTCAACGGCATGAAGGACATTAAGAGCAATACGCTGGAGCCGACGCGGCTCGCTTGGCTCGAAGGGCTGACTGAACGGATGGCGCAGGAGCAGCTGTCCTATGTCCGCCTCCGGATGAATTCCCAGCTCGTTTATAAGGGCAGCTCGGCATTGCTGATCGCGGCGTTTATATTGGCGTGCTTTGCGCTTTTTCAAACGCAAGGGGCGCAGCTGCTCGCCATTACGGCCATATTTGCCCGGTTGTGGCCGCAGTTTACGTCGATCCAGTCCAATATGCAGCAGCTGTATGCGATGATTCCGGCTTGCAAGGCCGTGTACGAGCTGCAGGAGGAGAGCCGGAAGGCGGCGGAGAGGCCGGTTTCGCTCCAGAACGGAGGCGCGCATGCGGGCGCGCCGCTGCCGGTCGGCCGCGGCATCGCGTGCCGAGGCGTCAGCTTCCGTTACGACAAAGGGGCGGAAGAAGCGACGCTGGACCGTATCGATCTCATTATTCCGGCGAACCGGATGACCGCCATCGCGGGCGCTTCCGGTGCAGGCAAAAGCACGCTGATCGACTTGATTATGGGGCTGATCAAGCCGGACGAAGGCCGCATCCTCGTCGACGGCGAAGAAATCGGGGGGGAGCGGCTGCTGGCATACCGGCAATCGATCAGCTATGTGCCCCAGGATCCGTTTCTCTTCAACGCGACGATCCGCGACAATATTTCGATGCTCCGGAAGGACGCGACGGAAGAGGAAATATGGGAGGCGCTGGAGTTCGCCTCCTGCGCCGAATTCGTGCGCAGCCTTCCCGACGGGCTCGACACCGTGATCGGAGACCGCGGCGTCAGGCTGTCGGGCGGCGAGCGCCAGCGGCTCGTGCTGGCGAGGGCGATCATTCGTCGACCGTCCGTGCTCGTTCTGGACGAAGCGACCAGCGCGCTCGACGCCGGCAATGAAGCGCGCATTCAGGAAGCGATCGACCGGCTGAAAGGCTCGATGACGGTCATCGTCGTCGCGCACCGGCTGACGACGATCCGCAATGCGGATCAGGTCATTGTGATGAACCGCGGCAGAGTGGCGGAGCAAGGCGATTACGCGACTTTGGCGGCGGACGCCGGCAGCCTGTTCGGCCGGTTGTTGAACAGCCAATTCAAGGAAGCGAGCGCTTAAACGAGGTGATGGCCGTGGCAGTTGCCGCCAAATTGTTGTACGAAGCCGGCGGATTGATTATAGCAAGCGATATCCCGCTGCCAAAGCTTGACCGCTCCGCCGGGGTCAAGGTTGGCGGGCCGGATATTGAAATTACGCTGGACCCGTTTCTCAAAAACGGAGCCGATCCCGCTTCGCGCGCGCTGCCCGGGGACGTCCGGTCTATTACGCTGCGCATTCCGGATGCCGGCGTATTCCGGATGCTGAAGGGGACGCGCATTGCGGTATCCCCGTATGCGGGGGCGGACGAGGAGCTGGTGGAGAACGTCGTGCTCGGTCCGTGTCTGGACATGCTCCTGTTCCAGCGGGGAGCGGCGAAGGAAGCGGCCGTATGCGGGGAGGCGGGAATGTGATCCGCCGTCAGGAGCTGCTGCCGCCCGGCGTTGCGGACGAGACGCTGTCCGCCCATTTGAGAGTCGTCCGCACGCAAGGCTGGCTGACTTGCGAAACGGAAGACGCGACGGTGCTGTTCCGGTCGGAGGACGGCAGCGTTCGCGAGCTCGATCCGTTCGAAAGCCGCATATGGAAACATATCGGCGAGCCCGAAACGGTGGGGAAGGTCGTCAACTTGATGCTTGACGAATGCGGTCTCGACCGTCCTTCCTGCGAAGCGCGCGTGTTCGCCTCGCTGGCGGAGATGTCCGACGGCAAGCTCGTCGTCTTTTGCCTGTAATCCGAACCGACCGCCGCTGTCCCGCCACATTTGCATCGCCGCCCGGTCTGTACTAAGCTGAGAAGAGCTACGGGAGATCGAGGGGTGATCAGTTGGAGCTTTTTGCCGCGGCAACCGCCGCGTCGGCCGTCGCCGGATACGCGCTGTTCATCTGGCCGACGCAATGGGTGAAGATCGAAACGGTTCGCTTCCCGCTCGGCATCGGGAAACGCATCTTGCAAATCAGCGATTTGCACGTCGATATGCTTCGCGTATCGCCACGCAGGCTCGAAGGCATTATCTCAAGCGCTGCGCCGGATTATATTATGCTGACGGGCGATTATACCTTCGACCCGCGCCGGCTTCCAAAGCTGGCGCGGTATTTGGAAGCGATCGCGGGAGGCGGCGTGCCGGCTTACGCGGTGCTGGGCAATCACGATTACGTGCTGCCCCGGATCGGCGAGCTGATCGCTCTGTTCAGCCGGCACGGCATCCGCGTGCTTCGCAACGAATCGGCGGAGCTGCCGGAATTCCGGCTCGTCGGGATCGACGATTTCAGCACGGGCCGAAGCCGGATCGGCAAGGCGATGAGCGGTGGGACGGCCGGCAAGCCGGTTCTGATCATCACACACGATCCGAACGCGGTGCTTTATATCCGCAAGCCGTTCGACTATTTAATGGCCGGTCATTTTCACGGCAAGCAGCTGAACGTCCCCGGATTTTTCAAGCTCAAGCCGAAAGGCCCGCTGGCCGCCGCCGGCATTTACAAAGGGCTTCATCGGAGCGAATTCGGCAGCTTTTATATATCCAAAGGGATCGGGCAGGCCGGCGTCAACGCCAGATTTATGGTGCGCAGCGAGGTTACTTTGCACGAGCTGTAGCGCCGCCTCGGCGCCGTCCGCCGACGAGGAACGCGCTGAAGAGGGCAGCGGAACTGACCGCGGCCTTCTTCGGCGCGTTCGGCCGATCAATAAAATTTAGGATTGACGAAGAAGCGAGCCGCTGTTAAGATGATTAATATCCGATTAGTCCTGTGGGAATTAGAGGGATTAAATCGCCGTTCATAGCTCAAGCCGTCTTTATAAGCCAATCGACCGTATCTGCGGAGGTATTCGACTGCCTCTTTTTTTTGTTTTTCCAAGGGAGCAAACGTATTATTATATGTTGAACTAAAGAATCACACGAAACAAGCGGAATGAGGAAATCGAATAGGAGAAACGCTAGTAGTCGCCTTTGCAGAGGGATGGTAACCGTTACGGGTTCTAGGAATTCCAGCTTCCCTCTGCGAGAGCGATCGGAAGTTGATTCCTCATGCAGCTTGGCATAAGTAGTGATAATTAATTCAACTTATATAGAGAAGCCCGGAAGGCAATAAATAGAGGAAGGAACGGAATGATTAGTCGATTATTACACCCACAAAGGAGCGTACAATCATCATGGAAAACAACCTGTTAAACGCACTTGAGACAAACGCGATCTCGCTTCTCGTATCGGCGGTGCTGCTGGGCGTTCTGTATGTTTTGGCCCAAAAACGGGTAGGCTTCGGAACGCGCGTCCTTCTGGCGCTCGGACTCGGGCTCGGCGCCGGGCTGATCTTCAACCAGTTTCAGCTGGCGACGGAGGGCGTAGGCACGATCGGATCGATTTATATCAACTTCATCCGGATGATCGTTATTCCTCTCGTATTCGTTCTTGTTATCAACAGCATTATATCGATTACGAACATGAAGTATTTGCGCAAGCTCAGCCTCAAGACGATCGGCTGGTTTCTCGGCACGACCGGCGTTGCGGCCATTATCGGTTTGCTTGTCGCCGTCGCCATGAATCCGGGAGCGGGCTTCGAGGCGAATATGCCGGAAGGATATGAAGCTCGCGAAATTCCAAGCTTCTTCAAGGTTATTCTCGATCAAGTCCCGTCCAATCCGATCAATGACGCGGCGCAAGGCAAAGTTGTTCCGATTCTGATCTTCGCTTTGTTTATCGCCATCGCCATCGTGAAGGTGGGCAGCAAAAAGCCGGAAGCGGTGCAGCCGGTCAAAGCGTTTATCGGCTCCGCCACGGAAATTATGCATCAGGTCGTCAAATACGTGCTTCGTTTTACGCCGTACGGCGTCTATGCGCTGATCGCCGTCATGGCGGCCAAATACGGCTGGGAAACGCTGGAGCCTCTTGCCATGCTGATCGCAGTTTCGTATATCGCGCTGCTCGCTCATTTCGTGCTTGTATTCGGCGGGCTAGTATCTTTCGTCGCCAAAGTGAACCCGATCCGCTTTTTCAAAAAAGCTTATCCGACGGTCGCGGTTGCTTTTACGACGCGCAGCAGCTTCGCCACGCTGCCGATCAACCTTGAAGTCATTACGAAGCGTCTGCGCATCTCGCCGAAAATTGCGAGCTTTGTAGCTCCGCTGGGAGCCTCCATGAACTTCAACGGCTGCGGGGGCGTATGGCCGGCCGTCGTATCGGTGTTCGTAGCCGAAGTGTTCGGCGTTACGCTCAGTTTGACCGATTACGTGCTGATCGTGCTCGTCAGCGTCATTTCGTCGATCGGGGTCGCGGGCGTTCCCGGTCCCGCCTCCATCTCGACGACGGTCGTGCTGACGGCGCTGGGACTGCCGCTTGAAGGGCTGGCGCTGGTCGTGGCCGTCGAGGCGCTGATCGACATGGGACGTACGGCCGTCAATGCGACGGGTACGACCGTCACGGCGCTTCTGGTGGCCAATTCCGAAGGAGAGTTCGACCGCGAATCGTTTAACCGCGGCGAAGAGGATGAGATGGAACTGAACCCGGCTTAACGGGTTCGGGCTTATACTTTCTTATATTTTAAAAAAAGACGCCCCTGCGCTCGCTTGTCGATTATCAGCGAACGTCAGGGGCGTCTTTGCCGATTCAGGGCTCGTCCTGCACTTCCGGAATGCCGTAGCTGTCCTCGCCCGGATATTCCCGGTCCATTCCGCCATGAAGCTCCTTGTTCTCGAAGCTGTAGCTGTTCGGGGAGCGCTGGTCGATTCTCCAGGGAGAGCTTTTGCCGAGCGATTCGCTCAGCAGGCTGGAGCCGTACGGCCCTTCCGGAAATTCTTCCGCGGTCAGGTCGTTGCGCTGGGACTCCACGGTCGACAGATCCTGGTAAGGCCGGCGCCGTTCTCGGTCAAAGCGGTCATCCACGGCGATCATCCTCCTGTAGGTCATGTCATCCTTCATAAGGTTCCCCGTTCAGTCCGTATAATTCACCGGTCCGACCACAAAATACAAAAATTGGGCCAGCTCCGAGGCTTCGTCCTCCGACAGCTTAAAGACGCGCTCCAAATAACCTTCTTCCTCCAGATCGTCCGGGCCGATGATGGCCGTCGTCCCGGTCTGCATATCGGCGACGAGCTTTTTGCCGTAAAACCGGTTCGTCGTCGTTATGGCCAGATCGAACCGCTTCAGGCCCGGCGAAATAAACGTGACGAACCGGGTCGACGTTTCTTCCGTCGAATCGGACATAAAATCGTAATCGGGCAGCAGCATAAGCATCCTCCGTAAGGTGATGTATTGGCGATGATCCTATTATACCTTAAGGGTTGCTGCGATAGTATTCCTCATTCCCTTGTCCAGGGCCTCTTGCCACATGAAATGGATTATGCTACCATGGAAGCAATCGAATGAAAGTACGGGGAAGCACCCTTTCCGCTGCAGGCGGAGAGGGTGCTTTTTTGCATTGTAAGGAAGTATAAGGATTCTCCTTATACCGAGCTTACATGTCAAAAGCGAAACGCAAGCGGCGCCTCTCAAGGACGGCCGGCATCAGCCGTTTCCGCTCGTTCTTTCACGCGAATTACATGAGGAAAGGGCGAAGAAAACATGCAAATCGTATTTTTGAACACGTTCGAGAAGCAGGAGGACGGGTTGACGGCCGTCAGCGCGCAGCTGTCGATCTGCGAGAAGGACGGCCGCTGGTCGGTGCTGTGGCTGGAGCTGTCCGGCGCGGAAAGTCGGCAGGAGCAGACGCCGGAGCCGCAAATCTGGTACGAGGGGACGTCGTGGGAGGAGCTGCTGGCCGCCTTCCGGCATGGCGCGGCAAGAATGATGGGGCAAGGCTACGAGCCGATAATTGACGGCATGCTGGAGCAGTCGAGGACGCCCGGCAGCTTTCTCAGCATGCTGCAATGCTACGGGGAGCTTCATTGCGATCAGACGCTGTTTCAGTCGCTGAAGGAGTGGCGGCGAACGACGGCCGCCGAAGAGAAAAAGTCGGCTTATCTTGTGGCTACGAACCGGATGCTGTGGATGATCGGCGCCTTCGTTCCGAAGACGGAGGAGGAGCTGCTGCAAATTCCGGGTTGGGGCAAGACGAAACATGCCGCCTACGGCGGGGCGGTGCTGGCCATCACGCAGGAAGCGCCAAGAAGCACCTCCTTCCCGCTGCAATGGGTGGCGGACAAGCTCGATGCCGAAGCGTACCGGCAATGGCTCTTCAAGCAAAAGGAAAACAAATACAAGACGATTATGGAGCGCCACCGGGAGAAGAAAAAAATATTGTCGCTCCTGAGCGGCAGCGGGACGCTCGAGACGCTTCAGAACGAGCTTTCGCTTCCGCGGCGGGAGCTTCTCGGCAGGCTCGAGCAGCTGGAGCAGGAAGGGTACGATATGGAGCCGCTTATCGAGCGCGAGCTGACGGCCGTTCCGGAAGAGGAGCAGAAGAGGATATGGGACGCGCTTGTCTCGATCGGCGACCGGTACTTGAAGCCTATTTTGCAACAGGTTTACGGAGACGAGGAAGCCGGAAACTCCGGCCGTTCCGTGGAGCAGCTTTACGAAAGGCTCAGGCTGATGCGGCTTCGCTTCCGCAGACACCGGGAGAGCGATGCCGGATGACGGCAAGGAAATCTAATCGCTTTTTTTGGGCCTAAAGAACGATAAACGGCAAATCTAGTATACTTGGCCTACCGAATCGAGTATAATGATAGCCATAAAGACTTGCGGCGAAAGGTGTCGAAAGGAGCGAATCCTCTTAATGAAGGCTGAGTATATCAATCCGTTTTTGGAATCGGCCAAAATAGTCATCGAGCAAGTAGTGCAGATACGGCCTGCAACAGGTCAGCTCGGTCTTAAGGACATCAAGTTTGTGGACAATTACATATGGATTCAGATCGGGCTTAACGGACAAATGAACGGTGATATCGTATTCGGACTGAGTGAAGAGGTCGCTTTGAAGATGGTGTCCGCCATGATGGGCGGATACGCCATTTCGGAAATGGACGAGATCGGCCGGAGCGCCATCTCGGAGCTGGGCAATATGATCAGCGGCAATGCCAGCACGATGCTGTACAACCAAGGCGTTAGAGTGGACATTACGCCGCCCAAGGTGATCCAATCCGCCCAGTCGGCAGGCTTCAACGCCCGCCAAGCTTTGACGATCCCTCTTATTATGGACGGAATCGGCGAACTGGATATTCAAGTGCTGGTCGCTTCATAACGATGGTCCGGCGGCCCCGGCCGACCGCTGCGGAATCCGCAAGAAGAGCTCCTTTAGGGAGCTTTTTTCTTTTTTTGCTTTCGGACGCCGCCATGCGGTAAACTGGGGATTGAAGGAAGGATAAGACGAGACGGGTGAAGCTCATGCTGAACGGAAAAGTGGTATGGATAACGGGCGCCTCCGGCGGAATCGGCGCCATGACGGCGGCGATGCTGGCCAAGCGGGGAGCGGTGCCGGTATTGACGGGCCGCAACGAGCGCAAGCTGAAGGAGAGGGCGGCCGAGATCGGCCCGGGCTGCGATTATTTCGTCCTGGACGTACGCGACGCGGAGCAGGTGCGGCGTACGGCGGACGCGATCGCCTCGAAGCACGGCGCTATCGATATCTTGCTGAACAATGCGGGTTACGGCGAGTTTCGGCGCTTTGAGGATATGCCGGAGGAAGCGTTTCAAGCGATGATGGACACCAATTATATGGGGATCGTGCGCTGCACGAAAGCGGCGCTGCCGTACATGAAGAAGCAGGGCGGCGGCCATATCGTCAACGTCGCTTCCATGGCCGGCAAGCTCGCCTCCGCCAAATCAACCGCCTATTCGGCGACCAAGCATGCGGTGCTGGGCTTTACGAACGCCCTGCGCATGGAGCTGAAGCCGCTTGGCATCAGCGTATCGGCCATTAATCCGGGTCCGATCGACACCGATTTTTTTGCCATCGCGGACCCGGACGGGAGCTACGTCCAAAATATAAGCTGGCTTATGTTGAAGCCGGAAAAAGTATGCCGGTCGATTATCCGCGTCATGGAGCGGAAGACCGACGAGATCGATTTGCCAAGAGCGGCCGGCGTCGGCATCCGGCTGTACGGTTTGTTCCCGAGAACGGCCGACCGATTGTTCGGCAAGTGGTTGAATCAAAAATAGAACGTAAGGCTAAGAGAGGGTATGGCATGAGTAAATCCGGAATGGAATGGAAGCAAATTGGCATTGACGACAGGTTGAACGAAGCGCTGGAGCATAGCGGCTTGTCGGAACCGACGGAGGTGCAGCGGGAGACGATTCCGCTTATGCTGGCGGGCCGCGACGTGTCCGTCCGGTCGGGCACGGGAACCGGCAAGACGCTCGCCTTTCTGCTGCCGGTGCTGCAATCGCTGGACGCCGGCTCGCAAGCGATCGGGGCCGTCATTTTATCGCCTACGCAAGAGCTGGCGATGCAAATCGTGCGCGTGGCCGAAAGCTACGCGGCGCCGCTCGGCATCCGGGTGCAGCAATTGATCGGAGGCGCCGCCTTGAAGCGGCAAGTCGAGAAGCTGAAGCTACATCCTCAGCTTGTCGTCGGCACGCCGGGAAGAATTCATGAGCTGCTCAAGCTGCGCAAGCTGAAGCTGCATGCCGTCAAGCATGTCGTCATCGATGAAGCAGACCAGACGTTTCAGCTCGGCTCGGCCAAGGAACTGGAGGAGCTGCTGTTTCATATCGGCAAGGAGCGGCAAATTTCGTTTTTTTCGGCGACGTATCCGGAAGAGATGGCGCGCTTCGAGGGCCGCTGGATGAAGGAACCGGTTAGAGTTTCCCTTGCTCCGGAGCACCGCGTATCGCCGACGATCGACCATTATTTTACCGTCTGCGACAAAAGGGACAAGCCCGATGCGGCGAGGCGCATCTTAAGATCGCTCAAGCCTTCGGCCGCGCTGCTGTTTCTGAACGACACGAACGAAATCGCCAATTGGGAAGCCAAGCTGAACTACGAAGGTTTTGCGGCGGAAGCGTTGTACGGCGACGCGGACAAGCAGCGCCGGGCCGCCACTTTGGCCAGATTTCGGGATGGACGCTGCAAAGTGCTGATTGCGACCGATGTGGCGGCCAGAGGGATCGATATCGAAGGCTTGCCGCTCGTGCTTCAGCTTGAACCTGCGATCGACGCGGATCATTATGTGCACCGGGCGGGCCGAACGGGACGGATGGGACGCCCGGGAACGGTCGTTTCGATCATTGCGCCGCAAGAGAGGTTCATTATGGACAAGTTCGGCAAAAAGCTCGGCATCGACATCAAGGAGCGGATCTTGGCCCGAGGCGAGCTGCTGGACAAAAACGACGGCATGCGGAACGGCCGCGGCGCCGGGGTGCCGGCGAAGGCGAAAGCGCGCGCCGCGGCCGCCCGCGTTTCGGGCGTCCGATCGAACGGCGCATCCGCCGAAGCGGAGCAGGCCGGGAAGCCGAACGCCGGACGGGCCGGAGGCAACGCCAAGCAATCGCCGCGGGCCGCCGAAACGAAAGCGAAAGTGAGAAAGCGCGACACGAAGGACAAAGGCGCGCCGAAATGGCTGAAGGAAAAACGAAAATCCGACGGCGGCAAATAAATTTTTTTCGAAGCCACCCCTTAAAACGATTTCAGCTCTGCGAACGTTATGTGCGAGGGCATAAAGCGGAAGATCTTTCCGCGAATCGATAATAAGGAGAGTGGCTTTTTGTGACCAATATGAGCATGTGGAAAAAAACATTGATCTCTTCTATGGCGCTGGTGATGCTGGCGGGAGGAGCAACCTCGGCTTTCGCCGACGCGAAAGGCGGTAATAACGGAAAAAATAACGGCAAAGGGAACGGTTGGCATCAAAACGACCGCGACCGCGACGATGACGACGACGACGATGACGATAAAGACGACAAATATAATATCCGCTGGCAGTTTAAAGACGAAGAGGAGCTGCAATGGGCTCTGGAATATATTATGCGCCTGGCGTCCAAGGGCGTATTTACCGGGTATGAGGACGGAACGTTCAAGCCTCATCAAAAAATTTCCCGCATCGAAACGCTGACGGCGGCCGTCAGACTGATGGGACTGCGCGCGGAAGCGGAATCCGCGGAAAAAATGAACACGGACCTGCATTTCAAGGATGGGGACAAAGTTAAAAAGAAATATCCTTGGGCTGTCGGCTATGTAGCGGTCGCGCTCGAAAACGATCTGTTCTTCGAAACGGACACCGAAGTGAAGCCGGAGCAAAATGCGACGAGACTGTGGTCGACGATCCTGCTCATCAAATCGCTTAAGCTGGAAGACGAAGCGAAGGCGCTCAACAACACGAAGCTGGAATTCAAGGACGCCAAGGAAATTCCGGCGGGAGCCGTCGGTTATGTGGCGCTGGCGCTGGAAAAAGGCATTATTACCGGTTACGAGGACAAGCACGGCAACAAGACGTTCCGTCCGAACCAGCCCGTAACCCGCGCCGAGCTGGCCGCTCTGCTCGACCGCACGGACAGCGAAATGCCGGATCATGACGCAAGCGCCATCGAAGGAACGCTGAAAGCAGCTCCGGCAAACGGCCAGCTGACGGTCGTGAAATCCGACAACAAAGAGCTGACGCTGACGGTCGATCCGAACGTATTTATTTTCCGAGACGACAAAAAAGCGGCGCTCAGCGCGCTGCAGCCGGGCGACAAGCTGTTCATCCGCACTTATCAGAATCGGGTCGTATTTATCGAGGTGACGCAAAAAGCGGCCGAAACCGTCGCTTTCGAATCGGCCGGCCTGCTGAAAGGGCTGACCTTCGACGCCAATGCCAACATCCAGCTCGTATCGATATTGCAGCAGGAAGCGAACGGCGCCGAAAAAACGGTAACCTTGTCGGCGGCGCAAGGGGTTAAAATCGTCGGCGACGCTTCGCTGCTCGTGAAGGGGCAGCCGGTTATTTTGAAGGGGAAAGACAACGTCGTACAGGAGATCCAAGTCGTGGCCGGAGTTCAAGCGGCGGCGGGCAAGCTGAAGGCGGAAGCGGCCGGCAACAAAATCGTGATCGTCAAAGCCGATAACACGGAAGTAACGGTCGAGCTGGACGCCAACACGTTCATCTACCGCGAGGGCAAAAAGACGGTTGCTTCCGAGCTGAATGCCGGCGACGAAGTATACGTCCGCTATTATTCCAACGGAAAAGCCGCTTACGTCGAAGTGACGAAGGCCGCTCCGGACGTCGTTACGTTTGACGTGACGGGTCAATTCGTCAGCTACGTGCTGAACGCGGTCGGCAAAATTTCCAAAGTGACGATTTCGCTGACAGTTAACGGAGAAGCGCAAGCCTTCGTATACAACGTAGCCGAGAACGTGTCCATCACGGGGAATATTTCCGAAATTTCCGCCGGCAAAACGATTCAGCTGAAAGGCCAGAACGGCTTTGTAACCAATATTATCATTCCGAACTGATTCGGCGCTTCGGCGCCCGGGGCTGTCCCTGGTCTGACGACCACGGGCGGCCTTTTCTTTTGGCTTTGATATATGGGAAGCAATTCGGTATGCTGATATATAGATGAAAGCGGACGGGCCGCGCCGGTCGGCGGGCGCCGTTTGCGCATGATTTGCGACAAGGCAGAGGGTGGGCGTATGGAAACGGTATTGGAGGTTTCGCAATTGACGGGCGGCTACAGCCCGCGCAAGCCCGTGCTGCACGATATCGGCTTTCGGGTCGGGGCCGGCGAGATGGTCGGCTTGATCGGATTGAACGGCGCGGGCAAAAGCACGACGATCAAACATATTCTCGGTTTGATGACTCCTCATGCGGGGGAAGTAAAGGTGGCCGGGACGACATTGGACGAGCGGCCGGAGCTGTACCGGGGGGCATACGCCTATGTGCCGGAATCGCCGGTGTTGTTCGACGAGCTGACGGTCGAAGAGCATCTTCGGCTCAGCGGCATGGCGTACAACGTGAAGGAGAACGACTTTCGGGAACAGTCGGAACGGCTGCTGGAGCAATTTCAGATGGTGCCGAAACGGAAGGCGCTGGCGGGACATTTGTCCAAAGGGATGCGGCAAAAGGTAATGATTATGAGCGCACTGCTGGCCAATCCCCGCCTTTATATTATCGACGAGCCCTTTCTCGGCCTCGATCCGATCGGCATTCGCTCGCTGCTGGACCGGCTGGTCGAGGTGAAGCGGCAAGGAGCGGCCATCTTGATGAGCTCTCATATTTTGTCCACGGTCGAGGCGTATTGCGACCGGTATATCGTCATGCACCAGGGGCGCATTGCCGCGCAAGGCAATTTGAGCGAGGTGCTGCGCGCCGCCGGCTCGGACGGGGACGGGGATTCGCTGGAAGACGCGTTTTACAAGCTGGTATCCGGAGGCGGTTCCTGATGCGGAACGAATCCGGCCTGGAGGGATTGTGGAAGCGCCGTTCGTCGGCCTTTCGCAAAGAAATCGCCCCTTATATCCGATACATGGGCCAGAGCGGCTTTCCGTCCTTTTTGTCCTTGCTGCTGATCGTTTCCGCCGTCGGGTATATCGGGCTTCTGCGGGGCTTGCCGGACGACTTTCCGGTCGTTCCGGCGGGCGTCGCCGCGTTGACCCCGGCGTTGTGCTGGAGTCCGCTGCGCACCTGGCTGGCTCCGGCGGACATCGTCTATTTAATGCCGCGCGAAGCCCGGATGGGCGCTTACTTGAGGATGTCCGCACGATATTCCGCCGCCGTGTCCGCCGTGCCCGCCGTCATCGTGCTGCTGTTGTATTTGCCGATTTATGCGCAGCGGCCGGGATACGCTACCGCGTGGACGCTGCTTCTCGTCTCTGCGGCGATAAAAGCGGCTAACGGCTGGGCCGCCTGGCGGGAAAGGCAAATGGCATGGGGAACGTTCCGTACGGCAAGCCGGGCCGTGCGCTGGCTGCTGACGGCATTCGTGCTTGCGGCATGGCTCGTATTGCCGGTTTGGCAAGCGGCCGTCAGTCTCGTCTTGTGCGCTGCGCTAACTTTTTTTCTGTATGGGCTCTTTCCGCGGCAGCGGCTGCCGTGGGAGAGGCTCATTCGGGAGGAGACGTCGGCGAGGAGGAACTATTACCGGTTTTTTTCGATGTTTATCGACGTTCCGTCCTTTCCGCCGGTCATTCGCCGCCGACCTTATTTGTCCTGGCTGCTTCGACGAATTCGGCTTGCGAGAAGCAACACGTACGTCTATTTATTCGGCGCCACTCTTATCCGGACCGAGGTAAGCGGCATTCTGATCCGCATCGCGCTGCTTGGGGCTTACGTCGTCTATTGGAGCGGGGACTCCGCGGCCTGGAACGGCTGGGGCGCCGCCGCCGCGTACGGGCTGTTTGCCGCCGTGTACGGCGTGCAGGCGGGCAGCCTGAGGCAGGCGCATCGCCATTCCGTATGGAAGCATGTTTATCCGCTTCCGGAGCAAGAGCTGACGGAGCAGCTGCTGCGCGTCGATCGCGCGGCCATGGCGGCGGGGCTCATCGCGCTGGCCTTGCCGCTGGCCGCCGCGCTGCTGCCGCACGATCACTATGCGCCCTTGGCTGCAACGATTGCGCTGGCCGCCGTTTATGCGGCCGCCGTCAGGCCCCGGCGGCTGCGCCGTAGGCTGCTGGCGGAGGAGCGGGAAGATTAGCGTTCCGCTTTCGCCGCTGCCGAAAGCGTCAAATGGAAAGGCCGGCCGGTTAACTTCGGCCGGCTGAATATACGCAAGAGCCCTTCCGTTTGCCGGCGGTGAACGGAAGGGCTCTTGTCTATTGGTTGACGGAGGACGGGACCGGTCGGCGAAATTAGCCGGCAATCACGTCGGTGACCGCTTTATAAATCGTATCGAACAATTCCTCCAGATGCTCTTCTTCGATGCAGGAGAAGGCGACCCGCAAGTCGGTTTCGCCCAAGGCGATCGTGCCGATGCCGTAGGCGTCCAGCAGACGCGTGCGGACGGCTTCCGCCGACACCTTGCTCAGCTTGAGGCACATGAAATAACCGGAGTTGAACGGATAATAGTCCCATACGTCGCCGTACCGGCCGCTGTCGAGCAATTGCTTGACGCGGTTGGCGCGGCGCTTCATAATATCGAACTTGCCGCTTCTTTGCGTCTCGAAGTCCGGCGACTGCAGCGCGCGAAGCACAAACGTCTGGGACGGGTGAGGACCGCTGGAAATGGTGGCCCGGATAATGCCCAGCGTTTTTTGCTCGAGTGCGGCCAGCGCCTCCTGCGAGTCGGAGCCGTAGGTGATAAAGCCGACGCGGAAGCCCCAGACGTATTCTTCCTTCGTCGCGCCGTCCACCTTGACGGCCAGCACGCGGGGATGGAGGCCGATCAGCTTGGCGTAAAGCGATTCCTGCATGGAATCTTCGAAGAACAGGCCGAAATACGCGTCGTCCGTAACCGCCACGACATTGACGCCGGCTTCCGCCGCATCGCGGATCGCGGCTACGATTTCGTCGCCTTCCGCCGGTCCCGGCGTATATCCCGTCGGGTTGTTCGGGAAGTTCAGGACAACGATCGCCTTGCCTTTATCCTTTTGCGCGAGCAGCGTCTCGCGCAGGCCCGCGCTGTTAAACCGCATGTCCTCGTTGTACAGCGGATATTCCGCTATGACGGCGCCGCGGCGGACGCCGAAGGTCAGTTCATAGTTTTCCCAGTTTTTGTCCGGGATGACGACGGCGTCTCCCTCATCCGCGAACAAATCCGCCACGATGCTGAGTCCGTGCGTCAGAGCGTTCGTCACGATCGGATTGCCGAAGCTTTTCGCTTCGAGCGAAGGGTTGTCCTTGATCATTTTGGCGCGCCATGCGGCGCGAAGCTCCGGCTTGCCCGCCGGTGGAGCGTATTCGTATATATCCTTCGGATTGTATGCGCTGAGCGTATCTTGAATGACCTTAAGATGCATAGGCTGACCGTTTTCGGTCGCGATCCCGATCGTGGCGTTGTATTTGCCGGCTTTCGCCTTGGCTTCCGCCGATTGGCTGAGGATGCCTTCCTTCGGGAAATAGATCGCTTTGCCTAAGCTTGACAGCATCGCGTAGACGTTGGGATTGTGCCGCTGAAGCGTCTCGTTTAATTGCTGGGCCAGTGGGTTCATGGATTTCATTCCATCCTTCCGAAATAATTCATGATTGACGATATATAGCTCGTGATATTATAACATTTTTGCAGCCGGCAAACCATGTCGAAACACAAAAAAACGCGCACAAAAGCTCCGTTCTATTTTTAATGCGATTGACCGGACTTGCGGTTTTTTTCATAATAGGAAATGGACAAGCAAATCCGGGTCCGTTGCCGGACGTTGAGGGGGGTTCGACCATGCTTCATATATCGCCGGACAAGTTCGTCCTGCTGCCCGCCTTCGCCAAAATTTCGTGCGAGCCGAATTGGCGCTGGGCGAGGCGGGAGAAGCCGATGGCCAATTTCGATTTGTTTTACGTATGGAGCGGCGAAGGGGAAGTGGAAGTGAACGGCACCCATTACGAGGTGCGCAAGGGCAGCTGCTTTTTGTTCCGGCCGGGAGATTATACGAGCGCGACGCACAACCCGCAGCGGCCGCTGGTGCTGACGTATATTCATTTTGACGTGGAGGAGCCTGTGAATCTCGTTCCGGAGCGCTATCGCATTCTTGAAGAAACGGTCGATTTCGAATATATGCTTTCGCGTTACGTCAGACTGTTTCTAGTGCATACGTATGCGGCGGAAATTGAAGCGAAGCTGATTATCAAGCAGTTGATGCTTCACCTGCTCCGCGCCGACAACGAAGCCCCCGTGGAACGAAAAGCGAGCAATCAGCTGACGGAAGCCATTCACGAAATTGCGAATTACATCCGCCAGCATCCCGGCATTCCGCATCGGGTGGAAGATTTGGCGACAAGGGCTCAGCTGTCGCCCCGCTATTTTTCTATGAAATTTAAAGAAATGATCGGCATGTCGGTGCAATCGTATATGATCCGCACCCGGATCGAGCGCGCCCAGCATCTGCTGATGCATGCGGGCATGAACGTAACCGAGGTGGCGGACGCGCTCGGTTACCGGGATATTTTCTTTTTCAGCAGGCAATTCAAGCAATATACGGGCAAGAGCCCCTCGGAAATCAGATGACCAGGTCGCCGAGCGGCTGGCCCATCTTCACTTTGTCCCCCGGCTTCAGCCCTTCCAGCGGCGCAAAGCTGCCGTCCTGCATCAGCAGCACGACGGTGGAACCGAATTCAAAATAGGCCAGCTCGTCCCCTTTGAGGACGTCCGACCGCTGCGGCTCCGTATAACGGATGCTGCTGACGTTCATCGCCCCTACCTTGACAATGGCCATTTCCCCGGCCGCATGGCGCAAGTATGTCACGAGCCGCTCATTTCGGCTCAGCACCCTGCGCATGTGGGTCAGTCCGAAATCGTTGACGGGGTATACTTTCCCCGCGAGATGCTCGCGTTCCTCGATATGCCCCGAAGCGGGCACATGAATCCGGTGGTAATCCGACGGGTTTAAATAGAGTACAAAATAATGGCCGTTTCGGTAGCTGGCCGTTCTCGGAGAGCCGCCCAGCAGCTCCTCGACCGTATAATCCTGCCCCTTTATATTCAGCATAACGCCTTCCTCGACGCGGCCCGCTCCCGTTATAAGCGCATCGACCGGGCTGACGACGGAATGTTCGCCGCCGTGCACCTCTCTGAAGCCGGGCTTCAGCCGCCTCGTAAAAAATTCGTTCAGCGTCTTGTATTCCGACAGTTCCTTTTCCGCTTCTTCCGTGCGGATGCCGAATTGCGCGGCAAACCGGGCAATCAGGTGCCGGCTGGCGGAGGAATGCGCGAAAGCGCCCATCAGCCTGGAAATCCATTTGCGAGAGCTCAGCTCCGTCATGGAACGCAGCAGCCACTTCGTCATTGCGAATCCATCATCCTTTCCTCGAGCGGCAGTGTGCCTATCCATGTTATTAATTGCGGCTCGATACAACCAACAGTGTGACATAATCCTCCGGCATAATCAATAGCGGAAAGCCCGAGGTTTAACGCCGGACGAACGTACCGATGCTAGGTAACAAAAAAGGAGGGATGCAGCATGATGGGGGCCTTGTCGATTGCGGGGCTCGCCGCGTTGTCCGCGCTGCTGTTCTGGCTCGGATCGAGAGGAGCCGGATGGCTCAGATGGCTGGATGCCGCCGCGAGCGCGGCCTTTCTCGTCTTGTTTGCCGTCTTCGGGGCGGCCGTGGCGAACGTCATGGTGGAGGGTGAAGTGTATATGACGACGATTCACGGCGTAATTCTTCAGCCCGCTTTTTTGATCGGGGGCGGTTATGCGGGCGCCTATACGGTCGCTAGAACGGCTTTGCTCGCGTGGAAGCGGGCTTGAATCCGGGTTGCGGTCCTTCCCGGCAACCGGTATGATGGGGAACGGAAAGGAGTGCGATTGCAGCATGAAACGGATTGCTTCATTGCCGCGGCCGGAGGCCGCTATTTTTGATATGGACGGGACGCTGTTCGAAACGGATACGCTGCTCGTATCCGTTCATCGGCGCGTCTTCGAGACGTTGAAAGAGGAAGGGCTGTACACCGGGGAGGCGCCTCCCGTCGAGAAGCTGCTCGGCTGTCTCGGCATGCTTCTGGACGACATATGGAAGCTGTTAATGCCGGACGGCACGGCGGCGGCCCGCGCACGGGCGGACGAGCTGCTGCTCCGGTACGAGCTGGAAGGTCTTCAGGCGGGCGAAGGCCGGCTGTATCCGCAGGTGGAAGAGACGCTTCGAGAGCTGAAGAACCGGGGGGTGAAGCTGTTTGTCGCCAGCAACGGGCTTGAGCGGTATGTGAAAGGGATTGCCAAGTACAAAGGCATCGATGCGTTGTTCGACGGCTTGTACAGCGCGGGCGAATACGGCACGCTCAGCAAGGTCGATCTGGTCGCGAGGCTGCTGAAGGATCACGGCCTGACGGCCTCGGCCGCCGTCTGGATGGTCGGCGACCGTTCCTCCGACGTGGAGGCGGGGCGGAAAAACGGCTTGTCCGCCGTCGGCTGCGCGTATGCCTCCTACGGCAAACGTTCCGAGCTGGAAGACGCTGATGTTCTGATCGCCGATTTTCGGGAGCTGCTGGCCTGGTCGTCATGAATGAGGCGGCTATTGGCTATATGAACTGGAACTGGAACTGGAATTGGAGAGCCGCAAGCGGATGGGAAGTAACCAAAAGGTTATGGACGTCTGCGTAACGGGTGCGAGTGCGGTGCTCGGGGTGCTCGGCGGGCACCGTTTGCGCTAACGAATCTGGTGGCGTTTAGTAAGCCAATTTCGGCGGTTTAAAATTTGCAACGAACACCGGAATCGTTATTGATGACGTTTTGGTTCAAGCTCGCGGATTACCCCCCGATTAAGGCGTTCACGGTTCGTTAAATATAAAAAGCGGTTCATAATGGACGATTAGCGTCTCTGAGGTTCGTAATCTGTTGGGTATTTGGTTTGAGCGCAGACGGGGCGTCGGCGGATCAATCGAGTCGAGGGCCAACCGCAGGACAAAGCCGGGTCCGGCACGCATTCGCGTCCGGCCCGGCTTTGCTGCGTCGGCGGGAGGAAGGGAGTATCGCTAATGGCGGTGCACCCCCTCCCAGACACTAGTTTAAGTGTTACATGTCGAAGTTCGGATTCAGCTGCGAGTATAGGCGTGTGCGCTCGGTAATAGACAGCAGTGGGCGAGTGTGCGACGTGTGTCGAGTTTGGAAAGCGGCGGCTCTTCAGCGGGCAGACGGCGGCGTGCGGCCGGAAGGCCGGCAATTGCGGCGCACGGGAACGAGCTTGCCCGCCGGGCCGGGACGGGGGGCGGCGCCCGCCGGGTCCGACACGGCGGTTCTTAGTTCCGGCGCCGCAGCGTCCGCCGGCTTTGCCGATTCGGGCAAGCCGCCGTCGGTTCGGATAGAGCCGCCCGCCGCGTTTTTTTTATCTTGCAGCGCGGATTTCCACAGCCAAAGGGCGTATTCGAGCGGACGAGCGATCGCGTTGCGGTACACGTCCTGTTCGCCGGCCTGACGGAACACCTCGCGGGCAGGCTTCGGATTGACTTCGATGAGCCAGATGCGGCCGTTCCTGTCGACGGCAAAGTCGACGGCCAGCTCGCACAAGGCGCCGCAGCACAGCTCCAGATAGGAAGCCAGACCGACGCCGAATTGCTCGGCTTCCTGCTTCACTAGCGCGATCCGGCGCTGATCGCGCAGCCATTGCTTCAGCAAATCGTTCATGCGAACGGCTTTTCCGCCGCCGTGAAGGTTGGCGGTAATGCTTCCGGCCGCGCCGATCCGGCCGGCGCAGCCGGTCACCTTCCATTCTCCCGCCCCGTTTTTTTGCACCAGCATCCGATAGTCGTGAACCCGTCCGTTGGAAAGCTTGAGCCCGATGCCTTGTTGAACGATATAACGAACGGATTTGCGGCTTAAGCGGGCGATGTAACCGTTCAACGCTTCCATGCTGAGTTTCCTGGGCGGGATGATGCGCCTGGACAGGTCTCGCCCTTGCACGAGCAGCTCGCCCGACGGCGTTTTTTCGATGCGGAGAATGCCGCGTCCGCCCGTCCCGGCAATCGGCTTCAGGTACACGAGAGGGTAAGTCTGGAGCATGGCCCGGACGTCGCCCGCGCCTTCGACGTATCGCGTCTGGGGCAAATATTGCTTGTATCGGCTGTCCTTGGACAACAGGTTGTAGACGGCCCATTTGTTGCGAAGTGGACGGTTTAAATAAGTCAAATGCTTATATCGCGAACGAAAATGGAGAAGTCGTTCATAGCGGCGAGACCGCTGCCTGCGGCAACGGTCGAATACCATCCGGGGCAAGGCGGCGGAAATGCGTTTCCAGGCGCCGGTCTCGGGGACGTACGCCTGCGCCCGAACCTGATCCGTCTGAAAGTCGACATCCTCCGGCGTAAACACGATGACCTCGATGCCCAGGCTGCGTCCCTCGCGCGTCAGCTTCTCGTAATAGCTTCTTTCCTCCAATGCGCCCGCGTCATTCAGGTATAGGGTCAGTATGCCCAGCACGGGCTGAGTCATGGCATATTCTCCTTTCGAAACGAAGCGTCGGCTTGCCCGTCGGTCCCTTGTGAAGGGAAACGGCGTGCATGCCGAGACTGAAGCACAAGGCCATGCTGGCATAATTGTCGGCGGCGGCGTTGCAGGTCAATCCGTTCATACGCTTCGTCAGCGCGGAAAGGATGGCGGAGCCGACGCCCCGCTGCCGCGCCTCCGGGTGTACGACGACGATGCAGCCTTCTTCGCCTCCGCCGGACGCAAACCCGATGCCGGCAAGCCGACCGCCGATCCGGACGGCCGCCGCCGCGGAGGAGCTGAAGCCGTCGCCTGCGCAGCGCAGGGCGTCGGCGTTCATTCGCCGCATCGCATGAAGGGAGAAGACGGTAATCCGCTTCTCCCCGAATCTAACGGCAAACTCGATAAACCTGCGCCGCTCCTTCAACCATGCCTCCGGCGTCAACAGCTCCAGCTCCATGCCTAAGCCCTCCTCGTGCGTCTCGTACGTTTGGCGGGTCTGCCCGCCAAATAAGCGCCGTATTGGAATATCCTCTCCAAAGATTTTTGCCGAATATGGGGCTCGTCGAATTTCATCGGCTTGGAATTGGCTTCAAAAAACCATAAGTTTCCCTGGCGGTCCACGCCGAGGTCCATCGACATTTCGCCGAGCCGGTATCCGGAGGCGCGCTCGATCTGTTTGGCGATCAGCAGCGCCGCCATCTTCGCTTTCAATAACAGTCTATGTGCCTGCTCCCGGCTGAATGTGCAGGTCAGCAGCTTCTCGGGGTCCTCGATGCGGCCGCCCCGCGGAACATGGGTCGTAATGCTGGAGGCGCCGGCGATGCGGGCTCCGAGTCCGGTCAGCTCCCATGTTCCGCTGCGGTTTTTTTGCACGAGCGCCCTCAGGTCGAAGCGGCGGTCCTGGAAGGCGGCGAGCCGGATGCCCTGCTGCGCGATATACGCCTCGCCTCCGCTTTGCTTCTGAATCCGGGACCACAGCTTCTGGATCGAGGAGCAGCGGTAGGTGGCGCTTTTTTTGTCCTCCTGGATGCGGAGGCGGTAAGGCAGCGGCCTCTCTTCGAGATGCTTGATCGTCATGATGCCTTTGCCGGCTTTGCCGCTTTCCGGCTTCAGGTACAAATAACCGTGCCGGCTGATCATCCGCTCCAGCCCGTCGGCGTTCATCAGCCGGCGCGTCGCGGGGATAAACGGCTTGGTCGTGCGCGAGCGCCTCAGCCACATGAACAGATGCCATTTGTTGAAGAAAGCCGGATTAAACAGCTTGACGCGCGGATGCTTGCGGCAAGCTTTGATTTTGCTGCGGACGGCCGGGAGCATTTCGTCTTCGCGCTGCGGGATGCGGTTGTAGATGACGGTCGGAAACGGCATCAGCCGCGCCTGCCAGCTGGCGCTTTCCCTGTCGTAGACGTAGCCCTTCAGCTTCTTGCGGGTCAAGGACAAATGCTTGACCGTCAGCACGTATACGATGAACCCCATCTGTTCTCCCGTGCGGATCAAATCGGCAAAGTTGCTGCGGTTGCCCCGGAAATCGCCGTCGGCGTCATCGACGGTCAGGATGGCCAATACGGGGGCGCTGCCCGTCACCTGGGCGATAGGCAGCTCTTCTTGTACCGGCGTATTCATGAGCTGGTTCCTCCTTGGAAGCGGCTCAAATATAAGCAATGCTCGAAAATATAGGACAATGACGCCTTGCCCTCCGACCGGAGCGCAGGATGCTTGAAGATCGACCGGCCCGGCTTCGCGTTCGCCTCGAACATCCAAATTTCGCCGGCTCTGTCGATGCCGATGTCAAGGCCCAGCTCGCCGAGCCGATGCGGATAATTGCGCTCGATCGCTTCGGACATTTTGACCGCCACCCGCTTAGCCTTCTCCAGAACGGCGTCCGCATCGCTGCCGAACGTCTTGCCGAGCGCCTGCTTCGGCGTCATGAGCGTGCCGCCGTTTTTGACATGCGTCGTCACGCTGCCCCGGCCGGCCTTCTTGGCGCCGATTCCGGCCGTAATCCATTGGTTGCGTCCGTTCTTATGCATATGAAAGCGGAAATCGATGGGGCAGTTGTCGATTTCGATCAGCCGGATGCCTTGCTGGATGACGTAATGGCTCAGCGAGCTGCCGTGACGGGCTTGCAGCATTTTCATCAGGCCTTGAAAGGTATTGTAGCGGAGCAGCACGTTGCGTCCGCCTCTCCGGTACCGGATAAAATAGCCTCGCTTGGGGTGATGGGTAAGGCGGTAGATGCCGATGCCCAGACTGCCTCCGCCCGGCTTATAGTATACAAACCGGTGTTTGTCGAGCATTTCCTTGATTTTGGCCGGCGTCGGATTGGAGACCGATTCGGGCAGGTGAACGAGCGCTTCGGGATCGTTGTCCAGCAGTCTGTAAACGTCGGCTTTATTCAGGAAACTCCAGTTGAAAAACGGAATTTGCCGTTTGATGAACCGGTCGCGGAGCGCGCCGATCGAAGCGGACGTCTCCGCTTTGCGGCTTGGAAGCCTGTTGTAGACGACATCCGGAAGCGGCACGGTTTTGCGGTACCAGCCGCCCTGGGCGTTCAGGAAATAGCCGTTTACCGTTTCGTGCTGCCAGTTGATGTCGCGCGGCGTAAAACCGAAAATATAGGCCTTGCGCTCGCCCATCCGGATAATTTGCTTGATGAAGCTGGAGCGCGGGCCGAACGGATGGCTGCCCGCCGATTGCATGGTGTCCGTCAATATGCCGACGAGAGGACCGATCTTCAGTTCGTTCTCGCCGCTGTTGATCAGGTAAACATTGCCGGACTTGGGCACGCGGATCGAATTGCGGACGCCCGACGACAAATACAAATGGTTGCCCGTTCGCTTCAAGGGCCTCAGCGAAGCGGTTATCACCTCTTTGCCCAGCTTGAGATGAATCGACCTCTTGCCGGAAAGCTTGAGCTGGTTGAAGAGCGGCCTGGACAAATAGACGACTTTATTCGATTGCTGGGAGAAGTGTACGTTACAAGTAGTCAAACTCATCGATGAACCTCCTGAACGTGTAAAGACCGGAGCTTGATGTTCATAGATCCAGCCCTTCAAACTGGCCGTTGCCAACGGTTAAAGCCTTTGTGCGGCTGCGTGCGCGCCCGGCCGGCATCGTTGTCCGGCCTTGCGCGAGGTTGAACAGGTAACGGGCGTATTGCAGCGGCCTTTCGACGGACAATCGCTGCGCTTCGGCATCGCCGGTCAGCCGAAAGGCCTCGCGGCCCGGCTTGGCGTTCGCTTCCAGCAGCCACAGCCTGCCGTCCGGCTCGACGCCGAAGTCAAAGGCAAGCTCTCCGTAGCGGCCGAACCCGCTTTCCAGCCTGCTTGCGGCTCGCCTCGATATTGTATGGACCGCTTCAAGCAAACGTTCGCCCCGGGACTTGCCGAAACGGGCCCAAAGTAAGGCATCGGCCCGCACCGCTTCTCCGCCGCCGTGCAAATTCGACGTCAAGGTGCCCGTCCGGCCGAGCCGGGCGGCCGTCCCCGTTGCGGTCCAGCGTCCGCTCCCGTCCTTTTGCAGCAGCGCGCGGATGTCCCAGGGCCGGCCGTTCTCGTCCAGCAGGCGAAGATAAGGCTGGACGAGAAAAGGCGATTGCTTCATAAAGCCGGACAGCCAGCGCGACAGCTCCCGCTCGCTCCCGAACGACTCCTTGAAGGGACGGTTGGCGCCGGACCGGCCTTCGGCCTGCACAAGGCCCGAAGACCATTCGCGCCTCAGCCGGACGACGCCCCGCCCTTGCATGCCGGCGGCCGGCTTCACCATCACGCCGCCGCCGAGACGGCGGACGGCCTCCATCAGCCGGCCGGCCGACTCGAACGGCTCCGTCTCCGGCAAATGAGGCGCTAGGCGCGGGTCCTGCCGGAGACATTCGTATACCGCCAGCTTGGACGGCAGCCGGCCGTTCAGCTGCCGATGCGGCTTGCGCGCCGCCATGGCGCCGAGCGCGCTTCGAAGCCGCCGCCGCTGCTCCGCGCCGGTGCAGAAGCTGCGGTCGTATACGACGTCCGGCAGCGGGACCGCTTCCCGGCGCCACGCGCCGTCCCGGAAACGGCAGCCGGTCAGGCTGCCGCCGGAGGCGTCGTAATCGTCGGCCGCAAAGACGAACACATCGACCGCCATCGGCCTGCCCGCCAGACTAAGTTCGCGGCACAGGCGCGGCTCGGGCGGGCGAATGCGCTCGCCTCGCGCGCCGCCGGCAGGCGAAGCGTCCGCCATGGACGAAACGGCGATGCCCATCGTGATCGTAGTCGGCGTCATGGCGGCCGGCCCCCTTTTAAAATCCCGTCAAATAGCGGGCATATAAAATCATCATCCGGACGGAAGGCCGGATTTTTCCTTCGCTCAGCGGAGTATTGTCGTTTTTGGACGGCTTGGAGTTCACTTCGATCAGCCACACCCTGCCGCTCGTATCGAGCGCCAGGTCGATGCCGAGCTCCCCGAAATGGGCGGGGATATGCTCTTCGATGCCTCGGGCGATGAGAAGCGCCGCGCCGCGCAGCTTTTTGGCCGATTCCAGCCGTTTCGTCCCGCCGGCCAAATTGGACTTCTCGACGGCGGCGCTCACTTTGCTGAGCGTACCGCCTCGCGCCAGGTTGGACACAAAATGCTGGCTGCCCGCCGTTCTCGCGACGATGGAGGTGATCATCCATTCGCCGGAGCCGTTTTTCTGCACGAGGGCGCGGAAATCGACGGGCCGCTTCCCGACTTCGATCAGCTGCAGTCCTTGCTGCGCCTGGTACTTGACGCTCTTGACCTTGCTGGACAGATGGACGTACAGTTTGGCCAGGCTCGGGTACAGCTGCCGCCGGGTGCCGGTCGGAGCGGCGTATTGCGCCATGTAGCCGTTGTTTTCCGCGCGGGAGACCCGAATAATTCCTTTGCCCAGGCTGCCGCGCACCGGCTTCAGGAAGACGACGGGATATTTGGCGCACATCGCTTTCAGCGTAGCGTAGCCGCGAAGCGGATGGGATTCGGGGAGCAGCTTGTGCAGCGTCTCGTCCTTCCGGAGCGCCTCGAACACTTCCGTCTTATCCAGAAACTTTTCGTTGAACACATGCGTTCGGTTGAGCTGTCTCGCCTGCTTGATGAAGTTTTGCACGCGAGGGCTGTTTTCCAGTTTGCGGGAAGTCAACCGATTGTTGATGATGTCGGGAAGGGGAAGCTCGTTTCGCAGCCAGCCGCCTTCCGAGTGCGTCCATCCCGTAATTTCCAGGGCGCCGCCTCTCAAGTCCTTGGGCGTCACAAAGTAGACGTAGACGCCTTGCAGCCGGCAAGCCTCGGCCAGCTCCTTGCAGAACATCGTAATGGAACCGAAAGGGCGCTCCGGCATATGCGGATAGTCGCGGCTGACGAGCACCGCGATCAAAGGACCGAGCGCCAGCGTGCCGGTGCTTGCGCGGTATTGCATGCGCAAGTGCAGCTGCCGCGGGTTCTCCACCCGCAGCCCCATCTTATCCGCCAGCGCCCGGCTGATGCGGATGCCGTCGAACCTGGCTGCCGGTATGACTTTCACATGCCGGCGAAAGGCGCCGAACTTCAGTACGATATGCTGTCCCTGCGGAATTTTGCGCGATCTTGCGTAAGCTTCGCTCAGCAAAATCGTATCCTCCGGCAGCTTTTCGCCGTCCACCACCTGCATGGCAGCTTTTGTTTTGAGCATGAATGAATTCTCCTTCCGAATCAGAAGGGCCGCGATTAGTGGAAAGGGCCTATAGGTGTTTAGCACGAATTAGTTCATCATATGAGCCTGCCCGCGGTATGGTGATTGCTCCGGTCATACGGGCGGATGCTCCCGCATAAGATATAGGGACATGGAATCGGACAAGGAGTTGAGGGCGGATGAAGGGGAAGAGGAAGGCCAAATGGCCGAATGCCGTTTATTTGGCCGTCGCGGCGGGGATGGTGCTTTATGCGCTGCCTTATGCCGGACAGGCCGGAGATGGGGCGTCCGCCGGCCTGTTCTGGTACGCATGGCTGGCGTTTGCCGTGCTGATCGCGGCGGCGAACGCCAATGTGCTGCTGATGAGCGAAGCGAAGCGAACCGAGCTGCTTCGAATCAAGCGGGCCAGGATGCAGAGGCTGGAGCGAAAGCTGGAGCAACGATTGGCGCGGACGCAAGCGAAGAAGGCTTCGGCGCGCCGCGGAGGCATCGGGGGATAAACGAAGCAAACCGGCGCCGGCCGGACGGGGATAAGCCCT
>Ga0065721_10003833_pt1 | contig 107653 bp, 104 predicted proteins | sample Mesricmetagenome_FD_59108 | JGI IMG/M metagenome (GOLD analysis project Ga0065721, IMG submission 59108) | Mesophilic microbial community from rice straw/compost enrichment Sample: eDNA_1 v2 (version 2) | ecosystem: Engineered > Solid waste > Grass > Composting > Bioreactor | place: USA...
CGACGCCGCCGGAGCCGCTTCGCGGACAGAGCCGCCGGCTATCACGGCGACTTCGTCCGCAAGCGGCAGCAGCGCGTCGAGGTCGTGCGTAGCCACGACCGCTCCGCGCCCCGCCGCCCTATGCGCGTCCAGAATCGCGCATAAGCGGCGGATGCCGTCGGCGTCTAACCCCGCCGTCGGCTCGTCGAGCAGCAGCCATTCCGGCTCGCATGCCAGCAGGCAGGCGATGGCAAGTCTTCGCTGCTGCCCCCCGCTTAACGTCCAGGGATCGCGATCCAGCAGCTCCGGAGATAATCCTGCCTGCTCCATTGCAAAGGTTATCCTATCCTCTTTCTCCTTGCTATCAACCCCATAAGGCTTAAGCGAGTAATAAAACTCTTCCCTCACCGTCGAAGCGAACCATTGGGATTCCGATTGCTGCAAAGCGATTCCTGTATTCATCACAAGCGCTTTATTCAACCGCGGCTTTCTCCCTCCGTTTGTCCAAAGCGGCTCACTTCCTTGATAGATCTGCCCGTCAGATAAGCGTCTTAACCCGGCTAATGTCTCCAGCAGGGTTGATTTGCCCGAACCGTTATGACCAACAAGCAAGATAATCGCTCCTTTACGGAAAGCGAGATTGATTCCGCTCAGCAACATCTTGTCCGGCTCATTAGGCGCAGCAACCGCAACCTGCTCCAGCTTCCAATCTCCTGTCATAGCTGTGTCACCGCCTTGGCAAGTCCCTCGGGTGTCATAGGAAGCGGCCGGAGAACTATCCCCAGCGCCTCCAGTTCCCATGCGGTCTGAATAACATACGGAGCGGTAAAACCAAGCTGCTCACATGGACTGCGGCCACCCGGGGACTGCCGTTCAAACAGCCTTTCGGCTTCTCCGTCAAAACGAAGCTCCCCTTGCTCCAATGCCACAACGCGATCGCCTGGCGCAAGCTCCTCCAACTTCTGTGTAATCCATATGACGGTTACCCCCCGGCGGTTCAGCTCTCTTGCCTTATCCATTACATGCCTGCAGGCATCCGGATCAAGCATCGCCGTCACTTCATCGAGAATCAGCATTGGCGACTGCACCGCCAAACAGCCTGCAATAGCCGTCAGCTGCTTTTGACCGCCTGACAAGGTCTCTACCGGCTGATGCATTCTAGCAAGAAGTCCTGTCCGATGAAGGGCATCTTCAGCTAAACTGCTAATTCTAATTCCTTCTACGCCGTGCTGCTCCAGCATCATCACGATATCTTCCCAGGGAGTTGATCCAACCATGGAAGCGTCAGGCTGCTGCAGTACAACCGGAACCTGCCCTGTCACAAAGCGGGAAAGGTCTTTATAAACGTTGCCCTCTGCATGCAAAGCGCCAAACCCGGCGATCAGCCTGGCAAGCGTGCTTTTCCCGCTTCCATTACGTCCAATTAAATTAACCCATTCCCCCTCTGCAACGGAGATAGATATATCCTTAAGCAGATAAGGCTGGGCCTTCATCTGCTCTCCATAAGTAAGCGGTTTGACAGATACATTGGTCAGCTCTGCCAAATTTTTTTCCAAAAACATTTCTTCAACCTCTTCCCCAAATGAAAAAGCTGTGCTAAAATCCGTTTTGTTAACCTAAATAAAATATAAACGGTTAACATTTGAAACGCAATAACAAAAGGAGTCGATTCACTATGCGCACAAGCAGTTCTATTCGAAGCACCGTATTTATCGCTCTATTCGCGGCACTATTTATTGTCATGAGCACCATTCAGATTAAAGTGGGCTCGTATGTGCCTATTACCCTCCAGACGCTTGCCGTAACGCTTGCAGGCGCTATCCTGGGGCCGCGTAAGAGCTTCATCTCGCTCGTCATTGTTATCGCACTGACCGCGACCGGTCTTCCGCTCTTAAGCGGCAGAGGCGGGCTTGAGACGTTAACCGGACATACCGGCGGATTTATATTCGCATTCCCGTTCAGCGCTTTACTTATCGGCTTTGCGACCCAAGCGCTCTTCCGCAGCAAGGCGCTCATGCGCAACCGTATTGTCGCATTTATCGCTTTATTTATTGTTTTCGAGCTGTTTGGCTCCTTCTTTACGTATGTACCTGGCGTACCTTGGCTCATGCATGTCACTGGTCTTGGCTTTGGCAAAGCGATGACAGCCGGCTGCTATCCGTATCTGCCTGGCGATGCAATCAAATCCTTTGTTGCAGCTATTATCGTGTTATCTCTCAAACCATACATTCTAAGAATCCAATCGTCAATCCATTCCGCACAGAACGGCAGTCAGCTTCATACAACGACATAATAAATACTTAACGGACAAAAGCGGCTGTACCAGGACTAATCCTGCATAGCCGCTTTTGTTCATCTATATATTTAACCCCATTAAGGATTGAATACTGTCTTTCCGTTCCTTTATCGTGACCAGCTTCAATCTAGGCAAAGCTCCGTTAATCCCTCCACTCCATAAAAATAAAAACAGACCGGATTCTCATCCGATCTGCCTTCAGCCAGCCTATTTCCTTATAGCGACAAACGATAAATCGCCACAACATCTTCTTTCTTCAGCTTGCGGAAGTTACCGCGCGTGCCGCTGCCGGTTGTTTTCTCCGCCATCTCTTCCAATCGGTTGTCGTCGATCTCATAATCCGCGAGGCGCGACGGAGCGCCAATCGAATTCCAGAACTCGCGCAGCTTCGCAATCCCTTCACGGGCTACTTCAAGATCGTCACGGCCTTCGGCGTTAACGCCGAATACATTAACCGCGAACTGCTTAAAGCGTCCCACGTTGTCTTCCACCACATAGTTCATCCAGTTCGGGAACAGAATGGCGAGGCCGCCTCCGTGAGGAATATCGTATACTGCCGACACCGCATGCTCCATATCATGGTTCGCCCAGTCGCCGATAACGCCCATCGACAACGTTCCGTTCAGCGCCATTGTGCCGCAATACAGAATCGTCTCGCGAAGCTTCACGTTCGTCAGATCGTTCACAAGACCGGGAGCTGTCGCAATTACGGTGCGCAGAATCGTTTCGCAGAAGCCGTCTTGTACAGGTGTATTCGCATCATGATGGAAATATTGCTCAAGTACATGAGCCATCATATCCACCATGCCATAGACCGTATGGTCTTTTGGAGCGCTGGCTGTAAATACCGGATCAAGGATGGAGAACGTCGGATAAGCCAATACGTTGCCCCAGCCATGCTTCTCAAGCGTCTCTTGATTGGTAATAACCGAACCGGAATTCATCTCGGAGCCCGTAGCTGCAAGCGTAAGGACGGTGCCGAGCGGCAGAGCTGCCTCCGGCTTCGCTTTGCGCGTTACGACATCCCAGAAGTTCCCCTCGTATTTCGCAGCGATAATGATCGCTTTGGCGCAGTCAATCGTACTGCCGCCGCCAACCGCAAGTACCCAGTCGATAGACTCGGAACGGCATAGATCAGCGCCGCGGTGCACGGTGGACAGACGCGGGTTAGGTTCAACCCCGCTTAATTCGGCAACCGTACAGCCTGCTTCATTTAGCTTCTCAATAACTTGCTCATATAGTCCGTTACGCTTGATGCTGCCGCCGCCATAGACTAGCAGGACGCGCTTGCCCAGCTTGGCCGCTTCTGCAGGAAGCTGCTTCAATTGCCCTTCGCCAAAATGCAGGCGGGTAGGATTATAGTATGTAAATGGATACATGCCGGAACCACTCCTATTCTAGGATTAAAATGAGAAAACCTCTATCGAGGCCATTCTATAATGAGCGGCCGCGCTTAGAGGTGGTTTTCATACTAGTCACATTCTGCCGGCGCTTCAACTGTAGCATCTTCGACATTGATTTTCTCGGAAACGGTGTCGCGCACGATCGAAATAACAAGCTGCAGCAAATAGTTAATATCAGACTGGCTTTGCTGGAACTCCGATACGATCGGAATACCGTCCAGCTCATCCTGAAGAACTTCCATTTCGCCTTCAATCTTTTTCACCATTTGCTCGTTTTTGAAAGTGGTTTCGAACGCAACAACTTCTTTTTGCTTTTTCTTGATCAGCGAAATCAAAGATTGAATGCGCTCATTTCCTTGAATCTGCTTTTCTGCACGGCGGTAATGCTGAACTTCCTCCGAAGTAAAGATCAGATCGGCAAGCTCCTTCGCCTTGTGCATAATATCTTCACGGACCAGAAGATCGCGAGTATTAAATTTCGGAACGTTGCAACCGTGATCATGATCGTGATCGTGGTGTGTATTAACTACAGTCTGTTGTTCGGACATCTATCATCTCTCCCACTAATTTGAGTCGCTTCTAGGATACATTGCTGGCGGAATTCGCGAGCGGTTCTGCTTTAATATACCATGTTTTTGCTTCTGTTACACGAACATGTACAAATTGTCCAATCCATTCCTTTGGACCTTCCAGATGAACCAGCTTATTGGTCCGGGTCCGGCCGGCCAGAATAGCGGAATTATTCTTGCTCTCGCCTTCTACCAGCACCTCAACAATCTCGCCTTCCATCCGTTCATTGCTGTTGCGGCCAAGCTCAGCGATCAGCTCATTTAGCCGCTGCAGACGTTTCTTCTTCACTTCCAGCGGCACATTATCCTCCATGCCTGCTGCGGGCGTTCCTTCACGGGGAGAATATATAAACGTATAGGCAAAATCAAACCCTACCTTGCGGACTAAGGTCATCGTATCCTCAAACTGTTCATCCGTCTCTCCCGGGAAGCCTACAATGATATCGGTGGAAAGAGAGACTTTTGGAATAGCCCGTTTGATCTTCGCTACAAGCTCGAGATAGAGCTCCCGGGTATACTTACGGCTCATCCGTTTCAGCACTTCTGTGCTGCCGGACTGCACCGGCAGATGGATATGCTCAACCAGATTGCCTCCCTGCGCAAGCACTTCAATCAGATGATCGTCGAAATCCCGCGGATGGCTGGTTGTGAACCGTACCCGAGGCAGATCAACCTTCGAGATGTCATGCATCAGATCGCCAAACCGGTATTCCATATCCTCGAAATCTTTCCCGTAGGCGTTTACATTTTGGCCCAGCAGGGTGATTTCCTTAAAGCCTTGACGAGCCAGTTCGCGAACCTCGGCAATCACATCCTCCGGACGCCTGCTCCGCTCCTTGCCTCTCGTATAAGGAACGATACAATAGGTGCAGAACTTGTCACAGCCGTACATGATGTTGACCCATGCGCGCATGCCGTCACGCTTCTTCGGCATATTTTCGATAATGTCGCCTTCCTTGGACCATACCTCAACGACCATTTCTTTGCTGAAATAGGCATTTTGCAGCAAATGCGGAAGGCGGTGAATGTTATGCGTACCAAAGATCATATCGACAAAAGCATGCTTCTGCAGGATTTTGCCAACTACTGACTCTTCCTGGGACATACAGCCGCATACGCCAAGCAATAGACCCGGCTTTTGCAGCTTCAAGGTTTTGAGATGGCCCAACTCTCCGAATACTTTATCTTCGGCATTCTCCCGAATGGCACAAGTATTAAGAAGGATAACATCTGCCTGCAGACGGTCTTCCGTCGCTGTATAGCCCATCTCCTCGAACATGCCCTTCATAACTTCCGTATCATGCTCATTCATCTGACATCCGTATGTTTGTATTAAATAAAATTTCCCTTTGCCGAGTGTCCGCAGCTCTTCCGGTATCGAGAAATCATAATGAACCTCTATGTCTTCTTTCCCGCGTTTCTTTTCATCTTTATAGTTCGGAGTGGAGTTGATCTGTACGTTCCTGCCTTTAATGCGGTAGGTCGTTATCCCATCTTCCTCACTAAGCACCTTAGCATCCGAGAAGTCAAAGTATTTGGAGTAGTCTTTAACCTTGCCGGATTGAGCTTGCAGGTTCCCCTTTGACATGGTTGTTCACACTTCCCTCTACATGAAATATTGCCCAATACAAAATTATAGCACAAGTGCTGGGCGGATATCCATTTGTTCCGGGTATGCCGAGTGCAATAGCAACTTATGCTTTTTTGTAATTCAAAAAAAGACTGACAACGGAATGAACCGCTTGCCAGCCTTTTGAACACCTATGCTCTTATTCAATGATTTCCGCGGTATCGCCATTCTTGATGCCTGCTGCGTTTGCTTCATCCGTATCAATATGCATATCCAAAGCAAAGTCCGGTGACACGCGTGCGATAACCTGCTCGAATACAACGCCGCGCTCGCCCTGGAAGCGAACCTTCAGAAGCTGCTTGTCCGCAATGCCCCATTTGTCGGCATCGCTTGTATGGAAGTGAATGTGGCGGGCAGCCACAATGACACCCTCTTCGATCGTTACTTCACCTGCTGGACCTTTGATCGTAATCCCGGCAGAGCCTTTAATATTTCCGGATTCTCTTACCGGCGGATTAATACCCAGAGCAAAAGCATCCGTACGCGATACTTCCAGCTGTGTTGCCGGACGTACCGGACCTAGAATTCTGACCTTCGGGAAAGTGCCTTTTGGCCCAATAACGGCCACCGTCTCGTTCGCCGCGTATTGTCCGGGCTGCGACAGAGGTTTGGCAACTGTCAGCTCGCTGCCTTCTCCAAATAATATAGCAACATGCTCCGCAGAGAGATGAATATGTCTTGCCGATACACCTACGGGCACCAATTTTTGTTCCATATGTTTCTACTCCTTTGTATCCATCTATGTCGAAAAAAAAGCATACGGCAGTTGATAACGATGCCGTATGCCCATCATACACTTATTTAAATTCGGCTACAAGCTTATTGAACTGTTCTTCCGACAAGGAAAGTTCCTGCTTCGCAAGAGCATCCGTGCCAAAACCGCTGATCATGTCCTCATACGATTTGCGCTGCGTATTCTGATAGATCAGCCCCGTCAGCATACCCTCGGTTTCCATGATCTTGTTCATCGCCATAATGCGGTTCGAAGGATCGTAATCCGGGAACTGCTCCAGGTTCACGATATTTTGTTTGAACCAGTCATAGGTGTTGATTTTGTTGAAGGTAACGCAAGGGCTGAACACGTTGATCAGAGAGAAGCCCTCATGCTTGATTCCCGCTTCGATCAGAGCTGTCAGCTGCTTCAAATCGCTCGAGAAGGATTGAGCAACAAAGGTAGCCCCGGCGGACATAGCAATCTCAAGCGGCGACAAGGTCGACTCGATCGAGCCTTCCGGTGTTGATTTGGTCTTGAACCCTTCCGCGCTGCGCGGGGAAGTTTGACCTTTGGTAAGCCCGTAGATCTGGTTATCCATGACGATATACGTAATGTTCAGGTTACGGCGGATCGCATGAACCGTGTGGCCCATGCCAATAGCGAAGCCGTCACCGTCGCCGCCCGATGCGATAACGGTCAGCTCGCGGTTGGCAAGTTTAACGCCTTGTGCGATTGGCAATGCGCGTCCATGAATCCCATGAAGGCCGTATGCATTAATATAGCCGGAAATACGGCCGGAGCAGCCGATACCGGAGATAACTGCAAGCTCTTCCGGTTCAAGGCCTACGTTAGCCGCCGCACGCTGGATAGCGGCCTGGATGGAGAAGTCTCCGCAGCCCGGGCACCAGTTCGGCTTTACATTATTTCTAAACTCTTTAAATGTTGCCATGATTAGTCCAACTCCTTGCACGCTTTATAAACTTCCGATGGCAGGAACGGATTGCCGTCATATTTCAGCAGATTGCGGATTTTTTCCGCGAAGCCTGCATTCATTTTGATCTGGCCAGCGAGCTGTGCTGTCGCATTATTCTCGATAACAACCACTTTTTTCGCTTGCTGCAAATGAGGAATTAATTGCTCTGTCGGGAATGGATGAATCTGACGGATCGTAATATGGTTCGTTGTGATGCCGTCGTTTACCAGCCATTCGCGGGCTTGATCAATGGTACCGCCTGTAGATCCCATACCGATGATGAGCAGATCCGGCGTCTCATTAGGTGCATCAATTCGAAGACCATCACGCACATAAAGTCCATCAAGCTTATGCAGACGTTTATCCATCATTTGCAGACGGTTCACGGCGCTTTCGGAAGGACGGCCTGTTTCATCATGCTCTACGCCTGTCACATGGTGGATACCATGCTTCGCGCCAGGCAGTACACGAGGCGATACGCCGTCTTCTGTCAATTCGTAACGCTTGAACAACTGCTGGGCTTCCAGTTCCGGTGCTTCCTGAACGAGCTTGCCGCGGTTAATCTGAATTGAATTGTAATCGAACGGCTCACAGGATTGTTTGCCAAGCGACAGCTGAAGGTCCGTCATCACGATAACCGGCACTTGATACTGCTCAGCCAGGTTGAAAGCTTCGACCATATCATAAAAGCAGTCTTCGATAGATGCCGGAGCAATAACGATCTTCGGAATCTCTCCGTGAGTGCCGTAGACCATTGCGTTAAGGTCGGATTGTTCCTGTTTGGTAGGCAGACCCGTCGATGGGCCGCCACGCTGCGTATCCACGATAACAAGCGGAGTCTCGGTCATGCCGGCGAGGCCAATGGCCTCCATCATCAGCGAAAGACCAGGACCTGCGGAAGCAGTCATCGTACGTACGCCTGCATAGTTGGCGCCAATAGCCATCGTAACCGCTGCGATCTCGTCTTCTGTCTGAACAACGGTACCGCCAAGCGCAGGAAGCTTCTTAATAAGATATTCCATAATTTCAGAAGCGGGAGTAATCGGGTAAGCCGACATCAGGCGGCAGCCTGCAGCCAGACATCCAAGGCCAATCGCTTCGTTGCCGATCATAAACAGCTTTTGCTGGCCGTCCGCATCCTCAAGCTTGAACTCATTAAGCGGTCCGCCCGCCTGCTCCAGTACGAATTCGGCGCCGCGTTTAACCGCCTCGATATTTTTCTCGACGATTGCTGCACCTTTACGTCCGAACTCTTCTTCTACTGCTTTATTAAATACTTCAAGCGGCAACCCAAGCAATGCCCAGGATGCGCCGGAAGCAACCATGTTCTTCATCAGGGAAGTACCGAGCTCTTCCGCCATTGCCGTAATCGGCACGGCGAACAGTCTTGCATCGATTCCTTCCGGTACAACAGGCTTAAACTTCGCATCTGCCACGATAACGCCGCCGCTGCGAAGCTCTTTAGCATTCAAATCTATACTTTCTTGGTCGAACGCCACGAGGATGTCCAGATCATCGGAGATCGCTCGGATCGGGTATGTGCTGATTCGAATTTTATTATTTGTATGTCCGCCCTTGATCCGCGACGAGAAATGACGATATCCGTATAAATAATACCCAAGCCGGTTAAGCGCCGTGGAAAAGATCCGGTCTGTACTTTCGACGCCTTCCCCTTGTTGCCCTCCGATCTTCCAAGACAATTGACTAATCAAAACGCCCATCTCCTCTTTTTGATGGCTTAAGCCGCTTACATTACTAAGGCAATATCCAACAATAATTTATATAATGAATAAACAGTCAAACCAAGTGTAAAGGTGTGGTTTAAAAATTGCAAGATGTAAACGTTTAATGAATGATAATCATTTTCGATTGTTTATATACCATATTCAGATATGTGGCAAACCGTTTGCTATACTGGCAAATGCACGGATAAAAATGAAAGCGCATTACCGGATAGAAACCGCTTTGTCTGCTCTTCGGAGTATCTCTTGAGAAGCGCTTCACGAAGCCTGTACACCTCGCCGGGATGAGTTAATCCGTTCACATATTTGTCGATTCCGTCAAAATCAGAACCAAGCATAATATGCTGCTCGCCGCCAAGTCCGCAGACATGCTCGATATGCTTGAGCACATCATCAACAGTGACCTGATCACCCTCAGCTACAAACCATGGTACATAAGTAATTCCGATAAGCCCCTGCAGTGCGATAATCGCCTTAATCTGATCGTCGGTTAAATTCCGGGGATGATTCAGGAGCGTCTTGGCATTGGAATGAGAGGCGATAATCGTTCTGGAAGCCAGATCCGCAACATCCCAAAAGGCTCTTTCTGACAAATGCGATACATCCACCAGTATGCCCAGTTTGTCGCACTCCGTAACGAAAGCTTTCCCTTGAGCGGTCAGTCCCCCTCCACGGGGCTCCATAACGCCGTCTGCGGCCCAGTTCGCATGATTCCAGGTCAAGCCTGCAGCACGCACGCCAAGACGGTGCAGGAGCCTTAGAGCGGGTATACTGCCCTTCAGGCCGTCTACTCCTTCCAAGGACAGCAAAGCACCAATCTTGCCATTCGCCAAGCTTTCCTCCAGATCGGACTGCTTGCGGATAAGCATCATATCCGGGCAAGTCAGCACCTGCTCATAGAAATGGTCAATGCTTTCTAAAATAGGCTCGATAGAACCGTTTAACTTCTCCGGTATGTACACTGCAAAGGTCTGGAGAACGGCACCCGATTCCTTTAATCGTTCATACGTTACATCCAGCAGCCCCGCTTCACTGCCCTGAAAAGTCAGATTCGGATGGACCAGAAGCTTGCTTAACACATCACAATGAAAATCCGCTATGGAAAAGGTCATCTTCAGGCACCGCCTTTAACAAACATAATGACTCCAACAAAGCAAAAAACCTGTCTACTTCGTAAACAGGTTCCAATACCTGGTGCAATCCAGCTCCGTGCATGAAGACCGGTTACGAGATATTACCTAGGTTCAACAATCAATTTTATCGCTGTACGGTCTTCTCCATCAATAACAATGTCAGTAAACGCCGGCACACAAATCAAATCCACCCCGCTCGGAGCTACGAATCCGCGAGCAATCGCTACTGCTTTGATCGCTTGATTAAGTGCACCCGCCCCGATAGCTTGCAATTCAGCGGCGCCGCGTTCACGCAAAACTCCGGCCAGCGCACCTGCAACGGAATTTGGATTGGACTTTGCTGAAACTTTTAATACTTCCATGAAAAAGGACCTCCTCGGGAATGATGGATGGATTCCACTATTTAGATAGTATTCGAGAGAGGTTAAAAAATTCCTGCTATTCCCGCAATAACTTTCATATCAATTCTGAATTGACTAAACTTTTCGAATATTCATATAACTACTGCATGAGCAGCCATTCATCTTCCGTGAGCCGGATTTTTTGAATTTTTGTAGCCTGCCCTGTTGCATCGTCAATATGAACCGATACCGCATGCAGATGCCAGTCTCCTTCGTCCACCACAAACCGTGTCGGCAGCTGGGTCAGAAACTTGTGCAGAACGGCATTACGTTCCATACCAAGCACGCCATCACGCGGACCTGTCATGCCCACATCCGTTATGTAAGCTGTTCCGCCCGGCAGAATCCGGTCATCATTTGTTTGAACATGCGTATGGGTGCCTACAACGATGGAAGCATGTCCCGCCAAGTGCCAGCCCATAGCGATCTTCTCGGAGGTAGCTTCCGCATGGAAGTCAACCAGGATATTATTTGTCTTCTCTTTTGCGAGCGTAATCAAATCTTCCGCTTTCCGGAACGGGCAGTCAATCGGCGGCAAGAAAGTCCGGCCTTGCAGATTAATAATAGCTAATTGTTTGCCGTTGGCTTTAATATGCATATAACCATTCCCCGGTGTTCCTTCCGCGAAGTTAGCAGGACGTACAATGCGGGGTTCTTCATCTATCCATTCAAAGATGTCTTTATTGTCCCATGTATGATTGCCCATCGTGATGCCGTGAACGCCCCATTCAAAAAATTCACGGGCAATAGCTGCCGTAATACCACGGCCAGCTGCGGCGTTCTCGCCATTCACAATAATAATATGCGGATTGTACTTGCTCTTCAGTGCCGGAAGCACCTGTTTCAATGCTTTGCGGCCTACGCTGCCTACGATATCGCCAATAAATAATACGTTCACTCTGCCACTCCTTTATTATGCAAAAAAAGTGGCTGACAAGCAGCCACTTTTCGTTCTTGAATGCTAAGAGTTTATAAGTTTCTTCTCATAAACATGGCTTAGAATTCTCCGGATTGAAACGCGCTACCCCGCCTAATGACGGGGATAGCCGTTTCACCTTGCCATTTTGCTTGTGATCTACTTCGCATATTCAACTGCACGGGTCTCACGAATAACCGTAACTTTAATATGTCCCGGATAATCGAGTTCACTCTCGATCTTCTTCGTAATGTCGCGTGCAAGCCGGAATGCTTCCGTATCGTCAATCTTCTCAGGCTGAACCATTACACGTACTTCGCGTCCTGCTTGAATCGCGAAAGACTTCTCTACGCCGTCGAACGACTCCGAAATGTCTTCCAGCTTCTCCAGACGTTTAATGTACGTTTCAAGCGTCTCGCGACGCGCGCCAGGACGTGCGGCAGACAAAGCGTCCGCTGCTCCTACCAGCATCGCGATAACAGAAGTAGCTTCTACATCACCATGGTGGGAAGCGATACTGTTGATCACAACAGGATGCTCCTTGTACTTCTTCGCCAGCTCTACGCCAATCTCAACATGGGAGCCCTCAACCTCGTGGTCAAGTGCCTTGCCGATATCGTGCAGAAGGCCTGCGCGCTTAGCAAGCGTAATATCCTCGCCAAGCTCTGAAGCCATAAGACCCGTCAAATAAGCAACCTCCATCGAGTGCTTCAACACGTTCTGACCATAACTTGTCCGGTACTTGAGGCGTCCAAGAATTTTGATCAAGTCAGGGTGCAGACCATGAACCCCAACCTCGAAAGTAGCCTGCTCACCGTATTCACGGATCCGCTCATCCACTTCCTTGCGGGACTTCTCGACCATTTCTTCAATGCGAGCCGGATGTATACGACCATCTGCAACAAGCTTCTCAAGTGAAGTACGAGCAATTTCGCGTCTAATCGGGTCAAAGCCAGACAGAATGACCGCTTCCGGTGTATCGTCGATAATCAAATCGATACCAGTCAATGTTTCGAGTGCACGAATATTACGGCCCTCACGTCCAATTATGCGGCCTTTCATTTCTTCGTTAGGCAGCGTAACGACTGATACAGTCGTCTCTGCTACGTGATCCGCCGCACAACGTTGAATAGCGAGTGAAATAATATCCCGCGCCTTTCGATCGGCTTCTTCTTTCGCTTGCTGCTCGATCTCTTTGATCATCTGTGCTGTTTCGTGACGCACTTCCTGCTCCACATTCGACAAAATAATCGATTTCGCATCTTCCATAGTCAAGCTGGAGATACGCTCCAATTCACTAAGCTGCTGCTTGTAAATGGAATCAATTTGATCTTGGGTGTCATCAATCCGTTTCTCTTTGTTGGCCACTAATTCTTCTTTGCGTTCCAGCGCTTCTATCTTTTTATCCAGCGACTCCTCTTTCTGGAGCAAACGTCTTTCTTGACGCAAAGACTCATTACGCCGCTCACGGATGTCTTTCTCAGCTTCCGTACGGAGTTTGTGGATTTCATCTTTTGCTTCGAGCACCGTTTCCTTCTTCTGAGCTTCTGCTTCCTTCTTCGCATTCTCTACGATGACAACAGCAGCTTGCTCAGCACTGGAAATTTTGGCCTCGGCAATCGACTTGCGAATAAAATAACCAATCCCAAAGAAAATAACGCCAACAACGAGACAGATCAACACCGTCCAAATAGGGTCCATCTTGTTCACCTCCTCGTTGCATTCACCAAGGCAACTGCTTGGGATGATATTAGGTTTTTAGCCGGTTTCCATACCGATTGATTCTCTAACTTATTGACGAAAATAATCGTTTCAAATCAACTTTTGGAAGGAAAATTGATTTGATATAAAAGGAATACCATTTTATTTTATCTTTTGGCAAAATCAATTGTCAAGCAAAAGCCCTTCATCCTCATCTGCCTGCTCCATTTCCGCTTCATCTATAGCCGCTTTTACCGCCTGTTTTACGACATCGGAAGGAAAACCCCGGCGCATTAAAAAAGCCATCAGCTTCTGACGCTTCTCCCTGTTCTCACCTTTAAGAGAGCGCCATTTCTTCTTCGCGGCATGTACAGCGGATGCTAGTTCGTCATCGCTGCTGATGGAAGCGAATGCGTCGGAAGCTGCCTGCTTCGATACTCCGCGCTGCTGCAGCTCCTGCTTGATCCAGCGGCTGCCTTTCTGACTGTAGCGGATTCGTTGCATGACAAATTGCCGCGCATACTCTCCATCATCAACAATATGTTCGGATTCTAAACGTTCAAGCGCATAAGCAATAGGCTCAGGCTCAAGCTCTTTGCGAAGCAGATATTGCTCGATCTGTTTGCGCGTTCTCGCTTTTATACCCAAATAGTTGACCGCGAGCGCATAAGCCCGATATCGATCATCCTCTTCCGTAATTTCTGTAATTTCCTCGATTGTCAGTGCCTTGCCCTTCAATAGCCGGTACTTGATCAATAAATCCTCATGTACTGAAAACAAGGCCTCTTCCTGATCATTCGTATAGATGTGGTATCGTTTACGTTCCTTGCGGTCCTGTTTAACCGCTGATATTTCAATCATCCTCCAGGGCACACTCCGTTCATTGTGGTGAAAAAGAAGCAACGCCGCCCTCTAAGGGACGGCGCTGCTCCTAAGCTATTCATTCAACTTCTTCGCAGCATGGATTCGCAGCTGCGAAAGTTGACTTATTAATCATCAAGCTCCGACTCATCAAAATCATCGTCATCGTCTTGCGAGAAGTCCGCTGATTGTGCAGAAGCGGACAGATTGCTTGCTTCGCGAATTTGCTTCTCTATTACCGCAGCAACCTCCGGATGATCCTTCAAGAATTGCTTCGCGTTCTCACGGCCTTGACCTAAGCGGTCACCGTTGTAAGAGAACCATGCACCGCTCTTCTGAACAATATCCATCTCTGTACCGATATCAATAAGGCTGCCTTCTCTCGAAATGCCCTCGCCGTACATAATATCGACCTCAGCTTGTTTGAATGGCGGTGCCACTTTATTCTTAACGACTTTAATACGGGTACGGTTACCAACCATATCGTTACCTTGCTTGATTGTCTCAATACGGCGTACATCAAGACGAACGGAAGAATAGAACTTGAGCGCGCGTCCGCCTGGTGTTGTCTCAGGGTTACCGAACATCACGCCAACTTTCTCGCGTAATTGGTTGATGAAGATTGCAATTGTCTTCGACTTGCTGATCGCACCACCCAGTTTACGCAGTGCTTGGGACATCAGACGTGCCTGCAGACCAACGTGGGAATCCCCCATGTCGCCTTCAATCTCTGCTTTCGGTACGAGCGCTGCAACTGAATCGACTACGATAATATCTACAGCGCCGCTGCGTACAAGTGCTTCTGCGATTTCAAGCGCTTGTTCACCGGTATCCGGCTGAGACAACAACAACTCGTCGATATTAACGCCCAGCTTGCTTGCATACAATGGATCAAGCGCATGCTCGGCATCGATGAAAGCGGCTTGTCCGCCAACACGTTGTACTTCCGCAATCGCGTGAAGCGCAACGGTTGTTTTACCGGAGGACTCCGGTCCATAAACCTCAATAATACGACCTCTCGGCAAACCGCCGATTCCAAGTGCAATATCTAAAGCAAGGGAACCGCTAGGCACGGTTTCAACTTGCATATGTGTGGATTCTCCTAATTTCATGATGGAACCTTTACCAAATTGCTTCTCAATTTGACGTAAAGCCATCTCCAAAGCAGCACGACGATCCGACAAGCTACTCACATCCTTCAATTATTTATAATTGTATGATACCTTGTTTCTGCTCATATGCCAAGCTTTTTTTCGAACATACATTCGTCTTTTTATTTTCACGCCTTTTCGTTCGAAAAAAATAGACATAAAAAAACCGCAGCAAAGTAATCTTCGCCACGGTTCTTCCGCATGACCCAATTATAGCGGAAATGGTACAAACAGGCAAGCTTTTTCGTGCTAATCCGACAAATTATTGCTCGCGCAGTCTCAGCCATAATTGATACAAGGCTGCCTTCACCGCACGAATGCGGATAATCGCGCGCGTACCGGAGAAATTGCCGGTAAAGACCGCTGTCGGCTTCCCCCGTTCCGCAACTGCATAATAGACAAGACCAACCGGCTTGCCTTCTGCTTGAGCCGGACCGGCCACACCGGTCAAGGAAACGCCAAAATCGGAATCTCCGATCTGTCTGACACGTTCAGCCATCATCGCTGCCGTCGACTCGCTGATCGCACCCGGCGCACCGTCTCCCTCCAGTTGGGCCATCGGGATCCCGAGCAGCTTATGCTTCATCTCATTCGTATAAGTCACAACTCCGCCGGAATATTCACCGCTGCTCCCCGGTATACCGGTTATAAGCTCGGCCAGCAAGCCCCCGCTTATGCTCTCGGCTGTGGAAAGCTTTCTTCTTGAGGTCCGAAGAAGCTGGACAACTCTCTCTTCAAGCGTGATTTCTTCCTGTGCATATAAGTATTCGCCCACCCGCAATTTGACGGCATCGACGGTCAGATCCAGCTTAGCTGCGGCGTCAGATTCATTCGGTGCTTTTGTTGATACCCGGATGGCCACTTCGCCTTCCTTCGCATACGGTGCGATTGTAGGGTCCGACTGCGCTTCAATCAGATCCAGCAGCTTTGCCTCAAGCGCCGATTCGCCTATACCGGCAAACATAAGAAGCCTGGAATGCAGCGGTTCTTCTGAGCCGAGAATAGACCGAAGCCACTGTGAGCCTGGCCCTTCAATCATTGGTTTCATCTCTCGCGGCGGCCCGGGCAGCAGCAAATAGTGAGTTCCGTCTTCCGACAGCCCGTTGCCCACCGCAAGACCTGCCTCGTTCTCAATCGGAGCACTGCCGTCAATCATCAGCGCCTGCCGACGGTTGCTCTCCACCATATGAATGCCGCGCGAGCTGAACATCAACTCGATTTTGTCCATCGAAGGCTGATGAATGGACAGCCCGCGATTCAGATAAGCAGCGAGAACATCCTTTGTCAAATCATCCTGTGTCGGACCAAGACCGCCGGTAAAAACAAGCAAATCCGCACGTTCCCGGGCGATTTCGATTGCTTGCCGGATTCGATTCGGATTATCGCCAACAACGGTTTGAAAATAAACATCAATGCCCAGAGTCGCCAGCTTTCTGGACAGATACTGTGCATTCGTATTGACGATTTGGCCAAGCAGAAGCTCAGTACCTACCGCAATAATTTCCGCTTTCATATGGATATCCCCCTTTGAATCAGGCAGCATTAGGAAGCAAAAACATCTCTCCAATAATGGAAAGATGCTTTATTGTTACTTATATGATCCTGATTATTGCACAGGAATCAGATGTTTATTTTTGAAAAAGTAATCAAAACCGGAGTACACCGTAATCAGCACGGCTATCCAACTGACGATCTCGTCAAAAGGAAAATCGATAAACGAGAATGGGAAATTGTTCAGCAGAAGCGAAATAATCATCGTAATTTGTACGGCTGTTTTCCATTTGCCCCATTTGCTCGCCGCCATAACGCTGCCCTCAAGGAGCGCAATTTGGCGCAAACCCGTTACCGCGAATTCACGGCTGATAATAATGATCGCCATCCAAGCCGCCAGCTTGTCCATTTGAACAAGGGAGATTAGAACAGCCGCTACAAGGAGCTTATCGGCCAGCGGATCGAGAAGCTTGCCCAAGTTCGTTACAATCTTGTTCTTTCTGGCAATATAGCCGTCCAGCCCGTCAGTGCTTGCCGCTATGATAAAGATAATAGCCGCAATAATCTGATTGTATGTAATGGAATAATCATCGCCGAACTCAAGAGGCTTAATATCGATATTAACAAGTAGAAATACCATAATGATCGGCACTAAAATAATTCGGGCAAGCGTAATTCTATTAGCCAGGTTCATTCATTCACACCCCCGGACCGTCTAACCGTGTTCCTGCATTGATGCATGATTGCTTGTACTGTCATTTGTATGTCCCCCGGATCGTTTCCAAAACTATCTAATCAAGTATAATACATGCCATTTCCTGTGTCAAAATGCGAAAGCAACATAGATCGAAAGCCCTTCTTCTGCCGTCAATGATGCGGCAGCGAAGGGCTTATGTACCAGCTTAACGGTAGTTCGTGAATTGCAGCTCGATTTTCAGATCAGCTCCGCGCAAAAGAGCCATAGCCGCCTGCAGATCATCACGGCTTTTACCGGTCACGCGAATCTGATCGCCTTGAATCTGGCTCTTTACCTTCAGCTTGGAGTCCCGGATCAGAATATTAATCTTCTTGGAATGATCCTGATCAATCCCCTGCTTCAACTTGATGCGCTGACGGACGGTATTCGCCGAAGCCGATTCGATCTTGCCGTATTCCAGGTTTTTAATCGGAACGCCGCGTTTCACCATCTTGGACTTCAGAATATCAAGCACGCTCTCCAGCTTGAAATCGTCATCCGATATGACAACAAGCTCCTCTTTCTCAAGCTTAATGCTGCTCTTGCTCCCTTTAAAATCAAAGCGTGTTTCGATTTCCCGCTCTGCTTGCTGAATAGCATTATTCAGCTCTTGCATATCCATCTTCGATACAATATCAAACGAACTTTCCGAACTCATATTTACACAACTCTCCCTTTGTCTCTATTCCGCTTATTGCTCGCTGTTCATGTCTTGCGTATCCCCAGGTGACGAAGAGCCTTCCGGACTTTCTGTTCCAGTTGTATCCTCAGCAGGGTTCAGCTGGATTTTCTTGGAGCCGGCACGGTCGCCGTCATTAATTTGCACGCCATCTACTGAGATGACACTCAGATCGGCGCGTCCGACGTTAATGTACAGCGGCTGATCCAGATCATAAGTAAAGACTGAACCGTCCGGTGCCGTTTCCGAAATAATGGCCTTGCCTGATGAGCTTCCGGAACGAACTTCTGTCCAGCTTGGTCCGCCCGTAATCTTGATCTCCACTTTATGTACGACACCTGCCGGCGCAACATCGTAATGATCAACCTTGCCGACCTTGGACGAGAAGGTAAGTGTCGTCGGCAATTGGCTTGGCGGAGGTGTAGGCGTCGAAGTTGGCGTTCCGCCATTTGTTGCATCAGTCGACTGGCTTGGCGGAGGAGCAGGCGAAGCCTGATCCGTAATATTCGTATTGTCAATTTCTTTCGGATCATTGGATTTCTGATTAACGAAATAAACCCAAACAACAACAACGATGAGGATCAGGAAGGACCACATCATCACATTAAACCCGAGTTTGCTGATCCGTTCGGAGGAACGGCTCTGCACCCGCTTTGGCTGCCTGGCCGGTACTGCCTCTACAATCTGATCGGTAACCGAGGCAGGAATTTCATGCTGGTACAGACGCAGCACTTCATCCGCATCAAGTCCTACAGCATCGCAATAATTTTTCACAAAAGCGCGTAAATAAAACGTTCCCGGCAGCACGCTATGATCGCCGCTTTCGATCGCTTCCAAGTAGCGCTTGCGTATTTTTGTCGTTTCCTGAACATCTTCAAGCGTTAGCCCGTGTTCTTCCCTTGCTTTACGCAGCAACGCTCCTAAATCAGACATGGGGTCTACTCCTCTCGCTAGAATTCATTATCCGAATAATTGGCCGTGAATGATTCGTATGTAATTTCTTCGTCCGGTGTGTTGCGAAGCTCAATAATCATGTCAAAATGGCTGTAATCATATTGTGATTCCTTAATAAAAATATCCGGATGCTCAATAACCTTCGTGGAAGGCATCGCCATGATTTCCTGCAACAGCGAATAATGCTTCTCGTTAGAACGGATTGTGCTTACAATTCCGTCAATGATGAAGATGTTGTTGTTGGTCATCTCATCCTCGGACAGCTGACTTCGAACCGTTTGTCTCAGCAAAGTGGACGACACAAAGGTCCACCGTTTGTTCGAACAGACGCTGCCTGCGATAATCGACTCGGTCTTGCCGACACGCGGCATGCCTCTAAGTCCAATAACCTGATTGCCGTCACGTTTAAACACTTCACCGAGAAAATCGACCAATATACCTAACTCATCTCTTGTAAAACGGAAGGTTTTACGGTCATCCGAATCACGTTCAATGTAACGTCCGTGACGGACTGCCAATATATCAACGATGGTAGGCGTACGAAGCTTGTTAACCGTAATGTTATCAACCTTCTGCAGCATTTTGCCAAGCAGGACGATTTTTTCCTCGTCATCGGTCTGCAGCAGCATGCCGCGCGTGCGGTCCTCTACACCGTTAATGGTCATAATATTAACTTCAAGCATCCCAAGCAGGGATGCGATATCGCCAAGCAAGCCCGGCCTGTTCTTATGTATCTTATATTCCATATAGTATTGCTGCTTTGATCCCATTTCACACCGTCCCTTGTTGTCACCAATCCCAATTGATTGACTCGCTTACAAAAATTTATTCTACAATTTTCGTCACATTCCTGCAACCTATTCACAGACATTGCAGAAAAGCCTCCAATTGGGGAGGCTTTTCTGCAGATGCCGACATTTTAAGTTTGTTCGACCAGCTTCACCATCAGACCAGCTACGGTTTTTCGCTCATGCTCATCGCCTGCGTCCCATAGCTGCTTCAAGACACGCTGCTGCTCATTTTTAGGGTCAACCTTCTCGTCAAGGAAGGAGCCGATCTCGTAGGCCAAATTTTTAATGGTTTCTTCAGACATCCCATTGTTTTTGGCTTGTGCCACGCGATCCGATAAAAATTCTTTCCAATTGTCGAAACTAGAAAGGACATTAGACATGTTATTTCGCCTCCTGGATAAGTACATTTTGAGAAGAGTGTAGCACTCAACAAATGTTATTCTGTGTAGAGGCGAAAAGGATTATACGGCAGTACAGTTTTAAGTATGCCAGCCGCCATTGGGACTGATGACTTGACCTGTTATGTAGGAGGATTCCGGTAACGACAAGAAATACACCAACGAAGCGACCTCATCAGGTTGTCCAAAACGGCCGAGCGGAATTTCCTGCTCTAATGCCGCCTTCTCTTCATCATTAAAACCGCTCATCATCAACGTATCCACTGCTCCCGGTGCCACCGCATTGACCGTAACGCCGGATGGTGCCAGCTCTTTGGCCAAAGCCTTGGTAAAGGCGTTCATTCCGCCTTTGGTGGTGGAGTACAGCACTTCACAGGATGCTCCTGACATGCCCCAGATGGAGGATACATTAATAATCCGGCCAAACCGGTTCGAAATCATAGCAGGCATAAACAACTGGCAGCACAAAAACATGCCCTTCAAGTTGACTGCCATCACATCATCCCATTCCTGCTCCGTCACATCCATCAGCATGCCATAATGCGAAATCCCGCCGTTATTCACGAGAATATCCGGCAGCATATTATGGGCTTCCAGCTTCTCCTTCATCCGCGAGAGCTGTTCTCTCGAACGCAGATCGGCAGAAATCGTCATCACATTCGCGCCAAGCCGCATGCACGCTCTTGCTATTTCGTTAGCCGCTTCATGCGACTCACGATAATGAATGACGATGTTGAGTCCCTCCGCGGCAAAGCGCTGCGCAATGGCAGCGCCGATGCCCCGGCTTCCCCCGGTAATTAACACCGTCATTTGTTTGAATGGCTTCATGAAACCGGCTGTCCATCCGGCTTCTCGACAATGGAAACCGCTAATTGCTGGAAGTCGAAATGCTCGCGAAGCCGTTCATTCACCTGTTCCAGCGTGCAGTTCTCATACAGGGACAAGAGATCAAACATATCGCTGTCACGGAACCGGTAACGGGTAAATTCACCGGCAATCGCCTCAGGGGAATTGAGCATTCGCAAATAACCGCCGATTTTTTTCCGTTTCGACCGTTCAAAGGCCGCAGGCTCAATACCCGTACGGAGGGCTTCTTCGACAGCCGCACGAATCCGGTTAAGCAATTCATCCGGATCAGGCGTATCCCCGCCTATAACCGAGAAGGCATAATCCGTGCTTACATTAAACTCCGTTCCAAAAGAATCGGAAATTAAATTTTGCTCATACAAATCCTGATACAATGCCGAGCTTGCGCCAAACAGAGCATCAAGCATCAGCTTGGAAGTTACTTCATGGCGCATCAGCGCTTCGCCGGTAAGCCCTGCTTTCTTTTCCTTAAAACCAAACATTACCTTCGGAAGCGATACGGGCAGCTTAGTCACTTTTCTTGGAGTCTTCACGCTCTCCGGCTCATTCTCGAAGAATCGTTTGATCTCTCCTTGCGGCTTGAAGGTCTTGCGCGCCTGATTGCTGCGGACAAGCTCGAATACTTCTTCCGCTTTCACCCCGCCAACCACAAACAGCAGCATGTTGGACGGATGGTAGAACGTTTCATAACAACGGTACAAGGTTTCCTTGTCGATCTGATAAATCGACTCCACCGTACCGGCAATATCAATATGAATCGGATGGGTATGGTACATGGCATCAATCAGGCCAAAATAAACACGCCAATCCGGATTGTCCTTGTACATATTGATCTCTTGGGCGATAATGCCTTTTTCCTTATCGACGTTCTGATCCGTGAAATAAGGATGCTGGACAAAATCGATCAAGGTTTCGAGATTTGCCGGAATCTGCTCCGTTGCCGAGAACAGATACACCGTGCGGTCAAAGCTTGTGAAAGCGTTCGCCGATGCCCCTTGCGAAGCAAAGGTGGCGAAGATATCGCCGGTTGGTTCTTCGAACATTTTATGCTCCAAAAAATGGGCAATGCCGTCCGGCACACGGACAGGCTCTTGATCGCCTACAGCAAACTTGTTATCGACGGAGCCGTATTTGGTTGCAAATGTGGCATAGGTCTTCTGGAAGCCTTCCTTCGGCAGGACGATCACTTCGAGGCCGTTATCCAGCACTTCGCGGTATAGCGTTTCCTGAACGCCTTTGTAGTCGAGTGTCTCCATTGCCGTTACGCCTCCTTCTGGTCACGCAAAAAATAAATCGTATCCAGCTGCGCCAGCTGCGCAACCCGGACGATATCCTCTGCCGTTACCGCTTCAATCTGATCCAGCAGCTGTTGTGCCGTTCTTTCCTTACCGGATAATACGGCGTTAAAGTCATAAGCAATCATCTCATAAGCGGAATCCTGCAGCTCCCTAAGATGATTGGCAACCATCGCTTTCGTCTGATTCATCTCCAGATCCGTAAGCTGACCTTGGCGCATGCTCTCAAGCTGCTCCTTGATTATGGTTACCGCTTTCTCATAATTGGCAATCTCGATACCGGATTGAATTGTGAGCAGTCCTTTATGTCCATCCAATCTGGAAGCCGCGTAATAAGCAAGACTTTCTTTCTCCCGGACATTAAGGAACAGCTTGGAATGCGGATAACCGCCCAGGATGCCGTTATACATCAAGGAAGCCGCATAGTCATCGTCACCATATCCCACATTTGTCCGCAGCCCCAGATTCAGCTTGCCCTGATTGACATCCATACGCTCAACAACGTTCTTGACCTTACGGACTTCATGGGAGATCGATGGAACAGAATAACTCGCAGGCGAGCCATCCTCAATACGGAAAGCCTCCTTCGCTAAGGCAGCTACTTCTTCCATCGTTGTATCGCCAACGACATATAAATCAAAAGCAGCTTCATTAAGCCACTGCTTATATTGACTGTACAAGGATTCAGACGTAATGGAGTTTATTTCGTCCAGTTTGCCAAGCGGGTGCAGACGATAAGGCTCATCCGCGCACATTTCTTCCAGACAGCGCTCAGCCGCATAACGGATCTTATCATTCACAATCGATTCCAGTCGCTTCGTCAAGGTTTGCTTCTCGGCATCCACATATTTACGGCGGAATACGCCGTCCTCCGTGACCGGTTCAGTAACAACCTCGCCCAGGAAACGCAAGGATGAGCCCAGCAGCGGCACATCTGACGATACAAAATGATCGTTAATAACATCCATACGGAATTGAACGATTTGGGAATCGCCTCTTTTATATACATCAAAGCCGAATCCGGCGCCGTACAAATCATCTAGCCTCTCGCGGAATGCCTTGGTCTCAGGTGTAGACACCGTCCCGCGGCGCAATACAAACGGGGCGAGTGCGGTTTGGGTTACAGCGTTTTCAGATAAAGGCAGTCCGGCGAACAACGATATCGCAAACGTCTTGAATCGCTTGGTTGGCATCACATGAAGCCTGATCCGGCCTATTTGCCCTCTTTCGAATAATGTCACTTCCGTTTGCTCCTTCCGAGTGAAATGGAATATAGTAAATGTATTCCATTTTCATGCTTCCTATACCATTCTAACCGATACGAAATGGAAGAAGCAACCTGCCTGCCCAAGGCAGAAAGGCTGCTTCTCTTTAGCGTTACATACAGAATATATGCTTGCCAATCGTCTTCACTTGCGGTCTGGACCAGATCCATTTGGATGTTGCCGTTTCCGGATTAAAGTAGTAGGTACAGCCGCCTGTCGGATCCCATCCGTTAATGGCATCTTGCACAGCTTTACGGGCGGTATCATTAGGCGTGAGCCAGATTTGTCCGTCTGCAACCGCTGTAAAGGCCAATGGCTGGAAAATAACGCCCGATACCGTATTCGGGAAGCTTGGCGATTTCACGCGGTTCAAGATAACCGCTGCAACTGCCACCTGGCCTTCGTATGGCTCACCGCGCGATTCTCCGTACACGGCATTCGCCATAATCTTCAAATCACTTTCCGAAAGACCAAGATTATTGGACTTGGCAGGAGTACTGCCGCTGGAAGAACCTGAGCCGCTTGAACCGCTGTTGCTGCTGCCGGAACCACTCGAAGCGCTGCCGGAATCGGCAGCCGTCGGCTTCCAGTTCTTTGTTGCTTCCCACAGCTTAAGCTTGGTTTTTGCCCCAACAACACCGTCGGATTTCATGCCGAACTTCCATTGGAACCATGTCACCGCATTTTTGGTGCTTGTGCCGAAACTTCCGTCAATCGCACCATTATAATAGCCTAAGTATTTAAGCCTTCCCTGCAGTTCATATACGTCCTGACCGGAGGATCCTACTGTTAAAGTAGCATTGCTGAACGTTGGTTCTGCATCATCTTGTGAGTATCGCTCAAGGGAGTACAATCCGAACAATACCGTCACGATGATGGTAGTCACGACAATTAATCGATTTCTCATTTAGCAATCTGCCTTTCTCTTGCAAGTTAGTTCGCGATTAGCTGCGTTACCTAACTCTAGTATGAGAAGGGATTCCTGCTTCTATTCATCATCGATTAAAGAGCAGCCGCTTAGGAAGGAATTCGGCTGGCCTGGTATTGCTCCATGGACATCAATACTTCTCTTGGCTTGCTGCCTTCATAAGGACCAACAATGCCGCGTGCTTCCATCTGGTCTACCAGCCTTGCCGCCCGGGTATAACCTACCCGCATACGGCGTTGGAGCAGCGATACAGATGCTTGCTTGGCTTCAACTACAATTTGTACGGCTTGATCATAAAGCTCGTCCAGAATTTCTTCCGGGTCTGCCGATTCTTCTTCTACCTCAGGCACCAGGTCCTCTTTATATTCCGCTTCGGCTTGACCTCTTGCATATTCCACAAGCGCCTCAACCTCCTGGTCGGATAAAAAGGCGCCCTGTACCCGGATCGGCTTCGACATGCCAACCGGCAGATACAGCATATCGCCCCGGCCCAGCAGCTTCTCTGCCCCAACCATATCCAGAATCGTACGGGAGTCAACCTGCGAGGATACGCCGAAGGCAATCCGGGACGGGATATTGGCTTTGATGACACCTGTAATGACGTCTACAGAAGGACGCTGCGTTGCGATAATGAGATGAATGCCCGCGGCCCTCGCCATCTGGGCAAGTCTTGCAATAGAATCCTCTACATCATTGGATGCTACCATCATTAGATCCGCAAGCTCGTCGACAATAACGACAATGTACGGAAGCACGGCTTTTGGATTCTCAGCCATCAGGGCATTGTAGCCCTCAATATTACGGGTAGCGGATTTGGAGAACAATTCATAACGCTTCTCCATCTCGACAACAATCTTCTTCAAGGCCAGTGCCGCCCTTCGCGGATCTGTCACAACCGGCGCCAGCAGATGCGGTATGCCATTGTACACATTTAACTCGACCATCTTAGGATCCACCATCAGAAACTTTACTTCATCCGGAGCGGCTTTGTACAAGATGCTGGTAATAATGCCGTTGATACAAACCGATTTGCCCGATCCTGTAGCCCCTGCTACGAGCAGATGGGGCATTCTTGCCAGGTTGCCGATGATCGGCTGACCGGAAATATCACGGCCGAACGCGATGGACAGCTTGGAGGGCGCATTGTGGAAGGCGGCAGTCTCCATAACTTCGCGCATGGTCACCATCGATACTTCCATGTTTGGAACCTCGATCCCGATTGCTGATTTGCCTGGAATCGGAGCTTCCATCCGGATATCCTTCGCCGCCAGGGCCAAAGCGATATCATCCGTCAGACTTACGATCCGGCTTACCTTCACGCCTGAAGCCGGCTGGACCTCATAACGCGTAACGGCAGGGCCGCGCACCACATCAAGCACCTTGGCCTTTACACCAAAACTCTCCAGAGTTGCTTCGAGCTTGCGCTTCGAATCCATCGCATCCGTTCCGTCACCGCCTCTTGCCATCAGGCTTGGTTTGGCAAGCAGTGAAAACGGGGGAAGCAAATACGGCTTCTTGATCGGCATATCTGAAACCGGCGGAGATACGGGCGTTGTTGCCCCGGCAGCTTTCTCTTCTGCACTTTCTTCGGAGATGCCCTCATTATTGAGATCTTCCGCAATAGCAAGTTCCGGATCATCCTGATCATAATCTTCGCTGTAACGGGCTGGATCAGCGGGAGGCGCCGCGTAATCCTCTTGTTCTTCTTCGTATGTATCCATTACTCTTGTAATTACAGCAGGCTCTTCGTCTTCCTCAAACTCATTATGAACCGGATATACAGGAGCTGCATTTTCTTGTGCCGGCTGATGCTCCCATGGCGGAAGCTCTTCCTTTTGCTGCACGGCGGCAGAGTCCGCTTCACCGTTACGGTCCCATTCCTCATCCCAATTCTGAGCATTCGTCCAATGAGGCTTAACGCTGCTGCCATATTCTCCTTGATATTGCTCTTCATTCATGGACCAGTCATCCTGGGCAATTTGGGGTTCCTGCGGATTGCTCTGCTCCTGATTTCTCCAGGAGAAGAACAAGGACTTCTTCCTTCTTGACGGCAATGCTGCCGAGTAATCGTCATCATCATCGTCATCGATAGCATCAGATTGGACAAATACCGGAGGCTTCGCCGCTTTTGAAGCTTTGGCTTTGGCTTTGGCTGCGCTTCGAATCGATGCCCCCTGCGACCATTTGGCGGCAAGCAATTTGAATAGCCGAATACTCTTATCTCTGCCTAGACGGGCAAGCTCCACATACGATTTGCCCGTAAGCAGCATAATCGAGATTGCGTACATGACGCCCGCGATAAGCTTGGACCCGAAATAACCAAACAATGTGAACAGCATGGAATATTCTACGGCGCCAATATAACCGCCGCTGATTGCCCGCTGGCTGATTGGCCTGTCATCCGAACCGTTGAAGGTCAGCAGCTCATCACTCATATCCGTAGTGAGCTGATGAAGGATCTCCCCTCCTGTCAGGTCTACAGTAGGAAGCAGCTTGCGGTCGATCTCAGCAATACTGCTCGATAATGTCAGGGCGAGTACAAATACAAGCAGGCCTGTCCGCCGATTGGTCCAACCGCGCGGCCAAGCCCTTTTTACCATAACAACTAACCCGACATAAATACCAACTAATGCCAATACAAAATAAAACTTCCCCAGGAACAAGCCAAACAGCTTGGACAAGGAGCGTCCAACCGTTGCCTCTCCCGACAAAGCTATAACCGATACCGTTATCAGTAAAATGCCATAAACTTCATATTTCAATTGAGTCGCGATTGATTTCTTCTTCCGTCTTTTCTTAGCCAATGTTCCGTCACCTCTGGCATACATTATACCATAGGTGGACAAATGTTCCTATTAGACATAAGAACCTTTGTGCGTATTTTTATTACTCAGGGGGTTGTCCAAACATGACGAAGTTACCCGGAGAAAGCTCCGGCTTCAAATAATCATCCAAGGAGCATTGGAGCAGACGGACGATTCTCCCCATCCCTGGCGCAACCGGCTGAACTTGCATAAATACGCCGTTCACCCAAACTTCCTGATACGGAACCGATTCAGCATGCACACCGTCCAAGACAGTCTCAAGCGGCATAATCGTATAGATCGTCATTAGTTATACACCCCAGCCTGCGCGGCAGCCGGCTTACGCTCGGCAATCCGGCGGTTGAGCTCCTTAAGTGCATCCCCAAGTCCGCCTACCGCGTCAATGAGCCCATGCTTCACGGCATCCGAGCCAATGACGGTAGTACCTATATCTCTTGTCAATTCTCCTGTCTTGAACATCAGCTCTTTAAACGTTTCTTCGGAGACATTCGAATGCATGGTTACAAAACGCAAAATACGCTCCTGCATTTTATCAAGATATTCGAATGTTTGAGGCACACCGATAACCAGACCGTTCAGACGGATCGGATGAATGGTCATCGTCGCAGTAGCTGCAATGAAGGACATATTGCCGGCCACTGCGATTGGAACGCCAATGGAGTGCCCCCCGCCGAGCACTAAGGTTACTGTCGGCTTCGATAATGATGAGATCATTTCGGCAATGGCAAGTCCCGCTTCCACGTCGCCGCCAACTGTATTAAGAACAATAAGAATACCCTCAATCTTCGGATTTTGCTCTGCGGCTACGAGCTGCGGAATTAAATGCTCATATTTAGTCGTCTTATTTTGCGGCGGCAATACAATATGTCCTTCGACCTGTCCGATAATCGTCATGCAGAATATATTGGATTCCGATGCCGGTGTTGTCGTCTGTCCTAATTGCTGAATCGTCTCCACGATAGAGTTTTGCTTTTTCTTCTCGTCTGCTGCCGGTTCCGGCTGCTGCGGCTGTTCATCGTTCATATAATTCATTGTAAACTCCCCCTCAACTTCATCGTATAGCTCGTCATAGTATGAGGTGGAATGGCGAATTTATACGGTTAAAAGAGCAAAAAAGAACGCCCCCACGGGATTCGTTCAATCCTCATCGGAACGTTCTTGATAACCTTATACTTCCATGATAATCGGAAGAATCATTGGACGGCGTCTGGTCTGCTCATATAAGAAACGCCCGAGGGCATCTTTTACATTCGTTTTTAGTGAAACCCATTCATTCACTTTATCATGCATCAGCTTATTAAGCGTTGAGGTAACAATCTTATTCGCTTCATCGAGCAGCCCTTCTGATTCCCGTACATACACAAATCCCCGCGAGATAATATCCGGCCCCGAAACAATAGACCCTCCATCTTGCTTGCTGAGCGTAACGACAACAACAAGTATGCCATCCTGAGACAATAATTTGCGGTCGCGCAATACGATATTGCCGACATCTCCTACTCCAAGTCCGTCAATCAGCACATTGCCGGCTTGTACCTTGGAGCCTTTACGGGCCAGGCCGTCTTGAAACTCGACCGGTTCCCCGTTATCAATAACAAAAATATGATTTCGGTCTATTCCAACAGCTTCACCAAGCCGGGCATGCTGCCGGAGCATTCGGTACTCCCCATGAATCGGGATAAAATATTTCGGCTTAATCAAATTAAGCATCAGCTTTAATTCTTCTTGGCTTCCATGACCCGAGACATGGACACCTGATACAGAACCCGGACCATAAATGACATTCGCTCCAAGCCGGAACAACTCATCTACGGTTCTGCCGACGTAACGCTCGTTCCCCGGAATTGGCGTAGCTGCAATAATAACGGTATCTCCGGGTAAAATATCAACTTTGCGATGTGTCGAACGCGCCATTCTGGTCAATGCCGACATCGGCTCCCCTTGACTGCCCGTGCAGAGGATCACAACGCGGTCAGCAGCCAGCTTATTGATCTCCTCCGGCTCAATGATCATTCCTTCAGGAATGTGCAGATAACCAAGCTCGGCCGCAATGGTTACGACATTCACCATACTGCGCCCTACGACGGCAATATAGCGCTTTGTCGCAATAGCAGCATTAATGACCTGCTGGATACGATGCACGTTGGAAGCAAAGGTAGCCACAACCACGCGCTGCGATGATTTATGAAAAATATCTTCAAGCTCTTCCCCTACCTGTTTCTCCGAAGGGGTAAAGCCGGGACGTTCGGCATTGGTACTGTCAGACAGTAAGGCAAGCACTCCCCGCTGGCCAATCTCCGCCATCCGCTGCAAATCCGCGTACTGGTCATTAACCGGAGTGTAGTCAAACTTGAAATCACCGGTATGAACAATTGTTCCTTCCGGCGTATCAAGCGCAACTCCTATAGAGTCCGGTATACTGTGATTCGTCTTGAAGAAACTTGCCTGGATTGAGCCGAGATCTACCTTGGAGTCCGCGTCGATGACAATCCGCTTCGTCTCCCCAAGCAGCCCCGCTTCCTTCAGCTTATTTTCAATTAAGCCTAACGTGAGCCTTGTTCCGTATACAGGAACATTCAACTGCTTAAGCGCATAAGACAATCCGCCGATATGGTCTTCATGGCCGTGAGTAATGAGAATGGCCCTGACTTTATCCCGATGCTCTAACAGGTAAGAGATATCCGGAATAACAATATCGATTCCAAGCATATCTTCCTCCGGGAACTTAAGTCCCGCGTCCACAACGACGATATCATTCGCGTATTGAATGACGTACATGTTTTTGCCGATCTCGCCAACTCCGCCTAAGGCAAATACGAGCAATTTATCGGGATTTTTCTTCGACAAGTGCTTACCTCCTTCGAATGATACCATTCTCCGTTCCAGCCAATTGTATGAATTTTCCGTCCATTCCACTTGACCCCATTATACATGATGAAAAAGATGGAATACAAGGTGAAACAACCGCCTGCTTGCCCCTCTTTGAAACGCAAACAAGCAGGCCGGAGACAATTCTCCGCCTGCTTGATCTTGTGAAATCTGAGATGAAATTAGACCAGCTTGCTAATAAAAGCCGCTTCGGCCTCGCTAGCCGGTACGAGCGGAAGTCTTACTCCGCCAACAGGCAAGCCTCGCAGGCCAAGCGCATACTTAACAGCAACCGGGTTTGGAACCGGATGAGGGCATTCAAACAGGCCTTTGAAGACAGGATAGCATTCTGCATGAAGACTTGCAGCTTGCTTCACATCTCCATTCAGATAAGCTTGAATAAGCTGCTTCATCTTAGCACCGATAATATGACTCGCCACGCTTACGATCCCATATCCGCCGATTGCAAGAGTAGGAAGCGTTGCGCTGTCATCTCCGCTATACACTCTGAAGCTTTCCGGAGCCGCAGCGATAATCAGCGACAGCTGATCGGACGAAGCACAATCCTTCGTTGCCACCACATTGTCCAGTTCTGCCAGACGAAGTGTTGTCTCAACGGAAATATTAATTCCTGTACGGCCAGGAACATTGTAAAGCATTACCGGCAATTTGGTAGATTCAGCGATTGCTTTGAAGTGTTGATACAGACCTTCTTGATTCGGCTTGTTGTAATACGGAGCAACGAGAAGTACTCCGTCTACACCGGCATCTTCCGCTACTTTGGTCAGATGAATCGAGTGAGCCGTGTTATTGCTGCCCGTACCTGCAATAATCTTGCAGCGGCCGGCAGCATGCTCTACAGCATAACGGAACAATTCCGCTTTCTCTTCTTCTGTCAAAGTCGGGGACTCTCCCGTGGTGCCAGATACAACAAGCGTATCGCTTTGCTGTTCTTCAATCAAATAATCGATCAGACGACCGGTCGTGTCCCAGTCGATTTGACCGTTCTCATCAAAAGGTGTGACCATTGCAGTAATTAATCTACCAAAATCCATTGTTATGACCTCCTAAAAAGTTTACGAAGGAAACTTAGCTTCGTAAGCATACGCTTAAAGTTTACGAAGGAAACCCTTTTATATATGAAGTTCAAACTTCGCGTGAAGCGCTCTTACCGCCTTCACCATATCATCTGCTTTCACCAATACCCAGATCGTTGTATTGGAATCCGCCGATTGCATGATTGTAATGCCTTCCTCGGTTAATGCTTCAACAATGCGGGCCATAACGCCCGGCACACCGTTCATCCCGCCGCCAATGACGGATACTTTAGCGCAGCCTCGAATGGCCAGCGGATCATAACCGCATTCCTGGAGAACCGAGACGGCCCGTTCAGCGTCCTGATCAAACACCGTATACACGGCACCGCTTGGCGTAACGTTTATGAAATCGACGCTGATATGATGTTTAGCCATCGTCTGGAACACCTGAAGCTGTACATCACTTCTGCCTTCGATTGCTTTAACAGAGATTTGTGTAACACCGGATACATGCGCAATCCCTGTAGCTTGCCTATCAGCTACCGGAGTCAGGGCTGCATCAGCGACAAGCGTCCCTTCATCCGAAGAAAAGGTTGATCTCACCCGAACCGGGATTCTCGCCTGCTGTGCAATTTCCACTGCGCGAGGGTGAATGACTTTAGCTCCTTGACGAGCCATATTGCAAATTTCCGCGTAGCTGACTACCTGCAGCGGCTTTGCATTCTCAACAATTCGCGGATCTGCGGTCAAGATCCCATTCACATCCGTGTAAATATCAACCATTTCTGCCCTTAATGCAGCACCCAACGCTGTTGCCGAAGTATCACTGCCACCCCTGCCGAGCGTTGTCATATCTCCGCTTTCCGTACTTCCTTGGAAACCCGTTACAATGACGACTTTTCCATCTCTTAACTGCTGCAGTACTTTTTCCGGCCGAAGCTCTTTGATCCGAGCGTGACCGTATTGATCATCTGTAATAATTCCTGCTTGGCCGCCGTTTAATACGACGGCTGGTATCCCTTCAGAGCAAAGCAAACTGCATAAAGCAGCGGCTGAGATAATCTCACCGCAACCGAGCAGCATATCCCGCTCCCTCGCCGGCAGCTTGTCACCGTTATCCCGGATCATTTGAAGCAAAGTATCCGTCGCATAAGGATCACCTGAGCGCCCCATCGCCGAGACCACGACCACTACGCTGTAGCCATTTGCGAGCTCTCTTGCAATATGTTGAAGACAAAAGCTTCTAGCATGATCGGTCGAAAGTGAAGTGCCCCCGAATTTTTGAACCAGGATGCGCATTGCTGTCTTTCCCCCGTAACCGATACAAAGATGTCTAAACGAAACAGCCTTTCCGCCTGCAGACATCTTCCCGATCGTAGTTGTTTTTTGTTACGCTAATTGAACCCTCGAATAATGAAAAATGAAGACAAAACAAGCGGCGTAATCGAAGGTAACGTACCGGCGGTAATCGCCTGCCCCTTAAATTCGTCGCCGCCTGCATGTGATAGATGATACATCTATTAGAGCATCTTAGTAATTAAACCGCTCAATCAGTAACGGCTGAAGCTGTTTCCCCTGCAAGGCTGCTTCGCAAGCTTCCAGAGCCAGATCCATTCTCGCGACAAGCGAGTTTGGCTTTTGAACCGGGTTATCTTGGCCAAACGGCACAAAATAAATATTTTTAGCTACTAACAGTTTGGCAACATTAGCAGCATTAAGCCCGAGACCGTCATTTGTTGAAATCGCAAGTACAACAGGCCGTAAATTACGCATTTGAGCTTTCGCCGCCATGAGTACAGCACTGTCCGTAATCGCATTTGCAAGCCTGCTGGTTGTGCTTCCCGTACATGGCGCAATCAGAAGCACATCAAACAGCTTCGCTGGGCCAAGCGGTTCAGCCTGCACAATTGTCGAAATAATCTCATTGCCGGTTATCGCCTTCAGCTGCGTCTGCCATTCCTCAGACGTTCCGAATCGCGTGTCTGTCGTCATAATGGTTTGCGATACGATAGGCACAACATTCGCGCCAGCATCTACAAACCTTTGAATTTGAGGCATAATTTCCGCCAAAGTACAGTGCGAGCCAGACAGCGCATACCCGACTGTTTTCCCCGTCCAATCCATTACCCATTCCCCCGCTTTATCGAATCGTCCGTAATCAACTGAGTCAAGCAATCCGCTATGATTCGTCCAGCTGTTTTGGGTGCGACGATACCGGGAAGTCCGGGCGCGAGTATCGCTTTAATGCCTCTCTTCTCAGCAAAGCGGAAATCTGTTCCGCCCGGCTTCGTAGCAAGGTCAATAATAACGGTTCGCGAGGGCAAATTTGCTATAATTTGCGCTGTGACTATCATAGTCGGAATTGTATTAAAAAGCAAGTCAATATTACCCGTATTTTGGAGTAGTTGACTTGTGTAAAATGGCACAAAACCCATCTCGGCAGCCCTTGCAAAATGCTCGCTCCGCCTTACTCCTACAAGCACTCTTGCACCTAAACTCTGCAATGTGCGGGCCATAGTGAATCCTGTTCTGCCAAAGCCGAGTACCATACTCGTTGATCCATGTATCGTAATATCCGTATTCTGAATGGCCATCATAATGGCCCCTTCTGCCGTAGGTATGGAGTTGTAGATCGCAACATCATCCCTGTCAAACAGTTCTACAAGACCAATCTGATGCTTATCGCAAAGCTCCCGCAAATAAGGCTTTGCCATTCCGGCATACACCTTGCAATGCTTAGGCAGCCTAGCGATATGCTGATCTTGCAGCTGCATCTGCCGGTCGCTGAATACAGCATGAATAAAGCCGTTGTCGTCCGTGCCCACTGCAGGCAGCAGCAATGCGTCAACCGCATCAAACAAACTATCGTCAAACTCGGCATGTACTGCGCCGTCCAAGGAAGAATGCAGTCCGTCAAAGCCGGACACCGTTACCGTTGCATCCAGCTCAGTTAACTTGCGTATAACTTCAAGCAGTCTCGCATCGCCTCCTAGCAGCAGTATTTGAACGCCTGTTAGCATGTAGGCTTCACTCCTTTCTGCGCACTAGTTATAGATCATCTTATGCCATGCGCCCAGAATGGTGAAAACCAATATTTCGGAACACAAAAAAGCACCAAAACCAAGATTAACCTGGTTTGGTGCTAATACGGTCATATAGAGTGCAAATGATTAGACAACAGCGGTCAAAAGAAGATCCCCCGTCCCATTATGCCCCTCCAGCATTGTTTAAACCAACTTACACGCCGGTATGTCCAAAGCCGCCGGCGCCTCGTACGGTGTCAGGAAGCTCATCGGCTTCTGCAATCGTAATCTCCGGCAGCTGCTGGATAACCATTTGCGCGATTCGCTCGCCCCGGTTGATGGTGAACGCCTCTTGACCCAAATTAATAAGCAGTACCTTCACTTCACCCCGGTAGTCCGCATCGATTGTGCCCGGTGAATTCAAGCACGTAATTCCATGCTTGTAGGCCAGCCCGCTTCTTGGGCGGACTTGAGCCTCGACTTGCGGCGGCATCGCCATAGCAAGGCCTGTAGGAATCAGCTTGCGCTCCCCTGGCGCGAGTACAACCGGCTCGGTAACGGCTGCCTGCAGATCAAAGCCTGCTGCCCATTCCGACATTTTGCTTGGAAGCGCGATATCCTCATTGCCAGCCAGTCGTTTAAATACGATTTGAAACAAAACGATCCCTCCCGATCTGAGCTGCAGCCTTATCGTTTGTTCCAACCATGGCAACGGCAAACGGCACGGATAACATCCGCTCCGTTACTTCTCGTACATCCTTCATTGTGACATTGTCGATTCGTTGCAGCATTTCGTCTAATGTATAGTGCCTGCCAATCATCAGTTCATTCTTGCCAAGACGGTTCATCCGGCTGCTTGTGCTTTCAAGGCTTAGAATCAGGCTGCCTTTCAGCTGCTCTTTCCCGCGATGAAGCTCTTCATCGCTAAGCCCTTGCACCGCAAGCTCCTCCATCTGCTCCAGCGTCAAATCGAGCACTTCTTTGGTCTGCTTTGGCGCCGTACCGGCATAGACCGTGAAGAGACCGCTGTCAGCGTAGGAAGTATGATACGAATAGACCGAATAAGCAAGCCCCCGCTTCTCGCGGATTTCCTGGAACAACCTGGAACTCATTCCCCCTCCAAGCGCATTGTTCAGCAGAATCATGGCATACAGCTGAGGATCGGAATTCGAACAGCCCGGGAACGACAGGCAAAGATGGTTCTGCTCGGTCTTTTTCTTAAAGAAGATATAGTCACCGTGGAACTTGGGAGCCGTAACAATACTGCTGTTCCCTTTGTTCTGAAAGCGGCCAAAATATTTCTCCAACAGAGCAAGCAGCTTGCCTTCTTCCACATTACCGGCAACACTGATTACTGTATTTTCAATCGTGTATGTATCATTCATATAGCTGCGAAGCGAATCGGAATTCATCGCTGTAAGCCGTTCTTCCAGACCAAGAATCGAATAAGCAAGAGGATGATCGCCATAAGCTGCGCGCGAGGCTTCATCATGAACCTTGTCATCCGGTGTATCTTCATACATCGAGATTTCTTCCAGAATGACATTTTTCTCCTTCGCCAGCTCTTCCGCATCAAGCTTCGACTCAAAGAACATATCCGAAAGGGCGTCTACCGCAAGAGGCAGATGCTCATCCAATACCTTTGCGAAATAACAGGTGTACTCCTTGGATGTAAAAGCATTCACATTGCCTCCGATTCCGTCAAACAAATCGGCAATGTCTTTTGCTGTGCGGCCATTCGTGCCTTTGAACAGCATATGCTCGACAAAATGGGAAATGCCGTTGTTCTCGGGGGTTTCATTCCGCGAACCTGTCTTTACCCAAATGCCGAAGGATACCGACCGGAATGTCGGCAGATATTCCACAACGACGCGGAGGCCATTGCTAAGCGTATATTTATTCACTTCGTATCCTCCTAAAATGAATTGCCACACAAAAGGTTGATTATTAACCGTTTGTGGTGATTCATGCTTCGTAAGCATGGGCTAAAATGAATTGCCTCACAAAAGGTTGATTATTAACCATTTGTGGTGATTCATGCTTCGTAAGCATGGGCTGAACATGAATGATATCACTATAACAAATTTAGGGAGTCTGCTCAACCGGAGCAGGCAAACGGTTCGATGACAACGTCTCGCTAACCGTACCGAGTGCATAACCCTGACGCTTCGCTTCACGGATCATTCCTGTCAAAGCATCTCGTGAGGACGACGTGGGGTGCATAAGAATTAAGGCGCCGGGCTCAAGCTTGGAAGATATCTTCTGAATGATCCAATCTGGAGAAGGCTTGCGCCAATCGACCGTATCAATCGTCCACATTACCGTCATTAATCCCTGTTCGCCAGCCACTTGAATCGTTGTCTGGTTATAGGATCCGGAAGGCGGTGCGAACCATTTATTCTGAACAGCGAGGGTGCTCTTGAGCAAATCTTCCGTTCGTGAAATTTGCGTATATTGAGATTGTCTGCTTAAGTTTCTCATATCAGGATGCGAATACGCATGATTTGAAATTTCATGTCCACGCTCCTGAATTTGCTTGGCCACATCCGGATATTTCTTCAACCAGGAACCATCCAGAAAAAAGGTTGCTTTCACCTGTTCCTTATCGAACGTATCCAGTATTGCCGGCAGATATTCATTGCCCCAAGCAACATTTACCATGATCGCAATCATCTTCTTATTCGGATTGCCCTTGTAGATCGGCCATGGTCCAAGATCCCTTAATGATATTTTTGGAGGAATCTCCTTGTATACAAATTCAATCGGCGAGGTGTTGCCGCTTGCTATCGTTTGTTGATAGGTTTTCTCTACATCTACTTCAAGACCATTATAACCGGGTATTGCTTTCCAGACTCTGTCGATACGGGCATCAATCGGCGCCACATAGTGCTGTCCCGCTGCTGCTTCAATGGTTTCCCGCAGCTTTGCTTTCTCTTCATCCGAAATGGCAGTGCCTATACCAGTTGCAACTGCCTCCCGCCCCTTCACTGCTTGAATATAATCCATGACACCTCCGACATTCAGCCGGATAAAAACAAACAGTACGATAAAGGAAGCGCATATCCCAATGATTTTGCTTTGCATTCGCATCATTCCAGCTCCTACTTATCGATCTCAGACACAGAATAACCATAAGCCTGCGCTTGTCTAATAGGTATGTTTGGCTGGACGAGATTATGCTTGGCAAATACGCGGATAAAACCAAAAGAAGGCCATAATGATTTGTCTCGTTTTGCAAAAACAAAACAAAAAGAGACAGATCAAATCTGGCTCTTTGCTTCAAAACTATAGAAGCGCAGAAGATTACTGCGCTGGAACCTGTGGAGTCAAAACAGCTTTGCGGGACAGATTGATACGGCCCTGCTGATCGATTTCCGTAACTTTTACCGTAATTTGGTCGCCAATTGCCACAACATCCTCTACCTTCGCTACACGCTCTGTAGACAGCTGCGAGATGTGAACCAAACCATCTTTGTTCGGCAGAATTTCAACAAATGCGCCGAATTTCTCGATACGTTTAACCGTTCCGAGGTAAACCTCGCCAACGACAACTTCTTTTACGATACCCTCGATAATCGCTTTCGCTTTTTGGTTCATCTCTTCGTTTGAAGAAGCGATAAAGACCATACCATCCTGCTCAATATCGATTTTAACGCCGGTTTCTTCAATAATTTTATTGATGATTTTACCGCCGGAGCCGATAACATCGCGGATCTTATCAGGGTTAATGCGGAGAGTCAGAATCTTAGGCGCATATTGCGACAGGTTCGAACGCGATTCAGACATAACAGCTGTCATTTTGCCAAGAATATGCATACGGCCAATACGTGCCTGCTCAAGCGCTTGCGAGAGAATCGCACGGTCGATACCGTCAATCTTGATATCCATTTGGATAGCTGTAACACCTTGCGCTGTACCTGCAACTTTGAAGTCCATATCGCCAAGATGATCTTCCATCCCTTGGATATCAGACAAGATCGAGAAATGATCGCCGTCTTTGATCAGACCCATTGCGATACCTGCTACAGGGGCTTTAATCGGTACGCCGGCATCCATCATGGCAAGTGTGCTGGCGCAAATACTTGCTTGGGAAGTCGAACCATTCGATTCAAGAACCTCGGATACAAGGCGGATCGTGTAAGGGAATTCTGTTTCAGAAGGGATTACCTTCGACAATGCGCGTTCGCCAAGCGCACCGTGACCAATCTCGCGGCGGCCAGGAGGACGAAGCGGACGTGCTTCACCAACGCTGAACGGCGGGAAGTTGTAATGATGCATGAAGCGTTTGGTCTCTTCCGGACTGATACCGTCCAGAATTTGAACATCGCCAAGCGCACCAAGCGTACAGATGCTAAGGGCTTGAGTTTGTCCACGTGTGAACAAGCCGGAGCCGTGTGTACGCGGCAGCAAAGCAACATCACATTCGATTGGACGAATCTCGTCAAGCGCACGGCCATCAGGACGTACTTTGTCATGTGTAATCAAGCGGCGTACTTCTTCTTTTACGATGTCATACAATACTTCTTTCACATCGCCCAGAAGTTCTGGTGTTTCAGCGTACACTTCTTCAAAATGAGCAACTGTCTCGCTGTTAACAGCATCAATTGCATCTTGACGCGCATGCTTCTCCGCAATACGGATCGCTTCAACCAGCTTCTCCGAAGCAAAGGCACGAACGGCGGCATTCACTTCTGCGTTAACGGCATGAAGCTTCACTTCCATTTTCGGTTTCCCTGAAGCAGCCTGAAGCTCTTCAATCGTTGCGACAATTTTTCTGATTTCATCATGGCCGAACATGATTGCTTCAAGCATCACGTCTTCTGCCACTTCATTACCTTCAGCCTCTACCATCATGATTGCGTCTTTCGTACCTGCAACCGTAACGAAGATTTCAGTCTCAGCCTCTTGCTCAACAGTCGGGTTAATGATGAATTGACCATTAATACGACCTACATTCACACCGCCGATAGGACCATTAAATGGTACGTCAGAGATGCTCAGAGCTGCGGAAGTACCGATCATTGCCGCAATTTCCGGCGTGCAATTCTGGTCTACGCTCATTACGATATTCGCTACTTGAACATCGTTACGGAAGCCTTCCGGGAAGAGCGGACGAATCGGACGGTCTGTCAGACGACTGGACAAAATAGCTTTCTCGCTTGGCCGTCCTTCACGTTTAATAAATCCGCCAGGGATCTTGCCGACGGCATATAAACGTTCTTCATAGTTTACCGTGAGCGGGAAGAAGTCCAAATCTTTGGGCTCGGATGAAGCGGTTACTGTACAGAGAACAACTGTATCCCCGTATCGCACCGTTACAGCAGCATTAGCCTGCTTCGCCAAACGGCCTGTTTCAAGCACAAGCGGTCTGCCGCCTAATAACATTTCTACTCGTTGCAAACGTATTCCCTCCTAAAAAGAATTGTGAAGCAATTCTTGCTTCGTAAGCATTCGCTTAAAGAATTGTGAAGCAATTCTTGCTTCGTAAGCATTCGCTTAAAGAATTGTGAAGCAATTCTTGCTTCGTAAGCATTCGCTTAAAGAATTGTGAAGCAATNCTTGCTTCGTAAGCATNNGCNTAAANAATTGCGGAGCAGTTCTTTAGGCATATGCTTAAAGTTGTAGTATGTAACGATTGGCTTTTATTACATTCGTGAGCAATACTGGTATATCCTGCTGAATCTTGTAATATTACAAAAAGCAACCCGATTCTGCCGGCTCCGGTAGCCCGGACGGCAAGACAACCAGGTTGCTTTTCATGAAACATGTTCTAGCGGCGAAGGCCGAGTTTTTCGATCAATGCGCTATAACGTCTAACATCTTTGTTTTTCAGGTATGCCAACAGCTTACGGCGTTGACCTACCATCTTCAGCAGACCACGGCGGGAATGATGATCTTTCTTGTGCTCCCGCAAATGTTGCGTCAAGTTCACGATGTTTTCCGTCAGGATAGCCACTTGAACTTCCGGGGAACCCGTGTCGCTCGCGTGTGTTTTGTGAGTCTCGATCAGTTGCGATTTACGATCTTGTGTAATTGCCATCCTCGTTCACCTCCTATTTCAGTTAATCGCCATTAGCCTCGAAACCGCCGGTGAGAGCAGATATCCAAGCTAAGGTTCGTTTGTGAAGCTGTAACGGACAATCCGTCCTCGCCCACAACGTTATTCAGTATACCACAATGAATAAGGCAAGTAAATGCCAAGGCCTAGACAATACCGAAGAATTGCTTGGCTTGCCTAGCGTCGGCAGCGATCTGCTGAATCAATTCGTCGATAGAACCGAATCTTTTTTCCGAACGGATAAAAGAATGGAACTCAATTGTAATCGGCTCATCGTAGATGTCCTGGTGGAAATCAAACAAATGAGCTTCAAGAACCGGACGAATCTCTTCTTTATTAAAAGTGGGCTTCATCCCATGGTTTAATACGCCGCAGTACGTTTTGCCGCCTACATGTGCTTTAATAGCAAATACACCTAAGCATGGCGTAACGTATGGTTTGGATAGTTCAACATTGGCCGTTGGAAATCCAATCGTTCTGCCCCGTGCATCGCCGTGAACCACAATGCCATCCAATTCATACGGACGCCCTAGCAGAGTAGTTGCAAGGGTGATGTCGCCTTTCTCCAACGCAGCACGAATCGAAGTGCTGCTCACCTTTTCCCCGTTCTCATAAAGCGGTTCAACAATATCCACTTTAATATCGGGACCGCCTAAATCTCTCATCATTTCTGCATTCCCTCTTCCTTTGGAGCCGAATGTAAAGTCAAACCCGACAATTACATGCTCCGCTTGAAGCGGTCGCAGCACTTCATCAACAAATTGCTGTGGGCTGATTGAAGCAAAATTCAGGTCAAACTTCACTACCAGCATAATATCTACGCCCAGCTCGGCAAATAAGGCCTGCTTCTCTTCGGGCGGCGTTAAACAGCTGAAATATTGATCCCCTTGGCCGAGCACTTCTTTTGGATGCGGCAGAAAAGTCATCACGGCAGATAATGATCCAGATTGCTTTGCCGTTTGTACCGCTTGACGAATCACATTCTGATGGCCGCGATGAACACCGTCGAAATGCCCGATCGCTACAGACAGCTTCTTGTTCCGAAGCAAGTCCGGGCATTCATTCAAAGGATAAGTAAGTGAAATAATTTCCATGCTGATACACCTGCAATTCCTCTATATAATCCCGGTTATGAGAATACTTTGACCGGTCTAAGCGCCAATGCTTCATCATCGGCCTCATATATCCCGATAAAAGCATCATTTTCACCGTACAGGCGTACGAGACTGCTGGAATCGAAGGAATCGGTAATCCGATTGTACGGTATTTTCTGCCCTCTAAGCGCCATTTCCGTAACAGCAGCATCTGCTTGAACGCGGCCAAGATGATCAATCGCCAGATCAGCCGGCAGCATTCGCTCTTCCAAGTTGCCGGCAGCCTGCAGCTCCTCCAGCTCTTCAAGCGTGACGCATTGCTCTCTTGTAATTCCACCGGACATCGTCCGTGTCAGTTCCGCCATTGCAGCAGGCACGCCAAGCGCCCGGCCGATATCAACGCATAAGGTACGGATATAAGTTCCCTTCGAGCATATAACGGAGAAAGCAAACCGCGGCTTATCAGCATCAAGATCAGCACTCAGCAGATCAATCTGATGTATCGTCACTTTACGCGACTTCCGCTCAACCGTCTTGCCTTCCCGAGCCAGCTCGTAGAGACGCTTTCCGTCTACCTTTACAGCCGAGTACATTGGCGGAACCTGATCAATCTCTCCGACAAAGCCTTGCAGCACCTGTAATACTTGTTCTCTAGTAACCTGAATGTCGGACAGCTCTTCGAGAACCGTACCCGTCAAATCCTCCGTATCCGTTGCAGTACCGAGTTGAATAACGGCTTCATATGCTTTAGGTCTCTCCTGCAAATACTCAACAACTCTTGTAGATCTTCCAAGGCATAACGGCAGCACACCGGTTACCATCGGATCAAGAGTGCCAGCATGCCCGATACGCTTCATACGTACGATTCGCCGTACTTTCGCTACTACATCATGCGATGTCCAGCCGGCAGGCTTCCATACGGCAATAATTCCGTCCATCTATCCATTCAACGCCTTTCTAACTGCTTCGACCAGTTCCTCGATCGCTTCATTCAGCGATCCCTGCATCCGGCAACCGGCTGCACGAACATGACCGCCGCCGCCAAACGATTGGGCGATAGCCGCCACATCCGCTTTACCCGCGGAGCGTAGACTTGCCTTGACACCGCCGTCTTCCGTTTCTTTGAATAGAATGCCAACCTCCACACCGTCAATATTAAGTGCGTAGTTAACGATCCCTTCCATATCATCGGATACAGCGCCGGTCTCTTTCATATCATCTTTGGCCACGTATACCCAGCCGATCTGCTGATCCTCCGTGAAAGCCAGTCTCGCTAGGCTGCGCTGCAGCAGCTTTAGCTTAGCCATTGTCATCTTCTCCAGAAGATGATCCGCCAGCTTATGACCTGGAGCCCCAAGGGCAAGCATACGGGAAGCCACATCCATGACCTTCGGACTTGTGTTGGAATAGCGGAAACCGCCTGTATCCGTAAGCAAGCCTGTATAGATAGCCGTTGCGCATTCGATATCAATGGCGAAGCCGGACTTATCAATCATATCGTATAGTATTTCAACTGTTGCCGCAGCATCTGAAAGAATCACATTTACCGTACCAAACCCGTTGTTTGTTGGGTGATGGTCGATATTCAGCAATTTCACATCCTGCGCAAACAAGGCTGAAACCTCGCCAATACGCCGAAAATCAGCACAATCGACCGCAATAACATGCGTATACGTTTGCACCGGCTTTTCCTTGCGATAATTGACAATTTGATCATAGCCTCTTAAGAAGCTGAGTCGTGAAGGTGATTCTCCTTCATTAATCAGCGTTTTTGATTTGCCTAGTTGATCAAGCATCCAGCCGATCACCGATGTTGAGCTGATTGCATCCCCATCGGGCTGCACATGGGAGACGACTAAGAAGTCGTCTCCTTCCCGCATAAATGCAAGTGCAGCTTCCAGCTGTTGCCCGTAATCCGCGCCGGCCGTCATTGACCTCTATTCCCGCGGTTGATTTCGTCAAGCAGTCCTTCGATGCGGCTGCCATACTCGATACTGCTGTCGAATTTGAACAGCAACTCAGGAGTATGACGGAGACGCATCCGCTTGCCGAGCTCTGAACGGAGATATCCATTCGCTTTGCCCAGCGCTTTAAGGGTTTCTTCCTTCTGTTCTTCACTGCCGAGCACGCTGAGGTAGACACGCGCCTGAGACAGGTCGCTTGTCGCCTCAACACCCGTTACGGTAATAAAACCAATACGAGGGTCCTTCAGCTCGGTTTGAATAATTTGGCTCAGCTCTTTTTTAATTTGCTCGCCGACCCGACCTACACGAATTTTAGCCATACCTTAATCACCTCTCTACCGACTCCATAACGAAGGCTTCAATAATATCCCCTTCTTTGAAGTCGCTAAACCGCTCGATCGTAATACCACATTCGTAGCCTTGAGCGACTTCCTTCACATCGTCCTTGAAACGTTTCACTGTATCCAATTTCCCTTCGAATACAACGATACCGCCGCGGATGACACGAACTTCAGAGTTACGAGTAATTTTGCCGCTAATAACCATACAACCGGCGATAGCGCCAACTTTGCTCAGCTTGAAGATGTTGCGGACTTCAGCCTGGCCTTGAACAACTTCTTTGAAGATTGGATCCAGCATGCCTTTCATCGCTTGCTCGATCTCTTCGATTACGTTATAAATAACGCGATGCAGACGAACATCGACTTTTTCTTGTTGTGCAGCCAAATCAGCTTGCGGTTCAGGACGAACGTTAAAGCCGATTACGATCGCGTTGGATGCGGCAGCCAAGTTAATATCCGATTCAGTAATCGCACCTACGCCGCTGTGAATGATTTTAATACGAACGCCTTCGATTTCAATTTTCGCAAGAGAGCCTTTGAGCGCCTCTGTCGAGCCTTGAACGTCAGACTTGATAATAATGTTGAGATCTTTGATCTCGCCTTCTTGAATATGCTTGAACAGGTCGTCAAGCGTAACACGGGAATTCGCGCCGAGCTCCGACTGACGTTGTTTGATCGAACGGCGATCTGCAATTGCTCTTGCTTTACGCTCGTCTTCGAATACCATAAACGGATCGCCTGCAAGCGGCACTTCTGTCAGACCAGTGATCTCCACCGGTGTTGAAGGACCCGCTTCTTTGATGCGGCGGCCTTTGTCGTTGACCATTGCACGGACACGGCCGAAGCAGTTGCCGGCAACAAAAGCATCGCCGATCTTAAGCGAACCATGCTGTACGAGAACGCGCGCAACTGGACCTTTACCTTTATCCAGCTCGGCTTCAATAACCGTACCGCGAGCACGTTTGTCTGCATTCGCTTTATAATCATTGACTTCGGCTACGAGCAGAATCATCTCGAGCAATTCTTCAAGACCGAGACGTTGCTTCGCAGATACGTTAACGAAGATCGTATCGCCGCCCCACTCTTCGGGCACCAGTTCATATTCGGTCAGCGCCTGTTTGATTTTATCAGGATCTGCGTCCGGTTTATCGATTTTGTTAACCGCTACGATAATCGGCACGCCTGCCGCTTTCGCATGGTTGACAGCTTCAACCGTCTGAGGCATAACGCCGTCATCGGCTGCAACTACGATGATCGTAATATCCGTTACTTGAGCACCGCGTGCACGCATAAGCGTAAACGCTTCGTGACCCGGTGTATCGAGGAACGTAATTTTCTTATGATTGATCTCTACTTGGTAAGCACCGATATGCTGCGTGATGCCGCCTGCTTCGCCGCCGGTTACATTCGTATGACGGATAGCGTCAAGAAGGGTTGTTTTACCATGGTCAACGTGACCCATAATAGTTACAACTGGCGGACGTGTAGTCAGATCTGCTTCATCATCCACTTCTTCTACGGTTTCGAAGGTATCTTCTTCCACCGGAATCTTCACTTCAACTTCTACACCAAATTCAGATGCAATCAGCAGGATTGTATCCATATCGAGCTCTTGGTTGATAGTTGCCATTACACCAAGAGAAATAAGTTTCTTAATAACTTCAGATGCATCCTTATGGAGCAGCTTCGCCAAATCGCCTACTGTCATTGTACCGCGTACAATAATTTTCTTAGGCGTATTGTCGATTTTCTCGCGAGGAGGCTGCTGCGAATGGTTACGGTTATTTCTTCCGCCTCTGCCGCGGTTGTTAGGGTTAGTTCTGAAATTTGGCTTGCCGTCGTCAAAGCGCTTTTGGCTGCCGTTATTGCTCGACTTATTTTTATTCACCGTGTTATTGCCTTTACGGTTTGTTTCACCTGCCGCAGTACCGCGCGATGTTGGTGCCGGACGCGAAGAATCGAATGAACGGGATGGGCCGCCTCCGCCTTGCGGTGGACGGTTACCGCCTGGAGCTCCTCCACCTTGCGGACGATTGCCGCCTGGTGCGCCGCCTTGACCTTGCGGACGGTTAAAACCTCCGCCCTGCGGACGATTGCCGCCTTGGCCTCCGCCTTGACCTTGCGGACGATTATACCCGCCTCCGCCTTGCGGACGGTTGCCGCCTTGGCCTCCGCCTTGACCTTGCGGACGGTTATATCCGCCTCCGCCTTGCGGACGATTGCCGCCTTGACCTCCGCCCTGCGGACGGTTACCTTGATACGAGCCTTGACGGTTGCCGCTGTGTTGCGGTCTGTTGTTGGACGAGCTGCTCGAATTGGACGAGCTTGTGCTGCTGGAGCTTGCGCCTGCATTGCTCGAGCTTGCTGGATTTGTATTTTCTTGCTGACTTTGCGCTGGACGTTGTTCCTGTTGCGATTGGTTGGTTTCGGATGTCGTTTTAATAGAATTCATAGGCCCCTGTCTGTCCTGAGATAGATTTTTTTGTACTGCTTGAGTTTGTTGCGATTTGTTTGCCGATTGCGTTTGTGCCTGCGGCGCTGCCGATACGGTAGCATTGCCTGATTCCTGAGCACGCTTCGCAGCTGCATTTTGTTTAATATCGCGGAAGAAGCCTTCCACTTTATTAACCATTTCATTTTCCATAACACTCATATGATTATTAACGGGCAAGTTAAGCCGCTTAAGAATCGTTATAATTTCTTTACTGCTCATGTTTAGCGATTTCGCGTATTCATATACGCGGGTTTTATCTTTATTGTCCTTGCTGTTGTCCTGTTGTTTGCTCAATATTATCCACCTCCGAATTTTGACTCAGATGACCTGCAATCATTTTTCCGAACTTTGCGTCAGTTACCGCCAGTACGACTCGTTCCGGCTTTCCTATGGCCTTTCCAAGCTGATCGCGGTCAAATGCTTCGGCGAGCTGTACCCCGTAGGTGTTGCATTTGTCGCGAAACTTCTTCTTCGTATTTGGTGAAGCATCACCCGCTAAAATAACGAGCTGTGCTTCGCCCTTACGAACCGCCTTGAGCACAATTTCATCACCGGTAATGAGCTTGCCGGCTCTCATGGCCATTCCGAGCGAGGACAAGCCTTTATTCATCTTCATTGCTTTCCCGCTCCTTGCCTGCCAGAAACTCGTCCTCTACCGCTATGAAATCCTGTTCAAGCTGGTCGTAAATCGATGCATCGACTGCCTGCTTTAATGCCCGGTCAAGCGCCTTGGACTTCTTCGCCAGCTTAAAGCAGCTGACCTGTCCGCATAAATAGGCGCCTCGACCGGCTTTTTTCCCCGTCAGGTCTATAAGCACTTCTTCGTTTGGTGTCCGGACAACCCGGATGAGTTCTCTCTTTGGCTTCATTTCTTGGCATGCCACGCACTTGCGAAGCGGCACTTTTCTCGGTCTCACCGTACACCCCTCCTTTGCCCGTTAATGGACCCAAGATGCAAGCCTGCCTTATGCCAAATCGATCGATACGGAATCCTGGTGCATGGTGCCTGCCGTTGTTTTCGCACGGCCGTATTCCTGCTCCGCTTGTGTCTCGCTCTTAATATCGATCTTCCAGCCGGTCAGCTTCGCTGCAAGGCGTGCATTCTGGCCTTTAATGCCAATGGCTAGAGACAGCTGGTAATCAGGTACAATTACGCGAGCCATTTTCTCTTGCTCGAATACGATAACCTCAAGCACCTTGGACGGACTGAGCGCATTCGCCACATATTCCTCTACGTTCTCCGACCAGCGAACGATATCGATTTTCTCGCCGGTGAGCTCGTTAACGATGGTTTGTACACGCATGCCTTTTGGGCCTACGCAGGATCCGACCGGATCAACCTCTTCATTGCGGGAGTATACCGCGATCTTCGAACGATAGCCAGCTTCGCGGGCAACGGAACGAATCTCTACAACACCGTCATAGATTTCCGGCACTTCAAGCTCGAAGAGACGTTTCAGAAGACCTGGATGAGTACGGGACAAAATAATTTGCGGCCCTTTGGTCGTATTCTCAACCTTCGTAATGTACGACTTCACGCGGTCGCCATGTTTGAATTTATCAGTCGGCATCAGTTCTGTAAGCGGCAGAACCGCTTCAACCTTGCCGAGATCAACAAACAGGTTGCGCGTATCTTGACGCTGTACGATACCGTTGACAATATCTTCTTCCTTATCAATAAATGCGTTGTAGATCAAACCGCGCTCCGCTTCGCGAATACGCTGGGTGACGACCTGCTTAGCTGTCTGAGCAGCAATCCGGCCAAAGTCACGAGGCGTAACTTCGATATCCGCGATATCATCCAGCTGATAGTGAGGGTTGATCTCACGGGCAGCGTCAATTGTAATTTCCAGACGCGGATCAAGCACTTCGTCTACAACCGTTTTACGAGCGTATACTTTAATAACGCCGCTGTGGCGGTTAATGTCCACACGAACGTTCTGCGCTGTATTAAAGTTACGCTTGTAGCTCGATATCAAAGCCGCTTCAATCGCTTCTAACAGCACTTCCTTTGCAATCCCTTTATCCCTCTCGATTTCCGACAATGCTTCAATAAAATCCATGCTCATTGGAATGGAGTTCCCCCTTTCAATAATAAACCGCTATTTAGAACACAATCGCAAGACGAGCGCCCGCGACCTTGGCATAAGGAATAACATGTTCTCTCTTGCCGACCTTAACCGTTGCCTGTTCACCGTCAAACGCTGTGAGCTGTCCTTCAAATTCCTTAGAGCCGTCAATCGGCTCGTAAGTCGTTATGTAAACATGCTTGCCGATTGCCTTGCGAACATCTTCCGGCTTCTTAAGCGGACGTTCCGCACCCGGAGAAGATACCTCTAAGAAGTAAGCATCGGAGACCGGATCGTTCTTATCCAATTCCTCGCTCAAAAATTCGCTGATTTTGCCGCATTCGTCTATATCGATGCCGCCTTCCTTGTCAACGAACACCCGAAGGAAGTAATTGCTGCCTTCCTTGACGTACTCAATATCAACAAGTTCAAATCCATTGCTGTTGAGGAAGGGAGTAACCATTTCTTCAACGACGGTTTTGATTTTGGATGTGCTCAATCGGTGTAACCTCCTGTTTCTTCATACGCTTGAAACAGCATTTCCGTACATGAAAAAAGCCGTTTACAAAACGTAAAGAGTGGGTTTCCCCACTCTCTGCTTCAAGTCTCTATCCACATCATTGCCACAAAAATTATATCATAACCGCATAGGGGTGACAAGAAATGTTTTCTAGCACTCCGCCTTTAAAACAACGACAACTGGTTGGATTCCGGGAGTCCGCGGAAGCATCCCATCCCCGTTAACACTTCAATAATCGTCTTACTTGCCTTGGATTTCTGCTGGAAATCCTCGATGGAGAGGAACTCGCCTTGTTCTCTTGACGCCGCAATATTCCGGGCCGCATTTTCCCCAATCCCAGCGATTGCCGCATATGGCGGAATGAGCGAGTCGCCGTCTACGATAAACTTTACCGCATCCGAACGGTACAGATCAATCGGCTTGAAGGAGAATCCGCGCGCGGTCATCTCAAGGGCCATCTCAAGAAGCGACACGCTATTCTTCTCTTTGGTTGTTGCATTAAAGCCTTTCTCCTCAATCTCGATAAGCTTCTTGTAAATCGCGTCATAACCCTGGCAGAGAAGATCCAGATCAAAGTCTTCTGCCCGGACTGTAAAATAAGTGGCATAATAAGCAATCGGATAGTACAGCTTGAAGAAGGCTGTCCGGACCGCGGAAATAACATAAGCGGCAGCATGCGCCTTCGGGAACATGTACTCAATCCGCAGACAGGAATCAATATACCAGGCCGGTACCTTGCAACGCTTCATCTCCTCGATCCATTCCGGTGTCAGACCTTTGCCTTTACGTACACTCTCCGTAATTTTAAAGGCGAGACCGGCATCCATGCCCGCTTTATAGATCAGATAAAGCATGATATCGTCACGACAGCCAATAACGGTCTTGATGTTACAGGTCCCTTTCTTGATCAGTTCCTGTGCATTGCCAAGCCAAACGCCGGTGCCGTGGGACAATCCCGAAATCTGAAGCAAGTCGGCAAAGGAAGAAGGCTGCGTCTCCTGAAGCATCTGACGAACGAACTTCGTCCCCATCTCTGGAACCCCGTACGTTGCAACCGGTGTGCGGATCTTTTCAGGCGAGACTTCTAGCGCTGTGGTCGAGTTGAACATACTCATTACTTTCGGATCGTTCATCGGTATAGTTGTTGGATCTACGCCTGTCAAATCCTGCAGCATCCGCATCATAGTCGGATCATCATGACCCAGAATATCAAGCTTGAGCAAATTGGCTTCAAAAGCATGATAATCGAAATGCGTCGTTTTCCATTCCGCATTCACGTCATCAGCCGGGTATTGCACCGGGGTTATGTCTTCGACTTCCATATAGTTCGGAACAACAACGATACCGCCCGGATGCTGGCCTGTACTCCGCTTCACGCCGGTTACACCCGAAGCAAGGCGTGACAGCTCCGCGCTGCGCCATGTTTTACTGTGATCCTCGGCGTATTTTCGTGCAAAGCCATATCCTGTTTTCTCGGCTACTGTACCAATTGTACCGGCACGGAAAACGCATTTGTCGCCAAACATGATCTTGGTAAAATTATGCGCCGTTGGCTGATATTCACCAGAGAAGTTAAGATCGATATCGGGAACTTTATCGCCTTTGAAGCCAAGGAAGGTCTCAAACGGGATATCCTGTCCTTCACCCTTCATCGGCATATTGCAATTCGGACAGTTCTTATCCGGCAAGTCAAATCCGCTTGGGACACTGCCGTCAAGGAACCATTCGCTGTGACGACATTCCGGATTCTTGCACAAATAATGCGCAGGCAGCGGATTAACCTCGGATATGCCAAGGAAGGTGGCAACGACAGAAGAACCTACCGAGCCCCTTGAACCTACGAGATATCCGTCGGCATTGGACTTCTTAACAAGCTTCTCCGAGATCAGGTAGTTGGCGGAGAAACCAAATTTAATAATCGGTACAAGCTCCTTCTCAAGCCGGTCGATAACAACCTGCGGAAGATTATCCCCGTACATGGATTTCGCCGTGTCATAACATGTATTCCGGATTTCTTCTTCCGCCCCTTCGATAATTGGGGTAAACAGCTTATCCGGAAACATTTCAAACGGCTCAAAGCGATCGGCTAATTCCACCGTATTCTTGACCACGACTTCATACGCTCGCGCTTCCCCAAGGAAGGCAAACTCCCGAAGCATCTCATCTGTTGTACGCAGATGGGCATCCGGCTTACGCAAGTCTTTGAGCGGACTGAAACCCGTAATACCATGAATGGCGATATCGCGATACAGCTTGTCCCGAGGATTCAAATAATGGACGTTGCCTGTTGCGATAACCGGCTTGCCTAACTCATCTCCGATCTCGCAAATCCGGCGCATCGCCTGCTCAATTTCAGCACGGCTACCAACTAGTCCCTTATCAACAAGATGCATATAAAAGTCAATCGGCTGAATCTCCAGAACATCATAGAACCGGGCTACCTCAAGCGCTTCTTCATAAGATTTATTAAGAACGGTTTCGAAAAATTCGCCTTTCTCACAGCCCGAGATGACAAGTATACCTTCGCGCATATCGACCAGCTTGCTTTTTGGAATGCAGGCAACACGTTTGAAATGCTCGGTATGCGAGATAGATACCATCTTGAACAGATTTTTCTTACCTACGGCATTAAGCGCATAAATATTGCAATGGAATGGCCGGGAGTTAGATATATCGAGTCCAACATAATCATTTAATTGATGAAGTCCGGTAATATTGCGTTCTGCCGCATCGTTGATAAGACCGTATAATACGCCGCCCAGGGCAACCGAGTCATCTACCGCGCGGTGATGATTATCAAGTGCAACTTTATATTTTGAAGATAAAGTATTAAGCCTGTGATTCTTAAGCGTCGGATGCAGGAATCTCGCGAGTTCCAGCGTATCAAGCACGGGATTCGTTACTTCCGGCATGCCGATCGACTTCAAGTTCGCTTGAATAAATCCGATATCGAACCGGGCATTATGTGCAACTAAGATGGAATCGCCTATAAAATCGACAAATTCACGAAGCTTAGGCTCAAGCTCCGGCGCGTCCTTCACCATATCATCATTGATATTTGTCAATTGCTGAATATGATAAGGAATTTTCTCATGCGGGTTAATGAAGGTGGAGAATCGGTCAATCTCTTTGCCGTTTTGCATTTTTACGCCAGCAAGCTCGATAATTTTATTATTAATAATAGACAAGCCTGTGGTCTCAATATCAAATACGACGTACACGGCAGAAGCAAGTTGATCTTCTCTTGAATTCAAGACCATCGGCACCGCGTCATTTACGACATTAGCTTCCAGCCCGAATAGCACTTGAATGTTATTCTTCTTAGCGGCCTTGAATGCTTCCGGATAACAATGAATATTGCTGTGATCTGTAATGGCGATCGCCTTATGTCCCCACTTGGCTGCCATCTTCACGTACTCGCCAATCGGTGTTACCGCGTCCATCGCGCTCATCGTGGAATGAAGATGGAATTCAACGCGTTTTTCCTCCGCATTGTCTTTACGGTCCGGCGGCGAAGAGATTTCTTGGAGATCATTAGGGATCATCACTAGCTCGGGTTCCTGCATGAAGCGGTCATAATCGACCTTGCCGCGCGCCTTCACCCATTTGCCATTCGACAGCAGGCTGAGGATTTTTACATCTTCCTTATTCTTGGCAAACACCTTCATTGCCATGGAATCGGTGAAGTCCGTTACGTTAAAGGTGAACAGAGTCATTCCATTGCGAAGCTCTTTCACCTCAAGGCCAAATACAGCCCCCTGAACCGTAACCTTCTTCTCTTCTTCCCGGATATTCATAAGCGGGGTAGGTTCATCGCGTATGTCATAGCCCATTGCCAGTTTGACTGGCTCTTCATCGCCTTCTGCCTCATTCGACTCCGCAACGCTTTCCATAATCTGAATGACGGCTTCCCGCTCCGCTTGATCCCGCTTCTGCTGGAATTCCTCGTAAGCATCCTGTCTGACTTGCTCGCCAACCTCCAGCTTAACCCGGTAATTCCGACTGAAGGTCCGTTCGTAAAAGCTGCTGATCGCTTCGTCAATCTTCTTCTTCTTCGCCAGCTCCAGCCCCATGCCATCCAGAAGCGATACGACAATCATCTCGTCAGTCGGCTCCATGCCGGCTTTGCTAAGCCAACCGTTAACCGATGCGTTCTCCTGCTGTACCCATTCCAGGAACAAAGGCCAATATTCTCGCGCAATGTCCGCCGACGGAACGGTATCTTCGTAAACAAGGTTAAAAGAAGTTTCGGCGATATGTGCGAACTTCATGTTTACGGCTTGGGTTAAAGCCATAAACGCTTTATAAGGAACTAAAGACGTTTTGCGGATGCAAAACGTCCATTTTCTGTTGCTTTTCCCTACAATGACTTGTTCGATATAACCGTCTTTGTAATAGGAATTTATAATTTCGAGCGGCAGCCCTGCTTGCTGCATAAGCAGCTCAAAGCGCTGCCGGTTGTCTCCGGTTTGGCTCATGGCAATCAATCACTCCTGTACGATCCAATCCCGATCGATGCTATTTAGTAGGCACGTGCAAAGACGACTGTGTGCTCCGCATGATCACCGCATACGAGACATTTGCTTTTCTTCTTCTCTGGTTCGAATGGAATGTTGCGGCTTGTAGCGCCAGTCTCTTCCTTCACTTGCTTCTCGCAAGCGGCAGAACCGCACCAGCCGGCCAACACAAATCCACGTTTCTCTTCCATCGAAGCTTTCATCTCGTCAAGCGTTTCTACATCGTAGAAATTATCTTCACGGAATTTCTTCGCTTTCTCATACATATCACGTTGAATATCAGCGAGCATTGTCTCTACTTCAGCCAATAGATTATCTTGGCGAACGATACGTTTCTCACCGCTGACACGCGATACCAGAACGACTTGTCCATTTTCCATATCACGAGGTCCAAGCTCAAGGCGAAGCGGAACGCCGCGCATCTCGTATTCGTTGAACTTCCAGCCCGGACTTACATCCGAACGATCGTCAACCTTCACACGAATACCGGCTTTCTTCAGATCAGCATATAGCTCATCTACTCGGCCAACCACTTGATCACGAGTCTTCGCAGGACCAATTGGAATCATAATCACTTGAGTTGGAGCAACCTTCGGCGGCAATGCCAGACCGCGGTCGTCACCATGAACCATAATCATAGCACCAATCAGACGCGTACTCACGCCCCAAGATGTGGTATGCGCGAATTGAAGCGTATTCTCGCGGTCCAAGTATTTAATATCAAAGGCAACGGCAAATTTAGTGCCAAGATAGTGGGAAGTGCCGGCCTGTACCGCTTTGCCGTCTTTCATCATCGCTTCGATTGAATAAGTATTCACGGCACCAGCGAAACGTTCGGAAGGTGTCTTCTCCCCTTCAATAACAGGGATTGCAAGGAACTCTTCCACGAATTCGCGATATACCGTAAGCATCCTCATCGTCTCTTCACGTGCTTCATCCTCGGTCTCATGAGCGGTATGTCCCTCTTGCCACAAGAATTCACTTGTACGAAGGAACGGCAGCGTACGCTTCTCCCAGCGGACAACGTTTGCCCATTGGTTAATCAAGAGCGGCAGATCACGATACGATTGAATCCATTTCGCATACATATGGCCAAACATCGTTTCCGATGTCGGACGGATAGCCAGACGTTCTTCCAGCTTCTCGCCCGCCGCTTCTGTTACCCACGGCAGCTCAGGATTAAAGCCTTCGACATGCTCCTTCTCCTTCTGGAAGAAGCTCTCCGGAATAAAGAGCGGGAAATAGGCGTTACGATGCCCAGTTTCCTTGAAACGGCGGTCTAGGTCGCGCTGAATATTCTCCCACAGCTCGTAGCCTTCCGGACGGAACACGATACAGCCGCGTACCGGCGAATAATCCATGAGCTCCGCTTTTTTAATAACATCGATATACCATCTAGAAAAATCTTCGCCTTGCGGCGTAATTTCGGTAACAAACTGTTTATCCTTGGACATAACCGACTTATGGCTCCCCTCGTACCAATCGCAAAATATCGTTGTAAGTCACCACAAGCATCAGCAGCATAATTAAGGCAAAGCCGATGAAGTGGACCATGCTTTCCCGGTTTGGATTAACCGGACGCCCGCGTACTGCCTCGAGACCGAGGAAGATGAGCCTGCTGCCATCAAGTGCGGGAATCGGCAGCAAGTTGAAGATACCTAGATACAAGCTTAACAAAGCTGTCCATGACGTCAAATCCGTAATACCTTTACGGGCAATCTCGCTTGTCATTTCTGCCGTGCGGACTGGTCCGCCCAGATCGTCAAGCTTGAAGTCTCCAATGATAATCTTCTTGAATCCTTCAAAAATACTAACTGTCATCGACTTCATCAGTTTGGCGGCACCTGTAATAGTCTCGCCGACCGTAGCGCTGCGGAACTGATAAGCTGCCGTAATGCCAACCTTGCCGACGCCTTGATCATCGGCTACCGGAGTCAGCTTGATCGGCTGCAGTACGCCGTTGCGGATGATGTTCAACTGAATCGGCTTGCCTGCAGAGGCCCCGATGATATCAATCATTTTGTCATAATTGGTGCCAATCTTGACTCCGTTAACGGTATCAATCAAGTCACCTTGCTGCAGTTGAGCCTGCTCAGCCGGCATTCCCTTGCTCACTTTGTCAACGAGCAAGCCTTGCGGTGTTCCTGCCAGCTGTATGTATGCCATGAACAGCACAAATGCAAGCACAAAGTTCATAAGAGGTCCGGCAAAGATGGACATGGCACGCGCGCCAACCGATTTGCTGCCGAATTGACGGTCAATCGGAGCGATTTGCGTCTCTTTCCCTCTGGAAATAAGCAGCGCGGCAGGATGAACGGAGAACCGTTCAGTATCCCCTTCAACATCTAGGGCTACGAACAAATCCTTCTCCAGATCTATCGCAGTCACTTCCCCGCGTACAACACCGCTCCGCTCATCCAGACGATCCAGATAGATCCGGGTAACCTGATTGTTCTTCACCCGAAGAGCAATCGTCTGCCCGACCGTAACATCTACAATCTCCGGATCTTCGCCTGCCATGCGGACGAATCCGCCAGCCGGCACGAGTCTGAGCGTAAACCTTGTTTCGCCGCGCTTGATCGAGAACAGCTTGGGACCAAATCCGATCGCAAATTCCCTAACCAATATCCCGGCGCGTTTCGCGAAATAATAATGTCCCCATTCGTGAATGGTTACAATGACAAAAAATACGAGCACGGTCATAAATATGACCCGTATCATCTCCATAGCGAGCCTCCTGTTCGTAACGGCCTGTACATAGATTATCATTATTCTCCCGTACGATACAAGAGAACCGCAGGTTACCGCAAATGCTAGATGACTGCTGCCTCTTTACGAGCCCAGGCATCAATCTCTGCTATCGCCTGAAAATCATTAACTGCTGTTACCGAGTGGCGCTCAATTACACGCTCCAGCACTCGCTCAATGCCTAAGAAATCAATCTCTCCATTCAAGAAACGGGCTACTGCAACCTCATTGGCTGCATTAAATACAGTTGGTGCCGACTGTCCGGCACGGCCGCAGTCAAAAGCAAGCTTCAGGCACGGGTACCTTGCAAAATCCATCTCGCGGAAATGCAGCTTCCCGATTGCAGCCAAATTGAGCCGGCCTGTTGGAGTTGGACGGCGATTCGGATAAGTCAAAGCATACTGGATCGGAACCCGCATATCCGGCATGCCCATCTGAGCGATTACGCTGTTGTCGCTGAACTCCACAAATGAATGGATAATGCTCTCCGGATGGATCAAGACTTTAATCTGATCATAGGTCACATCAAACAGCCATCTTGCTTCAATGACCTCCAGCCCTTTGTTCACCATAGTTGCGGAATCGATCGTAATCTTGGCCCCCATGGACCAGTTCGGATGGTTCAATGCCTCGGCCACCGTAACACCCGCGAGCTGGTCGCGAGCACGGTCACGGAAAGATCCGCCTGAAGCCGTCAAGGTAAGCTGCTGCAGGGCTTTAAGATCTTCTCCATTTAAACATTGATAAATCGCCGAATGCTCGCTGTCAACCGGGATAATCGAAACGTCCTTCTGTCTGGCGCGTTCCATGACAATATGACCGGCTGTCACAAGCGTTTCTTTATTCGCCAGCGCAATTGTTTTGCCCGCGTCAATCGCTGCGAGAGTTGCGGGCAATCCGCGGCTGCCCATAATCGCTGTCACGACAACATCCGCTTTATCATTTGCTGCGAGTTCAACGAGCCCTTCCTCGCCATACAGCACCTCAATGCCGGAAGGCAATTCTGCTTTTGCCTGCTCCGCTAATTCCTTGTTCGCGAGGCAAACCACGGAAGGCCGGAACTGCTTCGCCTGCTCGATCAGCAGCTGAAGGTTATTGCCTGCCGATAAGCCGATCACTTCGTAGCGCTCCGGATCATGGGCAATTACATCAAGCGTCTGGGTGCCGATGGAGCCGGTGGAGCCTAATATGGTGATTTTTTTCATGGATTCCTCCTGGAACTCGTTTGATGCTGTTTTGATCTGGAAAAGCATTCGCTGCGCAAAAGTGTCATGCTTCCGATCGCTGTTGTCCCTGAGTTTCTTGATTTCAATCCGCATATAGCGGTGGAAACTCAGTGACAAAGGCGAACACTCCGTTTCTCCAGCATGACACTTTCGCTCCGCTCACTCTAGAGCAAACACTGATTGGCACTCCTTCCAAGTCGGAATGCCGAAGAAAAAAGATGGGGCAGAGAAAGCATTATCAACATGTCAAAAGCTCCATCTTAAGGATTATCCACAAGTGGGCAACCCCGCCTTCTCCTTGTTTATGTAGGTAACAAATCGGTCAAGATCAACAACGGGAACACAATAATCCAACTGTCAAAACGGTCGAGAACACCGCCGTGGCCCGGTAAAATAGAACCGGAGTCCTTGATGTTGCGGACGCGTTTGTATGCTGATTGGATCAAGTCGCCCAATTGTCCGGCTACCGCTACGATAAGTCCGATCAGCAAGGAAGTCCCAATGTCGATAACATGAGGAGCACAGATCGCAAATATGAGCGCTGCAATTATCGAAAGGGCAATACCGCCGACAGCACCTTCAATTGTCTTGTTAGGGCTTATAGACGGCCACAGCTTATGCTTACCCATCGCCCGTCCGACAAAATACGCGCCTGCATCGGACGCAACGTTGCAAGTAATAATAAGAAACGACCAGAAGATGCCGTGATGCGGGAGATCCCGGACCGCATTCATCGAGCTGAAGCCGTAACCTACATATAAAGCGCCTAACAACATAAGCGAGGCGCCGTCGATGGTTATTTTGTTTTTGGTGAATACCGTTACAGCTAAAAGCAAGAAAGCCAAAATCCAGAGAACGGTAATCGCAGAGGGTGAATCTACGCCCATATGCTTCCATGGAAGCACGAACAGCAGCACACCTGCATAACCAAGCAAGGACGCCGGTTCGTTCCATGTGTGCCCGTTCATTTTCGTATACTCGTTAAACCCAAGCAATGCGAGAAATACAAGCGTAGCTGCATAAAACCATCCACCGGCTAGAAGCAATGCGACAAATGCCGCTCCGGCAAGCAGTCCCCATATGATTCTTTGTTTCAAGTGATGGTCACTCTCCGTTATCGATGCTATAAACCGCCATATCGCCGGGCACGGCGCTGATATTCCTGTATGGCTTCCTGCAGATGAGCTTCTGTGAATTCCGGCCAGTACACGTTCGTAAACCACATCTCACTATAGGCCAATTGCCATAACATGAAATTGCTCAACCGTAGTTCACCGCTTGTACGGATTAACAGATCCGGATCAGGAATATCCCCGCTTAACAAACGACTGGACAGCAGCTGCTCGTCAATTTGTTCAGCAGATAAACGCCCATTCTGTACATCGACTGCAATTTCTTTAATCGCTTCAAGCATTTCCCTACGACCGCCATAATTAAGAGCAAAATTAAGTACGAGTCCAGTATTATTAGCCGTCTTCGTGATTGCTTCCTCAACAGCGTTCAGTGTAAACGATGGCAGGTTTTCTTTATGTCCCATCATGCGAACTTGAACATTTTTCTCAATCAGTTCTTCCAGCTCAATTTCTAAAAACTGCTGGGGAAGCTTCATCAGGAAATCAACTTCGTCTTTGGGCCGCTTCCAGTTTTCCGTGGAAAAAGCGTACATTGTCAAATATTTGACACCAAGACGATCTGCCTCCATTACGATTCGCTTCACCGTTTTCATGCCAGTATGATGGCCGGCGATCCGTGGAAGTCCACGCTTCTTCGCCCAACGACCGTTGCCGTCCATAATGATGGCAATATGCTCCGGAACATTGTCAGTTGCCAAAAACGGTTCAGCCGTATTCGAGGACGATTTGCCAAGTTTGGCCCAAAGTCGACTGATCATGTTTGTTCCTCCCACCTGGATTTCAAAAAACCAAACCCCACCTGACGGAGGGGCTGTAGGCGCAATTATACTTCCATAATCTCTTTCTCTTTAGCAACCAATACTTTATCAACTTCCGCGATGAAACGGTCGGTTGTTTTTTGGATATCTTCTTGATGACGACGCGACTCATCTTCGGAAACGGTCGTTTTCTCCATCTTTTTAATATCGTCATTGGCATCACGACGAATGTTGCGGATGGCAACTTTCGCGTCTTCACCGAATTTTTTGGTTGTTTTAACAAGTTCATTACGGCGCTCTTCTGTAAGAGGGGGCAATGTAATGCGGATGGCCGAACCATCATTGGATGGCGTCAAGCCCAGGTCGGATTTCATAATCGCTTTTTCGATCGCTGCGATAGATGTTTTATCCCAAGGCTGAATAAACAGCGTGCGGGAATCCGGTGTATTAATATTCGCTAATTGCGCAACGGGCGTTGGCGCCCCGTAATATTCAACTTGAACACGGTCGAGCAAAGCAGGCGTCGCTCGTCCTGCACGAAGTGTAGCCAGATCACGTTTCAAAGCAACAATTGCTTTCTCCATACGCTCTTCTGCATTTTTCTTAACTGCTTGCGGCATTATTTCGCACTTCCTCTCACAATAGTACCAATCTTCTCACCAAGCACAACTTTCTTAATATTCCCTTTTTCCGTAATTGCGAACACGACAAGCGGAATATTGTTATCCATGCAAAGCGATGATGCCGTTGAATCCATAACACCAAGGTTCTTGTTCAGTACTTCCATGTAAGTCAATTCTTCGTATTTCTCTGCAGTTGCATCTTTGAATGGGTCAGCAGAGTATACGCCGTCAACTTTGTTTTTAGCCATCAGAATAACTTCTGCTTCAATCTCTGCCGCACGAAGCGCTGCCGTTGTATCCGTCGAGAAGAACGGGTTGCCTGTACCGGCTGCAAAAATAACGACGCGGCCTTTCTCCAGATGGCGGATAGCGCGGCGTCTTATGTAAGGCTCCGCAATTTGTTGCATCGCAATCGAAGTTTGAACACGAGTCGGCACTTCAATTTGCTCCAGAGCATCTTGCAAAGCAAGAGAGTTCATGACTGTTGCCAGCATTCCCATATAGTCAGCTGTTGCACGGTCGATACCTTTAGCCGTACCCGCGATACCGCGCCAGATGTTGCCGCCGCCTACAACGATAGCAACTTCAACTCCCAGTGCAACTACTTCTTTAACTTGATCGGCGATTTCCGAAATGACCGAAGCTTCGATGCCGTAGCCTTGATCTCCTGACAAAGATTCACCGCTTACCTTTAGAACAATTCTTTTGAAAACAGGCTGCCCCATCGTCCCTACCTCCATCTTGTACCTCGCGGGCGAGGTAACATCCTATTATTTAGAAAAAAAGAGCGGGGCGAACGCCCCGCCCCGCCTGTGCGTTCGGTTTACAGTTTTGCTTGAGCCATAACTTCTTCAACGAAGTTATCCACTTTTTTCTCAAGGCCTTCGCCCAGTTCATAACGAACGAAGCGACGGATCGAGATGTTCTCACCGATTGCGCTGATTTTCTCGTTCAGAAGAGCCGAGATTGTTTTGTCCGGATCTTTAACGAAGGATTGCTCCATCAAGCAGTACTCTTCGTAGTATTTCGAAATACGGCCGTCAACCATTTTTTCAACGATTTTTTCCGGTTTGCCTTCGTTCAAAGCTTGAGCTTTCAAAATCTCGCGCTCTTTTTCGATTTCCTCAGCCGGAACTTCTTCGCGTTTTACGAACTTAGGGTTCGCTGCAGCGATGTGCATTGCGATGTCGCGTGCAAAAGTACGGAATTGATCTGTTTTTGCAACGAAGTCGGTTTCGCAGTTGATTTCAACCAGAACGCCGATACGGCCGCCTGCATGAATATACGATTCAACTACGCCTTCAGTTGCAACACGGCCAGCTTTGTTTGCTGCCGCGGACAGGCCTTTCTCACGAAGCAATTCGATTGCTTTAGTGATGTCACCGTTAGTTTCGTCCAATGCTTTCTTGCAATCGAGCATACCTGCTCCAGTTCTTTCACGAAGTTCTTTTACTGCGCTTGCGGATACCGCCATGATTAGCCCTCCTGGAAATTCCATTTTTAGTTTTTACGTTCAAAAAAAGGGCGGTGAGAGGCTTTCACCTTCTGACCACCCTTTGTTGTAGCAATTATATCGGATTAAGCAGTTGTTTGCTCGCCTTGGTTAGCTTCAACGATAGCGTCAGCCATTTTGGACGTCAGCAATTTAACTGCGCGAATCGCGTCGTCATTGCCTGGAATTACATAGTCGATTTCGTCCGGATCGCAGTTTGTATCAACGATACCTACGATTGGAATACCGAGCTTGCGTGCTTCAGCAACAGCGATGCGCTCTTTACGAGGATCGATGATGAACAGCGCGCTAGGCAGACCTTTCATGCCTTTGATGCCGCCGAGGAATTTTTCCAGACGGTCTTTTTCTTTGTTAAGAATGATAACTTCTTTTTTAGGCAGTACTTCGAAAGTACCGTCTTCCGACCATTTTTCGAGTTGACGCAGACGGTCAATACGTTTTTGGATCGTTTGGAAGTTAGTCAGTGTGCCGCCCAACCAACGTTGGTTGATGTAGAAATTGCCGCAACGTTCAGCTTCTTCTTTAACCGAGTCTTGAGCTTGTTTTTTCGTACCTACGAACAGCATAGTGCCGCCTTCAGCAGCGATAGAACGTACGAAGTTGTAAGCCTCTTCGACTTTCTTAACTGTTTTTTGCAGGTCGATAATGTAAATTCCGTTTCTTTCTGTGAAGATATAACGATCCATCTTAGGGTTCCAACGACGAGTTTGGTGACCGAAGTGTACCCCAGCTTCGAGAAGCTGTTTCATGGAAATAACCGCCATATTCAACACACCTCCTGTTATGGTTTTTGAGTAGTTACCTCCGCCCATCGCATCTTCCGCTAAAACTTCCGGCGACCGGAAGCACCATTAACGGAATTAATAGGCGTGTGTTTTTAACACCGTCAATTACTATAACATATCTGACAAGACGGTGCAACAAATGTTTGTCGAAATTTTGCAGTTTGTCCTCAGTTCGCCATTTGCCGGTCGAATTCCGACTTGGTAAGCGGTTTACTAGTAAGGATTCGGATGATCTCTTCGATTGTCGGATCCCCTTCAAAAATGAAATAACCGGCACGGACAGGTTTCTTGCTCATCACCTTGATAAAAGCATCCTTATCCGAAATCAACTGCTGCTCGGCCAGCAGATTCGCTGTGTCCGTTAAACTCATGCCGCCGGTTATACGGACCTGCCGTTTAATAAGAACAGACTCCTCTTCTGCCTCCGGCTTCTGGGCAGTCACGTCTTTCTTATCTTCATCTGCCGGCGGTTTCGAAGCTTCCGGAGCAGGTGATTCCTCAGGTTTCTCCGTTGTCGCTTCCGTTGCTTGCTCCGCCTCTTTGATAGCTTTAGCACGCTCTTCGGCAAGCTTGGTATCCATGTCAGCCTGCGTATAGAGCTTAGGTTCCCCATCCTTGAATCCGTCCGAAAGATTCTGCTGGCTTTCGTCTCCGATCTGCATAAGCTGCAGCAAAATAGCGCCGGCAATAATACCGACACCTAATCCGGCTACAAAGGAGCGGTTCTTAAACATGAGCCTTCTCCTCCTGCTTGGCCAACTGCAAAATAAGCTGAACTTCCCCTTTATTCATATGCAGTTTTTTCGCGATTGCCTCAATGGATTTGCCTTGACTGTACAACTCGAACAAATCGGAATAGCGCATTTGAATGCCCGATACGGCCGGCTGTGACATTGGCTCAACTGCTGCCGGCTGCTGCTCCGCAGCAACAGCCGCTTGTCCCTGTACAGAGCCAAGCTTCGGTTGCGCAGCCATTAGCATTTCGTTCTGACGCTGCTGCTGCAGGAAGAGGAGCTGTTGTTCAAGAAGCAGGCATTTATTTTCCAATTCGGACAAACGCTGTCTGCTTAGTTCCGTTTGCTGCTTTCCCTCTTCGCGCAAGAGGGTAACGAGCTTCACCAGCTCTTGATGGTCAAGCTCCGTATTCTCCATAAATTGCTCCAGGGCAATCTCCATGCTGTGTGTATCCTTTGATTCCTGCATCTGCCGCTTCCTTGGAAGAAATAATGAAGCTACGGCTACAACAGCCCCAAGCAGTACAATATAAGTCCAATTAGACATCATTCACACCCTCTACCAAGCATAGCTAAAAATTATAGCGAAATATCCACGTGATGCCCTTTATAGGGATGCTCCGGCTGGCGGCTTTCTTCTGTCGTATCCTCGGCTTCTTCCAGCTTGCGCTTGCGTTTCGCCAGATAAGGATTACCGTTCTGTCTGTCCCGATCATTACGCACATTAGGTCCGCCTGTTTGTTCAACACCGGTATTTTTACTGCGCAGCTGCTCGGTCTGCTTGGATGCCAATTCTGCCAAACGCGCAAGTTCCGCAGTCATCCTGTGATTCGTCTGACTTTGTAATCCTCCCACCTCCGGAGTACGCGGGATCGACCATTGCAAATCAATCGGCTTAAACGGCATTCTCAAGCTCCTTTCTTCATAGCGCAGTATGAACTGTCATTACGCAAACAAAGGAAATTGAACGATATCTCCTTCCGAGTAACGGAAAGAAACACGTTGTACCGGATCTTTAATAAATCGCGTATAACGGCCGATAACAATCTTTATGCCGCCGTACAAGGTATGACTGACATCGACTTTTGCCTTGTCCGTGTCTTCCAGCGTCTTCTCAATCTCCAGAATACGTTCTCTTATCTGATCAATCTCAGCGGCAGTCTGGCGTCTGGTTGCCCCCAGCTTGATCCGCATCGCCATCTTCTGTTCATTGAGCTGATCCATAGCGGCCTGCTGATCCAGAATAACCAGTGCTTTCGACGTCTTGTCAATAGCATCCATATGCTGACGCAGCTTTACCCGAAGATCCTGAAGCTCGTTACGGGATTCAGGCCTTACTCCCACTTCAATTGTGGTTGCTGTTGACATGGTATTGCCGATCACGCGCGCGCTTACCTGCTCCACAGCTTGAATCGATCCGCCTACAATTAATCCCTTTGAACCTTGGCAAATGACATTGCGGCCTGCCCGCACGTTCGAATGCATAATGCTTTGTGACACAAGGACATCCTCGCCGGCAATAACATTGCAGTCTTGGATGAAAGAGCTTTTTACATTTCTTTGTGCTTTAATATAGCCTTTGTTTCCAGCCATAATGCCGCCTGTAATTTCGATAGAACCTTCCGATTCCATCTCCGCTCCTTCAACTCCGCCAATGACACGGATATCACCGGAAGCTTTAACACGGAATCCGCTGAGTACGTTGCCGCGAATGACAACGGTTCCGACAAAATCGATATTGCCGACTCTATAATCAACGTCTCCGTTTACTTCATATACCGGAAAAACGTTTACTTTCTCTTTGTCAGTGATCGTGATAAGACCGTCAATTAAGGCATACATCGCGGTTTGGGTTTCATTCACAACAACGTTTTTACCCACTTTAAACCTTGCCTGCTTACCCTGCTTGGGCGCAATTTCATCGCCGGTTACCATCATGCCGGGGGAACCGAACATCGCTTCGATCCGCTCGGCAATGAGTTGACCTCGTTTTACATTTTTTAATCGAGATACTTCCTTAAAATCAACCTTGCCATCCTCCAGCTCAGCCGGACGCTGGGACTGATCCTTCATATCATAAGCAAAACGGATAGAACCGTCCTTGCCGGCTGTCGCCGGATGGCCAACGGCAATTATGGTTTGCTCTTTACAATAAGCAAGCGTGTTGCTGCAAATTTCACTTAACACACTTGTGCGTATCCCGTATACAACACCCTTGCTGCGTATAAAACGTTCCATTTGACCGGGAGTGCAGTCGAAATCTTCGGTGATCCGGTTAAAGGTCAGGAAGGCAGACAGCTTATCAGCTGATATCTGGATACGCAAGTAAGATTCCAATAAATGGTCTTCCACCTTGCTCACTCCCATCTAATACTGCAATAATTGATCTTTATGTTTGGCTAATGCTCCGCGCAGACGTACAATCGCTTTCGAATGAAGCTGGGAAATTCTCGAAGGTGACAATGACATCACTTCCGCAATTTCGCTTAATGATAATTCCTCATAATAGAAGAGCGAAACAACGGTTCGTTCCTTTTCCGTTAATTTCTCGATACCGCTAATCAAGGAGTCCTTGAGGAAAAATTCATGCGCCTTATGATCGGGATTTTTCGCCCTCTCATCAACGAGCAGCGACAGCCTGGTTTCCGACTCTTCTTCACGAATCGGATCTTCCAGCGAGCATACCGTCGTAATGGCGATTTCATGAAGCATGGTCGTGAATTCCTTCTCGCTGATATTTAGATAATCACTAATCTCAGCATCCGAAACTGACCGCAAATATTTCTGTTCCAGGCTTTGATAGGCTTCTTCGATCCGTTTGGCCTTTTCTCTGACCGAACGCGGAACCCAATCTCCCTGACGCAGACCGTCAATAATTGATCCGCGGATTCTCCAGGATGCGTAAGTTTCGAACTGCAGTCCCCGGCAGTAATCAAATTTCTCGATGGCATCAATTAGACCCATCACACCATTGCTGGCGAGATCATCCTTAAGAACATTTTTGGGCAACCCAATCGCCATTCGGTTCGTTACATAATCGACCAAAGGCAAGAATTGCTCGATAAGACGTTTCTTGGCTTCAAGATCACCTTCTTCTCTCCATGCCCGCCACAGCTCCAGATTTGCAGTCGCAATCATGTCACTCACCCTCCTGTCAGATGACGAACGGCCTTAGCCAATTCTTCGGGCTCTTTATTCTGTGTGGATACCAGCTTAGGCGGCGTTAACGGCTTAAACTGCCTATTCTGGTCCGGCTGTTCAACTTCCTGTGCTTTATGGCCGTCCATCTGTGATTTGAGCAATTGATTAAGGTCTTCGCTCTCATCAGGAGTTTGGAGATCCAGTTGCGTGCCTTTCTCTTCCTCCCCAGCTGTCTCCTCTTGATGCATCACTGGCGGATGAAGTATAAAGGCCAGTGCAATCCGCAATACAAATGCAATCGCAACAAAGGCGATGAAAGCATACATGCTGCGCATCAGCATGACAGACAGCGGGTTTTTACCAATTGAAAATAATAAGGTTAATACCGCGCCAAAAATCCCCAAGCCGACATTCCATCGCCAATTTCCAACCATTTCAAATCTCCTTTATTCCAAACTGCACGCTTCTTATGGTCAATACTCCGCTGCTGCTGTCAATTTCAATCGTGCGGCCATAATTCCCGCCAGTATCCTGCCCAAGTACGGGGATCGAATAGTTCGCGAGAATTTCCAGACAGGATTCTACATTCCGGGGTCCGATTCGCATCGAATCCGATTGGCCCGAGAAGGCAAACATTTGCGCTCCGCCAGCCATTTTTGCTGCAAGACGCCCTACAACGGCTCCTACAGCCTTCATTTGCCCAATAAGCTCAGGAATTGCCGTATCCGCATATTTGGCAATATTCATGGTCGACTCTCTGGCAATTTCTGAAGATGGCAGCATGACATGCGCCATGCCTGCAATTCGTGCAACGGGATCGTATAACGTCAGTCCTACACAAGAGCCTAGTCCTGTTGTCCGCAGTTGCGTTCCGCCCGCAGCCCATTTTAAATCTGCCATGCCGACCTTGATCACATCTTGTTGGATCATTCGGTCAGTACTCCCAAGGATTGAAATATTTTGGAGAAGGAATCCGGATCAGGAATCAGGAAGAAATGCCCCTCCAGCTCTTCTCTGTCTTCGAGAAACGTTGTTTCGATCAGCAGTGCGGAATCCCCCATCTCTCCGTATTGCATCAGTCCATAGCTCAAGATTGGACCAGCCATATCTCTCGCAACGGAAGGGACGGAAGGAGCCATCGACAAATGCGTAAAATCGGCAAGAGAGGATAAATAAGATCCCGCCAAAATATTGCCGATCTCGCACAATGCAGACATCTCCATCTCCGAATAGATGTCTTCTTCTCCACTCTCAAGCGAAAGCAGTTGTCCTAACAAACGTTTGGCCGCATTCTCCTCAATGATGAAAAACATATTGCCAGGCGCTTCCCCTTCTACCCGGAGATAGACCGCAATGACGACCTGTTCAGAGCCGCCGACCCGGTCAGCAACTTCTTCAAATGGCAGCAGGCTGACCTTAGGGACAGCCATATCAACCGGCTTGTCCAGGAGACGGGATAATGCAGTAGCTGCATTACCCGCTCCAATGTTGCCTACTTCCTTCAGTACATCCATTTCTAGCGCCTTGAATCGGTTATAAGCGTCCACACTTACACCTCTAACTGTTCAAGCTGAATAATCTCATTCTTGTTTAACACTTCGGAGAGGTTCAGCATAATGAGAAGACGATTATCTCCGAATTTGGCAATACCTCTTAAATATTTCGCTTTAATACCGCCAACAATTTCAGGCGGCTGATCAATCGTATCCGTATCGATATCAACAACGTCATTAGCGGAATCAACGATAAAGCCAACTTCCATATCAGCTGCTGCAACAACAATAATGCGGCTGTTCTCCGTAGTCGCAGCTTCTGCCAAGCCAAAACGACCGCGTAAATCGATAACAGGAACAACAATGCCGCGAAGATTGATTACTCCTTTAATGAAGGAAGGAGTTTTCGGAACCCGGGTAATTGGGGATAACCGTTCAATTGTACGAACTTTATCCACCTCAATGCCATATTCCTCATGTGCCAGCGAAAATACGATTACTTTTAATTCTTCTCCCATCGGTAAGCCCTCCCTATTTGATTAATGCATTAGGATCAATGATGAGTGCCACTTGGCCGTCGCCAAGAATGGTCGCACCCGATATAGCCTCGATATTGGTCAAATATTTGCCGAGAGACTTCAGGACGATCTCACTTTGCCCAATAAACTCATCAACCGTCACTGCTGCCCATTTATCGCCTTTGCGGATAACAACTATTTCGGTTTCCGATTCGTTATTCTCATTAAAGTCTGGCGAATCGAGTACTTTGCTCAGGGAGACCAAAGGAATGATGGCATTACGGAAGTGAATCATCCGGTTGCCGTGAACAATTAAAATTTGATCTTTCTGAACAATGCCAGTCTCTACAATTGACGTAAGCGGAATCGCGTATTTCTCTGAACCCAGCTTAATTAACATCGCCGAGATAATAGATAGAGTCAGAGGCAATTGAACAGCAAACTTCGTCCCCCGTCCAGCTACAGAATCGACCGTTACATTGCCGCCCAGCGAAGTGATCTTGGAAGTTACAACGTCAAGACCCACACCGCGTCCGGAAATGTCAGAGATTTTGTCCGCTGTGCTAAAGCCTGGAGCAAAGATCAACATGTTGATATCTTCATTAGACAGCTGCTTCGCTTGCTCTTCGGTTACAACGCCGTTCTTGATAGCTGTCTTAAGCACTTTCTCGCTATTAATACCTCTGCCGTCTTCTTCAACTTCGATAAAGACATGATTGCCGCTGTGATAAGCCCGCAAATAAATAGTGCCCGTCTCCGGTTTGCCTGCTGCCAGACGCTCTGGAGTCGTTTCAAGCCCATGGTCAACCGAGTTGCGCAGCAAGTGAACGAGCGGATCGCCAATCTCGTCAATAACTGTCCGGTCAAGCTCCGTATCTGCACCGGTGATGACGAGATCAATTTTCTTATCCAGTGATTTGGCCAGGTCGCGGATCATCCGCGGGAATCGATTGAATACCGAATCTACCGGAACCATTCTCAGCTTGAGCACAATGTTCTGGAGGTCGGAGCTGACACGGGTCATATGCTCCACGGTTTCCGTCAAATCATTGCGGCGGATCTCGCTGGACAACTGCTCCAGCCTCACTCGGTCAATCAGCAGCTCGCTGAACAGATTCATTAAAGTGTCCAGGCGATCAATATCAACGCGGATCGTTCTTGACACAGGCGCCGGGGCTGGAGCAGTTGCGGCAGCTTGCGAACGCGCAGCGTTAACCTGTTTGCTGACCTCTTCTTTCGTTTCTGCTTCCACTTGACCTTTTGCCGGTGCTGAAGCAGATGCCGCAGGCGGAGTTTGCTGCTTGGAAGCCGCATTATTCAACATGGCCAGCGATTCAATGTCCAGCAAAGCAACGGATACCTTCTCGATCTCCGAGATCGTTGCAATTTGTGTTTCCAGCTCTTCCTGTGACAATGTCGAAATCGCAAATACCGAGAAGGACCGGTCAAACTTTTCCTGCTCCAGATCGGTTACCGACGGCTCGGATTTCACAATATCGCCGTTCTTGCCAAGCAGGTCAAACACCATGTAGGCGCGGACACCTTTCAGTACACAATCCTCACGGATCTCAACCTCAATATAGTAAACGTTATGTCCGCTATCGATAGATTGCTGGATAACCGAGGTTTGGAACTCATCAAGCATTGCACCTGACTGTGGCTCGGAAGCTGCTGCCGTTGGTGCTGCAGCAGCGCCGGCTGTTTTGTAGTCACCTTTTACAATCGATTGTAAGGAAGCAACAATACCGGTGACATCGGCTTTGCCTGTTCCGCCTCCGACGATATCTTGAACCATGGATTCAAGAGCATCAAGTCCTTTAAACAACGTATCGAAGATAAAGCTGTCCATCTTCAGCTTGCTGTTCCGGACAAGATCCAGTACATTCTCCATCTCATGGGTCAAAGAAGCGAGATCCTCATACCCCATCGTTGCTGACATCCCTTTAAGCGTATGGGCAGAGCGGAAAATCGACTGGACGATCGACAGATCCTCAGGGTCACTTTCAAGACGCAGTAAATTTTCGTTCAAAGATTGCAGGTGATCATTGGACTCGTCGATAAACATCGATAAGTAGGCATTCATATCCATTTTGTCGCACCTCCTGTTGGGACTTTATATCATCTATTATCCTTTCAAAACCGCGTACTGCAGCTCGGCAGCAATTTGCTGCAAAGGCAGTACCGTCTTCACGCAGCCGCTCTCAATCGCGCTGCGCGGCATTCCATAGACAACGCATGTCTGCTCCGACTCGGCAATAGCCGAGCATGCGCCGCTGTCGACCAGAGCTTTCATTCCTTTTGCTCCGTCGCTTCCCATTCCCGTCATAATGACGGCATGACGCTTTAACTCATCAAACGGGGTTAATGATTCGAACAGAACATCAACTGAGGGGCGATGTCCGTTCCGTGGCGGCTTCTGGGTAAGCTGAACATAATAGCCAGCCTGATCCTTCGCCAGTTCCATGTGATGTCCGCCCGGTGCTATATAGACAACCCCGGCCTTCAAGCGGTCTCCTTGCGCAGCCTCTACAACTTCAAGCTCACTAAAGCTGTCCAGGCGCTGGGCAAGCGACTTCGTAAACTTTGGCGGCATATGCTGGACGACCAGTACCGGAGCAGTCATCTGGGCAGGAAGCGATGTAATCACTTCATGTAATGCGCGTGGTCCGCCTGTAGATGTTCCGATCGCAATGATGTGATCAAATCTGTCAGCAGACGCAGTCTTTTTCTTCGGCCGCTTCTGTTCCAGATTATCCTCCAGTGCCGCTGCTAACGGAGCTAAGCCAATAGGCCGCCTAATCATCTCTCCGGTCAGCGGTCTGGTCTTCTTCACATCAGTTGATGCCTTCTTACCCGGTACAGATACCGAAGAAGAAGAATCTCTGGCCTCCGCCTGCTGCTCCGGCTGCAGAAGCCCTCTTTTTCGACTGCTCTCTTCTTCAGCAGGTTTAACGGGCTTAACAAGCTGAGGCCGGTCTGAATGGATAGGCTTCAAAGATGCTTGCTGCTCCAGCGGATCATTAACAGTGGCTGCATACCTTCGCATTAAAACCGCATTTCTGAGCTTTTCCAGCAGCAGCTCACCAACCCGGACAATATCATTGGAGAAAGCCCCCAGCGGCTTGCGAATAAAGTCAAATGCCCCGAACTGAAGCGCCTTGATTGTTTCTCTCGTATTCTCCTCGCTGATCCCCGACAGCATAATAACCGGCGTAGGCTGTTCCACCATGATTCGCTGCAAAGCCTCTATTCCGTTAAGGACAGGCATCTCGAGATCGAGGGTTACAGCATCCGGCTTCCACTTTTTCACTGCCTCTACAGCTTCCAGGCCATTACAGGCCGTTGCCACAATCGTAAATTGGGGATCCTGTACGATTAAATCACTGAATATTTTTCTCATGAAAGGCGAGTCGTCCACAACCAGCACGCGATAAGGAGCCATCTTGTTCCCTCCTCTTATGTACGAATAACTACCGGGATAACCTAAACATTTTATGTATGAAACCTCTTACTCCCGCTGCTGTGGTTTGCTCCGGAATAGACATCTCCAAATATNGGCGTGCTAATTTCTTCAATCCCTCTTGATGCATCGCTTCCAGGAAAAGCAACTGTAAATGGCATTTGGCGCTTTACGGCTTTGGTAACATTCGGATCATCCAAAATAATGCCTAGCATCGGAAGCTCCGCCTGAAGGAATCTTCTGGCTACAAGATTAATTTTGTCCGCTGTCTGGATGCCCTCCCTATGATCGGCTGCGCGGTTAATGATTAGCTTGAAGGTTGTATTTACCCCCATGGACTTGACCATCTTCACTAATGCATAAGCATCCGTAATAGCGGTTGGCTCTGGAGTTGTTACCACGATAGTTTCCTCAGCAGCCGATATAAACTTAACCGTTTCCTTGGACAGGCCCGCTCCCGTATCAAAAAGAATAAAATCATACTCTCCTTGAAGCTTGCCGATTTGTTCCGAGAACCAGTCAAGCTGCTCCGCAGATAATTCCAGAAGATCCTGGAATCCCGAGCCGCCCGCTATAAAATGAACGCCTGATGGCCCGATCTGGATAATATCCCAGATGGTCTTATCCTGCTTGAATAGATGATAGAGATGGTAGGAAGAACTGACTCCCATCAAAACATCGATATTTGCCATGCCGATATCAGCGTCAAATACGAGCACCTTTTTTCCCAATCGTTGAAGCGATATGGCAAAGTTCAGACTGAAATTGGATTTGCCAACCCCTCCCTTCCCGCTTGTGATCGTCACGATACGGGTAGGACGGGCAGTATCCTGTCCCATCCTCATCTTCACCATGTTGCGCAGCGCCTCCGCTTGATCATTCATCGGCAGGAGCCCCCAGCAACGCATCGATATAGCGCTCGGAGATAAATGGACCAATATCATCCGGTACCGTCTGGCCGCTTGCAATGAATACCGGCTGCAATTCGTATTGCAAAGCCAGATTCAAGATCGAGCCGTATACGGAAGTCTCATCAAGCTTTGTAAACAGAACCTTCCGAACCCCATACTTCACAAAGTTATCAGCTACCGCCATCATATCCTTCGTCTTTCCGGTAAGACTCAGAACGAGTACTGTTTCACTCTGTTCATTAGACTGAAGCAGGCTGTTCACTTCCGATACATGAAGCTCATTCCTGAAGTTCCGGCCGGCCGTATCCATATAGATCAGTTCGCGGTCTTCCAGCTGCTTGAATGCTTTAGGCAGATCCATCGGCGAGAATACCACTTCCATCGGAACGTTCAGGATATTCGCATATGTTCTGAGCTGATCAACCGCTGCGATCCGGTAAGTATCCGATGTAATTAAGCCTACCTGCCTGCTGAACTTGATCGTCTGGCCTGCCGCAAGCTTAGCGATGGTTGTTGTCTTGCCTACACCTGTCGGGCCGACAAAATGAACGATTCTGGCCGACTCATTAATGGAATGATTGCTGTATGGAGCAAGCCATTCGTTCAATAATTCACGGGCAATTGCCCACGTATCTTCCGCATTCAGCACCTCTTGGCGATCTGTCAGCTTCTCGTTCATCGAAGCAATTAACCGGTCAATAAGCTCCGGCTCAACCTCCTGCTGAATCAACCGGCTGTATAAGGCTTGAATAGCAAGCGGCCTTGCATTCTCAGGCTTGTTTATTGACAGTTGCTTCAAGGACTGCTTGATAAAACGGATTTCTTCCAGCAAGTCCTCGTTAATCCGATTCATTGTATGGGATGGAGAAGCAGGCGGTACAGCCGACGGAGGAGCCTGTACCGCAGGAGCAGGAATAGGCGTATCCAGTACAGCCGTTGCCGTTGCGGCTTGTTTCCTCGACTCTTGGATGGCATGAACGACTCGTTGAACATCAACTGCTGCCTTTTTGGGCTGGGATGCCGCTGCCGGCGCAGGGGCACCGGATTCGATGGCCGCGATAACCTCCATCTTCTTCTTCCGGAACATCCCCATAAACCCGCCGATCCGGACTTCCTTTGTATTCAGAATGACCGCATCCTTGCCAAGCTCGCTCCGAATCATCGGCAAAGCTTCCGGCAAGGCGTTCACTACATAACGTTTTACTCTCATAAATTCACCACCCCTACGCTCTGAACTTCAATATTAGGCTCAAGCTCACTGTACGATAGCACCGGTATATCCTGCATGGTTCGTTCAACGATTTGTCTCAGATACATGCGAATGGTAGGTGATGTCAATACGACCGGCTGCTGGCCCGACTGAATTTGGCGCGATACCTGCTCATTAAGCTTTTGATAGATTTGTTGGGTAGCAACCGGGTCCAGAGCAATATAGCTGCCCTGGTCCGTTTGCTGAACGGACTCGGCAATCTTTTTCTCCAATGATGGACCAACGGTAATTACTTTCAACATATTGCCTGTAGATGTGAACTGCTGCGTGATTTGTCTGGATAAGGCTTGACGGGCATATTCCGTTAGAATATCAGGATCTTTTGTGTAATGGGCTTGATCCGCAAGCGATTCGAAGATTGTAACAAGATCCCGAATCGATACTTTCTCACGCAAAAGCTTCGCCAATACTTTTTGCAAGTCGCCAATTGTTAATATGGAAGGTATTAGTTCTTCGATAAGAGCCGGATAAGCTTCTTTTACGTTTTCTACCAAAGCCTTAGTCTCCTGGCGGCCAATCAATTCATGAGCATGACGTTTGATTACTTCCGTCAAATGGGTCGCAACTACAGAAGGAGGATCCACAACTGTATATCCGGAGATTTCTGCTCTTTCTTTCATTTGCTCATCTATCCAAATGGCCGGAAGCCCAAACGCCGGCTCCGTGGTCTCGATTCCGATTACGGATTCGTCCTCGAAACCCGGGCTCATAGCGAGATAATGATTGAGCAGAAGCTCGCCGCGGGCAACGATATTGCCTTTAATCTTAATGACATATTCATTAGGCTTAAGCTGGATATTATCGCGAATCCGGATGACCGGAACCACAAGGCCAAGCTCCAGGGCGCATTGTCTTCGAATCATAATAATCCGGTCGAGCAAATCTCCACCCTGCTGCGTATCCGCCAGCGGGATCAGTCCATATCCAAATTCGAACTCGATCGGATCTACCTGAAGCAGACTGATAACACTTTCGGGGCTGCGCACCTCTTCGATCTGCTGTTCCTCCTCCATAAGCTCTTCCTGCTGCATTTGCTTGGCAATGGATTGCTGCATTTTCCATGCCCCAAACACCAGTATCGCGGCAAATGGCACCGTTCGCATAATGCCGATTGGCGTAAAAACGCCAAGCAACGTAACCGTCCCAGCAACAATATACAGCAGCTTCGGATATTTAAGCAGTTGCTGTGTCACATCTTGCGCGAAGTTGCCGTCTGATGCTGCCCGGGTAACAATCAAACCGGCAGCTGTCGAGATTAACAAGGCCGGAATCTGGCTGACCAGACCGTCACCAATCGTTAAGATCGAATATTTATGAATGGCTTCACTGAAGCTCTCCCCGTGTATAGCCATTCCGATGACGAAGCCGCCTACGAGGTTGATAATCAAGATAATAATCGAGGCGATCGCATCGCCTTTAACGAATTTACTAGCACCGTCCATCGAGCCGTAAAAATCCGCTTCTCTTTCAATTTTCGAGCGGCGCTCGCGCGCCTGCTGTTCATTGATCAGTCCTGCGTTCAGGTCGGCATCAATACTCATTTGTTTGCCGGGCATAGCGTCGAGTGTAAATCTGGCTGCAACCTCCGCTACCCGTTCCGAGCCTTTCGTAATAACGATGAACTGGACAACGACCAGAATGAGGAAGACGACGAAGCCAATCGCAATTTCCCCGCCGCCTACCCAGGAACCAAACGTCTGAACGACTTCACCCGCATGGCCGTGCGACAAAATATTACGCGTTGTCGAAACGTTAAGAGCCAGACGGAATAATGTCGTGACGAGAAGAATCGCCGGGAAGATGGAGAAATCGAGAGCTTCTTTCGTATTCATCGCAATCAGCAGAATCATGAGCGCGATCGAAATGTTCAGGATGAGCAAAATATCCAGCAGCAGTGTTGGTATAGGGATGACCATCATGAGTACGATGCCGATAATCCCAGCTAAGATAGCAATATCTTTCACTTTCATGATGTTGACTCCTCCCTTTCAATTATGATGATCGAACCCGGCCTTTCATTTTATATACAGCCGCTAGTACTTCCGCCACAGCTTGGAACAAATCAGCAGGTATTGAATCACCGATATCGGCCCGTTCGTATAAGGCTCTGGCCAGCGGTTTATTTTCCATCATAACAACGCCGTGTTCCTTGGCAACCTCCCGAATGCGAAGCGCCACGTGATCCATCCCTTTCGCAATAATAACCGGCGCTTCCATCTTGGCAGCATCATAATGCAAGGCAATCGCAAAGTGAGTCGGGTTCGTAATGACGACATCGGCTTTGGGCACTTCCTGCATCATCCGCTGCATAGCCATCCGGCGCTGACGTTCACGGATTTTGCCTTTAATAAGGGGATCGCCTTCCGACTTCTTATACTCGTCTTTAATGTCCTGCTTGGACATTCTCAGGCTCTTCGCATGCTCATACCGCTGATACATGTAATCAGCGAAAGCCAACACGACAAGCACAGCGCCAGTTTCAATACCAAGCTTAATCGTAAGTCCGGCAGTGAATTGAAAGATTTGTTGAATCGATAGACTGGATAGGAGCAGGATTTTATTCCAGTCGCTCCAGATCGCCTGATAGACAAGAAATCCGATGATCAGAAGTTTGGTTATGCTTTTCAGAAACTCAACTACCGTACGCATGGAAAATATCTGTTTAAAGCCGTTAATCGGATTAAGCTTTGTGAATTTCGGCTTTAGCGGCTCGCCTGTCAGCAGAAAACCGAACTGCATGACGTTGCCGAGTATGGCAACAACCACAACAATGGCAAAGATTGGTGCAAGGAAAAACAGCATATCTGCCGCAAGCTTATTAAACAACGGCATAATATTCGCCACAGTAACATCCATTGTCAGCCAATTATCGAACAATTCCTGGAATACACCCATGATCCGCGTCTTGTAATAAGTACCTAATGCAGCAAACGTAGCAAAGGTAAAAAGCAGAATCATCGAGCTAGGCAAATCATTGGATTTGGCAATCTGCCCTTTCTTACGGGCTTCCTGTGTTTTCTTTGGCGTCGCTTTTTCTGTTTTTTCCTGACTAAACAGCTGCAAGTCTAGCTTTAGATAGTAAGGTCTCAACGTTGCAGCCTCCTTATTTGCTTTTACGTTTGTTGTACGATGCCAAACAACTGTTCCAAATTATCAAACATAATGGCAAACAGTCTATCGAATATCGCGGATATACCCGGAAGCAGCAGGATCAATAAACCAAGGCCAAGCAAAAGCTTCAACGGAATCCCGATAACAAACACGTTATATTGAGGAGCTGTCTTCGCCAGAAAACCTAGACCAACATCCGTCAGGAACATCGCGATAACAAGAGGCGCCGCAACCTGCATCGCAAGCAGGAAAGCGTTACCTACCGCCCGCGATAAGAAGTCCGTTATGCTTCCGTTATAAATCGCGCTAAACAATTCATTTGAAAGCGGCATCCATTTGTAGCTGTCCATCAACCCAGTCAGCAGATAATGATGACCGTTCACCGACAGGAATACCATGATGAGAAGCATGTACTTAAAGTTGCCCAGCAGCGGTGCCGAGACACCTGTCATCGGGTCAATCACGTTCGACATGGCAAATCCGATCTGCATATCCATTAAAGCGCCGGCTGTCTGCACAACCGTCATGAACAGATAAACGATATATCCCATCAGAAGTCCGATCAGAACCTCACGGAAGATATACAGAATATATTCCGCGTCCATCGTCATCGCGGTTTCTTTCAATCCGTAGGTCATAAAGACGATAAGAGAGAGAAAAAAACCAAGGCCAATCTTGAAGGTGCTTGGCACTCCACGCATATTGAAGAACGGAGCCACGACGAAAAATGATGTCATTCGACAAAAAATAAGCAAAAAAATAGGGAAATACTCCACGATCTGATCCATGATTTCCGTTCACAACCTATCCGATGTATTTATACAAGTTGTTCAGCAGATTGTAAGTGAAATCGACGATTACATTCAGAATCCAAGGTCCAAATATAATCAAGGATACAAAGACCGCTACGATTTTAGGCACAAAAGCTAACGTCTGCTCTTGAATTTGGGTAGTCGCTTGAAAAATACTAATGATTAATCCGACGACTAGAGCGAGAACGAGCATCGGCGCGCTGGCTTTCAATACGGTACTGATGGCTTGTCCAGCCAATCCGATGATGAAATCAGCACTCATTGAACGTTCCTCCCTGTCATTAATTACGTGTTGAAGCTTAAGAGCAATGATTTGACGATCAGATACCATCCGTCTACAAGTACGAATAATAGCAGCTTAAACGGCAGGGATATCATGACCGGCGGGAGCATCATCATCCCCATCGCCATCAATGTACTCGCCACAATCATGTCGATGACAAGGAACGGTATGAAGATCATAAAGCCCATCTGGAATGCGGTCTTCAGCTCGCTTATCGCATAAGCCGGTACAAGAACGGTAATCGGAATATCCTGATAGGTTTCCGGCTTCTCTGTTTTCGTATAGTTCAGGAAAAGAAGCAGGTCTTTCTCCCTCGTATGCGAGATCATAAACTTTTTCATCGGGTCTGCCGCTTTCTCTAACGCTGCGGTCTGCGTAATCTCACCTTTGAGATAAGGCTGCAGGGCCACTTCGTTTACTTGTGAGAAGGTTGGCGCCATAATGAAAAAGGTGAGGAACATAGCTAGTCCGATCAGAACCTGGTTCGGCGGCATTTGCTGTGTTCCAAGCGATGTCCGAACGAAACCAAGAACAATTACGATTCGGGTAAAACTCGTCATTAATACGAGGATCGCCGGTGCTATACTTAATACGGTAATAAGAAGCAGGAGCGACAAAGCGCTTGTTCCCGGCTCTTCGCTTCCGTCACCAATACTGATATCCACATTGGGCAGCGGGTCAGCCGCAAACGCATGCGATTGCAGCAGCATAACCCCCAGCAGTACGGTGACGATCGAAATCCACCTTTTATTTTTCATTGTCATCCCCATCATGTTTGGATTCCTTCAGAAGCGACTCCAGTTGCTCTCTACGGTCGGCTTGCTTGCTGAGGTTTTGATTCAGCAAGCTATGGAACGAGGAGGCCTGCATGTTCCACTGGTCCTCCGTCAGATCCTGCCCCGTATTCGTCTCTTCCTTGCGGAACCGCTTAAAAAAATCAGAGATTGTATTCGCTGACCAGCCGGCTGCGCTCGACTGTCGGTCAAGAGATGCGAGAATCGCCTTCACCTGCTCCGCATCTTCAATCTTATCGAGAAGCGTTACATTCTCACCAACACCAACGACATATAACCGGCCTGACAGCTCAACTACCTGAAGCGAATTATTCTGCCCCAGCGCAACCCCCCCGAGCGAGCGTACCGCCCGGTTTGCCCCCCAAACACGATTACGCTGAGACAACCATTTAATAAGTAAGACGATTAAGCCGATAACTATAAATAGGGAGATAATGACCCAGATAATATTTCCGGTGTAACTTTCAGTACCGGCCATTGGCCCCTGATCGTTACCCTCATTGCCCGCCGCCGCGGCGAAGGCGGGCTGTACAGCAACGCCAACCGCAGTCAAGGATGTTAATCTCGAAACATATGTAAGCATTGCTTAGCCAAGTGTCTTCTTGATCGCTTCAATAACACGATCAGCTTGGAACGGCTTAACGATAAAGTCTTTTGCCCCGGCTTGAATCGCATCAATAACCATCGCTTGCTGACCCATTGCAGAACACATAATAACTTTTGCATTGCCGTCCAGCTTTTTAATTTCTTTCAGGGCCGAGATGCCATCCATCTCCGGCATTGTAATATCCATTGTAATCAGGTCAGGCTTAAGCTCCTTGTACTTCTCTACCGCCTGTGCGCCGTCTTGCGCTTCTCCGACGACCTCGTAGCCGTTTTTAGTCAGAATGTCGCGGATCATCATGCGCATAAATGCTGCGTCGTCTACGATTAGAATGCGGTTTGCCATCTTTTTTTTCCTCCTAGAGTATTATTGCAATTTTTGAATGCGGTCCCATTGGCTAACGATATCTGTTACCCGAACACCAAAGTTCTCATCAATAACGACAACCTCTCCCTTGGCGATCAGCTTGTTATTCACCAAGATGTCGACAGGTTCGCCGGCTAGCTTGTCCAGCTCAATAATGGAGCCTTGGGACAATTCCAGAATATCCTTAATCTGCTTTTGGGTCCTACCTAATTCTACGGTAACTTTAAGCGGTATGTCGAGAAGTAAATTGAGGTTTGTTTCATCCGCTTGCACATAAGGTGCTTGATTAAAGTTTGCGAACTGAACAGGCTGTACATTTACATTGCGACTTGCCGTATGACCATAGGTCTGAGGACCCTGCGGCGGCTGCATAGGAAGATCAAATGCTGCGCTTTGCTGATACGGGTTATAAGGCTGGTTATATTGTGCTGCTGCCGCGGCCGGTGCTTGCTGATACGGATCCTGATAAGCCGGCTGCGGAGCTGGTGCTGGCGCTGGAACTGCAGGCGCTGCTGCGGCCGGCGCTGGCGCTGGAGCCGGCGTAGAAGGAGCAGGTGAAGCCATCTCGCTTTCTACATCCCCCATCAGAATCGCTACCATTTGCTTCGCGAACGGTACAGGGAGCAGCTGCATGATTGTAGAATCTATCAAATCTCCAATCGTTAAACGGAATGAGATTTTGATAAACACATCCTCAGGCGGAATCTGTCCCATGCCGCCGCCGCTGTCCACGTCCAGAATATCAATGCCCGGAGGCGAGATATTAACGAAGCGGTTAAAAATCGTAGACATAGACGTTGCAGAGGAGCCCATCATCTGGTTCATCGCTTCCTGTACAGCGCTGATATGAATCTCATTCAGCTCCTGAAGCGTGACATCGCCCTCTCCGCCCAGCATAAGGTCAGCAATGACCTGGGCATCCTTCGTCTTGATAACAAGGGAATTAATGCCCTGGAAGCCGTCTACATACTGCACGCTGACTGCCACATGCGGTTTTGGAAACTCGTTCGCCAAATCCTCACGTTTAATAAATGTCACTTGAGGGGTGGTAATATCGACTTTCTTGCCGAGCAGAGTTGACAACGCCGTAGCGGCACTGCCAAACGTGATGTTGCCGATCTCCCCCAACGCATCCTGCTCAATTGGTGACAAGAAGTCCGACAACTGATACTCGGGAGCTCTTGACTCTGTTGTAGCGAGCTCATTGGCTGTCTGATTAAGCAACGCGTCTATTTCTTCTTGCGATAAATAATCTTTACTCGTCATTTTCTTCTTCCGCTCCTTCGCTGACAACTTGATCCACTTGCACGGCTATCCGATCTTTAACAGAGCCCGGGCTTCCGATAAATTTCAGCTTCTCGCCAACCTTGATGCGAAGACCGTCTTCTATCGGTTTATTTAACGAAATGACGTCACCAATTGCTAATCCCAAAAACTCTTTGATCGTAATGACCGATTCTCCAAGCTCGGCAACGATAGGCAGCTTCGCTTTGCTTACGCGCTGCTCCAGCATTTCGACTTCCTCTGGAATCCGCTCTTTCTTCTGGGAGACAAACCAGTGATGAGCCGAAAGACGCGGCATAATCGGTTCAATAACGACATGCGGGATACATAGATTGATCATCCCCGTCGTATCGCCGATCTTGGTGCTAAGTGAGATTAAGGCGATTGTTTCGTTTGGCGAGACAATCTGCATGAACTGCGGATTCGTCTCGAGAGCCTCCAGACGAGGCGAGATATCGATAATCGTCTTCCACGCCTCCTGCAAGCTCTCAAATGCTCTGGCGAAGATGCGTTCCATAATAATCGTTTCGATCTCGGTTAGATTATTAATCTTTGACGGCGCCATTCCCTGCCCGCCCAACATCCGGTCAAGCATGGCGTAAGCAACGTTTGGATGAACCTCGAGCACCATACGCCCTTCCAGCGGCTCCGCTTCAAATATGTTCAGAATGGTCATCTTCGGAATCGAGCGGATAAATTCATCGTAAGGCAGCTGCTCGACCTGCACGACATTAATCTGAACGAATGTACGAAGCTGCGCTGAGAAATAGGTTGTCAAATATCGCGCGAAGTTTTCGTGTATGCGTGTTAAGCTTCGTATATGATCCTTCGAGAACCGAGTAGCGCGCTTGAAATCATAGATTCGAACTTTTCGCGTAACCTCTTCTTTTTTCAGCTCATCCGCATCCATCTCGCCAGATGATAAAGCGGCCAGCAGCGCGTCTATCTCATTTTGCGATAGTACATCAACCAATTTTCTCACCCCCTTCAAGGAATGTCGGCAACTAGCTTATAACTGCTGCATGATAAAATTCGTAATTTCTACCTTAACCAACTTTTTGCCGTCCGGCAGAATGGGGTTAATGAGGTTCAGAAGCTTCGACTCCAGCATATCTTCACCTTGCGAGCCGTTCAGTTCAGCAGCCGTCAAATCGGCAACCGTACGGTTGATGATAGGTTTTACCTCAATTTCAAGCAGCTTGTCGAACTCTTCTTTTGTCTTCTTGCTGTCCAGCTGGAACGCAAAGCTCATTACAACTACATAATCCGAATCTTTCAAATTGCGTTTGAAATCTTTCAGCTCAGATGTTACCGACACCAGTTCATCAGCTGACAAATGCTTCACCGCGACAGGTGCTTTATCCGCAGCTTCCGGGTCAGAGTCGTTAAAGAAGGATTTGTACATAATGATTGCAACGATAGCGATCAGCGTTATTGCAAGCAGTGTGGTAACTAACCACGGCAACATTTTTTTCATCTCTAAGGACCCTCCGTTTGTTCGATCTTCTGGGTCGCTGCTAGAACGCCGATTGAACGAATATAGCTCTGAATAAGCAGTTGAACCTCGGATGCACTCTCCGTAACGATAAATTTTTTGCCCGTTGTGAGCGTAATGATCGTGTCCGGAGTTTCTTCGATCAGTTCTATAAGAAGAGCGTTAATCATTAGTTTCGAGCCATTCAATCGAGTTACGGTAATCATAAACTCCCCCCCTAGCCGATTCGGGGGGCTGCATGCAGCCCCCTCCAATCATCATCGATAGCTGTTACCTGAAGCTATTAACGCTTCAGGTTAACAACCTCTTGCAAAATCTCATCGGAAGTGGTAATGATTCGGGAGTTTGCCTGGAATCCGCGCTGCGCAACGATCATCTCTGTAAATTCATTCGTCAAATCGACGTTTGACATCTCCAGCTGACCGGCGATAATCGCACCAGTGCCAAGCTCAGTATCATTTGGAGCAACGATCTCGAACTCGCCGTCCGGATTGGCATTTGCCGTTACTTGATACAAATTGCCGCCGACTTTCTCAAGACCGCTTGGGTTAACCACTTTTACAATCCCAAGCTGGGCAACCGCTTCGGTACCATCTGCTGTTACGGCGAGAATCGAACCGTCTTGTCCGATGGAGAATGACGTTACCGCTTCATCGAGCACAATTGGCTCGCCGTCTGAGGAAAGGACAAACATTCCGTCGCCATTAACCAGTTGTCTGTTCCCGTCCAGTGTAAAGTTCCCTGCGCGGGTCAGATAGACCGGAGCATCATCTCCGGCCGATACCGCGAAGAAGCCGTCGCCGTCAATCCGAAGATCGGTCGGCACGTTTGTTGTCATTGCGCTGCCCGGAGTATGGATTGTATCAATCGAGGAGATCGTTACGCCAAGACCGATCTGCTTTGCATTGACACCGCCTTGCTCCCCATCTATAGATGCGGTTACACCTGAAGTCGTCTGGCTCAAAATATCGCTGAACATAACCCGTCCGCCTTTGAAGCCGACGGTATTAACGTTTGCGATGTTGTTGCCGATCACATCAAGCTTCGTTTGAAAGCCGCGCATACCTGATACACCGGAGTACATGGATCTTAGCATTTATTAATTCCTCCTAAAAAGAATTGTCACCCAAGTGGGCTTCCTTCTGGCCACTTGTGATGATTCTTGCTTCGTAAGCATTCGCTTAAAAGAATTGTCACCCAAGCGGAGCTCTTTGCAGCCGCTTGTGATGATTCTTGCTTCGTAAGCATTCGCTTAAATGGTAAGTAAGATTGGCTGCTTCAGTCGGTCGGCAGCCTAAGGGCCCCCTGCTCGGTCCAGCCCTAGCTTAAGATCACAGCACTGTCAATATTGGTGAACACATTGCTTTGCATTTGCTTGCCGTCCATTGCGGTTACTACCGTCCGGCTCGGCACATTTACAATCATTGCAATATCTTTCATTACAATTAAAGAATCCTTTGCGCCTTTCGACTCGGCTTCATCCACTGCATTCATAATTTTTGTCAGCGATTCAGGCTGCAGTTGAATGCCGCGCTGCTTCATTCGCACTTCTGCATGCTGGCTGAACTTAAGCACTTTCGAATCAAGCATATCCCGGAAGCCGCCTGTTTGCAGCGAACGGGGAGTGGTATTCTTAACCCCAGCCAAAGGAGGCGCACCAACAGGAAACAGATGGCTGATTTTCACTCCGTCACTCATACGGAACCATCTTCCTGATCAGTTGCAGCTGTATCCGTTTCCTCGCTGTCATCAGCCTGATTCGCAGCCGGTGCATTATCAGAAACCGTTACGACATCACTCAGTTTAATCATCGTCTCATCAGCGAATTTAGCGTACAAGCTGCCGTCCTGAGATACAATTGAGTTGACCACATCATACAGCAGATTGGTATTTCCTTCCTTGTCCATCTCATACCAGGAAATGGTCTTGCCGATGATCGAAGAAGCCGTACCAAGGTTCTGATTCAATAGAGCAAGCTGATCCGACATATTCATTAACTGTTCCACAGAGGTGAACTGCGCCATCTGCGTAATAAATGCGGCGTTATCCTGCGGCTGCAGCGGATCCTGATTTTTCAATTGCGTGACAAGCAGTTGGAGAAAAGCATCCTTGCCAAGCGCGTTTTTATCGGTATCCTTGCCTGCTGCCTTTACATTCGAAGTACTGTAATTGGGCCACATCACTTTTGAAGATACTGTCGCCATTTACTCACCCCCATCCTGCATGCGTACTGTTTAAGGAGCATTCGATTAAGCTGTCACGTTGACAGCACGTCCGTAGCCTAAATCCTGTATCGCCTGCTGCTCGGCAACATCCGACTCAAAATCCTCCTGCATTCCGTCGCCCTTGGATTTATTTTGATTGGAAAAAGTCTGCTGCCCTGCACCTTGACCATGCTGGCCATTAGATAAATGTGCTGCCGACTGCCCATAGGTTACTTCCAGCTTATCAACGGCCAAGCCTTGCTGCTGCAACGCTACTCTGAGCTGCGCCATTTGATTATCCAATGCGTCCTTGGCACTCGCATTATCCGCATGGAATAATGCTGTCAGTTGTCCGTTATGCATCGTTATGCGGACATCAACCTGACCAAGCTCTTTAGGAAACAGCTGAATGGTTGCTTCCGACATTCCGCCGCCATGTTTGATATCCAGCTTCTGAATAAAATCTTTCATATTGTCCGCGAAATCACTGACCGGAACATAAGCCTGGACAGCCGGAGCAAGACGCGCGACAGGTGTTGCCTGACGGATAATATCCGAGAATGATTGTCCGTTTGCCACAACAGGTGTCTGTTCACTGGACTCAGAGGAAGCTTCTGTCTCCTCCTGGGACGCTTGCTGATTGGCCGTTGCTGCAAGTGCTACCGGTTGAACAGCCTGCCCGCTCAGACGCTGTAAATGTACAGATACGGCCGGTGTGCTTGCTGTAACCGTAATCTTCGAAGTCTGATCAGCCGTTACGACCTGCTGCTCCATGTGAGCATTCAAATCCTTATGCTTTTGTACAAATTGCTTCAGGACTTCAAGCTGCTGTCCGATTAATTGAACCGGTTCCTGAAAACCGACCTGTTTTAGCGTACCTTCTTGCATCGCCGTTTGCAGCTGCAATAGGGAGTCCTGGACTTTATTCACCATCGCTGCCAACTGATCGTTTGCATTTGCAACTCCAGCCCAATCCTGATTCGATGCTGCGGAAGTCTGCGCTTGCTGTTGTACCGGAAGCGGAATACCAAGCAATGCTAACAGCGCCTGGAACTGATCCAGCACGGATGCAAGCTCTTGCATTCCTTGATCCTGATTGTCTGCGTCCGTATCCGCATTTTCCGCCTTCATTTGCTCCAAGTCAGCAAGCAGTTGATCGATAATGTCCATCAGATCAGCCGTAGCATCCGTTAGAACATCCGATTGTGCGGCTACGCTGCCAGCTGCCGTCGCAGATTCACCCGTGCCCGCCTGATTCACTGCCGCTGAAGCTTTTGCAGTTCCGGCTTCCGTACCAGCAGCTGCCTGACTCTGATTCTCAGCTTTACCAGCTGAAGAAGCTGTTGTACCGCCTTTATCCACTGCCGCTTTATCACCATTCATTTGACGTGTAAGTGTCTTTTGAAATTTGTCGCTGCCGCTTGTTTTCGCTTGTGCAGATGAGCTGCCTGCAGAAGAAGCTGCCGGTGCTGGTGCTGGTGATGCCGCTTGAGGAATGATCATTTCCATTTTGATTCACCTCCTCTCTGTTAGTTGCCAGCCATAAGCTTGGACATAAGCTGAGCAGTAATCGTTTGATTAATACCGGACATTTCCGCCAGAATCGCTGAGCGTGTAGTGTCATTAACCGTATTCAGAATACGAATGACTTTACTTGGGCTGATATCCGCCATTTTGATCAGAAGCTCTCCTGCGCTTTTAGCATCCATGGCAGCAAACGTTGCACTGAGCTGATCACTGCTAAGCTGCGAAGAAGGCTGCTTTGTTTCTGTCGGTTTGGCTTTCTTCAATTCCGCCTGCAGCGCTGCAATCTGTCTATCCTTCGCCGTGACCGTGTCCTTCAGCATCATCGTGGCATCAGCAGCTGTTTGGGGGTTCATTTTCTCCAGAATCCGAACCCGGTCATCCGGTCTCATGGAATCCAGAACAAGCACCATCTCATCCATTGTCATGCTTTGCAGAATAGGAGCCGCTTTACTTGGCGTAATTTTGCTGTACATACTGGCAAGCTCCTGAATTTTAGCCTGATATGCCGCATCATCCGCTGTTTTTTCTGCATTGGAGGTTTTTAGCGAATTAATCTGCTCCTGCATACTTTTCAGCTCTTGCTCCTGTGTTGTTTTCAGTTGGGCCGTTTCTGCGAGTTCCGCTTCTTTCTCCTGCAGTTGTGCTTGAAGCTCATCGATTTTTTTGCTCAGATTGGCCGATTTTATCTCATTATCGTCAGGCTGCCCATTCACCGATTTCGACTCAGGAAGCACATCCTTCAGGTAAGGGATCGAATTGCCGATATCCAGCATCTGATTACGTGTTTCTGTATTAAATAAAACGTATAACGCGCCAAGCAGGACAATCGTAAACAAGATCGGCGTCATAAAAAACATTAACCGTTCGAAGCCGCTATAGCCCTGCTTCTCTAAATCCATATCCGCCATATTCATTCACTCCCTTTACCTTGCGCCGCAGATCATGATGGAACGGATACCTTGAATCGAACGGTAGCCATCTCATCGAGTTCGTTCTGTTCCTTGATCTGCATTACATGCCGGAAACGGTCCTTGGCATGCTCTTTCGCTTTAAGCCAAACCTTCTCATCCTTCATTCTCTCCGCCAGATTCGATCGGTTGTCCTCAACCTTTCGTTCCGCTTGCTTTACGTCTGTAAGCTTGCTGGCGATGCAGGAATCCAAATATTCGAGATAATGCTGCATCAGCTGCAGTTCAGCCAAAGAGACGGCAATATGCGCGTTCTCATGCTGCTTCTTTTCCCACTCTCTCCGTTTCATTTGCAGCTCCGCAAGACTTAATTCCTCTGCCTGCAGAGCACCAATTGCTGAAGAGAGCTGCCATTCAGCCTGGGTCTTCTCGCTTGACTTCAAGTCTACGATTTTTTGATAAGCGTATCGAAAGGCTGCCATTTACCAGTCGTCATCTCCTGTGGAATTCCATCATTAATCTTTCCTGTGAGTCGGCCAATGTGACCTTTTCATTCGTTTTTTGCCGAGTAAATTGATAGATAGCATCAATATTTTCGATTGCCGTATCAATTTCTTCATTTGTCCCCCGCTGGTACGCCCCAATATTGATAAGATCTTCCGAATCTCTGTAAACAGAGAGCAACCTCTTCAATTGATTAGCGGCATCCTGCTGCTCTTCCGTCACGATTTCCTTCATGACACGGCTGACAGACGCCAGAACATCAATCGCGGGAAAATGACCTTTGTTCGCCAATTGCCTGTTAAGCACGATATGGCCGTCCAATATACCGCGCACAGCATCGGCAATCGGTTCGTTCATATCATCGCCATCAACGAGAACGGTATAAAATGCGGTAATGGAGCCAGTCGGCCCCGTCCCCGCCCGTTCGAGCAGCTTGGGAAGCGTAGCGAATACAGAAGGGGTGTACCCCCGCGTAGCAGGCGGCTCGCCAATAGCAAGTCCCACTTCACGCTGCGCCATCGCATAACGGGTGACTGAGTCCATCATCAGCATGACATTAAGTCCGCGGTCGCGGAAATATTCCGCAATGGAAGTCGCAATAAGCGCTCCCTTAATCCGTATTAATGCCGGCTGATCCGAGGTTGCGACGATAACTACCGAGCGGGCAAGCCCTTCTGGGCCCAAATCCTTCTCGATAAACTCAAGCACCTCGCGACCGCGTTCACCGATTAACGCAATGACATTGACGTCAGCGGATGTATTACGGGCAATCATGCCAAGCAACGTACTTTTACCTACGCCTGATCCTGCAAAAATACCGACGCGTTGACCTCTGCCTACTGTCAGCAGACCATCGATGGCTCTGACACCAATACTGAGAGTCTCCGTTACCCGTGGGCGTGTCAGCGGATTGCTTGGTTCATTATGCGTCGAATAATTTTGCATGCGGCTGGGAAGAAAAGATCCGTCAAGGGGTTGACCTAATCCATCCAGTACCTTGCCCAGCAGTTCAGAGCCAACCTGGACAGATAACGGCTTCCCGGTTCCCACTACATCGCAGCCCGGGCTGATGGCATGCAGCTCGCCCAGCGGCATAAGAATAACTTTATTGTCACGGAAGCCTACTACCTCCGCTTTAATAGGCTTGGCGCCTTTTGCAGGGTAGATTAAACATACATCTCCGATACTCGCATCAGGTCCCTCTGATTCAACAGTCAGACCAATAACCTGTGTTACCTTGCCGTTCACCCGAACGGGATCGAGATGACGAAGCTGGTCGATGTATTTGGAGCTGTCCAGTTTAATAACGCTCATCCGGCATACTCCGTTCTTCATGGCTTTGGTTGGCAATCTGCACGAGCTCGCGCTTGATTTCTGACAGCTGGGTATCAATCCGTGCATCTATACTTCCGTATGCTGAACGGATCACACAGCCGAAATCTTTAACTGTCGCATCAGGAATAATCTGAAGCTCTGCCTGCGAGTCAATGACCAGATTTAGCTCCTCCCTGGCAGCCTGGACAAAAGCGAGCTGCCCCGGCGAGACGCAAAGTGCAATGACACCCTGTTCTCTCCGCCTGGATAATGCTTTACGAATCAATTCAAGCGCCATATCGGGAGCTTCAGACAGTTGTCTGCCAATCACTTTCTCAGAGATCGAGACACTTAGCTCTACCAGAAAAGGCTCTGCTTCCTGAATAATCTGCTCGCGCATTTCATAAGCGGCTTTCAGTATGGCATTCGCCTCTTCCAATCGGCTTTCCCATTGCTGCTGCAGGGACTGCTCCGCCTGCTCGCGGCCTTCAGCATACCCTTGCTTATAGCCTTCTTCACGGGAAGCTTGAGAGAAAGATTCGTCTTCCAGCCGTTTTTCCAGCCACCAGGCATCGATCCGGGCTTCGGTATCGGCTATCATTTGTTCGCATTGCTCGCCTGCTTCACGAATTCGTTCTTCAGCGAAGCTTTGCGCATCCGTAATGATTTGATCCCGAATGGAGATCGTCTCTTCATCCGGTCCTGTCTCTTCAATATCCTCTTCGGTCGTTTCTTGTTCAGCAGCTGCATGTTTGTTCATCCAGTACAGCTGTTTCAGCTGATCAAGTGCAATTACGCTTGAAGACTTTATTAAATTAGACAATGATATCATCTCCTCCGCCGCGGGCGATGATAATCTCGCCGGCTTCTTCTAGCCTGCGAATCGTAGCGACGATACGGGTTTGAGCTTCTTCAACATCACGCAGCCGGACAGGCCCCATAAATTCCATTTCTTCCTTGAACGTATCGGACATCCGTTTCGACATATTCCGGAAGATGGCTTCCCGCACTTCCTCGCTTGCCACCTTGAGGGCGAGCTGAAGATCGGCGTTCTCCACATCGCGGATAATACGCTGAATGGAACGGTTGTCGATATTGACGATATCTTCGAAGACGAACATACGCTTCTTGATTTCTTCTGCCAATTCCGGATCTTCGATCTCGAGAGCATCCAGAATCGTTCGTTCTGTACCGCGGTCAACACCGTTCAGAATTTGAACGATTGAATCGATACCGCCGGCATTCGTGTAATCCTGTGTAACCGTAGCCGACAGCTTTTGTTCCAGCACACGTTCTACCTGACTGATAACCTCAGGTGAGGTACTGTCCATCAAAGCAATTCTGCGGGCAACATCGGCCTGCTTCTCTTGCGGCAGGGACGATAAAATATGCGAGGATTGCTCGGATTGCAAATAAGAAAGGACAAGTGCGATCGTTTGCGAGTTTTCATTTTGAATAAAGTTAAGGATTTGCGTTGGTTCTGCTTTACGTGCAAAGTCAAAAGGCCGAACTTGAAGCGTTGCCGTCAAGCGGTTAATCACTTCAACAGCCTTTTGCTCACCAAGCGCTTTCTCCAGGATCTCTTTCGCATATGAAATACCGCCTTGCGAAATATATTCCTGCGCTAAGCAGATTTGATGGAAATCGCTTAAGATCTGCTCTCTCTCCGTGCTGTCTACCTTACGAACATTGGCAATTTCGAGAGTAAGCTGTTCAATTTCCTCTTCTCTCAAATGCTTGAAGATTTGGGCGGACACTTCCGGCCCCAAAGTAATAAGCAGGATCGCCGCCTTTTGCCGTCCGGTTAATCCATTTAGCGATTTAGCCATAGAATCCACCTCTATTCATCCACAAGCCAGGTGCGGAGCAAGTTGACGAATTCTTCCGGCTTGCGTTTGGCGAGTGTTTCGAGATTTTTACGAGCTTGACTCTCATTATTAACTGTTTCAAAATCAATCGTCGGGAATTCCGGTTTAGCCGGTGTTTCGAGCAATGCTGCTTCTGCCGCCGCTGCTTCTTCTGCAAGTTTTCTGCGTCTGCGCACGAGCATTACCGCAAGACCGCCAATTAGAGCAAGCGCTGCTGCACCAAGTCCAATTGCCCATGGTGTCGACAAGCCGCTAACTGATGTTCCAGCATCATTAGCTGCAAAACTTTGACCGAGAATTGTAACTTTTTTTGCGATCAATGCGTCATCATTCACATCCTGACCGGAATCAGCCAGTTGTGCCCGGACAAGCGAGCTAAGAAAATCAGTTAATTCTTGACGGGATTGATCCGTCAGCTTGCTTTGTTCAACACCAATGCTGATTGACAGATCCTTCAGCTGATAAGGCGCCGATTCAATCTGATTATTAATCCGGTCATAATCATAATTCGTTACCCGGGAGCTTTGTTCGGAGTTACCGCTTGTGCTCTCCGTCGCCGTATAGCCGGGAACATCCGTTTCTCCAGTGCCGGCTACACCGCCTGCCGGAGTCGAAGCGCCCGTTGTTGTGCTGTTATCCTGCTGCTCACTTACGATAATGCCGTTATTATTATTATTATCAAGCGGTCTTACCAGATTTTCTTGCGTAACCTTCTTATCAAAGTTAAAGCTGCTGGCGACGCTGATGACCAGATTATCTCCAATCATTGGAGCCAAGAACTGCTGAATATTTTTCTTCACTTCAGCTTCATATTTCCGTTGAATCAGGAATTGGCTCTCAGCCGCATCTGTTGCCGCCCCAATCTTATTGCCGTCAATTTCCGAAGATACAAGCTCGCCTTGCGGGCTTGAGATCGTAATATCCTTAATTGCCAGTTTCGGAACAGCAGTCTTCACCAGGTTATAGTACCCGTCAACCTCTTGCTGGCTTGGCCGGTAACCCGATGTAAAATTCATCATAATCGAAGCAGAAGCCTGCTCCTTCTCCTCCGCCGACAAGAATACCGATTCCTTCGGCAGATTAATGAGCACCTTCGAGCTTTGAACGCCTTGCATCCGATTAAGCAATTGCTGCACTTCGCCGTTAAGCGCATTGATATACTTCACATTAAATTCATTTTCGGTTTGTCCGAAGGCACTTCCGCCTTCGAAAGCCTCAAATCCGATTGAACCGTTTTGTACAAGTCCTTGTGAACCCACATCAACCCGTGTTCTAGTGGCTACCGCGCTTGGCACCGATATGCTGTGGCCGTCAGCGCTTAATTGGTAAGGAATACCATTCCCATCCAAATAGTTCATGATTGCTGCTGCATCCGTTGTGTCTAGATTCTGAAACGCAACTTCATAATCCGTTCGTGTGAATATGTAAGTCAAAATCACAATTGACAACAATAATACACCTATGGATGCCCCCAGCCCTATTTTTTGTTTTTTGCCCATTTGACCCCAAAACTGTGTGAGCCTCTGTCGGTATTGGGCGATTCTTTCGTTCACGTCGTCACCTCACCCAGCATCTGTCTAGTTCGAAAGCCCTGCTATACCGACATCCGCATAATTTCTTGATAAGCATCAATTACTTTATTGCGAATTTGTGTCGTCAGCTGCAAGCTAAGCTCTGCTTTCTGGCTAGCGATGAGGACCTGTGAAACATCAACCTCGCCGATCAAATATTTATCGTTAAGCTTATGTACTTCCTTTTCCTGTGCATCCACGCTATTCAGCGCGTTCTCCAAGTATTGCCCGAAAGAGTTCGTCATCTCAGCAGGTGTTGCCTGCTGCTGCGGTTTGGCCGTTTCAAGCAGCTTGGTAACGGCTTGTGCAGGATTAAGTTGTATCGGTTGAATCATGCCGTCCCTCCATCCTCGTCATTTTACTTTACTTGCCAATCTCCAGCGCCTTCGCAAACATGGCTTTAGACGCATTAATAGCTGTTACATTCGCCTCGTATGACCGGGAAGCCGAGATCATATCGACCATTTCCTTCGCCACATCAACGTTAGGCATATTGACATATCCGTTTGCATCAGCATCCGGGTGAGTTGGGTTGTAAACAAGCTTGGTAGGCGATTGGTCCTCTATAATTCGGGTTGCTTTTACACCTTGTGCACCTGAAGTCCCGTTAAGTTGCTTGTTCAGCAGATCGGAGAAAGAGGAGGTTTGAGTTGTTGGTTCAAGCACGACCATTTTTCTTTTATATGGAACGAATTGGCCATTCACAAAACCAGCCCGAGTTGTTTCTGCATTGGCGATGTTAGAGGAAATGACGTCCATCCGCAAACGCTGTGCGGTTAGTGCCGAAGCACTGGCATCAAAGCTGCTAGAAATCCTCAATTCTTACTACCTCCCTTCAATTGCGGTCTTCATCATTTTCACATCATGGTTGATTTGTTGAATATAAAAATTGTAGCTGAGTTGGTTTTTGGCGAGCAACGACATCTCGCGGTCGATATCAACGTTGTTCTCATTATTATTCATTTCGGACAGGTTATCCGTTTGAACCTGAGCTGTTGGAACTACCCCGCTGGACCTGCCGATTGGAATATGGCGTTCATTCGTTCGTTTGCCCTGAAGTCCAGCTTGCCCCCCCATCTCTTGATTGAGAATCTCTTCAAACAAGACTTCCGACCGTTTAAAGTTGGGAGTGTCGACATTTGCAATGTTATTGGATATGACGCCTTGTCGCATTTCTGCAGCTCTTACCGCGCCTTCCAATCGCCCAAATGATGTGCCGTTCAATACATTCACGTTTGCGTGTCACCACTTTCAGTAGAAGATCATAGTTAACGTATTCAACAGATTGTGAACCATTCCTTCTTTCTTCGACATTAATTTATGAAAAATATGAGACGAAACTGTCGAGTTTTGCCGACATGTTAATATTCATCAATTACCTAAAATATTACAATGAGAAAAAAGCCCTATCTTTAAACTCAAGATAGGGCTTTGCGATGAATTCCCAATAGGTTGGTAGACCCAGGAAATTATTGCTTTATTTTTTCCAATTCTTGTAGCAATTGCGTATTTAAAATTTTGATGTAGGTGCCTTTCATGCCTAATGATCTCGTCTCGATTACGCCAGCGCTCTCCAGCTTACGCAATGCATTTACGATAACCGATCGGGTAATTCCAACACGATCCGCGATTTTGGATGCAACAAGCAGCCCTTCTTTCCCTTCCAGCTGCTCGAAGATATGCTCCACTGCTTCCAGCTCGCTGAACGACAACGAACCAATCGCCACCGAGACTACCGCACGGCTGCGCGCTTCCTGTTCAACCTCTTCTGCGCGCTCGCGCAAAATTTCCATGCCAACAATTGTCGAACCGTACTCGGCGAGTACGAGATCATCATCGTCGAAGGAACCATTTGTCCGGGTAAGGACAAGTGTGCCAAGACGGTCACCGCCTCCTGTAATAGGTACAACGGTCATAATTTCCTGTTCGCCAAGCGCCGGGAATGTCTCATACACCCCTGAATCCGGAGCAACATTTGTTACCGGTTCCTGCATGTCCAGAAATAGGCTGTTGCTCATTTGCGGAAAACGCAGCTCTTCTACAGACATAGAGCGAAGTGTATCATGGTCATACGGATTCACGGCAGCGCAGCCTAGAACCTTCCCCTTACGGCTGACCACAAACACGTTTGTCTGTATCGTGCTGCATAATACCTCAGCCATCTCTCTGAAATTGAGCGCTTTGCCGGCTGCACGTTGCAGCAACCGGTTCAGCGTTCTTGTTTTTGTAAGTAAAGTCATGCCAAAGCCTCCCAAAACTCATCCCAACTACAATATATATTGACTCAAATCGCGATTTTTCGCAATGCCCCCCACTTTTTCCCTCACATATTCAGGAGTGATAAGCATATGGTCGAGGGTAATATCCGGTGCTTCGAAGGACAAATCCTCAAGCAGCTTCTCCAAAATGGTATGGAGCCTGCGGGCACCGATATTTTCGGTATTGCGGTTTAAATCGGCAGCGATTGATGCAATTTCTTTAATGGCATCGTCAGAAAATTCAATCGCAATTCCTTCTGTCTGGAGAAGGGCTGCATATTGCTTGGTTAAAGCATTTTTAGGCTCCGTCAGAATGCTGACGAAATCTTCCAGACTAAGCGATGTTAATTCTACCCGGATCGGGAACCTCCCCTGCAGCTCGGGAATCAGATCAGACGGCTTCGCCACATGGAACGCTCCTGCTGCTATGAAGAGCACATAATCTGTTTTGACCGGACCATATTTGGTCATTACCGTTGAACCTTCCACGATAGGAAGAATATCACGCTGAACGCCTTCACGGGATACATCAGGACCATTGCCCCTGGATGGACTTGCGATTTTATCAATCTCATCGATAAAAATAATGCCGGACTGCTCGGCGCGAGCCACCGATTCCGCGATGACATCATCCATATTGATCAGCTTGTTCGCTTCTTCCTGGATCAGCACTTTACGGGCTTCCTTGACAGGAAGTCTCCGCTTCTTGGTCTTCTTCGGCATAAATTGTCCCAGCATCTCTTGCATATTCATGCCGCCCATGCCATCTGGCCCTTGGCCGCCCAGCATATCCAGCATCGTAGGCGTATTATCTTCGATCTCAACCTCAACGATCTCATTCTCAAGCTTCCCGGCTGCGAGGTCCTCCCGCGTCTGTGAGCGCTTCGAGATAATAACCGCATCCTGCTCCGGCTCTTCGACCGTTTCCTTACTGTTCTGCTGATTGCCGAACAACATCTCGAACGGGTTTTTCGATTGCTTTTCTTTTGTTTTGGATGGGACTAGAAGCGAGACAAGACGTTCGTTTGCAAGCTTTTCCGCTTTATCCTGAACGCTTTCCGTCTTCTCTGCTTTAACCATCCGAATAGCCGTCTCCACGAGGTCACGCACCATGGATTCTACATCACGGCCGACATAACCAACTTCAGTGAATTTGGTCGCTTCCACTTTGATAAATGGGGCTTTTACCAATTTGGCCAGGCGGCGTGCAATTTCGGTTTTGCCGACACCAGTAGGGCCAATCATTAAAATATTCTTCGGCACAATCTCATCACGAAGCGCCTCGTCCAGCATGCTTCTGCGATATCGGTTACGGAGTGCAATAGCGACAGAACGCTTAGCAGGCTTTTGGCCTACAATATATTTATCGAGCTCGGCTACGATTTGACGAGGGGTAAAAGCTTGATTTACCATATGGTTTCTCCTCCGCTTCAGCCAATTTCTTCTACAATAATATTATGATTCGTATAAACGCATATGTCGGCTGCCGTTTCCAAAGCTGCTCTGGCAATCTCCTTGGCCTCTAGATGGGAAGCATGTTTCTGCAGTGCTCTTGCAGCCGAGAGAGCATAATTGCCGCCCGAACCAATTGCCAGAATACCGTCATCCGGCTCAATGATTTCCCCATTGCCCGATATAAGCAGAAGTCCCGTCTGGTCCATGACCAGCATTAAGGCTTCGAGCTTGCGGAGAATACGGTCAGAGCGCCAGTCTTTGGCCAGCTCTACCGCGGCCCGCTGAAGATTGCCATGATGCTCCTCCAGCTTTGCTTCGAACTTCTCGAACAAGGTGATGGCATCAGCAACCGAGCCTGCAAAACCGGCAATAACTTGCCCGCGGTATAAGCGGCGAACTTTTTTTGCTTTATTTTTCATGACAACGCTGTTCCCGAAGGTCACCTGACCGTCCCCGGCAATAGCTCCTTTACCTTCGTGGCGCACCGCGCAAATCGTGGTGGCGTGAAATTCCATCTCCATCTCTTCGCCCTCCTATATTTCAACAAAAGCTTTATACGTTCAGATGATCGAAATGTTCCTTTTTGAAGCGCTCCAGGCTGTCCAAAGCTCGGTTCGCAATGGCTTCATTCTTTTCCTTCTTGTTCCGGATACGGTTCTCAAGCGGCGGGAATAAGCCAAAGTTCGCATTCATCGGCTGGAAATGCTTGAAGTCAGCGGTCGTAATGTAATGAGCCATACTGCCCAGCGTTGTATCTTCCGGCAATACCAAAGGATCCAGCCCGCGTGCCAGTCTCGCTGCGTTAAAGCCTGCGATGAGACCGGATGCAGCTGATTCAACGTAACCTTCAACGCCAGTCATTTGCCCTGCAAAGAACAAGGTGCTGCGGTTCTTCAGCTGATAAGTCGGCTCGAGCATACGCGGCGAGTTAATAAAGGTGTTGCGGTGCATAACGCCAAAGCGTACGAACTCCGCATTCTCAAGACCTGGAATAAGCGAGAATACCCGCTTCTGCTCGCCCCATTTCAAATGCGTCTGGAAACCTACCATGTTGTAGAGGGTGCCTGCCGCATTATCCTGGCGAAGCTGAATAACCGCATGGGGGAGCTTGCCTGTATGCGGGTTAACCAGACCAACCGGCTTCATTGGTCCAAACAGCACCGTTTGCTTGCCGCGGCTTGCGATTACTTCGATCGGCATGCAGCCTTCGAAATAAACTTCCTTCTCGAATTCTTTGAGCGCTGCGGTCTCCGCTGTAACAAGCGCCTCATGGAAAATCTCGAATTCTTCTTCCGTCATCGGACAGTTCAGATAAGCGGCTTCGCCTTTGTCATAACGAGACGCCAGATAGACCTTGCTCATATCAATAGAGTCTTTCTCGATAATTGGAGCTGCCGCATCATAGAAGTAGAAATATTCTTCACCAAGCAGGTTGCGGATCTTCTCCGACAAGGAAGGCGCCGTCAGAGGGCCTGTCGCAATAACGACGATGCTGTCTTCAGGAATCTCCGTAACTTCCTCGGTACGGACTTCAACAAGCGGATGCTCATGAAGGAGACGCGTAACTTCACCGGAGAAGCCGTCGCGGTCAACAGCAAGTGCACCGCCCGCCGGTACGGCGTGACGGTCAGCGCTTCCCAGAATTAGGGAGTTCAGGCGGCGCATCTCTTCTTTCAACACACCTACCGCATTGGCAAGACCGTTTGCGCGCAAGCTGTTGCTGCATACGAGCTCAGCGAAGTTTTTGGTATGATGGGCCGGTGTCTTAGTCTCTGGACGCATTTCGTATAGAATGACAGGCACCCCTTGGGCTGCAATTTGCCAAGCTGCCTCGCTTCCCGCTAAGCCTGCTCCGATTACGATGACTGGTTGTTGATGTGACAATGTATAGACCTCCAATATTGGCTGCACGGCATTGAAAACACAGTTGTCCTCCCTGCAAGAGGGAGGACTGTAGGTGTGGCCGCATCTGTTCTAAATTTAAGCTTGTTCCTGCTCGTCTTCCACTAATTCTTCCGAATAATCACAGGACGGGCATATCAGCTTCGCACCGCTGCGGTTGCGTTTCTCGACAAGCATCGAATCACAGTTCGGACAAGGCTTGTTTGTCGGCTTATCCCAGGACACATAATCACAGGTCGGATAAGTGTCACAACCGTAGAAGATCCGTCCCTTTTTACTGCGGCGCTCGATGATTTTGCCTTTCGCGCATTTCGGGCAAACGACGCCGATATCCTTGACGATCGGTTTCGTATTGCGGCAATCCGGGAATCCGGAGCAAGCAAGGAATTTGCCGAAGCGGCCCATCTTGTATACCATATGGCGTCCGCATTTCTCGCAAATTTCATCCGAAACCTCGTCTTGGATCTCAACTTCCTTCATTTCCTCTTCGGCTACTTCCAGCCGCTTTTCGAAAGATTCGTAGAAGGATGAAAGAACCTTCACCCAATCTTCCATTCCGTCCTCAACATGGTCAAGGTCCGTTTCCATCTTTGCTGTAAACTCGGAATCAAGGATCTCGGGGAAAAATTCTTCCATCAGCTGATTGACCAGATCGCCAAGCTCAGTTGGAATAAACTTCTTCTCTTCAATCGCTACGTAACCGCGCTTTTGAATCGTTTCCAGCGTAGGGGCATACGTACTAGGACGGCCTATCCCAAGCTCCTCCAGCGTCTTCACAAGTCTTGCCTCGGAATAACGCGGCGGCGGCTGGGTGAAATGCTGCTTCGGATCAATGGAATCCGAAGTCACAACATCCCCGATTGCAAATGGCGGCAGGAACTTATGTTCTTCCTCTGTGCCGTCATCATTGCCCTCTACATACACCTTCATAAAGCCCGCAAACTTGATTTTTGACCCGCTTGCACGGAAAATCACATCGCCCGATGCCAGATCCACCGTCATCGTATCGAGTACCGCAGAAGCCATTTGGCTGGAAACGAACCGTTCCCACACCAGCTTATACAAGCGGAACTGATCACGGCTAAGGAACGGCTTCATCGATTCGGGATCGCGAAGTGTCGAAGTTGGCCGGATTGCTTCGTGGGCATCCTGGGCATTGCTGTTCTTTTTGATATAGACACGCGGTTGCTCCGGATAAAACGAAGGACCATATTTGCCTTCAATGTATTCCTTTGCTTCTTCCTGGGCAACCGGTGAAATCCGCGTCGAGTCCGTTCTCATATAAGTAATGAGACCAACTGTGCCTTCCTTGCCAAGCTCCACGCCCTCATACAGCTGCTGGGCAACAGACATCGTCTTGGAAGCGCGGAAACCTAGCTTACGGGCCGCTTCCTGCTGCAATGAGCTCGTAATAAACGGCGGTGCAGGATTACGGAGACGCTCTTTCTCTTTGACTTCGGCTACTTTGAACTGGTTGCCGGATAGGGCTGCCAGAATAGCCTGCATCTCCTGCTCGTTGCCCAATTCACGTTTTTCGCCCTTAATCGAATGATACTTGGCTTCAAACGGTACGCCCTGCTGAGTAAGCTTAGCGGTAATCGACCAGTATTCTTCCGGTACAAAAGCGTCAATCTCATTCTCACGGTCAATGATCAGCTTCACGCAGACGGATTGTACACGACCGGCGGACAAGCCTTTCTTGACCTTTTTCCACAATAGCGGACTAATCTTGTAACCGACAAGCCGGTCCAGAATCCGTCTTGCTTGTTGAGCGTTGACAAGATCCATATTAATTTTGCGCGGTGTTTTGAAAGCATCCTTGACGGCCTGCTTTGTTATTTCATTAAATACAACGCGACAGGTGTCCGACTCGTCCAGCTCCAGATAATGAGCCAGATGCCAAGCGATCGCTTCTCCTTCGCGATCGGGGTCGGCTGCAAGAAAGACATGCTTAACCTTTTTGCTCGCATCCTTTAATTCTTTTAATACACTGCCCTTGCCGCGGATCGTAATATATTTCGGTTGAAAACCGTTCTCTACTTCGACGCCAGTCTGACTTTTGGGCAAATCGCGAATATGGCCCATCGATGCTTTAACGATATATTTGCTGCCCAAATATTTACCGATCGTTTTGGCTTTGGCCGGTGATTCTACGATTACTAATGAATCTGCCACGTTAGGCGCCCCCTCTCTCACTGCATGTTACAACGCTATATAAACTGCCCCTGGCTGTTGTTCGATTTTCCGTTTTATACATAAATTTATCAGAAGTGCGCTCAAATGTCCAAAAGGGATCATCGTAAGCTGGTGCAATTCGTTAATTGTAAGCGGACGATCGCGCAGCAGGTCGATGATTCTCTGCTCTTCTGCACTCAGGCTTGCCGTCCCTGCAATCGCTCGTTTCGGTACTGTCAGAGCGGCAAGCTTTTCTTGCAGCCAGCTGTACTCCTCGAGAATATGGCTAACACTGCTGACGAGTTTCGCACCCTCGCGGATCAGGCTGTTTGGCCCCTCGCTCTTGGGAGAAGAAATTGGTCCGGGTATTGCAAAGACATCCCTCCCCATCTCGAGCGCCTGGTCTGCTGTAATCAGCGAGCCGCTGCCTTTGGCGGCCTCCACAACAATCGTACCTAGCGATACTCCAGCTATGATTCGATTGCGAAGCGGAAACATCCCTGGATGAAGCGGTGAACCAACCGGTGACTCGGACAGGATCAGCCCTTCCCGGATAATTTGCTGATACAACGAACGGTTCTCCGCCGGATAGCAATGATCCACGGGACTCGCCAATACGGCAATCGTGCTTCCATCGCCCCGTAAAGCCGCTTCATGGGCTTTGCTGTCGATCCCCCGGGCAAGACCGCTGACTACTGTCAAACCTTGCTGGGAAAGCTGCTCTGACAGCGACAAGGCAGTATGACGGCCATACGCACTTGGATTTCTTGTGCCAACCATCGCAATGGACGGTCTCTTCAGCAATTCAAGCCTGCCAAGCGCATACATTACCCATGGAGGCTGCGGTATCCGTCGCAGATCATCCGGGTATTCGTCATCATAGGGTGTAAGAACGGCTGCACCAAGCTCTTGGGCACGTAGGTAAGGCGCATGAGGCCAGTCGAACGGCTCAGACCATCTTCTTGCCGCGTTCTCTGCTTGTGCACGTCCGAAGCCAATGGCGAGCCAATCCGCTTCATGTGTACCATCGAGCGATTCCCAGGCTTTATGAGCAACCGCTTTCTGAACGGTATGCCATCCGATGCCCGAACATTCATGCAGCATGATAACCATCTGCTTACATTTATCAATATTTAACGTCATTATAGCTGTCCTCTCCTTAAGGGAGATCAGCCTGCATTCTTCCCTATTGTGCGTTACATGGCAAAAGAATGCAAGTCGACCCGAAATTTTCATAAAAAAAAGCAACCTTTCAAACCCTAAAAAGGGCAATGAAAGGTTGCTTACCTTTAAAATAAGTATAGACTTCCCGCAAAACGGGAGGCTGCGCCTCTTAAGGATGGCGCAGCTTTTTACACTTGCTTCATTAATATGCTTATTGCTGCTGTTAGGCTTGTGCTACGCCTGTAGTACATTTTTCAAGCAGGCCTTGTGCTTCAAGCACCGATACAAGCGTAGAGCCCATATCGGAAGGCGTTGGAGCGACTTTGATGCCGCATGCTTCCAAAGTCGCGATTTTTTCCGCTGCAGTACCTTTACCGCCGGAAATAATAGCACCCGCATGACCCATACGTTTGCCTGGAGGCGCAGTAGCGCCGCCGATGAAACCAACAACCGGTTTCTTCATGTTTGCTTTGATCCACTCAGCAGCTTCTTCCTCTGCTGTACCGCCGATCTCGCCAATCATAATAACCGCATAAGTGTCCGGATCATCGTTGAAACGGCTCAAGATATCGATAAACTCGGAGCCTTTGACAGGGTCGCCGCCGATACCAACCGCAGAAGATTGACCAATGCCGCGAGTCGAAAGCTGATGAACCGCTTCGTAAGTCAATGTTCCCGAGCGGGAAACAACGCCTACATGGCCTTTTGTATGAATGTAGCCCGGCATAATGCCGATTTTGCATTCGTCCGGTGTAATAACGCCCGGGCAGTTAGGACCGATCAGAGTCGTTTTGCTGCCTTCCATGTAGCGTTTTACTTTAACCATGTCCAGGACAGGAATACCTTCAGTTATACAGATAACAAGATCAAGGCCAGCGTCTACCGCTTCCATAATCGAGTCAGCTGCAAATGCCGGCGGTACATAGATTACCGATGCTGTTGCACCAGTCGCCGCTACCGCTTGCTCTACTGTGTTGAATACCGGAAGAGATACAACATTGCCGTTCTCCAGCGTGATGTCGACGTTCGTGCCGCCTTTACCAGGAGTTACGCCGCCCACCATTTGCGTGCCGTAGTCCAATGCGCCTTTCGCATGGAACAAGCCAGTTGCGCCTGTAATCCCTTGAGTAATTACTTTTGTGTCTTTATTGACCAAAATGCTCATCGAATTTCACATCCCCGTTAATGAATTCGTGCTATTTTACGAGATTAACGATTTTTTGCGCGCCGTCTGCCATCGAGTCAGCCGCAACAATGTTTAATCCCGATTCGTTCAACATTTTTTTACCAAGCTCAACGTTAGTGCCTTCCAGTCTTACAACCAGCGGACGGTCCAGGCCAAGCTCTTTCGCAGCAGCGATAACGCCGTCAGCGATAACGTCGCAACGCATAATGCCGCCGAAGATATTAACGAAAATACCTTTTACGTTCTCGTCGGACAGGATGATTTTGAACGCTTCCGTTACTTTCTCTTTCGTAGCGCCGCCCCCTACGTCCAGGAAGTTGGCAGGGTCGCCGCCGTAGTATTTGATGATGTCCATAGTCGCCATTGCAAGACCAGCACCGTTAACCATACAGCCGATATTGCCTTCAAGGGCAATGTAGCTCAGATCGTATTTGGATGCTTCGATCTCTTTTGCATCTTCTTCTTCCAGGTCGCGAAGCGCCACGATATCTTTGTGACGGTACAGCGCATTGGAATCGAAGTTCAGCTTAGCGTCAAGCGCCATAACATTGCCGTCGCCAGTTACAACAAGCGGGTTGATCTCAGCGATGGAGCAATCTTTATCAACGAATGCATTGTACAGAGCGATCATGAATTTAACCGCCTTGTTAACAAGTTCGCTAGGAATGTTGATTGCATAAGCAAGCTTACGTGCTTGGAACACTTGCAGACCGATTGCAGGGTCGATGACCTCTTTGATGATTTTCTCAGGCGAATGAGCTGCTACTTCTTCAATCTCAGTGCCGCCCTCTTCGGAAGCCATCATGGTTACGCGGCCTGTGCCACGGTCAATAACAACACCTACATAGTATTCCTTCTTGATGTCGCAGCCTTGCTCGATAAGAAGACGTTTCACTTCTTTACCTTCCGGGCCGGTTTGATGAGTAACGAGCACTTTGCCAAGAATTTCGCTGGCATATGCACGAACTTCATCGATGTTTTTCGCTACTTTAACGCCGCCCGCTTTACCGCGGCCGCCAGCGTGAATTTGCGCTTTTACTACTACCACTGGGGTGCCCAGTGCTTGCGCTGCTTCTACCGCCTCATCAACGGAGAACGCAACCTTTCCTTCTGGAACAGCAACACCGTACTGTTTCAGGACCTCTTTGCCTTGATACTCATGGATATTCATTGTTTAGAAATCCTCCATTTCACAGACTCAACTTCAGTCATATGTACACAAACCTTAATTATTGTAGCATTATTTATGCCATATTTCGACCCTTCGGGTTTCGGTTTTTTGATATGGATTTGATCTCAAAATGAGATTAAATAACCGACGGACTACCGTAGTATGCCCTATTTTTGAGAAGAATTCATACTTCTTTTTCCAATATTGACAGAGTTGTGATTCTTCCACTATGATGACTTTAACGATAATTTTATAAAAACGAGAACGGACGTAAGGAAGCACCTTCATCCCATTATTTGGAGGTGCTTTTTGTTATGTTCAGCTTAATGCATAGCAGCAGTGTACTAGGTGTAGAGGGGAAAGGAATATCGGTAGAGGTAGATATCGCCAGCGGGCTTCCGCAGGTCAGTGTGGTTGGACTGCCCGACCCTGCCGTGCGGGAGTCCGTGGAACGGGTCCGGGCCGCGATCAAGAACAGCGGCTTCGCTTTTCCTCTTGACCGTATAACCGTCAATCTGGCCCCGGCGGATCTGCGTAAGGAAGGTACGGCATTTGACCTTGCAATAGCGGCGGGCATCTTAACTGCCAGCGGCCAGTTGGAGGGCAAGCCTTTCGGACAAACCATGCTGATCGGAGAACTGTCGCTAAATGGCGAGATTAGGCCGGTTCCAGGCGTATTGGCCATGATTGAGCAAGCGAAGCGTTCAGGAATCCGGAAGGTGCTCCTCCCCCTTGCTAATGCCAGAGAAGCCGCATGGATTACAGATATGGAGCTGTATGCCATCTCGCATCTGAAGGAGCTTCTAACCGAGAATAAAGGCCCGGAAGCCTGGTCGGGCATCCGGTTTGATGCAGCGTCCAGCAGGGAGACTGCTTCAGTTGCTGCCGAGGAGGAGCATGCTGAAGTATTTGGTGATTACAGCGATGTATACGGGCAGCAGCAGGCTAAACGTGCGCTGCTGATCGCAGCTGCAGGTAAACATAATATCCTGTTTGCAGGGCCGCCTGGAACCGGCAAGACGATGATGATCCGCCGTCTGCCCGGTATCCTGCCGCCGCTTACCGAAGAAGAAGCGCTTGAAGTAACCAAGATCTACAGCGCAGCGGGCAAACTGTCTACAGAGGCGAAAGGATTAATCCGGATGGCGCCATTCCGTTCCCCTCATCACACCATATCGTCGGGAGGTTTGATTGGAGGAGGTTCGGTTCCAAAGCCAGGCGAGGTTACCCTCGCCCATCATGGCGTACTGTATCTCGACGAAATGCCGGAGTTTTCCCGGACGGTACTGGAGGTGCTCCGACAACCGCTGGAGGACGGCATTGTCACCATTGCACGCTCCAGAGCTGTATTTCATTTTCCGGCCAAGCTTATGTTAGCCGTTTCCTTCAATCCTTGTCCATGCGGTTACGCTGGCCATGAAACAGCGGAGAAACGCTGCACCTGCAGCGATTCTGCGATTGCCAAATACAGAAGCAAGATGTCCGGGCCGCTGCTGGACCGGATCGATATACAGCTTGAGGTGCCAAGGCCAATTGAATGGGAGGGTCAATCCGCAGACACCTCTGCCATAAGCTCAGCCCAGATGCGGCAGCAGGTGCTTCAAGCCAGAGCAAGAAAAGAACAAAGAGATATGGAGCTGGGACTAAAGTCAGGCATGCGACTATCCGGCACTGCTCTTCGGCGTTCTATTCTAATGAAGAAAGAAGCCTTCGAGCTGCTTGATCATGCTCTTACCGTGCTGAATATCAGTATGCGCGCATATGACCGGATTTTGCGGCTGTCAAGGACAATAGCCGATGTGGAAGACAGTGAATGGGTTGACGCTGTCCATGTGGCAGAAGCCATTCAATACCGAAGACTTGATCTATAACAGATAAAAAGCGGCTTTCTATAGACTAGAAGGCCGCTTTTATATGCTTGATTTCGCTTATGGAATCATCCCGATTCATCATGATTGCTATCACATCAAACCGCATCGGCGGATAGGCCATTTGTCGCATACGCAAATATACCTGGGCGATCAGCGCCACCTGCTGCTGCTTACGTCGGTCTACCGATTCAGCTGCGGTGCCGAACCGTCCTCCTGCCCGTCTTGTTCTTACTTCTACAAAAACAAGCGTATGATCGAATGCCGCGATAATATCAATCTCACCGGATCGGCAGCGCCAGTTCCGTTCAATAATTGTATATCCCTCATTCTCAAGGTATTGACAGGCTGCCGCTTCACCGGCCTGTCCAGTCTGCCTTCTGCGGTCTTCACTCATCTATATTCCTCGCTTTTTGATCTGATCGATAGACAAAGCTCAAGATCTCGGCAACTAACGTATACAGTTCAGGCGGGATAGACTGATCAACATCAAGCTTGGACAATACTTCTACAAGCGATGAATCCTGCTGAACCGGCACATTATGCTCTGCCGCCTGTTCCAGTATCTGTTCCGCCAAATAACCTCTGCCTTTTGCGGTTACGACCGGAGCCTTATGAACGCCGGGTTCATATTTGAGCGCCACGGCCTTTCGAACCGATCTCTGCTCCTTGCTGCCCTTCTGCTCCGAACTCATGCTCGTAAATCGACTCCTTTATAACGTGTGTTTACGAATTGAGCCGGATCCGGCATGCTTCGCTTCTCTTCTTCTCCCTCTCCGCTGTCTGTTCTTGTTGGTGTTGTCCGAAGAGACAATAGCTGATAGCCGGCTTGATTAAGACTGGCTGTAATTTCAGATCGGGAGGAATCCACAAGTGCTGAAATTGCCGGATGATCATTCCATAAAGTAAGACTGACAATCTTGTCCATGACATTCACATCAACCAATGTTGGCCCTAATGTTTTCATAGACAAATCAAATAATAATCTGCAGTTTGCGGCATCCAGCTGGCCTTGGCGCCCTCTTCTTGTCTGAATATGAACCGAGGCTGTCTGATTGCCATCCGGACCGTGAAGCGGCACAAACATGGTCAAGTGCGAAAAGACCGCGCCGTTACGCTCCGGTGTTAACAGAAGCTGCTGCCCCGTAACATGCTGGACAAGCTGCTGAGCAGCTTCACGCAAAGCTTGCGGCGCATCGCTGGATGAAGCAATCGCGAGTAATGTGCTCTTGAGTGATTCCTGTGCTGCAGGCTTCACATCCTCCGAGCTCATATTATCTGGCGTAAGATGCTGAAGAGATATCCCTGATGCCGGTATATCACGAGAACGCTCCGTATGGATTAGTTGCAGCTCCTTTTCAAGAGGAGCCTTCCCCTCCATCTGTTCATGCTGCTGTGCCGGACTCTGCTGGTTATTCGGACTGCCGGTACGCATCTCCGAGGAGCGGCCTTCCAGAGCCTGTTGCCGTATGGGATCAGCAATGCTTTGGCTGCGTGCTGCCGTTTGCTCATCAGAAGCCTGTCCATTGCCAGTAATGCTGCCTGCTGCGACAGCTTCATGCTCCGGCATTTGGGCAGCTCCCTGGGCCGGCGGGGCTGGCAATTGCTTCGACAATTGGTTCTCATAGTCGACGCCCAGCCATTTCATCAGCTGGCCCAGCCAGTTATTAGCCTGTGCGCCGCCGGCGGGTGTGCCGCCCGGCCGCACACCTTGCTGCAGCCCGCTCTGCTCTGCGGGCTCCGCTGCCGCGGACGCTTGCGCTGCTGGCGCGGCTTGGCCGCCGCCCGCGCCAGTGCCTTCGGCGCGCTGCGCAGCTGCTGGCGCCGGCGGA